>SL_7KL_010_BRINEDRAFT_10000229_pt1 | contig 25469 bp, 18 predicted proteins | sample SodLak_010_BRINE_FD_10663 | JGI IMG/M metagenome (IMG submission 10663)
CGAAGCCGAAGCCGAAGTTGAAGCAGAAGCAGAAGCAGAAGTTGAAGCAGAAGCAGAAGCGCCGCGTCCAGCCTTGGCGCAACCTGTCACGCAGCCGTTGCCCAAGGCCGTTGCAGACGCAACTGCGTCCACCACCATGAGCGAGAAACTGGCCCGCATTCGTGCACGCATTGCACATGCCGCCGGTGCAAATGCCAATATTGTCGCCGCGCCGAAAACACCCGCGATGGAAAACGACATCGAAGATGCGGAACTCTCCGAGTCCCACGATGCTGTGTCAGAAACCGACACGCGGACTGTGTCCGACGATGTAGCGGCCCAAGAAGTTGGCGATTGGGTCGAGATGACCGCACCAGAGCAAGAGAATGACCATGACGCGGCTGAAGGATTTGACCAAGACATGGAAGATGCGTCCGTCCTATCGGCGCATTTTGACCGTGACGATGCTGATTTTGACGATGATTTTGACGATCTGGACGATGATTTTGACTCCGATCTGGAAGACAGCTATGCGGCAGCTGCTTCCCTCAAGGCTGATGCGAAAAGCGGTGATGCCGAAGTGCGACCTGCTGTGGCGCAACTTTCTGACGCTGAATTGCGGGATCAAATTCGCAAAGTCATCGGTGAAACGGGCCTGAGCGAGAATGATGAAGCCGATCTTATTTCGGAACTTGCTCAGATCGAAAGCCGGGCTGCGCCGGGGCGTGGTGTGAATGCGCGCGCACAGTTTGATGCGATGATTGGTGATACGGATGAAACGGCAGCGCGGCTTCTGGAAACCGCGCGCTCGGAATTGGGGCAGGTGGAATCACAGCGCCGCCGCAAGACATTCGAGCATATGCGTGCCGCCGTTGATGTCACGCGCGCCGAAGAAGAGGCAACTGGCCCCCGGCGTCCCGACATCGTGCAGGCCCGCGAGATCGAGCGTTATCGCGAAGGTCTTTCCGCTCCCGAGCCGTTGCGTTCTGCAACACCTCGGAATCCCGATACTGCGGGCAGTGCCGATGTGGCGCGTGAAGAGGTATCACGCAGCGCGCGGCCAGAGCAGGCAGATCAAACCCCTGCCAGACCGGAGCGGCCTGATCTGTCCGAAGAAACAGCCCTGGCACAAACCCTCCAGCCCGTTCCTCGGCGGCCTGCACGGGTTGAAGCGTCCAGACGGGCACGGCCGGAGCCAGAGCGCGCGCCACTTGTACTGGTTTCGGAACAGCGCGTCGACAGCCCGCGCCCCGCAACTCCGGTGCGCCCGCGACGTGTTGCCAGTGCCGCAGGTTCAGCCATTGATCTGGAGGGGTTGAAGAAATCTTCGCCCTTGTCGATGGATGATCGCGCGGCCTTTAAAGAGTTCGCAGAGGCGGTTGACGCATGGTTGCTGGACGAACAGATCGAGGCGGCGGCGGCATTCAAGACGCATCTGAAAGGTGAACAAGAGTTCACGCGCGTGGAATTGATGAGCTATGTCCTTGCCTATAACGAAGGGCGCGATGTGACGCGCGATGATATGCTGCGCGGGTTTGGAACCTTGTTGCGCGAAGGCCGGTTGCAGCGTGGCGAAGGCGGCGCATTCAGCTTGTCTTCAGCATCCGAGTTTGACCAGCCCGCACGGAAATACGCGGCTGGCTGAAACAAGCGCGGTCAACCTGTTCTAAACGGCAAATAACGCACAAGGCCCCGACGATTGTCGGGGCCTTGTGGTTTGGTGGCTGTGGTCATTGTGTCGGTCATTGCGCAGCGGTCAGATATGAAAACAGGGGCCGAAACCGGCCCCTGTTTTCTATTTGTGTAAAATCGTGTCTCAGGTAAGCGTGCGCTCGATTTCCTCGCGCTCGAATATCTCGATGACATCCTTGGGTCGCACATCTTCGTAATTCTCGAAGGCCATGCCGCATTCCTGACCTGATTGCACTTCTTTGACCTCGTCCTTGAAGCGCTTGAGGGTCTTGAGCGTGCCTTCGTGGATAACCACGTTGTCGCGCAGCAGGCGGACGCCCGCAGATCGACGCGCCACACCTTCGGTGACCAGACAGCCAGCAACCTTGCCAACATTCGATACCTTGAAGACTTCGCGGATTTCGGCGTAGCCAATAAAGGTTTCGCGCACCTCAGCCGACAAAAGCCCAGAAGCCGCCGCTTTGATGTCGTCAACCAGATCATAAATGATCGAGTAATAGCGCAGCTCGACCCCTTTCTGGTTGGCTGAACTGCGGGCCGACGAATTTGCGCGGACATTGAAGCCGATAATCGGCGCGCCTGATGCTTCGGCAAGGCCGACATCTGTGTCGGTGATTGCGCCCACACCATAATGCAGAACCCGCACGCGCACTTCGTCGTTGCCGATCTTCTCAAGCGCCTGAACAATGGCTTCGGCAGACCCCTGAACATCGGCTTTCACCAGAACAGGTAGCTCTGCAACATCCTGATCGGCCTTGGCCTTGGCCATAAGCTGTTCCAGTGTTGTCGCAGCGCCTGCGGCGGCACGTTTGTCCTTGGCGGCTGCTTTGCGGTATTCCGCAATCTCGCGCGCCTGACCTTCGGTTTCGACCACGTTCAGCACGTCGCCTGCCTCGGGTGTGCCGTTTAGGCCCAGAACCTCGACCGGGACAGAGGGGCCAGCTTCCTTGATCCGTTCACTCTTGTCGTTGATCAGCGCACGGACCTTGCCCCACTGTTCGCCCACGACAAAGATATCGCCCTGACGCAATGTGCCGTTCTGTACCAGAACCGTTGCCACCGGACCGCGCCCCACATCAAGTTGAGCTTCGATCACTGCACCCATCGCAGCGCGATCTGGGTTGGCATGAAGTTCAAGGATTTCAGCCTGAAGGGCGATTGCCTCCAGCAATGTGTCCAGCCCTTCACCCGTTATGGCCGAAACCTCTACATCCTGAACATCGCCGGACATCGCCTCGACCACAACTTCATGTTGCAGCAATTCGGTCCGCACCTTGTTCGGGTCGGCAGAGGGTTTGTCGCATTTGTTGATCGCAACGATCATAGGCACTTTGGCGGCCTTGGCGTGATTGATCGCCTCGATCGTCTGCGGCATTACCGAGTCGTCGGCGGCAACAACCAGCACGACAATATCGGTGACATTGGCACCGCGCGAACGCATGCTGGTAAAGGCCGCGTGCCCCGGTGTGTCGAGGAAAGACAGAATCGCGCCGCTTTCGGTTTTGACCTGATAGGCCCCGATATGCTGCGTTATACCGCCCGCTTCGCCCGAAACCACACTGGTTTTGCGGATTGCGTCCAGAAGCGAGGTCTTGCCGTGGTCGACATGGCCCATGATCGTGATGATCGGAGGGCGCGGATGCAGGTTTTCAGGGCTGTCATCAATCTGTGTGATGACCTGCTCTACATCCGCATCCGAGACGCGCACGACCTTGTGGCCAAATTCCTCGATCACCAATTCAGCGGTGTCTGCATCGATGGTCTGGTTCATGGTGGCCATGACGCCCATTTTCATCAATGATTTTACCACATCGGCGGCACGTTCTGCCATGCGGTTTGCCAATTCCTGTACCACGATGGTTTCAGGCAGTTGCACATCGCGCACGACTTTTTCGCGCGATTGGGTCTGGCCCATGGCTTTCTGGCGCGCGCGTTCCTGCTTGCGCTTCATCGCGGCCATAGACCGTTGGCGGCCACCATCGCCGGATAGCGCGTCTTTGAGGGTCAGCTTGCCTGCGCGGCGACCGCCAGCATCATCACGCGGTTTCGCACGTGTTGCGCGGTCGTCTTCGCTACGCTTGACCGTTTTGCGGGCATCTTGCGGCGCTGCGGCCGGGCGTGCGCGTTCGGACAAAGGTGCCGCTGTGGCGGTTGGCGCGGCTGGTGCCTCGTCTTCCTGTGCCTTGCGTGCAGTTTTTTCTGCCTTGGCATCCGCCGCAACTTTTGCGCGGGCCTCTTCTTGTTCCTTGGCGCGCAGGGCTTCTTCACGCTCGCGCTCTTCGCGCTCGCGTGCTTCTGCCTCGTCGCGGCGACGCTGACGATCTTCTTCGCGTGCACGCTCTTCAGCGTCGCGAATGGCGGCGTCCTTCGTCTCGCGCGCCTTGGCGGCGGCAAGCGCTTTCAGACGACGCTCCATTTCGACGTCGCTAATCCCGGCGGGGCGGCGCGAGGGGTCAGATTGCGTCGGAACCTTGTTTTGGGTTCCAGATGCCTGCTGAGTGCCCGGCTTAGGGACCACCACGCGTTTACGTTTTTTCTCGACCACCACAGATTTGGTGCGCCCATGACTGAAGCTTTGCTTCACATGGCCGCCTTTGCCGCCTAGTCCGAGTGTTTTCTTTCCGTCTGTATCGCTCATGCGTCCGTCTTATCCTCTCCGGCGGCGTATCCGCCGATACCTGTGCGCAAACCTTTCAGTCTTGCCGCTTCCTGTACAACAGCTTGACTGAGTCCACCAGCACGAAGCGAGGCATGTATCACATGTTCCCGCCCAAATGCCAAACCTAATTCCTGCGCGCTTAGCCAGCCGATATAGCTGTCAGGGCCATCCGGTGGGCGCAGTTTCGTTTTTCCACGTGTCGATCCGTCATGTGCCTGTATCAGAATGGCCATTTCGCCCTTTAGGGCAAGATCACGACATTTTTCATACCCGCCCAGTGCCAAACCGCTTTTGCGCGCCAGCGAAATCAGATCAATCACGCGGCGCAATATCAACGCCTCTACCATGTCCGCCAAGTTCTCGGGGACGGATACGGCCTGTCGCGCGGCGCGGGCAAAGGCTTTCTTTTTTTCTGCCTGCTCCAGTGACGCGCGATCCGAGCTGACCCAGATCCCGCGCCCCGGCAATTTAGCTGCCAGATCCGGCACAATCTGCGCATCTGGCCCGACAACAAAGCGGATCAGCGCGCGTGTATCCCCGGATTCCCCGGACACGATACAGCGCCGCTCTGGCCCGTCCTTGGTATCGTTTTTGCCTCCGCGCGTCATGTGCGCCTCCGCGCCGCTCAGTGCGGTTCACCCTCAAGGGCGTCTTCTTCCGATAGTGCGTCTTCGGCTTCGTCCTCTGCGTCTGGTTCCAGCTCGCTCGGGTCGACCCAGCCCAGCATGACACGTGCGGTCATGACCAGATGCTGCGCCTCTTCAAGGCTCATGTCGAAGCTTTCCAACAGCCCCTCATCCTTGACGCGCGCGCCGTCCACTGTGGTCCAGCCGCCTGCAAGTTCCCAGTCGGCGCAGGTGGCGAAGTCTTCCAGCGTCTTTATGCCGTCTTTTGCCAAGGCTTCGACCATTTGTGGCGTCAGCCCCTCAAACTCGATCAGGCTGTCTTCGACGCCGAGGGCGCGTGCGCTTTCCAGTGCCGCTGCGGCGACCGCTTCCAGCCGTTCGCGCGCACGGGTTTGCAGTTCCAGTGCGGTTTCTTCGTCGAACCCGTCGATGGTCAACAATTCGTCCAGATCGACATAGGCCACTTCTTCAAGCGAGGTGAACTCTTCCGCGACCAGAAGTTGTGCCATCATCTCGTCGATGTCCAACTCGTCGATGAACAGCTTGGTGCGCAGGGCAAACTCTGCCTGACGGCGTGCGGATTCTTCGGATTCGGTCAGAATGTCGATGTCCAGACCTGTCAACTGGCTGGCCAGACGGACGTTTTGACCGCGACGGCCAATCGCCAGCGACAGTTGCTCATCAGGCACGACAACTTCGATCTTGCCTGCCTCTTCGTCGATCACAACCTTGCTGACTTCGGCGGGTTGCAGCGCGTTTACAAGGAATGTCGCCTGATCTTCTGTCCAAGGGATGATGTCGATTTTCTCGCCCTGCAATTCGTTGACCACAGCCTGAACCCGGCTGCCGCGCATACCGACGCAAGCGCCGACCGGGTCGATGCCCGAATCGTAGGAAATCACACCGATCTTGGCGCGAGATCCGGGGTCGCGGGCAACGGCCTTGATCTCGATGATGCCGTCGTAGATTTCCGGCACTTCCATCTTGAACAATTCGGCCATGAATTCCGGCGCGGTGCGTGACAGGAAAATCTGCGGCCCGCGTGCTTCGCGGCGCACATCCTTGACATAGCACCGGATGCGGTCGCCATTGCGGTAGCTTTCGCGCCCGATCTTCTCATTGCGGCGCAGCACAGCTTCGCCACGGCCAACATCAACGATGATATTGCCATATTCCTCGCGTTTGACCACACCATTCAGGATGGTGCCTGCGCGATCTTTGAATTCTTCGTACTGGCGGTCACGCTCTGCTTCGCGGACGCGTTGCAGGATCACCTGTTTGGCGGATTGCGCGGCAATCCGGCCCAGTTCGACGGGTGGCACGCGCTCGATAATCTCGTCACCCAGTTTCGGGTCGTCCAGATAAGGCTTGGCCTGCTCGACAGTCAGTTGCGCATGGTAGTTTTCCAGCTCTTCTTCGTCGACAACTGTGCGCACGCGGGTAAATGCAGCGACACCTGTTTTGCGGTCGATGTTGACGCGGATGTCCATATCGGCCCCGTAGCGTGACTTGGCCGCGCGTGCGAGACTGTCTTCCATCGCCTGAATGACCAGTTCGGGGTCAATCATTTTCTCGCGGGCGACGGCCTCGGCGGTTTGCAGCAGTTCAAGCTGGTTGGCAGAGGTGATTGCCATGTGTCAGTCCTCCTGGTGGGGCGCATCCTGTGCGTCCGCTTCGTTGTCGTCTTCAATCTCGTCAAACTGGCTTTCGTCAAACGCACCGCTTTCCTTGCGGGCGCGCAGCATTTCGGCGATCAGCTCGTCGGTCAGAATCAGTTTCGCTTCTGACAGCCACTCGAATTGCAGTCCAATCGTAATTGGCTCGCCATTCTCTTCGATCTCGATCAGGACTTCATCGCCCTCGACCCCTGCCAGCATCCCGCGAAAACGGCGGCGTCCGTCAATCAGCTCTGTCGTCTCCAGCCGCGCCTCATACCCGTTCCATGCGGCAAAGTCCTTCAGCCGCGTAAGGGGCCGGTCAATGCCGGGACTGGACACTTCGAGAGTATACGCGTCATCAAGCGGGTCTTCAACATCCAGCGCAGCCGAAACGGCTGTGGAAATCGCGGCGCAATCGGCAACCTCGATCCCGCCATCGGGGCGGTCTGCCATAATCTGCAAGGTGCGTGTCTTGCCGGCCATCAGCCGCAAACGCACCAATTCAAACCCCAGCGCTTCGATCACCGGGGTGACGATTGTGGCGAGGCGCTGATCTAACGATGTCTTGGCGATAAGATCGCTCATTGTTGCCCCTTTCTCGGGCCAAACACAAAAAAACGGGCGCGCGGCCCGTTACGAATTCCGGTGGAGCCTGAGTAACAAGCGCCGCTATTGATCAGCGATATAGGCAAGTCCTAGACGGAATGCAAGTGTGCTGTTTTCTACAGTTTCAGCCGGTGCCCTTCGTGGCGCAAATGGTTCATCACCCGCAGCAGTTCCGCGCTGATGCCCGGCTCTGACAGGGCGTGTCCTGCAACCGGAACCATCTCCAGACGCGAGCGCCCCCATGCGGAATGCAAAGCCCATGCAGTGTGCGGCGGGCAAATCATATCATAACGGCCCTGAACGATGGTGCCCGGCACGTCTTGTATGCGGTGCAGCCCCCGCATGAGCGCGCCATCTTCGCCTAGAAAGCAACCATTGGCAAAATAGTGGTTCTCCAGCCGGGCAAAGGCGCGGGCATAATCGCTGGGCGCGTCGCCTACACCCAGCCCCCGCGTCTCGATCGAGGCCAGTGCATTTTCCCAGCGGGTCCAGCTGCGGGCGAATCGGTTTTCCTCATGGATATTTCCGCTGAACAGCCGTCTGGAATAGGCGGCAATCAGATCGCCATGTTCATCTTCGGGAACGGGCCGGATNAATTGCGCCCAGATTTCAGGAAAGAACCGCGCAGCACCTCCCCCGTAAAACCAGTCGAGTTCGGACTGGGTGCCCAGAAACACACCCCGCAGCACCAGATAAGCTGCGCGATCCGGGTGCGCCTGCGCATAGGCCAGCGCAAGCGTCGCGCCCCAGCTGCCGCCAAACACCATCCAGCGTGCGATGCCCAAGGTTTCACGAATCAGTTCGATATCTGCGATCAGATGCTGTGTTGTATTGGCCGTCACTGTTGCCGCGGGTTTCGAGCGCCCGCACCCCCGCTGGTCAAACAGGATGACGCGATATGTTGCCGGGTCGAAAAAACGCCGCATTGTCGGGCTGCACCCGCCGCCGGGGCCGCCGTGCAAAACAACTACGGGAATGCCATTGGGGTGACCTGATTGTTCGACATAGACCCGGTGCCCGTCCCCTACGTCCAGAAGACGCTGGTCGAACGGGTCGCAAATCGGATAAAGCGCCGATCCTGTGGTGTCATGTCCTGCAGACTTGTCCATAAGAAACACTATATAGTGAGAAATGCGGGCCTGCCATGGGCATGTCGCGAAAAAGCCGGAGGAAGCATGAGCGTGTCAACAATCGACCCCAATGAAATTGCCAAATTCGAGGCGATGGCCGCCGAGTGGTGGGACCCGCATGGCAAGTTCAAACCCCTGCATATGCTGAACCCGTGTCGCCTTGACTACATCACAGGCCAGATCGCAGCGGAGTTTGACCGCGATCTGGCCGGGCCATCGCCTTTTGCGGGCCTGCGCGTGGTGGATATCGGCTGCGGGGGCGGGTTGTTGTCAGAGCCGATGGCACGGCTGGGCGCGGATGTGGTCGGCGCAGATGCGGCGGAGCGCAACATTCCTGTCGCCCGCCTGCATGCCGAGCAAGAGGGGCTGGAGATTGACTACCGGCACACTACCGCCGAAGACATGGCCGCAGCAGGCGAGCAATTTGATGTGGTGTTGAATATGGAAGTGGTCGAGCATGTCGCCGACCCCTTGGCCTATCTGACCGCCTGTCAGCGCTTGCTGAAACCGGGCGGGCTGATGATCTGCTCGACCCTGAACCGCAATCCGAAAAGCTATGCCATGGCTATAATTGGGGCGGAATATGTCATGCGCTGGTTGCCAAAGGGCACACATGACTGGTCGAAATTCATCACGCCGGTTGAGCTTTACGGTTTGCTGCGCGATGCGGGGCTGGAGCCAGTGGACCGTAAGGGGTTTGTCTTTAACAAGCTGACATGGGGTTGGTCCCTCTCGGAGCGGGATTTGTCGGTGAATTACGTCACCGCTTCGGTCAAGCGGTAACGGTGGTGATTTGAGTATTTTTTGCAAGAAAATGGGTCTTAGCTGTAGGCAATGACCAAAAGTATACTGCCAAGAATAAGGCGGTAGATCACATAAGGCGTGAAGCTGACCGAGCGCAGTAGCTTCATCATGAACACGAGCGCGGCCCAAGCGGCGAAAAAGGAAATGAACGCGGCGATTGCGCCGTCGCGGGTCGCCTGCCAATCTGCGATGCGGACCACATCAATGCCCATGAGTGCGCCCGAGGCGATGATTGTGGGAATGGACATCAGCATCGACAGTTTCGCTGCATCATGGCGACCATACCCCAACGCGCGTGCGCCTGAAATCACGATCCCGGAGCGCGAGGTGCCGGGGATAAGGGCGATGGCCTGCCACAGGCCGAGATAGAGCGCGTGCTTCAAGGTCCAGCCTTCGGATTTGCGGGTCTGTGGCCCCATCCGGTCGGTCAGATACAGCACAATGCCAAAGATGATCATCATCCAGCCAATCACGGCCACACTGCGCAACATTTCCATCACGCCAAGGAGTTTGAACACCANCCCGAGGATCATGACCGGGATCGTTGCGATCACAAGGCACAGGGCCAGAAAACCGCCGCGCGATTCAATCCGCCCGCGCATCAACTCTGGCACGCCACGTGCTGCAAGGCCGACATCCTGCCTGAAATACCAGCACACCGCGAACAGGGTTCCGATATGCACCGCAACATCAATCACAAGCCCCTGATCATCAAGCGAGGTCAGCGCCGGCAGCAAGATCAGGTGCCCGGATGAGGACACGGGCAGGAACTCTGTCAGGCCCTGAATGATGGCCAGAAGGAACAAATGGAAGAGCGGCATTTCAAACCCCTTTTGAGTCGTCCGCAACCTAGTTGGATATTCTGGGAAGGGGAATTTCAAAAGAAGGTCATAACTACTGACATAAAAATGATGAAAAACTGCCTTGCGCAGACGTCAGAGCGTGATTTATTCTAATTTAGGTCAGTGCATATGACTTTTCATGGTGTGAAGCACTGTGTAAAAGGTGAAAAAAGTTCTGGAGGATCAGCCATGGCTAAACAGCAAATGCTCCGTTTCGTGGATCTCGAGCGCGAGATGCCCGAAAAGCGTCCGCCGGATTTGCGGTCGGAAGATTTCGGTGAGATTTATGCCGAATACGGCGAAGAGAAAGCCGCAGATCAGGCGGGGCGTTGCAGCCAATGTGGCGTGCCGTATTGCCAGACCCATTGCCCGCTGCACAATAACATTCCCGATTGGTTGATGATGACGGCGACTGGCCGTCTACAAGAAGCCTATGAGTTAAGTCAGGCCACCAACACCTTTCCAGAGATATGCGGCCGCATCTGCCCGCAAGACCGCTTGTGCGAAGGCAATTGCGTGATCGAGCAGGCGGGTCATGGCACTGTGACCATCGGCTCGGTCGAGAAATACATCACTGATACCGCTTGGGAAAAGGGTTGGGTCAAGCCGATTGCACCTATGTCCGAGCGTGGCGAGTCGGTCGGGATTATTGGTGCTGGCCCCGGCGGGTTGGCGGCGGCAGATATGCTGCGCCGTGCCGGCATTCAGGTTACAGTCTATGACCGCTATGATCGCGCAGGCGGGCTGATGACCTATGGCATTCCCGGTTTTAAGCTGGAAAAGCCGGTAGTGATGCGCCGGATCGACCAGTTGGAGCAGGGCGGCGTCGAGTTCGTGCTGAATTGCTTGGTCGGCGAGGATATCACCTTTGACGCCATTCGCGGCAAGCATGACGCTGTGCTGATCGCCACGGGCGTGTACAAGGCGCGCGACCTGACTGCCCCGAATGCCAATGCGCAGGGTGTGGTCAAGGCGCTGGATTTTCTGACCGCGTCCAACCGCAAGAGCTTTGGCGATGATGTGCCGGAATTCGACAATGGTGATCTGGATGCGCGCGGCAAGCGCGTAGTGGTTATTGGCGGCGGCGACACAGCAATGGATTGCGTGCGCACGGCTGTCCGGCAGGGTGCGAAATCTGTGCGCTGTCTATATCGGCGCGACCGCGACAACATGCCCGGTTCGCGCCGCGAAACGCAGAATGCCGAAGAAGAAGGTGTCGAATTTGTCTGGCTGACGGCACCGTCAGGGTTTGTCACCGATGATGCGGGCAATCTGACCGGTGTGCGTGTGCAAAAAATGCGCCTTGGCCAGCCCGATGCAACAGGCCGCCGTGCGCCCGAGGTGATTGAGGGCGCGGATTACACCGAAGAATCTGAGTTGGCGATTATGGCGCTGGGCTTCGAGGCCGAAGATTTGCCGGGCCTCTGGGGCGTGCCGGAACTGTCGGTGACGCGTTGGGGCACGATCAAGGCGAAGTTCAACACGCACGAAACCGACCTGCCGGGTGTCTGGGCCGTGGGCGATATTGTGCGCGGTGCATCGCTGGTCGTCTGGGCGATCCGCGACGGGCGCGAGGCGGCGGAGTCGATCATGACGTATCTTTCGGCCCCCGCACGGGTTGCGGCTGAATAATCCTTAGTCCTTTGGAAAAGGAATCTGAATAATGACAAACTATGATGCAGATTGGGCCGCAAACGAAGAAGCGCGCCGCGCCTATATAGCCGAACATGGACTTTACAAAGCAGAGGATGAGCATTCGTCCTGTGGTGTCGGGCTTGTCGTCTCGCTTGACGGGACACCTTCGCGCAAGGTGGTCGAGAACGGGATCGAAGCGCTGAAAGCGATCTGGCACCGGGGCGCTGTCGATGCAGATGGCAAGACTGGCGATGGCGCGGGCATTCATGTGCAGATCCCTGTCGAATTTTTCTATGACAAGATCCGCCGCACCGGGCATGAGCCGCGCATGGACCAGCTGATCGCGGTCGGACAAGTGTTTTTGCCGCGCACGGATTTTGCCGCGCAGGAACGTTCGCGCACGATCGTGGAAACCGAAGTGCTGCGTATGGGCTATTCGATCTATGGATGGCGGCATGTGCCTGTGGATGTGATGGTTTTGGGCGAAAAGGCCAATGCCACCCGCCCCGAGATCGAACAGATCCTGATCCGCAATTCCAAGGAAACCGACGAGGAAACCTTCGAGCGGGAGCTCTATGTTATCCGGCGGCGCATTGAAAAGGCAGTCACTGCGGCTGGTATTGCGGGTTTTTACATCTGTTCGCTGTCGTGCCGCTCGATCATCTATAAGGGCATGATGCTGGCCGAGCAGGTGGCTGAATTCTACCCTGACCTGAAGGATGACCGCTTCGAGAGCGCATTTGCGATCTACCACCAGCGCTATTCGACCAACACCTTCCCGCAGTGGTGGCTGGCGCAGCCGTTCCGCATGTTGGCCCATAATGGCGAAATCAACACGCTGAAAGGCAACCTGAACTGGCTGAAAAGCCACGAGATTCGCATGGCGTCATCGGCCTTTGGTGAAATGGCGGAAGACATTAAACCAATCGTGGCGTCTGGCGCGTCGGATTCAGCGGCACTGGATTCGGTGTTTGAAGTGCTGGTGCGCGCGGGGCGTAATGCGCCCATGGCCAAGACCATGCTGGTGCCCGAGGCGTGGTCAAAGCAGGCAGTCGAGATGCCCGAAGCCTGGCGCGACATGTATTCCTATTGCAACTCGGTGATGGAGCCGTGGGACGGCCCTGCCGCGCTTGCAATGACTGATGGCCGCTGGGTCTGTGCAGGGCTTGACCGCAACGGACTGCGGCCCATGCGCTATGTCGTCACGGGCGATGGTCTGCTGATCGCGGGTTCCGAGGCGGGTATGGTCGTGGTGGACGAGTTGTCTGTGCGCGAAAAAGGCGCTCTTGGGCCGGGTCAGATGATCGCGGTCGATATGAAAGAGGGCAAGCTGTACCACGACACCGAGATCAAGAACAAACTTTCGAAATCTCAGCCATTTGGCGAGTGGAACGACAAGATTGTTGATCTGAATGAAAAGCTGCGCGACATACCTGAGACCCGCGGGATGGACCCTGCCGATCTGCGCCGCCGTCAGGTGGCCGCCGGCTTCACCATCGAGGAAATCGAGCAGGTTCTGGCCCCNATGGCCGAAGATGGCAAGGAAATGATCGCATCNATGGGCGATGACACCCCGTCAGCAGTGCTGTCGAAAGTGTATCGGCCATTGTCACATTTCTTCCGTCAGAACTTCAGTCAGGTGACAAACCCGGCGATTGACAGCTTGCGCGAATTCCGAGTGATGAGCCTGAACACGCGGTTTGGCAACCTCAAGAACGTGTTGGACGAAGACAGCAGCCAGACCGAAATTCTGGTACTGGAAAGCCCCTTTGTCGCCAATGGCGAATTTGACGAAATGGTCCGCGAATTTGGCGATCAGGTCGCGTTTATTGACTGCTCCTTCCCTGCGGGCGGGGGCGATGATGCGTTGCGCGACGGGCTGGAGCGTATCCGCTCCGAGGCAGAAGACGCCGTGCGCTCTGGTGCCGGGCATCTGGTGCTGACGGATGAGCATCAGAATGCGGATAAGGTGGCCATGCCGATGATCCTTGCGACCAGCGCTGTGCATAGCTGGTTGACGCGCAAGGGGCTGCGGACCTTCTGCTCGCTCAATGTGCGGTCTGCAGAATGTATCGACCCGCATTACTTTGCTGTGCTGATCGGCAGCGGGGCCACAACAGTAAATGCTTACCTTGCGCAGGAAACCATTGCTGACCGGATCGACCGTGACCTGATCGAAGGCAGTCTGATCGACGCCATGCGCCGCTACCGCGATGCGGTCAATCTTGGGCTGTTAAAAATCATGTCCAAGATGGGGATCTCGGTCATTTCCTCTTATCGCGGCGGTCTGAATTTTGAGGCGGTGGGCCTGAGCCGCGCACTGGTGGCCGAATATTTCCCCGGCATGCAAAGCCGTATTTCGGGCATCGGCCTGCACGGCATTCAGATGAAGCTGGAAGAAGTGCATGCCAAGGGCTGGCGCGGTGGGCAGGATGTCTTGCCGATTGGCGGATTCTACAAGGCGCGCCGCTCTGGCGAGAAACACGCTTGGGAAGCCACGACCATGCATTTGTTGCAGCAGGCCTGCAACACGTCCAGCTACGCGCTGTGGAAACAGTATTCTGCCGCCATGCAGGCCAACCCGCCGATTCATCTGCGCGATCTGCTGGACATCAAACCTTTGGGCAAGTCCATCCCGATTGAAGAGGTTGAAAGCATCACGGCCATTCGCAAACGGTTCGTGACACCGGGCATGTCGCTGGGTGCCTTGTCGCCTGAGGCGCATATGACGCTGAACATTGCCATGAACCGGATCGGCGCAAAGTCGGATTCGGGCGAGGGCGGCGAAGACCCGGCCCATGCGCACCCGCTGCCCAATGGCGACAACCCTTGCGCCAAAATCAAGCAGGTGGCCTCTGGTCGTTTTGGTGTGACAGCCGAATACCTGAACGCCTGCGAAGAGCTGGAAATCAAGGTTGCCCAGGGGGCCAAGCCCGGCGAAGGCGGCCAGCTTCCGGGCATGAAAGTTACCAAGCTGATCGCGCGTCTGCGCCACTCCACCCCCGGTGTGACGCTGATTTCACCGCCGCCACACCATGACATCTACTCGATCGAGGATCTGGCGCAGCTGATCTATGATCTGAAACAGATCAATCCGCGCGTGAAAGTGACGGTCAAGCTGGTGGCGCAATCGGGCGTTGGTACGATTGCAGCAGGTGTTGCCAAGGCCAAGGCCGATATCATTCTGATTTCGGGCCATAATGGTGGCACCGGTGCCAGCCCCGGCACCTCGATAAAGTATGCGGGCCTGCCGTGGGAGATGGGTCTGTCTGAGGCGCATCAGGTGCTTGCCATGAACAAGCTGCGCGAACGCGTGACGCTGCGCACGGATGGTGGGCTGCGCACGGGCCGCGACATTGTCATGGCCGCCATGATGGGGGCCGAGGAATATGGCATTGGCACTGCGGCGTTGATTGCGATGGGCTGCATCATGGTGCGTCAGTGCCAGTCAAACACCTGCCCTGTGGGCGTGTGCACCCAAGATGACGCTTTGCGCGCCAAATTCACGGGCAACGCAGACAAGGTGGTCAATCTGATTACCTTCTATGCGCAAGAAGTGCGCGAAACCCTTGCCAGTATTGGTGCCCGTTCACTGGATGAGGTGATTGGCCGTGCCGATCTGTTGGCGCAGGTCAGCCGTGGGGCGGCACATCTGGATGATCTGGACCTGAATCCGCTGCTGCTGACTGTCGATGGTGCGGAGAATATCCGCTATGATCGCAACAAGGCGCGCAATGCCGTGCCTGACACGCTGGATGCCGAAATTATCCGCGATGCTGCGCGCTTCTTCGAGGATGGTGAAAAGATGCAACTGTCCTACGCGGTGGAAAACACCCACCGCACTGTGGGCACGCGTGCATCCAGCCATATCGTCAAGCGGTTCGGTATGCGCAACAAGTTGCAGCCGGACCACCTGACAGTGAAGCTGGCGGGCAGTGCCGGTCAGTCGTTGGGCGCTTTCGCAGCGCCGGGGTTGAAGATCGAAGTGTTCGGCGATGCCAATGACTATGTGGGCAAAGGGCTGTCTGGCGGTATGATTGTCGTACGCCCGCGCATGTCGTCGCCGCTGATTGCCCGCGACAACACGATCATCGGAAACACAGTGCTATATGGCGCGACCAACGGGCATTTGTTCGCCGCAGGGCGTGCGGGCGAGCGGTTCGCAGTGCGCAACTCGGGCGCGAAAGTCGTGATCGAGGGGTGTGGTTCCAACGGGTGTGAATACATGACCGGCGGGGTTGCCGTGATTCTTGGCTCTATCGGGGCCAATTTCGGGGCAGGCATGACCGGGGGTATGGCGTATCTCTATGATCCTGAAGGGCTGGCAGAGCCGTTGATCAACATGGAATCGCTGGTCACCTGTCCGGTCAGTGTGCCGCATTGGGAAGATGAGTTGAAATCCCTGATCGAAATGCATGCACGCGAAACCGAATCGCAGCACGCGCTTGAAATCTTGCGCAACTGGGACATCGAGAAAGTGCATTTCGTGCAAGTTTGCCCGAAAGAGATGCTGATCCATCTGCCCTATCCGATCAGCTACGAGTCAGAGGCAATGCCTGCCGAATAAGGGCAGGGGCCAACACACGCAAAAGGCGCGAAGCACCTGCTTCGCGCCTTTTCTATTTGCTGTGCAAGCGTGCCTTACAGCACGATCAGATTCATCAGATAGAACAGCATCGCCGAGAGCATTGCAGCCATTGGCACGGTGACAACCCACGCCGCCAGAATCGTGACAAAATGCGCGCGGCGCACAACCTTTTTGCGCTTGCGCACCTCAAGCGGGCTGGTGGTATCGACGCGTTTTTCTTTCAAGATACGCTCATGATACCATTCGCGGAAAAAGCCCACGCCAAAGATCGCGCCAATCGCAATATGGGTGGAACTGACCGGCAGGCCCAGCCATGACGCAAAAATCACCGTAATGGCCGCAGCCAGTGCCACACAATAGGCGCGCATGGCGTTCAGGCGCGTGATTTCGCTGCCGACAATGTTGATCAGCTTTGGCCCGAACAGCAACAACCCGATGGACAGGCCAACCCCCCCGATCAGCATCACCCATAGCGGAATACCGACAGCATCAGATGCGCCACCATCGCGCACCGCGTGCACGATGGCCGCGACAGGGCCAATCGCATTGGCCACATCATTGGCCCCATGCGCAAAAGACAGCAGCGCCGCCGAGAAGATCAGCGGAATGTTGAACAGGATTTTGAGCGATTTCTTGCGGTTCTCCATCCCCTCGCTTTGGCGACGGATGACCGGGCGCATTGCAAAAGTCAGCACGATCCCGAAACCCAGGCCGATCAAAACAGCAGTGCCAAAGGGGATTTTGATGATCTTGTCCAAGCCCTTGAGCGACAGATACGTGGCGAAACACCCGCCCATAATGCCAATCAGAATGGGCACCCAGTAGCGCGCCGCCTCGATCATGTTGGGGCGGTAGATGATGCGGGACTTGATGACCGCAAGGAATATGGCCGCGAAGATGCCGCCAAGAACAGGCGAGATGACCCAGCTTGCCGCAATCCGGCCCATCATCGGCCAGTTCACGGCAGCAAAACCAGCCGCCGCAATACCGGCCCCCATGACGCCCCCGACAATCGAATGCGTCGTGGAAACGGGGGCACCGACCCATGTGGCAAGGTTGATCCAAAGCGCGCCTGCCAGAAGGGCGGCCATCATTGCCCAGATGAAGACCTGCGTTTCGGCCACAGATTCGGGCGCAATAATCCCGCGCGAGACGGTGCCGACCACATCGCCCCCGGCGATCAAGGCGCCTGCGGTTTCGCACAGGGCCGCCACGATTAGTGCTGTGCCGATTGTCAGCGCGCGCGCGCCAACCGCCGGACCCATATTGTTGGCGACATCATTCGCACCGATATTGATCGCCATATAGGCGCCAATTATCGCAGCGGCGACGACCACAAGGCCCAACGGCTCGAAGCCGATAAAAGCCGCAACCGCCAGCCCGGTGATGGCCATAAACGCAAGCGCAAGCCCCGGTGCAACAAGCGGCCGCGAGGTATAGGCAACCGCCTGCTCCATCGCGGAAATGCGATCCAGGTCTTTATTCAGCGTTTTCCAGGATTTTTCTTCAATATCAGACACGCGGCGGCACTCTCTGTCATCAAACTGTCACAATGGGCAGTATCAGAGGCGCCAGAACGCGACAATGACCTTGATTACGTCTGTCCTGATTGTTCCGCAAGCCGTTGCAGCAATGCTTTCAATTCGGGCGGCTTCACAACTTCGGCGGCTTCGGATAGGGAAAACCACTTGCGTGTGCGCTTTTTCGCCTCGGGATAGGTGTCGCACAACTCGGACACGTCCAGCCGGTAGATCAGGGGCCGACACTGCACAGGCAGGCCGCTTTTCTTGATCTTGGTATAGGTGAACGCGCCAATTGGCTCTGCGCTGATGGTGCCCTTTACGCCAGCTTCTTCCCAAGCTTCGATTGCGGCGGCCTGATTTAGCGCCTTGTTGCGCATGGGCCAACCCTTTGGCGTGATCCAGTGTTCGCGCCGGAGCGTTTGCACCAGCAGCACTTCCGGCCCGTTTGGGCTGTCGCGCAGGCATAGGGCCGCCGCCTGCACAAAGGCAGGGCGAATGAACTCAAGAACAGTGTTCAGCATTTCAAGCGGCATGGACCGGACATTCATCTGCTGTGTTCCTCGTTTCGGCCCGATTGGCATGGTTTTGTTACAGTTTTGTGTCAACATCAAATCAATCTTGCCCCGGTGGGGTTCGCATTGCCTTAACCTCGGCACGATGGGCCTTGGATTCAAGGCGCCGCCTTTTGCTGGCAAGTGTCGGGCGGGTTGGAATGCGCCGTTTCGGACGCTCTAATGCCTTGCGGATCAGCTCGGTCATGCGAGCGCGGGCAATTTCGCGGTTCCGCGCCTGCGAGCGGGTGTCCTCGACCCGCAACACGACAGCCCCGTCTTGTGTCCAGCGCCGCCCCGCCAGCCGCTTCAACCTTGCCTTAACTGACTCGGGCAGATTTGGGCTGCGCTCTGCCTCAAACCGCAATTCGACTGCGGTCGACACCTTGTTGACATTCTGCCCGCCCGGCCCAGAGGCGCGCGTGAAACTTTCGGTCAGTTCCCATTCTTGCAAGATGATCTGGTCGTTGATGCGCATGGCCTGCATCCGGTCAGTGAATCGAAAGGGCCGCCTTAAAAACAGGCGGCCCTAAGCGAGCTTCAGGAGATGGAGCCAATTAGAGCATCGGCCCAATCAGAAGGATGTCCCCATCGGGGCTGCCGTCAGGACACGCCCCCTCTGACTGTCTTTGCACCTCTCTCCAACATCACTCTAGACACTGGACCACCTCCTTTCATTGCGTTGCTGTTAATAGGATGGTGGCATATATTTTGTGTTTGTCAAAAGAAATTATGCGACAGGTTGCGTAAATTTCTTCACGATGAGTCGGAAAGGCACCAAGGCAAGCAGCGCCAGCGACAGCTTCACCCCCCAATCCGCGACCGCCAGACTAACCCAAAGTGGCATTTCAGGGCCGAAACCCAGCATTGGCAGGACTTCGCCCGCCCAAGACACGTCATTGGCGGGTTCGATGAAGGCCAGCGTGGCCGAAAAGGCGATGCTGAAAAATAAGGCAGTATCCAGCGTAGAGCCGACGAGCGTCGAGGCGAGCGGTGCGCGCCACCATGCGCCGCCATGTTTGTCTTCGCGCAAACGGTCAAAGATTGCGACATCGACCAGTTGCGCGGTCAGAAAGGCAATGCCAGATCCGATGGCGATGCGCAGTGTGACCAGTGGTCCGAACTCGCCCATGATCTGCGTGCCGATCAGCGAACAGGCAACCCCCACGGCAAACCCGACCCACACAACGCGGCGCGCAGCCGATGCGCCATAGACGCGGTTCATTACGTCATTGACAAGAAAGGCCAGCGGATACGTGAAGGCTCCCCATGTGAGCCAGTTTCCAAACAGGAATTGCACAAGGATATTTGAGGCGACAACAATGGCCGCCATGGCAAGAATGCCGGGCAGATAACTTCGGGTCATGTGAGTGTTCCGTTTTGACAAGGTTGCGGAGACTTGTAGTCGAAAGACCAGACGCCCTTAGATCAGAACGCCGCGCAGTGCAAGCGCGCAGGGGGGGATGCGCCGAAAGGGATTCGGCGCATCTTCAGTCGGCCGGGCCGTTTGTGTTACTGCGCGATCCGCCCGTCCAGAACCGGAGAGAAGGGTTCATTCTCGGACAGGTGGCGTGCCAGAACCTCGGCCAGATCAATCGCCGTGTCATAGCCATTCATGCCCCCCTCGCGCAGCATCGCATAGCCATCACCGCCACCGGCCATGAAGTTGTTGGTCACAAGCCCATAGGTTTCGCCTGTGTCCAACGGTTCCCACCCATCTGCGCCCATCACCTCTACTTCCGAGACGCGGCCGGAGTTGGGGGCGACAGACAGGTCCAGCTTGAAGCGCAGACCACTGACCTGCGGGAACCGCCCCGCGCCATCTTCCACGTCATTCACGCCATGTTCCAATGCGGCCAGCAGCGTCTCGCCGGTTACTTCCAGCGTATAGAGGGTGTTCTGGAAGGGCAGGACTGTCAGGACATCGCCCAGCGTGGCCGTGCCAGCCCCCATCGAGGCCCGAAGCCCGCCGCCATTGGTCAGGGCAACCCTGATCCCCTGATGGGCCACTTCGGACAGCATGGCATCTGTGACGGTGTTGCCCATCTCACATTCCTGCGCGCGGCATGTCTCGCGGCTGCCGTCGATATCGGCGGCAATCTCTGCCACAGGGCGGCGGGTCATTTCCTCGATGGGTGCGCGCAGCGGGGCGATCAGCTCTTCGATATCCTCGGCGGGGGCAAAGCTGGCATCCAGCAAGACGGTGTCACCGCTGGCCGCAATCACCGCGCCATCATCGTCGAATTCCAGCGTCAGATTGCCCATATAGCGCGAGAAGGCGAAAGCCTGCACAATCGGCACCGCCCGGCCAGACGGGCTGGCGACAAGGGTCGCATATTCTACCGCGTCATCGACAGTGTTGGACATCAGTGTATGGCTGTGCCCGCCGATGATCGCCGAAATGCCGTCTACTGCGGCAGCGATCTGCTGGTCGCGGCCATACCCGACATGACTGAGCACCAGAATCTTGGTCACGCCCTGACCCTGCAACTCGGCCACGCCGTCGCGGAGATGCTCGATTTCATCCTGAAAGCTGACATCTTCACCGGGCGAGGACAGAAACGCTGTGTCAGGCGTGGTGATTCCCAGAATTCCGATCTGCTCGCCTTCGCGTTCCAGCACCAGATGCGGGGTGATCTTGCCATCCAGCGCCGAGCCTTCGGCAACCTGGATATTGCCTGATACAACAGGAAAATCCGCCTCATCAATCATGCGGGCAAGGTTTTCGGGGCCACGATTGAATTCATGATTGCCAATGCCCATCGCATCAAACCCTATGGCGTTCATCATCTGGATTTCAGCGCGCCCGCCATAGGTGGTGTAATAGAGCGTGCCCTGTGACTGGTCGCCCGCATCCAGCGTCAGGACAGGGCGCCCCTGTTCCTCATGCGCGGCGCGATGCTGGCGGATTGCGGTTGCCAGACGCGCAGCCCCGCCGAAGCAGTTATCTTCCTCGGAATCAGAGGGCGAGCAATTTGAATTGAAGCGGCTGATTTCATCCACGCGGCTGTGCATGTCATTGATGTGCAGCACCGCCAGTGAAAAGCCCGTTCCCGCCTGCGCGGTGCTGAGTGAGAAGCGCCCCGCGCCTGCCAGCGCCAGACTGGCCCCGGCGACCGACAGAAAACCGCGTCGGCTAAGTGCTGTCTGATTTTTGTGAAATGCCATGTTCCGGGCCCCCTGTCGCTTGATTGCAGACTTCGTTACTTTGGTGTGCAGCCTGTCATGACGCTGCGACAGCGCTATGACAGGACACCGTTCCAAAGCTTACAGCCCAGCGAAAGTGGCGCAAGGATTTTCGCGCAAACGTCAGTTCGAGGCCAGAACTTGCTGACATTGTGCCGGAAGATCAGACATCGTGAACTCTCGCGGGTGTCTGCTGCGGGGGGCTGCGGGTTCTGTACGTTCGCGCCGTGGCGGATTCAGGAAATCCGTGACCCACCATTGCAGCGTGTCATCACAGCCATTGCCGCCATTTGACAACTCGGCCACGGTGGGCGTCTGCGTGACACAATGGCGGTTCCCGCGCGGGCATTTCAGGCGCACATGAAAGTGGTAATTGTGGCCGACCGCAGGCCGGATCTTTTGTAGCCATGCAGTGTCGGCGCGTGTTGCTGTGCGGCACATCTCTAGCTTTACCGCAGCGGCTACGAATATCCGGTCAACGCGCGGGTCGAGGGCCGCGTGTTTCATCACCTCATGGTGTCGGGCGGTCCAGTTGGAATTGATGCTGCGCTGATCTTCAGTGCGCACCGAAATTGAGCTGAGCGATTCGCGCTCGGCCACGGACAGGTTCAGGCGGCTGGGCGGCAGCATCCAGATATCTATATCCAGCCCGATTTGGTGACTGGCATGGCCCGACGTCATCGGGCCCCCGCGCGGTTGGCTGATATCGCCAATATACAGGCCGCGCCACCCGATCTGCACCGCCTTGCGCGACAAGTCCTGCACATAGGCAATCGCGTCCGGATGCCCCCAGTTGCGGTTGCGCGACAGGCGCATGGCCTGCCATGTCGGACCGGTTTCAGGCAACCGCACAAGTCCCGCCGCACAGCCCTTGGCATAAGAGCCTATCGCCTCGGGTTGCTGCAAGGAGGGCATGGGGTGGCCGCCGAATAACTGATTGGCCAGTGATTGCGCCGCACCGGGCAGGGGGGCCAAGGCAAGGATCAGGGCGAAGAGGGGGATACGCATTGGAACTCTGGTTCTCCTTCGGCTTTCACCCATAGTAGCAGGATCAGTCCAATAACAAAAAGCACAATCAGCGGCGTGACCCCAAGGCGCTGGCTGCCGGTAACTGTCGTCGCCACAGCAATCAGGGCAGGCGCGATGAAGGAAATGACCTTGCCGGACAAGGCATAAAGGCCGAACCCTTCGGTCATGCGGTCAGGGTCGGCCTGCCGCACCATCATCGTGCGCGAAGCTGCCTGCAAGCTGCCCCCGCCCGCCCCGATCAGCGCGCCACAGATGTAGAACACAATATCCGGCAAGCTGGACCCCGCAACAACAGGCCTAAACAGAACCATCGTGCGGTCTGTGCCCACAATAATGGTGCACACCACGATCAGCAGCAGAATGGCACCGACGATGACCGGTTTCGGGCCAAAGCGCGAATCAAGCCTGCCTGCAATCACACAGGCAACAGCGCCGACTGCCGCTGCAAGAATACCGAAAACCCCGATCTGGACGATCGACCATTGCAGCACGCCCGCCGCATAGATGCCGCCAAAGGCGTAGATGCCATTCAGCGCGTCACGATAGACCATGGACGACCCCAGATACGCGAACAGGCTGCGGCGGCTGGGCAGGGCGCGCAGGCTGTCCTTCAACTCGGTCAGGCCGCGCTGAACGGCACCTGCCGCCGCTTTGCGGTGGGGTGGCTCTTTCACCCATAGAAAGAAGGGAATCACGAACACCATATACCAAAGTGCCGCAAATGGCCCGACCGCGCGCGTGCCTTCGCGCGCTTCAGGGTCCAGACCAAGGATTGGGGCGTTTCCCAAGAGTGTGACGCCCCGGTCATTCTCGGCAAGCAACAACAGCATCACAAAGAGTGAGATCAGGCCCCCGATATACCCCAATGCCCATCCGGTTCCCGAAATCTTGCCCCAGTCCTCGCGTTTGCCAAGCGTGGGCAGCAGAGAGTTTGTAAAGACAATGCCATATTCCAGCCCCACCATGCCAATGGCAAAAGCCACAAGAATCATGATGAGTCTGCTTTGATCGGCGTCAGGCACGGCCCACCACAGCATAGATGACCCTGCAACATACATCGCGGACCACAGCAGTATCCAACGCTTCTTGGAGCCGGAGCAATCTGCAATCGCGCCCAGAACGGGCGCAAAAATAGCCGTCAGCACCCCCGAAATCGCCAGCATCCAGCCCCACATGGCCTGCCCGCTCACCGGGTCTGGTGCGACGGAGGATGTGAAATAGGGTGCAAAGATGAACGTGAGCAGCAAGATATTATAGGGCTGGTTGGCCCAATCGAACATCCACCAACCCCAAATACGTTTGCGCAGCACCGTCATGTGACCTCCGGGTCAGCTTATGCGCCGACACTAATGCAGCGCTGTTCCATGCTGGCAAGCATGAAAGCGACATGCAACCGGCCTTTGATGGAATGCCAAAATGCAATACCACGCGCCCACATGTCAGGCGCGCGGGTGCAACAGAAAAAGGCTGCCGGATCGCAATGCGTCCCGGCAGCCCCTTGTGACTATCATCTTGCATCAGCGCAACAAGGCGCTGTTCAGCTGGATTCGCGCGCGCCCATGACATCATTGCCCTAAGCGCGCGCGAGACCCCCGATTATTCGGGCAGGATGACCGCATCAATGACGTGGATCACGCCATTGCTGGCTTCAATATCCGCTTGCGTCACAGTTGCGCCGTCCACCGTTACGGTGTCACCGACACCAATGGTCACAGATGCGCCATTCACGGTTTCTGCCATCATGCCATCTTCCAGATCGCCAGACATTACCGCACCTGGCACCACGTGATAGGTCAGGATTGCTGTCAGGGCAGGGATATCGTCCAGCAGGGCTTCGACAGTGCCTTCTGGCAAGGCTGCAAACGCTTCATCGGTTGGGGCGAAAACAGTGAATGGGCCTTCGCCTTGCAGGGTTTCTACCAGACCAGCCGCTGTGATCGCTGCTACAAGTGTGGAGAATGCTTCGTTACCTGCGGCAATATCGATAATGTCGCCGGGTTGTTCATGGCTATCCGCAAGTGCAAAACTTGGCATTGCTACTGCACCGGCCATTGCCATCGCGCTGAGAGTCGTTCTGAACATCAGTACCTCCAAAGTTACATCGTTAGTGATGATATGAAAGATACAGCGCGAAATCCGTACTGGATGAGTCCATAAAATATCGTGATCGGCATTGAACAGCAGGTTCAGACCACTAAGCTCGGGCAGTCTGAACCTTCCAGTAACATTAATGTGTCAAAATCGCGCCTCAACAGGCGAAACTTATCGCGCCGGCCCTCAGTCGCCCGCCGCCTCAGCAACGATTTGCTGCAACAGGTAGTTGATGCTGCGCATGCTCGGCTCGTTGAATTCACGGTAGCCAACCACGACAGGCGCCCCTTCCTCTGCGGCCTGATAGACATAGACGTTATACGGGCAGAACTGAATGTTGCGCAGCTTGGCCTCCATCACCTCCCGCGACAGCGAGGCCGAACAAAAGGAAAAAATGCGCGCATCCGTGAACAGGTCTTTCTCACCCCCCACATCTTCTTTCGTGCGATCCAGCATCTGGCCGACATAGCTGACATCGTCGATCACCAGCCCCTGATTCTCGATCGCCATCTCGACATTGAAAACGATATCCTCAAAATCGGCATCCACATCCACAGTATAGAACCCGTCCCCCAGACTGGGCGTCGCCAGTAACAATGCGGCACATGCCCCCATAATTGTCTGTCTCATAGTATCACTCCCTTTGGTTACAGAATTCCTAACCGCCACGTTAGCCGATTTGCGCCATGCATGCAGTGATACAAATCAAATCAAGGGGGCTGCTGAAGCGATCTGATCGCGCGGTGCGCGCCATGGTGGTTCGGTTGGATGGGGCGCTGACAGTTTTTTCGAATTTTCTAAATTTCTCTCTTGCGGTGTTTGTTTGTATTGCCTAGATAGCGCTTCACCGGCGGCGGGAACGCAGTTTGG
>SL_7KL_010_BRINEDRAFT_10000230_pt1 | contig 25439 bp, 26 predicted proteins | sample SodLak_010_BRINE_FD_10663 | JGI IMG/M metagenome (IMG submission 10663)
GTGTCGGCGCTGTCAAGGTAGCCCGTGATCACCGTCTCGCCCTCAGCCAGCGCACCCAAGATGGCCAGACGGTGTGACACCGACTTATCACCGGGCGGACGCGTGCGGCCTTGCAAGGGACGCCTCGCCGGATGCACCACCAATCTCATGCCTTTAATGTCCCAACACCTGAGCAAGCGTGGCCAGCATCCGCTCATTTTCCGCTGCCGTGCCGATACTGATACGCAAGGCATTGGGCAAACCATACCCAGCCATGGGCCGCACAATGACGCCATGTTGCATCAGCCGCTGATGGACTTGGTCAGCCGGCTGCTGCAACCGCGCCAACACAAAATTAGCGGCCGAGGGCGTCACGCTCACGCCCAAGGCTTGCAGACCTTCGCTCACCTGCCTCAGCCCCGATTCATTGAGCGCCACACTCTCGGCAATAAAGGCTCGATCCTTGAGCGCCGCTTCCGCTGCCAACAACCCCAACGAATTCACATTAAAAGCGGGACGAACACGGTTGAGCAAATCGGCAATGCCGGGATCGCTAAGCGCGTAGCCAATGCGCAACCCTGCCAAACCATAGGCCTTGGAGAAGGTGCGCAACACCACTAAGTGACGGTGGCGATCCAGCCATTGACTGGCGTCACCCAAGCCCCGCTCACCGGCGTACTCAAAGTAGGCCTCATCGACCACACAAATCACGTGCGGTGGCAGCGAGGCGACAAAGTCTTCTAATCGCTGGCCATCGACCCAAGTGCCGGTGGGGTTGTTGGGGTTGGCGATGAAGACCATGCGCGTGTCGGGCCCAATACTCTGATAAATCGCACGCAAATCGTGCCCCAGCGCCATCGGATGGCCGTCTGCGTGGGCTGGCGCGACATCGGCTTGGGCGCCGGTCATCTGTACGACAATTTCATAGATGGCGAAAGCGTATTGCGAGTAGCTGGCGCGCACCTGACTGCTTAAAAACGCTTGCGCCAAAAACACCAGTAAATCATTGGAGCCGTTGCCCAAGGTGATGCATGCAGGATCAATATCATGATGTTTGGCCAAGGCCTGACGCAGGCCATGGCCACTGCCATCGGGATACAGCGCCAAATCATCCACCCCCTTGAGCAAAGCCGCCTTGGCTAGCGGTGAGACACCCAAGGGGTTTTCGTTTGACGCCAGCTTGATGACATCGCTGATGCCCAACTCGCGCTGCAGTTCACTGCTCGGCTTGCCTGGCACATAAGGCTTAAGCTCTCGCACGCCAGGCACGGCCAGATCACACCAGTCTAAGGCGACGCGATCGCTGTTCATGACGGGGCTTTCGTTTCGCTGGGCTGTCGCGCCACCACGGCGCGCGGGTAGGTGCCCAACACCTTGACCTGACGGGCACTGGTTTGCAGCTCGACCAAAGCAGCAGCCAAGTTATCGTCACTGACGTGGCCGTCAATGTCGATGTAGAAAATGTAATCCCAGAGGCCCTGTCGTGAGGGCCGCGAGGCAATGCGGCTCATATTGACCTCATGCCGCGACAGCGGCTCAATCAAGCGAAACAACGCGCCTGGCCCATCGCTGCCGGCCACCATCAGTGTGGTTTTATCATCGCCCGATGGCGGCAACAGCTGCTTGCCCAGCACCAGAAAGCGCGTGCTGTTGTCGGCTTGGTCCTCAATATTGGCCACCAAGATCGGCAGCCCATAAACTTCTGCGGCATGCTGGCCGGCAATCGCTGCCGCGTCGGGCAGATCACGCACGCGACGGGCCGCTTCGGCGTTGCTCGAAGCCGGCGCCGTCTCCGCGTTCGGCAAATTGGCCGCCAACCAGTGCTTGCACTGGGCCAGCGCCTGCGGATGGCCATACACCCGCTGCACCTCCGCCAGGCTGCGCGCACGGGTGAGCAGATTCTGATGAATGCGAAGCTCGACCTCGGCGGTGATCTTCAGGTCAGAGTGCAAGAACAAATCCAAAGTGTGCGAAACGATGCCCTGTGTGGAGTTTTCCACCGGCACCACACCAAAATCGGCCTCGCCTGATTGCACACTCAAAAACACGGCTTCGATGTCACTGGCCGGCACGGCATTCACCGAATGACCAAACTGACGATAAACCGCCTGCTGCGTGAACGTGCCTTCTGGCCCAAGGTAGGCGATGCGCATCGGCTCTTGCTGTGCCAAACACGCCGACATGATCTCTCTAAACAAACGCAACATCACCGAGTCGGCCAGCGGGCCTTGGTTGCGCGCGACCAGCTTACGCAACACCTGCGCCTCACGATCGGGCCGGTAATAGTCCACCGCCGAGCCGTGGCCGCCCTTGGCCGATTTGACCTCCGCCGCCAGCTCAGCGCGCGCATTGATTAGCTGCTGGATTTGCTCATCCAGTGCATCAATCTGCGTTCTGATGTCTTCCAAGTCAGCCATGGGTGCGCTCAAACTCCTTCATGAAGTCCACCAATACATGGACAGCGTTGAGGTCTATGGCATTGTACAGGCTGGCGCGCAGGCCGCCCACCGCGCGATGCCCTTTGAGCCCAAGCAGACCATGGGCCTCGGCCTTGGCGACAAACTCAGGCGTCAGCGCTGCATTTTCATTGCTCAACCAAAACGGCACGTTCATCACTGAGCGAGCACGCGGCTGGACGGGATTGTGATAAAAATCCGAACCATCAAGCTGTGCATAGAGTGCCGCGGCTTTGGCCGCATTGCGTGCCGCGATCTCGCCCAAGCCGCCTTCGCCCTCAATCCATCGACACATCTCTAAGGCGACAAACCAGGCCCATGTGCAAGGGGTGTTGAACATAGAGTCCTGACGGATCCACTGGCGATAATCCAAGAAGGCCGGTAGTCCGGGCGGGGGCTCAGGGCCCATGGCCTCGATCCAAGCCTTGCTGAGCATCACCACGGTCAACCCAGCAATGCCTAGGTTTTTTTGCACCCCGGCGTAGGCTAAGGCCAGATCTTGATACGGATAAGGTCGCGACAGAAACTCGGAGGAAAGGTCCGCAACCCTCGGCAGGGTGCTGTCAGGCGGCAACGGGTATTGCACACCTTGGATGGTCTCGTTGCCGGTGTAGTGCACATAGGCCACCTCAGCCAGATCTGGTTCTTCTGAAGCCTCCACCGTGTCGACAAAGCCCTCGGCCTCGGTGCTGGCGATTACGCGCGCCGGCCCCACACGCTTGGCCTCTTGAACCGCCTTCTGGCCCCAGTGGCCAGTGATTAGGTAGCCGGCCGCACGGCCGCCAGCGGCAGCGCCGGCAAAGTTCATCGGAATTTGTGCAAACTGTAAATTGGCGCCACCGTGCAACAGCAGGATATGGTGGCTGTCGCCGACCCCGGTCAGTCGCCGCAGGTGGTCTTCAAGGGCTTCGGCCACTTCTCCGAAGCGTGCGCCGCGGTGGCTGATCTCGGCAATGCTGGGGATGGGGCTGGGTTTGAGCGCCTCGGCCAGCGCCGCCCGCACCGGTGTCGGCAGGGCCGACGGACCGGCTGAGAAATTAGTGATGGGCTCAGCCACCCGGCTTGAGCAGGTCTTGCCCACCCATCCAGGGCCGCAGCGCCTCGGGCACGACCACACTGCCATCGCGTTGCTGGAAGTTCTCCAACAGCGCCACCAGCGTGCGGCCCACAGCCAGGCCTGAGCCATTGACCGTGTGCACCAGCTCAGGTTTGTTGGTTTCCGGATGTCGGTAGCGAGCCATCATGCGACGCGCTTGGAAGTCGCCAAAGTTAGAGCACGAAGAGATCTCTCGAAAGGCCTGCTGGGCTGGTAACCACACCTCTAGATCGAAGGTTTGCTGGGCTGAGAACCCCATGTCACCGGCACATAGGCTGACCACACGATAGGGCAGCTCCAATTGCCGCAGCACCGCTTCGGCGTGATCAGTGAGTTCAGCCAACGCCGCATCAGACTGCTGCGGCAGTGTCACCTGTACCAATTCGACCTTGTCAAATTGGTGTTGGCGAATCATGCCACGCGTGTCGGCCCCATAGGCGCCGGCCTCACGGCGAAAGCACGGCGTCAGAGAAACAAAGCGCAAGGGCAAGGCGCCAGCATCCAAGATCTGGTCAGCAACCAGGTTGGTCAGTGGCACCTCGGCGGTGGGAATCAAGTAACGGTTGGGCTCGCCGGGAATGGCGAACGCGTCGTCGGCGAATTTGGGCAACTGTCCCGTGCCGCGCATGGCCTCAGGTGAGACCAACACCGGCACATGCATCTCACGATAACCATGCTCGCGGGTGTGCAGATCGAGCATGAACTGGCCCAAGGCGCGGTGCAGCCTGGCCACTCCACCGCCCAGCACAACAAAGCGGCTGCCGGCCAGCCGCGCCGCCGCCTCAAAATCCATGCCACCCAAGCCCTCGCCAATTTCCACATGATCGCGCGGCTCAAAGTCCAGTGTGGTCGGCGTGCCCCAGGCACGCAGCACGACATTGTCAGCCTCATCGCGGCCATCGGGCACGTTGGCATGTGGCAGGTTGGGAATATCAAGAAAAATCGCAGTCATCGCATCGCGGATGTCGTCCAACTGCGCCTTGATGCGTTTGAGGCGCTCACCCAGCTCACCGACCTCCTGCATCACTGCCGCCACGTCCTCACCCCGCGCCTTGGCTTGGCCGATGGCTTTGGACTGGGTGTTGCGTTGGTTTTGTAAGGCCTCGGTCTCAATCTGCAAGGCCTTCCGGCGCGCCTCTAAGGCGGCGACACTTTCAATGTCTAGGTGATAGCCGCGCCGGGCCAGCTGTTTGGCCAGCTGGTCCAAATCCGATCGGAAACATTGCGGGTCTAGCATGACTTGCTTACCTTGTTTCGTTGAGCAGTCTTAAATTGCCGCACACACAGTGCGCCAGTCCATGATAGCCCATCGTCTAGGCAGCAAAGGGGCTCTGGAAGATGACATTGGCCTCGCGCTCTGGGCCCGTGGAGAGCATGTGCACGGGCACCTCAATCAATGCCTCCAAACGATCCAGGTAAGCGCGCGCATTGGCCGGCAGCTTAGTGGCATCCGTCAAGCCAGCGGTCGACTCGGACCAACCCGGCAAAGTCTCATAGACTGGCTTAAGGCGGGCCCACTCTTCAGCACCCACTGGGAAGCGCGTGACGCCTTCATAACTGGTGCAAATAGATACCGTGTCAAAGCCATCGAGCACATCAAGCTTGGTCATACACAAGCCGGTGACGCCATTGACACGCGCCATGCGCTTCAAGGCCACTGCATCGATCCAGCCACAGCGCCGGGGCCGGCCGGTGGTTGAGCCAAACTCATTGCCGCGCTCGGCCATGCGCTGACCGGCGGCATCATGCAACTCTGTCGGAAATGGGCCAGAGCCCACGCGCGTGGTGTAGGCCTTGGTAATGCCCAGTACGTAATCAATGTCGCCAGGCCCGACACCGGTGCCAGTCATGACGCCCCCGATGGTGGTGTTGGAGGAGGTGACAAAGGGATAGGTACCGTGATCAATGTCCAGCAAACTGCCCTGCGCACCCTCAAATAAGATCGGCGCTCCCGCAGCCCGCAACTCGTGCAAGATGGTGGTGACATCAACCAGCATGGGCGCCAACTGCTCACCCATGCGCGCCGCCTCGTCCACCTGTTGTTGGATGTCCAAGGTGGGCTGGGAAAAATAATGCTGGAGGATAAAATTGTAGTAATCGAGCAATGGGCTGAGCTTGTCACTCAAACGCTCGGGGTCGCACAGATCAGCCAGACGCAAGCCATGGCGCACCACTTTGTCTTCGTAAGCAGGGCCAATGCCGCGGCCGGTGGTGCCAATGGCCTTGGCACCGCGCGCTTGCTCACGGGCCAAATCCAGGGCTTCATGGCAAGCCAATATCACTGGGCAGGCCGGTGACAGCCCCAGGCGTGATCGCACGTCCACGCCGGCGCCCTCTAGGCCTTCGATCTCTTTGAGCAGCGCCTTGGGTGAGACCACCACACCGTTGCCCACCAAACAGCGCGCCCGATCGGTCAGCACGCCTGAAGGAATGACATGCAAGACCGTCTTTTTGCCATCAATCACCAGCGTGTGGCCAGCATTGTGGCCGCCTTGAAAGCGCACCACCGCATCCACCTCATGCGCCAGTAGGTCAACGATCTTGCCTTTGCCCTCATCGCCCCACTGGGTGCCAAGGACCACTACCGATTTAGCCATACTGGCGGTCTGCCTTAATCGTTTCGAAGCTGATCGAAATAGCGGAAGAACTCAGAGCGCGTGTCCATCAGCATCTTGTCGCCCTCCTGCCCGAACGAGCGATCATAGGCTTGCAGACTGCGCCAGAACGAGAAGAACTCGCGATCTCTGTTATAGGCAGCGGCGTAGATATCGATGGCACCGGCATCGCCCTCACCACGCAAGCGTTCAGCATCTCGCTCAGCATCGGCGAGCAAGACCCGCACTTGACGATCAGCGTCAGCACGAATACGCTCAGCGCGCTCGCGGCCCAGAGAGCGGAGCTCGTTAGCAAACTCAGTCCGCTGCGTTTCCATCCGCTCAAACACCGAGGTCAACACCTCATCAGTGAGCTCAATCTTTTTGATGCGCACATCGATCACATCAATGCCAAAGTCCTGAAAACGCTCATCAGCACGCAGCACCAGTTGGTCCATCATCTCACGCCGCTGCTCCGACACCACCTCAGACAAGGTTCGGCGAGCAAACTCATCACGCAAGTCATTTCGGATCAACTGCGCCAAACGCGAGCGGGTGAACATGATGTCGCCCTGGGTAGCGATGTAGTAGGCCACCGGATCAGTGATGCGCCACTTGACGTAGTAGTCAACCTCGACGAACTTCTGCTCGGCAGTGTTCATCTGCTCCGGACGCATGTCCAGCGTGATCAGTCGACGCTCAAGCTTGCGCACGTTATTGATGAACGGCATCTTCAAATGCAGGCCTGGCTCATAGTCAGCGCGCACCACCTCACCCAAGCGGAACTTGATGGCGAACTCTGTTTCCTTGACGGTGAACAGGCTATTGAGGCCAACGAACACGGCCACGATTAAAATCACTGGCAATAAAATTTTCATCTCAACGCACCTCCCGGCCTGTGCGTGCCCGCGGATCAACGCTGGTCACACGCTGCTGCTCACGCGCCGACAGCAAAGGGGGCGGCGGCGGCGCGTCGCGCGAACCACTGCCCAAACTATCTAGGCCCAGATACAACATGTTGTTTGAACCCTGCACATCCAACAGAATCTTGGCCGAACGACCAAACACCTGCTCCATGGTTTCCAGATACAAGCGCTCGCGGGTTACCTCGGGCGCCAGACGGTACTGGTCGACAATGGCGACAAAGCGATCGGCCTCACCCGTAGCGCGAGCAATGATCGCCTCGCGATAACCTTGCGCTTCTTCTAAGATTCGGGCAGCCCGGCCGCGCGCTTCGGGCACCTCTTGGTTGGCATAGGCTTGCGCTTCGTTAGCGAAACGAATCTGGTCTTCCCGCGCGCGCACCACATCATCAAACGCCGCACGCACCTGCGCCGGTGGGCGCACTTCCTGCAAGTTGAAGGAAGTGATTTCTATGCCCGGCTGATAGCGCTCGAGGATTTCAACCAACAAATTCTGCGTGTCAATGGCGATTTGGCCACGGCCAATCTCCAGGATGAAATCCATGTTGTTGGTACCGACCACTTCACGCATGGCCGAATCTGCCGCATGCCCCAAAGACTCTTCAGGCAGTTGCACATTGAACAAGAAATTCTCAGGCTCGACGACTCGGTACTGAACCGCGAAGGCCAGGTCAATCAGGTTCTCGTCGCCAGTCAGCATGCGGCTTGAGCTCTCCAGCGAGCGCACGGTCGACACGTTGATTTTTTCAACCTGTTCGATCGGGCGCGGCAGCGTGAAGTTCAAGCCAGGCGGCAAAGTCCGGGTATATTCACCAAAGCGCAGAACTACGCCACGCTCAGACTCATCAACAATGTGAACTGAGTTCCAAGCCACCCACAAGCCGAGCACAACCAGTGCAATGGCCAAAACACCCCCGGTGCCGCCACTGCCCATGCCACCCGTGCCAGAGGACTTGCCGCCCGAGCCACCGGCGCCACCGCCCATGATTTGCTTTAGCCGCCGTTGCACATTGGCGAACACCTCATCCAAATCTGGCGGCTGTTGGCCATTGCCACCCTTCCAAGGATCTTTGCCACCGCCGCTGCCGCGGCCAGGTTCATTCCAGGGCATTATTTTCTCCGCTGATACATGGTTGCCTCGATAGAGCGAGACCGACTCGAACGCCTAAGGCGCACTTGGTTTACACACAGTTATTTAGTTTAACAGGAGTTGTTGCGCTAGTTTGCCATCCGCACCGCCAAGGCGGCGTAAATGGATGGTGTCACGCTGATCCAAATCAATTTCCAACCAGCTACTGCCGTCGTCATCAACCTGCTCTGACTGCACCGCACCCAGGTCAAATAAGCAAGCACGCAAGCGCTGACCTGCTGGCGGCAACTGAATGCGGCGGCGGATGCGACCTTGACTGAGGCGCGAGATGATGGCTTGCTCCAGCAGCGCCATACCGCTGCCATCTTGCGCCGACACCCACACCGATCGCGCCTCCCCCTCAGCATCATGCACCAGACCCGGCTCATGATCGGTCTGATCGACCTTGTTATACACCTTGAGCACCGGCAACTCCTCGGCGCCAATCTCCGCCAACACCTGTCGCACAACCTGCTCATGCTGAGAGTGGTCGGGATCCGCCGCGTCAATCACGTGCACAATTAAACTGGCGGCCAGGGTCTCTTCCAAAGTCGAGCGAAAGGCCGCCACCAGCTCGTGTGGTAAATCCCGAATAAAGCCCACCGTATCGCTGATCAATATCGGTGTCGCGCCACCGCCGGTCATGCGGCGCACCGTTGGGTCCAAGGTCGCAAAGAGCTGGTCTTGGGCGTAGATCGTGGACTCGGTCAAGCGATTGAACAAAGTCGATTTGCCGGCATTGGTGTAGCCGACCAAGGCCACCAGAGGCAGTGTTGAGCGTGAGCGCGCGCGCCGACCGGCACTGCGGCGTTGGGCCACCCGCGCCAGCTTGCTCTCTAGTTGACGAATACGGGCTGCCAACAGGCGACGGTCGGTCTCCAACTGGGTCTCCCCCGGACCGCGCATGCCAATGCCCCCGCGCTGGCGCTCAAGGTGCGTCCAGCCCCGGATCAGTCGGGTCGATAAATGCCTGAGCTGGGCCAACTCGACTTGCAGCTTGCCCTCGTGCGAGGCCGCCCGCTGGGCAAAAATATCCAAGATCAAGCGCGTGCGGTCGACCACCGCACAATCTAGGGCGCGGCTTAAGTTGCGTTCTTGAATGGGGGTCAGGCGCGCATTGACCAAGACCACGCCAGCGGCGTGTTCGGCCACGGCGGCTTTGACTTCCTCGACCTTACCGCTGCCGACCAAGGTACTGGGATCAGCCTGGTGGCGCGGGGCTTTGATCTCAGCGACCACCTCCAAGCCGGCCGACACAGCCAACTCATGGAATTCCACTTGTGCGGCGTCAAAATCAGCCACGCCAGTCGATGCAGCGATATGGGGATGCAACAGCAGGCAGCGATTCGACTGCTGCGTGATGGCATCGTGCTCAGTGCTTTTCAGGAGTCGTCGTCCTCGGCGGCATAATTCACATTGCGTGCCGGCACGATGGTTGAAATGGCGTGCTTGTAAATCATCTGGCTGACAGAGTTCTTTAGCAGCACAACAAAGTTGTCAAACGACTCCACTTGGCCCTGTAACTTGATGCCATTGACCAGATAAATGGCCACTGGCACGCGCTCGCGGCGCAGCGCGTTCAAAAATGGATCTTGTAAAGATTGGCCCTTGGCCATATCACACTCCTAGTTAACCCCCAACACTGCAGGCCCCGATGCCTCAACCAATCCCCTCACCAATGTAGCGCGAGATCACCAAACAAGCGCGCTATGCGCTGGCTCAGTCCACCGATTGATGCATGACTACTGCCTGCAGCAGCCACTGCTTCTGAATCATACCAAACCCCCCCGTGAAGTTGGCGCAAAGCCGTCAACTGACGCTTGGCCAACTGCCGTGTCGCCGCCACTGTGGCCGCCTCAAACTGCGCCCGATCGCCCTGCCCATCTAACCACTGCCAGGCTTGGCGGTAGCCCACTGCGCGCATCGCCGGGTGATCGATGGTGAGCCCGGGCCGCTGGCGCAAAGCCTCCACCTCGTCAATAAAACCCGCCGCCATCATCTCGGCAAAGCGCTGTTCGATGCGAGCATGTAAGATCGCTCGGCTGGCCGGCGCCACCACCACCCGCACACTGTCAAAGCGCGGCACACGCGGCCGGCTCATCAAGTTAGACGGCGGCTGCCCCGTGTGATGCCAAATCTCCAAGGCTCGCTGAATGCGTTGCGGATCACTGATCCGCACCCGCCCTGCCATGATCGGATCAATGGCTGCCAATTCCGCATGCAAGGCCGCCCAGCCCTGCTGCTGCGCCCGCTCGGCCAATGTGGCTCGAAACGCCGGATCGGCCTCGGGCAAATCATCCAAGCCATACAACAGAGCACGCAGATATAGCGGTGTGCCGCCGACAATCACTGGCCACTGGCCGCGCTCGTAAGCCGCCCGCATCGCCTGTTCACAATCGTTGACAAAGCGCGCAGCCGAGTAGGCCTGCTCTGGCTCATTGATGTCAATCAAATCATGCGGAAACTGCGCCAGTGTGGCCGCATCCGGCTTGGCCGTACCAATGTCCAAGTGCCGATAGACTTGTGCCGAATCAGCGCTGATCAAGCGCACCGGCCAGCGCGTGGCCAGCGCCATTGCCAGCGCAGTTTTACCAGCAGCCGTCGGCCCCGTCACGATCACCGCAGCGGGCAAAGGCGTCGCCTGACTCACTCACTGCCCCCGCATGAACAGCCGATCCAAGGCAGCATGATTGAGTTGTACCCAGGTCGGGCGGCCGTGATTGCATTGATCGGCGCGCTCGGTCTGCTCCATATCGCGTAGCAAGGCGTTCATCTCAGACAGATTTAAGCGCCGGCCAGCGCGCACCGAGCCGTGACAGGCCATGGTTGAGAGCACCTCATCAATGCGCTCTTCAATGCGACGAGACGCGCCCAGGGCAACCAAATCGGCCAACACATCACGGACTAACTCCAGCGCGCTAGACCGGGCCAATACACTGGGCACACCGCGCACCAACACCTGCTGCGGCCCACTCAAACTGAGCTCCAAGCCCAGCCTAGCCAGCGCCTCACCGTGCTGCTCCAGCACCGCTGCCTCAGCCACCGAAATGGCCAAGGGCTCAGGCACCAACAAACGCTGCACCGCCATGCGCTGCTCCGTCCAGGCCTGCTTCATGCGCTCATAGACGATGCGCTCGTGGGCCGCGTGCATGTCAACGATCACCAAACCATGGGCATTCTCAGCCAGAATGAACGCGTCGGCGATTTGCGCCACGGCCACGCCCAGTGGTGGCAGGTCATCGCCTGCCTCGTTGAGCTTATCTTGATCAGACCCCGCACTGAGCTGCGCGTAGCCGGCCAGCGTCTCGGCCACGCTCAGACGAGCACCTAACGAAGCCTGCTCAGGGACTGACTGACCGCCGCCCATCCTCGGCAGACTGGATGAGGCTGGCGCCTCAGCTGAGCCCGGTCGCGTGCTGGCCAGCACTTGATGCAGGCTGGCGAAAATAAAATCATGCACCAAGCGCCCATCGCGAAAACGCACTTCGGTTTTTTGCGGATGAACATTGACATCCACCCGCTCTGGCGGCAGCGTCAAGTGCAGCACATAAGCAGGATGGCGGCCATGGTAGAGGACGTCTTGATAGGCCTGACGAATGGCATGGGTGACCAAGCGATCACGCACCAGCCGGCCATTGACATAGAAAAACTGCAGGTCGGCCTGACTGCGTGAGAAGGTCGGCTTGGCCACCCAGCCTTGCAGTGCCAGCCCTGCTTGCTCAACCGCCACCGACAAGCTCTGCGCCAAAAAATCCGCCCCGCAGACATCGGTTAATCGACGCCGCCGCGTGGCCTCATCGGCCGCTGCAGGCCAGTGGCGCGCCGCGCGCCCGTTGTGCATCAAGCTCAAGGCCACCTCCGGCCGCGCCAAGGCCACGCGCCTGAGCAGCTGGTCAATGTGATTGAACTCCGTGCGCTCGGTTTTTAAAAACTTACGCCGCGCCGGCGTGTTGAAAAACAGCGACTGCACGTCGATGCGCGTGCCCACCGGCATGCCAATGGGTGATACCTCGCCACTTTGGCCGCCATTGACTTGTAGTTGATGACCTGAGTCGGAGTCTGGTCGCGACGCCAAGGTCAAACGAGAGACGGAGGCAATGGAGGCCAGCGCTTCACCCCGAAAGCCCAAACTGGCAACCGACTCCAGATCGTCCAAGCAACTGATCTTACTGGTCGCATGCGGATGCACCGCCAGCGGTAGCTGCTCACCAGCCATGCCGCGCCCGTTGTCGGTCACTTGGATGCGTTGCAGTCCGCCTTGCTCAATCTCAACGCGAATATCGGTGGCGCCGGCGTCCAGGCTATTTTCAATCAGTTCCTTGACCACAGAAGCCGGCCGTTCAACCACCTCACCGGCGGCGATTTGATTAATCAGATGGGTGGGCAGTGGCCGTATCGTCATGGCCACCTCAGTGTAACCCGAGCCGACCTAGCTGCGGCTTACGCGAGTGTGCCTCAACAGCAACCTTTAGGAGCCAACAGGGATAACCAAGACGGCACCGGGCCGAATCAAATCACCGTTAAGATTGTTGGTCGCACGGATATCTCGCACGCTGACCTGGTAGCGCTGAGCAATGCCCCCCAGCGTGTCACCACGCTGAACAACATGGCGCTGGCCATTACTGCGCTGGGCCGCAAACCACGTGCCCTGCGGCGCGGTGGCCAAGAAATGCTCGCGCACGCCACCGGTGATGGCGCGAGCAATGGCGCGACGGTGCGGCGCAGTGTTTAACTCTTGCTCGTCTTGCGGATTACTGATGAACCCGACTTCGATCAAGACGCTGGGCACATCCGGCGAGCGCAGCACCATGAAGTTGGCGCGTTCCACTTGCCGGCGCCGGGGCTGCCCAACCGTGCCCAGTTGCGACAGAATCTGCTCGGCGGCGGCGTTACTGTATTCCATGGTCACGCTTTGCGACAAATCCAACAGCACCGAACTGAGCAGGTCATCGCCACGATCGAGTTTGACCCCACCGATCAAGTCAGACTGGTTCTCACTGCGCGCCAAAAAGCGCGCTGCCTCGCTGGAGGCGCCGCGGCGCGAGAGCACATACACTGAGCTGCCCCTGACCCGGAAGTCCTTAAATGCATCGGCATGCACCGACAAGAATAGGTCGGCCTCAGCTTGGCGCGCGCGTTCATGCCGATCTTGCAAACGGACAAAATAATCGCCGGTCCGAATCATCACTGCGCGCATGCCCGGCTGCGCGTCGATCTGACGCGCCAGCTCTTTGGCAATGGCCAGCGTGATGGTTTTCTCAAAGGTGCCCGCTGGCCCAATCGCACCCGGATCCTCACCGCCGTGGCCAGCATCAATGGCGACAATCATGTCGCGCGTGCCATTGCGTGAGGCTTGTGCCACCTCACGGACGCGCTGGGCGGCTGGCACAGCACTGGCTGGGGTCAGGTCAACGACCAATCGGTGGCCGTGATCACCCGCAGGCTCCAACAAAAAACTTTGCACTTCCACCGCATCGTTGAGCTCAAACACGACCCGCGCATGGTGGCCGTCGCGCACGCCATGGCGCACGCCATCGATGACGCTGCGGTGCCCATTGGTGGGGGTTAAAGATTGGTTGAGGTCGCCGACCACCCGCGAGCGATCCATGTCGATGACCAAGCGAGCGGGGTTGCCCAACTCGAACACGCGGTAGTCGACGCGCTGATCCAAATCAAACACGGCGCGGGTGTGATCAGGGCCAGCCCACACCCGAAGGCCCTGAACTTCAGCGGCAGAGGCGACGGACGCCAGCCCCAGGCACAGCAAACCTGAGAGCATCAAGGCGGCCAAACGGACCTTATGGACACGGACACACCAGTTCATGGCTGGAATGATGCATCAATTTTCTGACTTTTTCAAGCGAAATCGGTGAGATAGCCCACTTTATGCACAAGCCGCCTTCAGCATCACCTGCAAGCTATGGAAACTGCGTCGGCCGTCAGCGTGGTGGCAGGAAGCGGCGCGGGTCAACCGGCTGACCGTCTTGGCGTATCTCAAAGTGCAGCATGGGCTGATCGCGATCGTTCAATCCAAGCTCGGCAATCACCTGACCGCCCTGCACACGCGCACCCTCTTCCACTAAACGGCGGCTGTTGTGGCCATAGGCTGACAACAAGGCGCCCGAGTGCTGAATGATGATCAGTTCGCCATAGCCAATCAACGCCGTGCCGCTGTATACCACCTGCCCGTCTGCTGCCGCCACCACCGGCTGGCCTACCGCGCCACCAATGCCCAAGCCACGTCGTGTGGCGGCGGCGTCAAACGGCCGCACGACCCCCCCCGCGGTTGGCCAACGCCAGACCATGTTGGCGACCGTGCGTGTGGCCGTAGAGGGACTATTTTCGGTGCTGGTCGCCTCACGTGGCGCTGGAGGTGACGCCGGTCGTGTCTCAGTTTGACGTCCCGCGGCAGGCGGCGTCGGGGTCGGGATCGGTCCAGGCGCGCTGACGATGCGGGTGCGGCTGCTGGGTGGCTGGATCAACCGCAATTCCTGACCGACCCGAATGGTGTATGGCGCGTCAATCTCATTCCAGCGCGCAATGTCGCGCCAGTCCAACCCATAGCGGAAGGCAATCGAGGCCAGTGTGTCGCCACGCACCACCTCATAAATTGGCGGCGCCTGGGTCACCGCCGGGCTGGGGCGGCGCTCTATCGGCGCTGGCGGCAAAGGCGCGCATGCCGACAGCGTCAGCAGCGCCACCACCGCCATCACGCCCAGCCATCGCGCCTTGCTCATCAACCGCCTCGCTGCATCCACCACACCATGATGCCGGCCGCCACCGCAGCCACCACCACCAACCAGCCTAGGGCATCGACCCAGGCACGCAAGCGCACCGCCGCCTGCTCACCACCCAAGTAGATAATGGTCGCAACCAAGAAAAAGCGGCCGCCGCGGCCGACCACGCTGGCCAACACAAAGCCCAGCAAAGGCATGCCCAAGGCGCCGGCAGCAATGGTGATGAGTTTATAGGGGATCGGTGAAAATCCCGCCACCACCACAAACCAGATGCCGTACTGGTGAAACGCAGCCACCGCCCGCTCATAGGTCTCGACCTGACCGGCTCGCTCAATCACCGGCATCACCGCCTCTAAGGCCAACCAACCCAACAGATAGCCGATCACGCCCCCCAATACCGAGGCCAGCGTGGTGAAGGCCGCCAGACGCCAGGCCCGACGTCGATCGGCCAGCACCATGGGTGCCAACATCACATCCGGCGGAATTGGGAAAAAAGTCGCCTCAGCCACGGTCAAGCCATACAAATAGCGCTCAGCGTGGCGATGGCGCGACCAACGCAAGACCATGTCATACAGTGGGCTGAAAATAGGTGGCATCACTCAGTCCCTGCCAACAACGGCACAAAACTAACCGCACCCAGCGATTCGCATTCAAATTGATCGCCACGCCGTGTGATCAACACCAGCTCCTGATGGTCGGCGCTGCCATCGCCTTGCGGCCCAACCAAGCGACCACCGTCGCTCAGCTGCGCCAATAAGGCCTCAGGGATGCGGCCGCCGGCGGTGACCACAATGGCATCAAAGGGGGCTTGTGCCAACCAACCGCTTTGGCCGTCTCCATGGCGCGTCAAGATGTTGAACAACCCCAAGGCATGAAACCGCTGACGGGCCTGCCGCAACAGCTCGCCAATGCGCTCGGTGGTAAACACCTGATCAGCCAACTGCGCCAGCACTGCCGCCTGATAGCCTGAGCCCGTGCCAATCTCCAGCACCTTCGCGGGCACGCCATCGCGGCACACCGCCGCCGTCATCTGCGCCACCACAAAAGGCTGAGAAATGGTCTGACGCCGCCCAATCGGCAAGGCCGAGTCCTCATAGGCACGCGAGGCCAGTGCCTCATCTACAAACTGATGACGCGGCACTTTCTCAATCGCCGCCAGCACCCGCTCATCGCTGATGCCTTTATCGCGCAAGCGCTGGACCAAGCGTCGCCGCGTGCCCTCAGAGGTCATGCCAATGCCGCGACCGGCCGCGCTATTCATGATTACGCGCTGTGAATCAAGTTGAGCTTGTCAATCCATGTACTCACTTGTTCTAGCGCCTGATAGCGCGTCAAGTCAACATGGATGGGCGTCACCGAGACAAAGCCTTGGCGCACCGCATTGAAGTCGGTGCCTGGGCCTGCATCTTCTTCCTCACCCGGCGGGCCGACCCAGAAAAACTGCCGACCACGCGGGTCGTTCAGGGGAATGACATCGCCAGAGCGATGACGATGGCCCAAGCGCGTGGTCTCAAAGCCACGAATCTCCTCCCAGGGCCGATCGGGTACATTGACATTGAGGATGGTGTCGGCCGGCAAAGGCTCTGTTTTGAGCTGCTGCATCAACAAGGCGGCAGCTTCAGCCGCCGTCTCGTAGTGGCGAATGCCGCCCTCGCCATACACCAAGGAAACCGCCATCGCTGGCAGGCCCAGAAAACGACCTTCCATGGCAGCCGCCACCGTGCCCGAGTACAGCACATCATCACCGAGGTTGGCACCGGCATTAATGCCCGACACGACCATATCTGGCTCTTTGTCCAACAGGCCGGTAATGGCCACATGCACACAATCCGTTGGCGTACCAAACACCTTGTAGCGCTGATTTTTCAGCGGCTCGACACGAATCGGCCGATCCAAGGTCAAGGAGTTGGAGGCACCCGAACGATCACGGTCCGGTGCCACCACCGTGACATACTCACAGTGGGTGGCCAAACGCTCGGCCAAAAAGCGAATGCCGGGCGCGTAAATGCCGTCATCATTGGAAATCAGAATATGCATGGGCTTGCCTGTAGGATGAAAACGGTAACTATAATGGAATCGGCGCCTGCCGACAGCATTGCTGGAGTCTGAAATGCCGTCTGATCGTTACATTCAACGTTTACATCGCGATGACACCCCTGATGAGGATGAGCTGAGTTTGTTTCGTGACAGCATTGAAGGCGTGCGTCCGCTGCATACCGATCGCGACACAAGCCGGCCACCGCCACCACCGCCGCGGCCAACCCAGCGTCAGCAAGATGAGCAGCAGGTGATGGAGGCCCTCGCCCACGGGCCGATTGACTTTGCCGCCATTGAGACCGGCGAAGAGATCAGCCACCTTAAGCCTGGCCTGCAACGGCGCATCCTGCAACGCCTGCGCCGTGGTCATTGGCGTGTGCAAGCCGAGCTCGATCTACACGACATGAACGTCGATGCCGCCAACGCCTCGATCCGCGCCCTGCTTGATGCCGCCCTGCGCGAAGGCCTCAGTTGCATCAAAATCATTCATGGCAAAGGCCTGCGCTCTGGCCCCGCCGGGCCGCAGCTCAAGCGCCTCACCGCCAGTCTGTTGGCGCGCCACTCTCGTGTCTTGGCTTTCGCCTCCGCGCCGCCACATGATGGCGGCACCGGCGCGGTCTATGCTTTGCTGAGCCTACGGCGATGAGACCCCATCGGTGAATGGTCCACTGGATCTGCCGATCGGCGGCTTGTTGTTGCTGGGGCTGGTCGTGCTGTGGTGGCGCGCCAGTCTGCAAGCACGAGATACTGCACGCGAGGCCGCACGGCGGTTTTGTCGCACGCAAGGCTGGCAACTGCTGGATCAGACCGTGAGCTTGGTCGGCCTATGGCCACATCGTGGTCTAGAGCGCATGGGTCTGCGCTGGCGCTATCGCTTTGATTACAGCCCAGACGGTGCACTGAGACTGCACGGCCATGTCACCCTGCTGGGCCAACGGGTCAGCGAAATCAGGGCGCTGCGCGAGGATGGTACTCAGTTGGTGGATGTTCGAACCAGGCCGAACTCCCTCGGCTAGGCAGGGCTCAGCCCACTACTTGATCACGCGCAAGGTCGGCCGCTGTGGACTGACCGTATCCCCATCGTCACCTCCCGCGCCAGTGCCGACATCGGCTGCCTCGCCCTCGGTGAGCGCATCCTCGTCCGGGAACAACATGCCGTGGCCATTTTCGCGGGCATAAATGCCGGTGACCGCGGCCATAGGCACCATCACCGCCTGTGACACGCCAGAAAATCGCGCCACAAAAGACAGGCCATCGGCATCGATAAACAAATCACGCACCGCTGTTGGACTGATATTCAACACCACGCGGCCATCTTGGATCGCGCTCTCAGGCACCACCAGGCCATCGATGCCGGCATCGGCCATGACATGCGGTGTAAAACCGCAGTCCACCAACCACTCTTGCATGGCTCTGAGTAAATAGGGTTTGCTTGACAGCACCTACTGGTCCGCTACTTTTTGTCGGCAGCGCGCAGTAGCCGCTCAGGCGCGGCCAAGCTGCGCTGAAAGGCATCCATGCGGAACATGCGTTCCATGTAGCGATGCAGATTCGGAGTTTGGCGCGGCACCAACTTGATCTCATAGGCGGACAAGCGCCACAGCAAAGGCACCAATGCGCAATCGATCAAAGTCAGCTCGTCGTGCAAGAAAAACGGCGCCAGGCCAAACACATCATCGGCCTCGACCAGCGTGTCATGCAGATGCTCTTGCGCCGCAGCGACGCGTTTGGCGCCCGTGGAGGTCTCAATCACCTGACCGGAGTCGATCCAATCACGCTGCAGCCGGTACATGGCCAAACGCAACCGTGAGCGCGACACGGGATCAATCGGCATCAGCGGCGGATGCGGATAGCGCTCATCCAAATAGTCGGCGACCACCCAAGTCCCATATAAGACCATGTCGCGGTCAACCAAGGTGGGCGTCTCAGCATACGGGTTGAGCCCTGCCAAATCGGCATTGGCGCTGCGGTCTTGCTCGACATGGATGATCTCCACGTTGATGCCCTTGACCGCCAGAATGAACCGGATGCGGTGGCTATCCAGGCAGTTCTCGGATGAATACAGTGTCATCATGAAGCCTGTTCTCCGTCAGTGTTTGGCCGCGCTCGGGAGCGCTCCCAATCGGCCGTCACTGCTTATTTTTGGTCACTCAACGTTACTCGCCGCTGACTACTTTTTAATATCTCGCCAGTATTCCTGGTACATGAAATACGACAAAAGCGTCAACAGCGACAAAAACAGCATCACCCAGATGCCGATGCGCTCGCGCTTCAGGATGGCAGGCTCGCCGACATAGGTCAAGAACGCCGTGAGGTCGCGGGCGAACTGGTCGTACTCCGATGCACTCATCAAACCCGGCTGATCCAACTCAAACCCGACCACCCGCGCCGCGCCCTGGCCATTGCCATCACCCTCCATAATCGGCCGCTGAATGCCCTGCAATTCCCACAACACATGGGGCATGGCGGGGTTTTCCAGCACCAAATTCTGCCAGCCACCATCGGTCAGGTAGTAGCTGCGTAAAAAGGTGTAAATCCAATTGGGGCCGCGCGAGCGCGACGTCAAACTCAAGTCAGGCGGGCCCTTGCCAAACCAATCGGCCGAGGCGTCATAAGGCATGGACGACATCATGTAGTCGCCCGGTTCCCGATCTGGCGGCAGNAACCACGCCATCAACTGCGTCTCGCTCAAATCCAAATCATCAGCCAGACGCTGATAGCGCATGTATTGCAGGGAGTGACAGCCCATGCAGAACTGATTGAAATACGAGGCACCACGCTCCAGCGAAGCGCGATCATAGACGTTGGCGTTGGCCTCATCCAGATTGCCCTTGGGCGCCGCCACCACAGCGGCACTCAGCGCCATGGCGGTCATCATCACCAATGCTGCAGTCACAGCCCTCATGACGAGGACTCCGACGCGCCCAAGCGCTGCGGCACGGGCTTGGTGTGCTCCAAGCGTGTCCACACCGGCATCAAGGCAAAGAAAGCAAAGTAGAGGAAGGTCCACAGCCGCAGCTCAAAGGTGCTGGAGTCTTGCGACAGCCCCAACATACCCAGCCGCACAAAGGCCACCACAAAGATGGCCAAGGCCAGCTTGGATGGCCAGCTGCGGTACTTAAGCGAGCGCACGGGGCTGCGATCCAGCCACGGCACCAAGTACAAGATCAACACCGAGGCGCCCATCAGCACCACACCCATCAACTTATCCGGCACCGCCTGCAAGATGGCGTAATACGGCGTGAAGTACCACACCGGCGGAATGTGCTCTGGTGTCACCAAGGGGTTGGCCTGAACAAAGTTGTCCGGCTTCAAAAAGTAACCGCCGCCCTCGGGCCAGAAAAAGATGATGAAGGCCGCGATCAACAAGAAGAACGAGGCGCCAAAAATATCCTTGACCGTGTAATACGGGTGGAAGGGGATGCCATCCAGCGGCCGGCCCTGGCTGTCTTTGTGGGCTTTGATGTCAACGCCCTCAGGGTTGTTAGACCCGACCTCGTGCAAGGCGGCCAGGTGCAACACCACCAGCAGCACCAGCACCAATGGCAAAGCAATCACATGCAAGGCGAAGAATCGATTGAGCGTGGCATCAGCGACCAGATAGTCCCCCCGAATCCACTCCACCAGTATCTCGCCCACATAGGGCACGGCGCCGAACAGCGAAATAATCACCTGAGCGCCCCAGTAGGACATCTGCCCCCAAGGCAACACATACCCCATGAACGACTCAGCCATCAGCACCAAGAAGATGGTCACGCCGAGAATCCAGATCAGCTCACGCGGCTTCTGATAGGAGCCATACATCAGCGCACGGAACATGTGCAGATAGACCACGACAAAGAACAACGAGGCTCCGGTCGAGTGCATGTAGCGAATCAACCAGCCCCATTGCACATCACGCATGATGTACTCCACTGAGCCAAAAGCCGCGGCGGCGTCGGGCTTGTAGTGCATGGTCAAAAAGATGCCGGTCAGCAACTGATTGACCAACACCAACAGCGACAATGACCCGAAGAAATACCACAGGTTAAAGTTCTTCGGCGCGTAATACTCGCTGATGTGCTTTTTCCAGAACTCGGTGACGGGCATGCGCTCATCCACCCACTCACCCACCGCCGTCAGACGACGGTTGAGTTGACGGTTCAGGTCACTGGCAGACTTGGCCATGATCAAACAGCTCCTTCAGGATCAACCCCAATCAACAGGGTGTCATCGTCAATGAATGAATAAGGTGGCACCAACAGATTCAGCACCGCTGGCACGCCCGAGTACACACGGCCCGCCAAATCAAACGTAGAGCGGTGGCAAGGACAGAAAAAGCCGCCCATCCAGTTGGCATCAAAAGGCTGTGCGCCGACTTCTGGCAACACTTGTGGCACACAACCCAAATGCGTGCAGTGAATGTTCAACACCAACACTTCGGGTCGGATCGAGCGATGCAGGTTCTGTGCATAGCCGGGCTGCTGAGCCACATTGGACTCCGGATCACGCAGGCGCGCATTGTTGCCGGCCAGGTTGTCGATCATGGCCTGGGTGCGGCGCATGATGCCGATGGTCTGGCCGCGCCACTGCACCCGCGTCATCTGACCGGGCTCTAGGGACCCAATGAACACCTCGACGGGGGCGCCGATGATGCGGGCCCGATCGCTGGGCTGCAAAGAGGATAAAAAAGGCCACGCGGCAGCGCCGACACCGATCGCACCGACCACGCCAGTGGCGGCGGTCAGCAGCCGACGACGGCCGACATCGGCCACCGGTTGCACTGAACCCATTGGCTCAGGAGAGGACTCGGACATGGATTTCTCCAACAGATTGCTCCAACACGGCACGTTTGATTCAAGCGCTTATTATACTGCGCTGGCCCGTCTTGTGGATGCGAAGAGCGCAGCGAGGCCGTATCATGGGGCTTGGGCATTACATGCGTGGACATCCAGTGCTGGCAACCCTTCAATTCATCGCTAGATTTGTTGTCATTGGCCTGGCGCTGGCCTTTGTCGTGGTCTGGCTTCGGCCCGACTGGCTGGCGCCGGTCGGCTCAGACGCACCGTCTTTAAGTACCGACTCTTACGCGGCGGCGGTCAACCGCGCGGCGCCCTCGGTGGTCAGCATTTACACCCGCACCATGGTCCAAGAGCCACTGGGCCTGCGCTTTGAGGATCCTTTGTTCCAACGCTTGTGGCGCGACCGCATGGTCACGCGGCCGCGCAATGGCCTAGGCTCTGGCGTGATTGTGGATACCAGCGGCTTAATCCTCACCGCCTTGCACGTCATCGATGGCGTCGATGACATTGCCGTTGCGCTGTGGGATGGTCGGGTCGCCGAGGCACAGGTGATCGGCTTTGACCGCGCCACCGATCTGGCCCTACTGCAAGTGAACGTAGGTGAACTACCCGCTGCCAGCCTCGCCCCCGCGGCCAATGTCCGAGTCGGCGACATCGCGCTGGCGATTGGTAACGCTTTGGGCCTAAACCACACCGTCACCGCCGGCATTATTTCGGCCACCGGTCGTGGCCAGGTCGCGCCACTGGGCTTGGCCGACTACATCCAGACTGATGCCGCCATCAACGCTGGCAACAGCGGCGGCGCGCTGATCAATCCACGCGGCGAGGTGATCGGCATCAACAGCGCCACCATGGGCCAGTCCTCAGGAGCGCAAGGCATCAGCTTTGCCATCCCCGCCAGTGTGGCCGATGCGGTGATGCGCGATCTGCTCGAGCATGGGGTGGTCATCCGCGGCTGGTTGGGTGTTGAGCTGACCGACACCGGCGTGTTGTTCCCAGCCAGCGGCACGGTGCGCCCTGGTGCTGGCATTGCGGGATTGGCGACCAATGGCCCAGCCCGTCAGGCGGGCTTGCGCGTGGGCGATGTGCTGATTGGTTTGGATGGCTTCAGCATCAACTCAGCACGCGAGCTGAAGATGCTCATCGCCGAGCAGGCGCCCGGTCAAAATGTGCAACTGGCGGTGGTGCGCGGCAACACCCAGTTTACGGTCGAAGTCATGCTCGGCCAGCAGCCTGCCAGCTGAGTGATCGAGTGCGTGCTCAACTAAGCACGCGGCAAAGTCACGCCGCGCTGGCCTTGGTACTTGCCTGCGCGATCGGCATATGAGGTCTCACACACCTCGTCTGACTCCAAGAACAAAAATTGCGCCACGCCCTCGTTGGCGTAAATGCGTGCCGGCAGCGGTGTGGTATTGGAAAACTCCAGCGTCACATGGCCTTCCCACTCCGGCTCCAGTGGCGTCACATTGACGATGATGCCGCAGCGCGCATAGGTGGACTTGCCCAAACAAATGGTCAAGACATTGCGCGGAATGCGAAAGTACTCGACCGTGCGCGCCAAGGCAAACGAATTGGGCGGAATGATGCACACCGGCCCTTTGACATCGACAAAGCTGTTCTCATCAAAGTGCTTGGGATCGACCACCGCCGAATTAATGTTAGTGAAGATCTTGAATTCATCAGCGCAGCGGCCATCATAGCCATAACTAGAGGTGCCGTAGGAGACCAGCGCGCTGCCATCGGCAGCCGCCCGCACCTGACCCGCCTCAAACGGCTCAATCATGCCGTGCTGGGTTGCCATCTGCCGAATCCATCGGTCTGATTTTATGCTCATGGTGCGCTGGTCCTCACTGAAGGCTTATCGCGTGTGTCTAATCAACAATCTTAATCGATGGCATGCGCACCGTCTGGTTGCGCGCCTGCTGCGCCAGTATTGCCGCCGTGCGCCGCGCCAGCGTCAAAAAGCACTGGCTCACCGGATGATCAGGCTCGGCCACCACCAACGGCTGGCCGCGATCGGTGGAGCGGCCCAGGCCGGTAACCAGGGGAATCTGGCCCAACACGGTCAAGCCATGATCGGCCGCCATGCGGTCGCCGCCGCCGTGGCCAAACACCGCCTCCTGATGGCCACACTTGGGACAGACAAATACACTCATGTTCTCAACCAAACCCAGCATTGGGATATTGACTTTGCCAAACATGGCCACGGCACGGCGCACATCATCCAAGGCCACATCTTGCGGTGTGGTCACCACCACCGCCCCAGCCACCGGAATGCGCTGGGACAGCGTCAGCTGAATATCACCCGTGCCGGGCGGCAGATCAATGATCAAATAATCCAGCGCATCCCAAGCGGTTTGATTGAGCATCTGTTGCAGCGCTTGGGTGGCAATGGGGCCGCGCCAAATCATGGCCTGGTCAGCCTTGACCAAGTTGCCGATCGACATCGCTTGCAAACCATGCGCCCGCAACGGCAGCAATTGATTTGCCGTGGCTTCGGGCTCACCCAACAAACCCAACATGCGCGGCATGCTCGGTCCATAGACATCGGCATCCAACACACCGACGCGGGCGCCTTCGGCTTGCAGCGCCAGCGCCAAATTCGCCGCCACCGTCGACTTGCCCACCCCGCCCTTGCCCGAGACCACGGCAATGATGTTGCCAATACCCGGCACGGGCGCCAGCCCGCCTTGCACGGCATGGGTGGCGATCTGGGTGTCGATGTCCACCGTCACCGCTTCAACGCCAGACAAGGCGCTGAGTTCGGTGCGCACCAGCGCCGCCAGGGCAGCGTGCCAGCCAGCAGCCGGATACGGCAGGGTCAGCACCAGCGCTACGCGACCCTCACGGATGGCGACGGCACTGATCAGTTCAGACAGGGGCTGGCCACTGTGCGGATCGGGCACTTGCGCCAGGCATTGGCGGAGTTCAACTTCAGAAAGGGCTGTCATAGACTGTCTATTGTAGCCAGATGAGTGATAATTACGGCATGAATCGTCGACGCATCTTGGTCACCGCCGCCCTGCCGTACGCCAACGGCGCCATTCACCTCGGCCACATGTTGGAGTACATCCAGACCGACATCTGGGCACGCTTCCAACGCGCACGCGGCCACGAGGTGTGGTTTGCTTGGGCCGACGACGCCCACGGCACGCCGATCATGCTCAAAGCCCGCCAACAAGGCATCACCCCCGAGCAACTGATCGCCGACATGTCCGCCGAACACCAACGCGACTTCGCCGACTTTGGCCTATCGCACGACCACTACGGCTCTACCCACTCAGACAGCAATCGTCAGTTGGTCGAGCGCATTTGGGCTGCGCTCAAAGCGCGCGGCGTGGTCAACACCCGCACCATCCAGCAACTGTATGACCCGCAAGAACAAATGTTTTTGCCTGACCGCTTCATCAAAGGTGGCTGCCCCCGCTGCGGCGCCCTTGATCAATACGGTGACAGCTGCGAGGTCTGTGGCGCCACCTACAGCCCGACTGAGTTAACCGACCCGCGCTCGGTGGTCTCAGGCGCGGCGCCCGAGTTGCGCGACACCGAGCATTATTTTGTCTCGCTGTCGGCCTTTGCTGACAGCCTAAAAACATGGATGCACAGCGGTGCCCTGCAATCGGAAGTGGCCAATAAGTTAGAGGAGTGGTTCACCGAGGGCCTGCGCGACTGGGACGTGACCCGCGACGCGCCCTATTTTGGCTTTG
>SL_7KL_010_BRINEDRAFT_10000232_pt1 | contig 25387 bp, 22 predicted proteins | sample SodLak_010_BRINE_FD_10663 | JGI IMG/M metagenome (IMG submission 10663)
TTAGGAAGTGATATGAATAAATGGGTTATTTACGGCAGTTACGGCTACACGGGAAATTTGATTGCTGAACTGGCGGCTTCGGCCGGAGATCCGGATGTTATCCTGTCGGGCAGAAACAAGGAGAAACTCCGCAAGCAGTCTGAACGTCTGGAACTGGAGAACATGCCTGCAGATCTGGATAGTCCTGATGAGCTTGATAAACTGTTGAAGGGTGTTGATGTAGTTCTGCACTGTGCCGGTCCATTTACGCATACATGGAGGGCTATGGCCGAAGCTTGCCTCAGAAATAAATGCCACTATCTGGATATCACCGGAGAGATAGAAGTTTTTGAAGCTTTAAAGGGATTAGGAAATGAATTCGAGAAAAACAGTTTGATGGCCATGCCGGGTGTCGGTTTTGATGTGGTTCCCTCAGACTGCCTTGCCGCGTTACTTCATCAAAAGATGCCAGATGCCACACACCTGGAACTGGCAATTTCCGGTTTGGGAGGGGGGCTGTCCCGAGGTACGGCAAAAACCATGATTGAAAATCTTGGGGAAGGCGGGGCCGTGCGCAGAGGAGGAAGAATTGAGAAGGTTCCGGCAGCTCACTTAACCAGGAAAGTTCGATTTGGGGATAAATGGAGGGATGTGGTTTCGATACCTTGGGGAGATATTTCAACGGCCTATACGTCTACGGGTATTGGTAATATTGTTGTATATGCAGCGGTGCCTCCAAAAAATATCAAAAAAATGAAATGGCTGAACCGTTTAGGTCCCATTGTGAGAAACGATAAAATTAAATCATATCTGAAATCTAAAATTGAGAAGAAGAAGCCGGGACCCGACGTGCGTGAGAGAAGGGGAGGCCGTTCTATGCTCTGGGGGCAGGTTTCAAACTCCAAAGCAGAGTCAGTAACTGCACTGCTTAAAACAAAGGAGGGGTATCAGCTTACGGCAGAAACGGCTTATAAAATTGCAAATAATTGCCGGGAAGGAAAGTTTAAAACGGGATTTCAGACGCCTTCAGCCGTGTACGGTGCTGACTTTATCTTACAATTTGAACAATCAGAAATCTCTTATCTCTAAAAAATCTAAGAAGAGGCAGTAATCTGTTTTGGTATTCCGATCAATAACTGAACAAATCGGTTGTTTACAGAACCATTCAAAATCAGCCGGTTATTGCTGATAGCGGTATCTGTGACCAAGATTAGTCCGGACTGTAATTTTTCTTCAAGGTTATGCATAAACTCCTGCCAGTATCCTACCCGAAGCCAGATAAACGGATTGTCGTGATTTGCACAGAGTGCATACCAGTTTAGCTTTTTGTCGGGTGAAGGTATTACCACGTCCTTTAAATCGGAGTGATGTAGTTCATGAAACTCTAACTGATTCATTTTGGCGAATTTTTTTAATGCCTTAGGCATTAAGTTTATATCCTTTATGGTAGAACTTACATCTTTTGAATCGTCAGTGTTTCCCGAATTAGATAGAATGCGAATGGCTGCAATCAGTGCAGAATCATCCAGGTTTGGGAATGTTTGAACGTGATGTTGGTATCCTTCATTACTGAGTTTTTGTCGAAGTGCCTGTAGCACTTTTCCTATACTGATGACACCATCGCGGAACTCAATGTCCTGTTTTAAGAACTCTTTTTTAACGGAAAGCTCTAAAATATTACCTGACATGTGATACTTCCAGTAAGTAACGCCGTAGTGATCCGGCTTGTTTTTGATTTGTTCGATCCAGGTTTTCAGCATTGTTACGTTACGCTCAAATACGTTTTGCGGTTAGATCGAAGTGAACAATAAGTTCATCATCTGCTTTAATCAGGCCAAGTAGCCCTGTAGGTGGCTCTATACCGTAATCGGTCATAAATATTTTTTTACTGCCACTCGCTCTCATTCTTCCACTTTCCAATAGTTCTCCTTCAGACAAAAAGCTAATCTCCCTGGTTACCCCTGCCACTGTCAATTCTCCTTTCACGATAAATTGATTTAAATCATCTGAGCCGCTTGAGCTGACGGATTCAGCATTTTTGTAGCTGAATGTAATTTTTGGATATGAATCTGCCTTTAAAGCTTTTTTCATATCACTGTTCATTCTTCTTTTTCCGCAGTCGAAGCCATCAACGATTATTTCTAACTCCATTGTAACTTGCTGCCCGGAGTTATCACCGTCGTTTTGATAAACTACAGCTTCTCCGCCATATTCATGAGCTATGCAGTCGAACGTGTTTACATTGGAGCTGCCTTCAATCCAAAGCCGGCTCACCTCTTCATCAGCGGTGAACCGGTCTTGTGAGAGAACTTCTCCTTCAGAAGCTGTTAGCGAAAACGCCCACAGGATGGTTAATATCAAGATCTGAAGAAGCTTCATGTTATGGATTAAAACTTAGTTAAAGTTCACATTGTAACTGATCACCATTTCGTCTCTTGCACGAACGGTTCCAAATACAGCTGTTGGAGGCTCAATGTTAAAGCTTGTCATAAGCAGATCTTGCTCTCCCTGAAAGTTAACGGAACCATCTGCATTCAGTGATGCAGTTACCTGCATGGTTACTTCTTGGTCAACTCCATTCGCATTAATAGTACCGGTTGCAGTAATTAGCGCTGATTCGCCCTGCACTTCAATTTCGTTTACTTCATTCAGGGTAAAGGTAATATTTGGATGATCGTCTGCATTCAAATATTTATGAATGTTTCTTGTTAATCCGCCTGAACCGGATTCAATACTCTTAACCGGAATAGTCAGGGTCATCTCTTTGAAGAGGTCCGGTGTCATATTTTCAAGGGTCATCTCTTCAACTTGGGCCATAACAAGTCGTCCTTCAACTTGCTCAACGGCAGCGTCCCAGCTTCGGACGTTGGCTTCACCGTCTATGTGCATTTGTGGTTGCCCCTGAATGTTCAGGGTTACGTCCTGAGCAAGCACCGAGCCGGCTAAGAACATCATTAAAAATGTGGTCGTGATAAGTTTTTTGAAATACATAACAATTCTCCGTTATTAAAAAAGTCTGCAGGGCTGTTTGCCCTGCAGATTGTAAGTTTATTTAGAAGCTAATTACGGCTTCGAGCATCAGACCGCTGAATCCTGCACCTTCAAGCGGGCCGGTGAATCCATCCCGAGTCTGGTTTACATATTCTAACTTGGTCATTACATTGTTGGTCAAGAACCAACCGCCGCCAACATTAACTCTTGTGATTTCGATCTCGTTGCCATTGGCAAGTTCACCTTCAACTAAGTTGTAACGTCCGCCGATGTAGAAACTTTCATTTGAACCAAATCTGTACAGAAGCTCAGCTCCATATTGGTTGAAAGATCTGCTTTCGGTTTCGGTTGCTCGCTGGCCACTTGTTCTTTCGAAAAGGCCAAAGAACTCCAGTCCCTGGAACTTAATAAATGGGTTGATCATGAATGAAGTTGCTTCGCCGCCAATAGGGCCACCCGGTGCAAACTGGCTAACTGTAAAGTCAGGGTTAAACCTACCGGTGGTAGTTCCGGTACCTTCAACATTGTAATAACGTGCTCCGGCAAGATCACCGCCATAGAGTCTAACTGCTTCACTTCCCGGGTTGTTATAAAAAGAACCTGTGAGACGAACTCTGAGATCCGGATTTACCTGGGTGTCATATCCAACTTTACCGTACAGTGAAGGTTTCGTTGCAATGTCGCGTTTAACGGTACTTTGGTTTGTCTTACTGTTAGAAAGACCAAGCATAGCGATGAAACCACTGTCTTTATAGTAAACTTCACCACCTACCTCGTTTGTGAACGAATCCATGATATAGTTACCTACAAAAGGATTGTATAACGCCTGACCATTGTCTGATCTCCTGAAGTGTGCGTCACCATAGTTCAGCGTCATGTGTCCAACTTTCATGGTTACCTTGTTCATCAGGTTATCAAGGAATCCATCCTGTATAAAATCGAGACGATCTACCTGCAGATAACCACCCTTCACCCATGCTTCTGTGTGATTTCGTGATGAAAGATAGGTTCGCAAGTGCATGCGAAGGCCTCTGTGCAGCTGAACATCGATGTCCAGGTTAGAGGTAGCAAGGTTGAAGTTTGGCTCAAGGTCCGGACCTGCTGCGTCATTTTCTAAAGCCTGAAACTGCAGTGTATTGGCACCGCCTATTCGAATTTTAAATCCGTCGTATTCAACATCAGTCTCTTTCGATGTTTCAAAAACGTTTATTCCTGTTTTATCAGGAGATCTAAAGTATTGTAAGTCTCGGTCGCTCTGTGCATTTGAGAAGTCTGCAAAGAGCAGAGTAATCATCAGCACAGCCATTGTCATTATTGTAGTTTTCATAACTATGTGGTATCCGTTTATTTATTGTTGAAAATTCTTGTTTGCAGTCACGTATGTGAATGCACTATCAATCGTTCAATCAAAACGACATGACTAATATCGGCAGCAGTTCGCTGCTTTGTAAGCGGTCATCTTCTGATCTAGCGATGGGGAATTCCCCGATACAGGTAGGAATTTCCCCTAATGCATTTCAAATGAGTGAAAAGTCAATTATTGTTTTTTAATGACTTATACATATATAAAACGTAAAAATACTTACTTATGAAAGGCATTTTAATAAAACAGACACTTTGGGCTTTATTAGGATTTGCAGCCTTTTGTTTGATTGCAATTTCCTGCAGCGATTCTTCAACTTCTGTACTTCCGATCGAAGATGAGTTAAAACAGTTGAGTGTAATTGAGCGGGTAATTGTGCGTTCTGAAAATAGTGTTTCTACATACAGATCTGGTGAAGAGTTCGACTCAACAGAAGTTGATGCGGGGTATTTGATGTTAAAAGAGAGGAAATTTGACGGAGATGTGATTATTCACTCATTCAGCTTGGTAAATGCCAGGGAGATATCCATTCGGCATGATACGAATAGTGTAACTCTTTACTATTAGCAAAGCTGAAAGGTTACCCGGAGGCACCTTCAACCCAGCGCACGGCATGGCGCATAAGTTCATTCGCGGTGTCGATGCGAAGCTTATCTTTTATATTTGCGCGATGACTTTCAACTGTTTTGACCGATATGTGTAGCTTTTCTCCAATCTCTTTCGTTGAATGTCCTTTTCCGGTTAGTTCAAAGACTTCGAGTTCACGGTCACTCAACTGATCGAGCGGGTTATCACTCTTGGAACTATTTCCTGTTGCCAGTTTCATCAGCAGTTTATTACCAATCTTATTGCTCAGATAGATGCCACCGTTTAATATTTGCTGAAGTGCATGAATGAGTACATCAACGGCTTCAAGCTTCATAAGGTAGCCTTTGGCTCCCGCACGCAACGCGCGTTCTGCATAGAGCTCCTCATCGTGCCTGCTTACAATCAGTATTTTAAGCTCCGGAACCTGGTGTAACAAATTCTTTACAAGTTCAATACCATTCATTCCAGGCAGTGAAATGTCGACGATGGCTGCATCAGGTTTTAAATCTATAATTTCATTTATCGCTTCCTCAGCTGATTCTGCCTGACCCACGAGTTCAAAGCCAATCTCTTTTTCAAGAGTCATGGCTAATCCTTTTCGCATCAGCGGATGATCGTCGACGATATAAATTCTTTTGTTAGCTCCCATAATACTTTATAATTGTCGGGCAATAGGTTTATCTGATTTAATAACGTGACTGAGTTTAAGAAAAAAGCACGTTATTCGCATTTTAATAACTCATCACAGAATCAACTGAGTTCAACTACTTAATAGAGTAGTTAGACCCTATAGGGTACATGGTAACAATAATTGCTGCACCGCCAAGTTTTTTGCTGTTCTCAATTTCTAAATTGGCACCAATCAGCCGGGATCTGAACTGCATGATTCGAACACCAAGTCCGCGATCTTTTTCCCAGTCATCAGAAAAACCTATTCCGTTATCTTCAATCATAATAACTAGACGCTCTTCGTAGTTCTTTATTGAGATATGAACTTCAGATGCATTCCCATGTTTTACGGCATTGCTGGTTGCTTCCTGAACAACGCGGTAAAGGTGTGTAAGATTGGTTGAATCATCAAAATGGATATTATCGGGCGCATCCAGCTTACAGGTTATGTTGAAAAGCTTTTCAGCATTTTTCATCATCCGTTCCAGTGCGGCCTTCAATCCTTTATCTTCAAACTCGACAGGTATCAGACCCCTTGAAAGACTCCGGGCATATTCATCGGCCTCTTTTACCAGTTTCGTGATATCTTCCACTTCTCCGGCCAGCGGATGATTTTCATCTTTAAGTGAACCTGCAATATTTCGGTTGATCAGGCTGATGCCCGTCAACATTTGTCCGAGCCCGTCATGAAGGTCCTGTCCTATTCGGTGGCGTTCGTGCTCACTGATTCGCAGAACTTCCTGCTCCAGTCTTCGCTGTTCTGTAATATCCCGAACAATACCGGTGTAAAGCCGCTGTCCGTTTACGTTTACTTCACTTACAGCCAGGTACATCGGAAACGTGGTACCATCTTTTCTCAGTCCGGTAACCTCCCTTCCAATTCCGATAATTTTCTTATTTCCGGTTTCATGATAATTATCAATATAGTCGTCATGCTCTCTGCGATAGGGCTGAGGCATCAGAATATTTACGTTCTTACCTATTACGTCAGAAGCTTTAAACAGAAAAAGATCTTCAGCCGCTTTGTTAAACGTTCTTATTTGAGCATGTCTGTCTATAGTGATGATGGCGTCTACCGTGGTTCGCAGGATACTGCGTGCCCTGGCTTCGCTCTCGCGTAATTTCTGTTCAATAAGAAACTGCTCTTCTTTGTTACGGGCCATTTTTTCAGCAAATGCGAGCCTTACATCAAGCCGTTGCTCATCAAAAAGAGATTCTGTTATGTACTGATCCACTTCGGCATCAAGCAATCTGTGCAGGTGCTCCATCTGCTCTTTACTGATCACAGCTATTACAGTTCGATGCTTACCGCGTTCGCTTGCCCGGGTGAGACGGCAGAGTCTCAGGCCTTTTTCTGAAAAATCACTTAAGAGAATCAATGAGATATTCTCATTCTCAATAGTGTTGAGTAGATTTTCGTCCGGCTCACCAACAATTACATGATGATTTCTTCTCTCGAGCGCATTTTTAAGGATGTGGGTAGCTTCTTCATTATATCCGGTTACAACTGTTTTCATGAATTTGATAACTCCTGTTTATTCAGGCAATTTATTTATGCAGAACGATCAACTGTCGGGATCTTTTGAATAAAATAGTAAATGGTCTGAATTAGTCTAATTTTATATCGGTCGTATCTAAGTTTTAGCCTCGATACTTACCTCGATAGTTTTTTCAACCCGTCGCTCCACTCGATTTCAGTTTCTCTGTTTTCGTTAAACTCTTTGGATGACCGAATCCATTTGCCTTCCTGCAGAATTCGGGTAAAACCACGATCCAGCGGAGCTTTTGGGTTTACCTCTGCTAAGCCTGAAATTAGTTCGTTTAGCCTGGATCTACTATCTGAAAGCTGACGGTTGTAACGATGTTCCAGCCGTTCTGATAAAACAGTAACGGATTCTGTCCACTTTTGAAGTATTACCCTTGGGTTTGCCGATTCAACAGTAGAACTGAGCTGTTGTAATCGAGATCTCTTTTCAGAAATTGCACGATCTATCCTGTTATCCATTTGATCTAACAGGGAGTCCACTCTGTTTTTCTGGAGCTTCAATTTCTCCTGCACAACCAAAAGTGCATGCGAATTAGCAAGCCTGTAGACATACTCGCGATAGGTTTGAATTTTTTGCTGAAGAATTGATTCTATATCACCGGCATAATCATCAACCATATAGCGCAGTTCGTTAATATCGGGAGCAGCGATCACTACAGCCTGGGTTGGGGTAGCGGCGCGCGCATCAGCAACAAAATCGGTAATACTAAAATCTACTTCGTGGCCTACTGCACTTATTGTTGGTATCGGACAGGTGAAGACAGCTCTGGCAACCGATTCTTCATTAAAAGGCCAGAGATCTTCAAGTGAGCCGCCACCGCGTCCAATAATAAGAAGATCTACAGGTTCTGCTTGTGCCCCAAACCACTCGATAGCATGTACGAGCTCGGGAGCAGCATTGAGGCCCTGCACACTTGCATGATGGAGATAGAGAGTGGCTACCGGCCAGCGCTGCTCAAAGGTCGATTTAATATCATGGAATGCAGCACCTGTAGAGGAGGTGATGACACCAATTTTGATGGGAAAGGGCGGAATTGGTTTTTTGTGTGCATCGCTGAACAGGCCTTCCCGTTCGAGCTTTTTTTTAAGCTCTTCAAACTTCTGCTGAAGTTTTCCGATTCCGGCCTGCTGCACCAGGGATACAATCATCTGATAGCGGCCGTGCGGTGCGTAAACCTGCAGGTCTCCACCCAGCACCACCTGCTGGCCATCCCGGATTTCAACATCCATTCGTTGAGCTGTACTTCTCCAGATTACACAGGGCAACTGTGCCTGATCGTCTTTTACCGTAAAATAGTAGTGCCCGTTCCGGCTTTGATTTACATTACTGATTTCTCCTTCAACTAAAATATCCCTGAAATTTTGCTCCAGCAGCCCTTTTATCTTTTCGGTGATCTCTGCAACTGTGGGCACATCAAATGAGAATGGAATCTGGTTCTTCATGGAGTGAAATTCAAATAACGTATAATCTATAAACGTGCTGGATTGATCTTTTCAATGGTCTGCATTATACCAAAATTTTACAGCGGAATGGTAACGGAATCGGGATTTTTATGAAAGCCTTTTTGTCCAGAATATCATCTCTTTATTAGTTTCTGAATCCATATTGATATCCTTCCATGGAAATTGTGCTTTTAGATGAGCCTGCTTCTGGTACCCATATTTTTCCCAGACCCGGTCTAAAGGTATATAGTTTTCTGGTCGCAATGGATGGTCTTTCTCTCTAACAACCGCACAAAATGTAATCCATTCAAACCTGTCCAGCGCAATAGCGTGATTTTCGCGCTCGCTAAAGAAGTGCTTGTATATTCCCAGGCCTCTGTACTCGGGCAGTAAAATAGACTCGCCACAATAGTAAATCTTCTGCAGGTCAAAATCGGTTTGAATAAACGGGCGCTTAAAGTCATTAGATTCCTTTTCCAGCGGAATTCCGGTTGATACTCCAACTAATTTATCGTCGTCGAAAATTAATGCAGCTATGCTTTCTTCTGTATCCACATATTTTTTGAGGTAAGCTTGCTCATACTCTTCCGAACCGTCATAAAGATAAGGAAACTCCCTGAATACGTTTATTCGGAGCTCTCCGATTTGATCTAACCAGGGTTTTATTAAAGAACCGTGAACAGTTTTCTTTTTAATCATTCGAATGGTATTTCAAATTCCGGTTTTAGAGATAGTNAGGTTGTTTATAAAAGTTTGTTAGTATATCAGATCGTAATTATGCAGAAATCGGGCTATATTTGCACAANAAATTAAACCCTATTTGATATGGAATCCACACCGAACTTGCTGATTAAAAACTGTATACCTGCCGGAGAAAATTTTGATGGAACCTCGAAAAAAGATATACGGATTAAAAATGGAGAGATTTCAGAAATAGCAGATGAAATTACTGAATCGGACGGTGAAGAGCTATTTGATGCTAAAGGGGCGTATATAAGCGGGGGATGGATGGATATGCATGTCCATTTCCGTGAACCGGGATTTGAACATAAAGAGACTGTAGAAACGGGATGCCGTTCTGCTGCATTCGGCGGTTTTACCGAGGTGGCCTGTATGCCAAATACCAAGCCTGCAACGCATACTCGGGATGTGGTAGAGTTTATCAAGAAAAAGGCAGAAAAAGAGGCGGTGGATGTTCATCCGATCGGCTGCGTTACCAAAGAGCGTGCAGGAAAATCGATCGCGGAAATGTCGGATATGAAAGCCGGCGGTGCTGTTGCTTTTAGCGATGACGGCGACCCTGTTTATAGTTCACAGGTGATGCGTGTGGCTCTGGAATACTCCTCGATGCTGGGAGTGCCGATAATCAATCACGAAGAGGATCTTGAACTCTCCAGGCCGGGACACATGAATGAAGGTGTTGTTTCTACTAAACTGGGTCTTGAGGGTACACCGGGCATTGCCGAAGAGACCATGATTGCTCGCGATATTTTACTGGCCGGATTCACCGGTGGACACATTCACGTGGCCCACATCAGTACGAGAAAAGCTGTGGATTTGGTGAGAAAAGCCAAGGCCGAAGGAGTGAACGTAACCACCGAGGTTTGTACCCACCATTTTGACCTGACCGACGAGGAGATCGATAAGCGCCATTTTGATACCAATGTAAAAATGCACCCGCCGCTACGAACTCAGGACGATGTGGATGCCATGATCGAAGGGCTTGCAGATGGAACCATTGATGTGATTTGTACCGACCATGCACCTCACTCTATCGATGAGAAAGAGGTTGAGTTTATCTACGCTCCGAATGGAATTACCGGCCTGGATACGGCATGGAGTATTACCAATATGCGCCTTTTGAAACCCGGAAAACTTTCTTTGGATGAGGTTTTGGAAAAGCTTGTCGTGAACCCCCGGAAAATTTTAAATCTGAATGTGCCGGAATTGAAATTGGGCGAAAAAGCCAATCTGACAATTTTCAATACGGATGAAACGTGGACGTACAGTGAGCGTGAGGCTCGTTCAAAATCAAAGAACTCTCCATATCTTGGCGATTCCCTAACCGGTCGTGCAACAGCTATTTACAATCGCGGACGATTTGTTGAAAACCGGCTGCGGGCACAGTAAATGAAACTCTGAAGCGCGGAACGTACACAGGAATTAATAGATTTTACAGATGGATAAATCATCTATAATAAAAGAATGGTCAATAGAACCTCATATCCGCTGCTATTAATTGTATTTCTGCTTATTCCTGTTGCGGTTTTTGGCCAGTACCAGGATGACGAAGTACTTCAGCAGAGAAATATTTTTGAAAAATTTGGTTCGCTGCCATCAGAGTTGAATGAACCGAGACCGGATCATAACGCCCCCTATGAATACCTTTCCCGGGAAGCATCCATAGAGTTTGATGAAACGGAACGAGGAATAGTTGTTTACATACACTATTTGAATCGGATTAAGGTCTACACAGACGATCCAATCGAACAGACCGAGGCTGCATTGGTGGGAATTCCGTACTACGCTGCAGAGAATGTCGAAAGAGTTACAAATCTGGAGGGTATTACCTGGAAGCAGAGTGGTCAGTTTTTCCGGATGAATACCGATAATACACGCAATGTAGAACTCAATAGCCGCTACCGACTGATTGAGTTTGAGATGCCTGAGGTGGATGCCGGAGCCGTTTTGGAGTATAAATACACGCTCGAAAGAAGGTACATCGAAGAATTGCCTGACTTTTACATTTCAGATCGAGTACCGGTTCGTGAAGCTGTACTGTTTTTGAAAAATGCTGACTTTTTAAGGTATGATGTTATTGACCAGAATGTGGATTTTGAGCTGAACTACCAGGAGTTTGAGGTGGACACAAGCAGTATTCCTTACGTTTTTACATATGAGAGGCCTGATCCGGTGAATGTTGAAGTATGGAGGGCAGAAGAAGTTCCGGCAATTGATGCCACAAGTTTTATCTCATCCATTGATGATGTTCGGGCGAAACTGAAGTTTCAGATCAGTGAATTTGGATTGCCACGTCAGCCACTTGATAATAGCTGGGAGTTGATCGCCGCACAGATGCGCAGAAATTCAAATCCGTACGATCGCATAGCGGAGAATGGCGAACTGATTGATAATCTTTTGGAGCAATTGGAAGACACTCATAACCCGGAAGACAGGCAGGACTCCATCTTTCATTTTATCAATAGAACCATGCAGTTCAATGGTTTAAATGCCATATATGCGGAGGGTGCACTGAATGGAGTGGCTGAGGGTGAGCCATCCAATCAGGCCGAAATCAACACGTTACTGCTGGGAATGCTCAGAGAGGCGGGAATTAAAGCGTATCCGTTATATATCTCAGGCCGTGAATTTGGGCGCATTAATCGCTCATTTCCTTCATTATTCCAGTTTAATCAAATGCTGGTCTACTCAGAGATAAATGGTATGGATTATGTAATGGATGCATCATTTGCGCATAGTCTGCCAAATTTAATTTCTGTGAACTCGTTTAATATCCAGGGTTTACTGCTTCGGGAAGATNATTTTGGCTGGACTGACATCAGACCCGAAAAAAGTGTGTTTGATCTAAAAATAGACATTGAAGGAGATTTGAGTCGGGATGGTTCACTGAGAGGGACATTGCAGGCCCAAACCGGAGGTTATCCTTCGAGGGAGATCAGGCGAAGTTTGGCAGGTGCCGAGCCTGAGAATGAAATCATCAAAAATAATTTTCTGGATATCTATCCGGAAATCGAGCTTAGTAACTCAGAAATTACTGTTAACGAAATGAATCCCGATGTGATCTCAATTCGTGCTGATTTTGAGATTTCGAACTATGCGGTCTCTTTTGCCGAAGGCTTGGAGTATCGGCCGGTAGCTGTAGGTTATCTCTATCAAAACCCGTTTGAGGCGACCAACCGGCGCGTGCCTATCACGCTGGATGCACCCGAACAACTTTTTGTAAACTACAATATTAGCTTGCCCGATAATGCGTCGATGGAGAGTTTACGCGGCAGGCAAATTACAGAACTTGAGGGCGCTGAGCTGACTGAAGAGTACAATGTTGGAGATGCAGCGTTGATCTACTCATTTGGGGTAAATATTGAAAGAAAACAATTCTCTTCGGATGACTACTCTCAACTTCGAAGAATTTACGAACGCTGGGTGGAGTTGAGTAATGACGTGTGGTTTATAGAAACTGATTGATAACCGTTATCTTTGGTGCAGATGGAAAATTTATTAGCAATAGAAACTTCAACGGCCGTTTGTTCAATTGCCCTTCAAACCGGAGACGGACGCGTAAAGGAGAAGCGAATTGAAGGACGCGGCGTACACTCCGAATACACGGTCCTATTTATCGAAGAGCTGCTGGATCGGGCAGGACTGCAGGTTGATGACCTTGATGCGGTACTGTTCAGTAATGGACCGGGCTCGTATACAGGTTTACGAATCGGGGCTTCTGTTATTAAAGGTCTGCTTTTTGGGAAAAGTGTTCCCCTTTATACCTATCCGACTTTGATCTCATTCGCGGGGCAACAGCTTCAGAGGGATGCAAGTATTACGGTTCACGCTGTAATTGACGCGCGAAGAAATCATCTTTATTACCAGCAGATCAAAAAAAATGAAGAAAATTTAGTTATTTCTGACCCTGCAGTTTTAGAACTGGAGCAGATCGAAAATAAAATTTCCGGCGCTGATATTGTGATCGGGACAGGCTGGAACAGACTAAATTTTCCCGATAAAGAAACGGTTCGGCGGATTGGTTTGGAGGGAGTTTCTGCGGTAAACCTTATATGGTCATGGAATTATGAAGGGTTGAAAGTACATTATGAAGAGGCAGAGGTTGAACTCTTTGAGCCGGAATACCTGACAATGTCTCAGATAAATAATTCACCGATAAAAGGATAAAGATTTTTGCTTCGGTGTGAATTCGTTATTTTTGGAAGCTACTTAAATTAAATTTTGTGCTATGCCTTGGTTTAAAAGAAAAGATTCAAACATACATACTGATAAAAAGAAGGATATGCCCGAAGGCGTATGGATTAAAGTTCCGGAAACGGGAGATACGATTCATCGCCGTGAACTCGAAGAGAATCTCTGGGTTGATCCAATCAGCGGTTACCACTTTAGAATTGGAAGCAAGGAGTACTTCTCCATTCTTTTTGATGATGGTGAGTTTGAAGAGATTGCAGACGATATTCTGCCTTCAGATCCGCTCAACTTTGAGGACCGGAAAAAGTACTCCGATCGCATCAAGCAGACACAGAAGAAATCCGGTTTATCTGATGCCTGCAGGGTTGGGGTAGGAAAGCTGAAGAAACAGGATATCGTGATTGCATGTATGGATTTTTCCTTTATTGGAGGCAGCATGGGGTCGGTTGTAGGTGAAAGACTTAGCCGCGCAATTGATCATGCCCGGGAGAAAAAATATCCGCTTCTGATTATTTCTCAGTCCGGTGGAGCGCGAATGATGGAAAGTGTTTTAAGCCTGATGCAGATGGCTAAGACCTCTTCCAAGCTTGCTCAGCTCGATAAAGAAGGAGTGCCATACATTTCATTGATGACCAACCCGACTACGGGCGGAGTTACTGCCAGCTACGCGATGCTGGGTGATTTTAATATTGCAGAGCCGGGAGCGTTAATTGGTTTTGCGGGCCCAAGGGTGATCCGACAAACTATCGGACAAGACCTGCCTGAAGGATTTCAAACTGCAGAGTACCTGGTAGAGCACGGTTTCCTGGACTTTATTGTGCCGCGTACTAAACTGAAATCAAAGCTTTCAAGGCTATTGAAGATTTTGAATAAATAGTAACACCGGTTGTGTAAATACAGACGAGAGAAACAGAAAATTAAATGAATACTGAAACTCTGCTTTTAACCATTGCAGAGTTTTTAGTTTGAAGAAGAGATTGAATTATGAGATTTGCAGATTATGCAAAAATATATGTAACAGCAGGTAACGGCGGTGAGGGGATGTCCCACTTTAGGCGGGAAAAATATGTTCCTAAAGGAGGCCCTGACGGCGGTGACGGAGGCAGTGGCGGAGATGTAGTTCTGAAAGGAAACAGTCAGCTGAATACGCTTCTCGATCTTCGTTACAGAAAATATGTAAAGGCCGATCACGGTGAACGTGGGCACACTTCCCGAAAAACCGGAAAAGATGGTGAGGATGAAATTCTTGAAGTACCGCTGGGCACCGTTGTTTACGATGCAGATACACGCGAACGCCTTGGAGAGATTACCGAGCAAGATGAAAAAATAGTAATTGCCAAAGGCGGAAAAGGCGGACTGGGTAACTGGCACTTTAAAAGTGCTACCAATCAAACGCCACAGCACGCGCAACAGGGAGAGTCCGGCGAAGAGCGAGCTGTGGAACTTGAGCTGAAGCTTATTGCGGATGTAGGGCTGGTCGGATTTCCTAATGCGGGAAAAAGCACGTTACTTTCAGCGCTATCTGAAGCCAAGCCCAAAATTGGAGCTTATCCATTTACAACCCTCGAACCCAACCTTGGGGTAGTAACTTTTTCGGATTATAGAAGTTTTGTAATGGCCGATATTCCCGGAATTATTGAAGATGCCCATGAAGGGAAGGGACTCGGGCTGCAGTTTCTTCGTCACATAGAACGGAATAATGTACTGCTGTTTATGGTGGGTTGTGATACGGATATTAAACAGGAGTACAATGCACTCCTTCACGAATTGAAAGAGTACCGCCCTGATTTATTGGATAAGCCCAGAATTCTGGCAATTACCAAAATAGATCTCATTGAGGGTTATGAACTGGAAGAGCCAGTTGAACTGGAAGATGAAGCAGAGATCATCGAAATTTCATCTGCCACAGGCCACAATATTGAAGAACTGAAAGAACTGATCTGGAAAAAGCTGAAAGAAATTGAACCGGAAGAAACATCATAGAGCATTAATTGCGTTAAACCTGGTTCCCGAAATGGGCTTGGGGAGGGCAAGAAGGTTGCTTCAGCTGTCGAATGTGGATAGCGCGGATCAGCTTTTTGAGCTTAACATTCGTGACTTTTTGAAGGTGGATGGAATTGGAAAGCAGATCTCAAAAAATCTGTCTGATTTTGAGGATTGGGATTCAGTAGATAAAATTTTAGAACGTACAGAAAGGACCGGCGCGAAACTTCTGGCCTATGATGACGAACAGTATCCGGAGTTACTAAAGCACATTTATGACCCTCCGCTGATATTATGGTATAAAGGAGATTTGAAGGCACTAGAGAAGCCCGGTGTAGCTGTAGTTGGAACCAGAAATCCGGGAAGCTATGGACTTTCTCAGGCAGCAGAGTGGTCAAAAAGTCTGGTTCAAAAAGGGATATGTATAAATAGCGGTCTCGCTTATGGTATTGACGCTAAAGCTCATCAAACCGCAGTAGAGAATGGCGGTAAAACAGTTGCTGTGTTGGGGTCGGGTATTGATGTCATATATCCCGCAAAAAATAAACCGCTGGCAAAAAAAATAGTAGAATCCTGCGGCTTAATCATGACTGAATTCCCCCCGGGAACCCAGCCTGATGCGGGAAATTTTCCGGGACGAAACCGAATCGTCAGCGGCATGAGTCATGGCGTACTGGTGATTGAAAGTGGAGTGAAGGGCGGAAGCATGATAACAGCCCGGTATGCATTAGACCAGAACCGAGAAGTTTTTGTTGTTCCCCACCAGCTGGGGTATATGAAGGGTGAAGGCTGTAACTATCTGATTCAAAACGGGCAGGGTAAACTGGTCAAGTCTATTGAAGATATTTTGGAAGAGATTTCAGTTGAAGCAGCTTCAGAAGCAGTTTCTGAAAAGACGATTTCTACATGGAAATCCCTGGAATTATCGGACGATGAAGCTACACTTTGCGAACTTCTGGATAACCGGCCTCTTCACATCGACCAGATAAGTGAAAAGCTGGGGCAACCGACCTTTAAGCTTCTTTCCAAAATGCTTACCCTTGAATTAAAAGGGGCTGTTGTACAAAAAGCCGGAAAGTATTTCGAGGCTTGTTAACTGTTTGATAAAGTCCGTTCTCATATAAACATAATTTGCTCATGATTCGCGTACAGGACGTCATATTAAGTGAAGATATCGCAACGGCACAGTTTGCCTGCGATATCAGTAAATGTAAAGGAGCGTGCTGTGTTGTGGGAGATGCAGGAGCACCTGTCAGCAGAGATGAAATCCCCGTGCTGAGAAAGGCGTTTAAGAAATTAAAGGGTGTACTGGCACCAGAAGCGGTTCAAAAAGCTGAGCAAGAAGGGGTAGTGCTTGGAAATGCAAAAAATGGATTTGAGATAAACTGCATCGATTCCGGAGAATGTATTTTTGTTGAGAAAACGGAGGATGGTGTTGCAACCTGCGCTATTCAAAACGCATATTATAAAGGTGAGTTTAACTGGGAAAAACCGATTAGCTGTCATCTCTACCCGGTTCGTTTAAAACATATTGCAGGGTTTGATTACGCCAATTACGAATATATTCCGGATTTATGTTCGGCGGGTTGCAGAAATGGTGAAGAAAGAGGAATTTACCTTTCAGACTTTCTAAAAACAGCTTTGATTCGCAGGTACGGTGAAAAGTGGTACACAGAATTTATTGATGCTTGTAAAGAAGTAAGGAGTAGGTAAGTGCTTAAAACAGGTCAAAACATATCGCAGAAACAGAGTCAGCAGCAGAAACTGTCTCCTCAGCAGATTCAGTTTGTGAAATTGCTGCAGCTTCCTACCATTGGCCTGGAACAGCGTATTAAGGAAGAGATTGAGATGAACCCGGTTTTGGAGGAAGCGGACCCAGTTATGGAAGAAACCGTGCAGGAGAGTGAACAGGACTGGGAGAAGCAAAATGAGGATGACGCAAAAAAAGAGGGTGAGGAGGTAACGGAGGTAGACCCGGTGGATAAGAACGACGAAATTGACTGGGACTCTTTTTTGCATAATACGGAGTATGATGGAACCGGTTATTCCGGGTTTTCACAGGCATCGGGTGATGAGGATTGGCGCGACCTTCCAAATCCATACCATCAAACCCTTTTGGAAGAACTCGAGCACCAGGTGTCTCTACTGGATTTGGATGATGAAGAGATGTTGATTGCAGATCAGATTTTAGGCTCTCTCGATAAAGATGGATATTTCCGGCGCGAAACGGAGGCCGTGATCGATAATATTGCTTTTAACCACGGTACGCTCGTAAGCCGGGCTCAGGTTGAGAGGGTGCGTAAGATGATTCAAAAACTGGATCCTGTGGGTATTGCTTCACGCGATTTGAGAGACTGTTTGTTGATTCAGCTTAAAACATCAAATAATGAGGGGAAGATTAAATCGCTGGCTGTTGGGATGTTGGAAAATTATTGGGAGAGTTTTGAGAAAAAGCATTTCAGTAAGTTAAAGTCCAAGCTGGATATTGATGACGATCAGCTTCGGGAAATTTTTGAACTGATCAAAGGGTTGAACCCAAAACCTGGAGGAGTAGCCAATCCGGATGAAGATAACCGTCAGTATGTAGAGCCTGACTTTGAAGTCTACTATGAACCTTCTGAAAAGGATGATGAGGATGGTGAGTTTGTCATCAAGCTGAGCCAGAGAAATACACCTCCCTTGAGAATCTCCCCTGAGTATAAAATGATGTGGGATAATTTTAAAAAAGGTGATAAAAAGGATAAAAAAGAGAAACAGGCACAAAATTTCATAAAAGACAAAATTGAATCGGCTCAATGGTTCATCGATTCGATTTTGCAGAGACAGAACACCCTGATGAAAACAATGCGAACCATTGTGTCGCTGCAGGAGGCGTTTTTTAAGCATGGTGACGGCCTAAAGCCGATGATTCTTAAAGATGTTGCGGAAAGAATTAAAATGGATATCTCAACCGTATCGCGTGTTGTGAATGGGAAGTATGTTCAAACAAATTTTGGGGTATATGAGCTGAAATACTTTTTCAGCGAAGGTCTGGAGACAGAAAGCGGAGAGGATGTATCAAGCCGAGAAGTTAAAAATGAGCTTCAGGAGATTATTGAGAATGAAGACAAACAGAAACCCTACAGCGATCAGGCACTGACGAATATGCTTAAGGAAAAAGGGTATAAAGTTGCGCGACGAACCGTTAGTAAATACAGGGAGCAGCTTCAGCTTCCGGTGGCCAGGCTTAGAAAGCAAATCATATAGCTCTTACCCACAAATATTGGATTTTAAGAGGAGAACGAGAGAGCCATTTGTAAAGGCTCACTGATGACCGGTGAATAGGCAGCAAACCAGATCAAAAAGATAAAAAGCAGGGTGTGCAAGCCGATTGTAAACAGGATATATAGCAGGCTGTATCGTTCTAAAAATTTAGCTGCATCAAAGGCGGCCAGATTGAAGCTCATAAACCAGACGATCAGATAAGTTGAGAGCAGGAGAAATATAAGTGTCTGGCTGGGGGATTGATTGTGAAATACAATTAATATGGTTGCCACTAAAAAGTTGATATGAAGCGGCCAGGCATAGAGGTTAAGGGTCTGGTTAAAGAACTGGAGCTTTTTATTTGGTAAATGGAGCCATAAAACGGAAATCATTTGCATGAAAAGCGAGGCCAAAAATCCGCTCATAAAGAGTGAAAGAAAGGGGCTGGATGTCCAGAAAACTGCAGGGAAATGGTGAGCGAGAGCGTTTAACCCTCTTTCGTTAAACAGCGCGTCAGCTGTCAGATACAAAATAATGCCGGTAATGACGGAGTGCTGGAGCAGAATAATAAGCCCGGGAAAAATATTTCGAATTCGATGTTCAATAACATCGGTTAAAAAAAATGAGTGATTGAAAAAATACCGGGGAAGAGCTTGAGTGTATACCGGCTGGAATCTCATATGGATAAGGATAGATCCGAGAATGAGAAAAAGAAACACAACATTCCAATTTATGGAAGGCGTGGCTTCCGGAGATTGAGGTATTGGAAACGGCAGTAAATTGCCTCCGAGATATTCAGAAAAAATGATTGTGTAATCATTATCATCAACAATTTGAGTCCGAAACCAATCGGCCGGGATGATCAGTAAACTTTCGTTGAGCTCAAGAGTTTGTTTGAAGAGCTTCTCTAGTGCTTGTTTTGATTCGGGTAGATTTTTTCCCGGTTCAAAAAAAAGAGCGCTTGCAGTTGGATTTGTATCTCCGGGGGTGAAAGTTTGAATTGCAAAATCAAAATTCTCGATTAAATCAGTTCTGCCCGAAACAGCCGACTGATAGTAGAGGGGCAGCCCTGAATATTCGCGGATATTTTCTGCAATTTGATTTGCAATAACAGGAAACTGTGGGTTAGTTTCATTCGGGTAGCGGAACAGCCCGGTGGAAAGTATCTTATTGGGATACTGATCCATCAGTGATCTCAGTGAATTGCGAATATCTGATATGATCTCACCCGATTGCTGTCTTAATTCGTGTGCAGCTGTGTAGTTTGCCGGATGCTGGTAAATCAGATAAAAATCATCGATGAGAATGCCGGTAAGTTGATCCGAATTTGTGAAATGGATTATGTCGATTCCCATTTCTGAGGCGTTTGCCAGCAACTCTTGCTTATCGTATTGATCTGAAACTGAATCGAAAGAAATGGCTATCCGATTCCCAAAACTGCTCTCAGAGGTACTTTGTCCGTCCACATTTTGCGGTGAAAGTGGCAGCCAGGATAGAAATAGGGCGAGAATCAGTGGCAGCAAGATGGCCTGAGGCTATTTTTTGGTTTCAACGGTTCGCTCAATCGGAAGGTCTCGGGTTTCTTTAAAACTTGAAAGCACAATGTTTGACCGGGTTCGGCCGACTCCATCCCAGGATTGAACCAGTGATAGAAACTTTTCGAAAGATTCGGTGTTTTTGGTGCGAACTTTCAAAATGTGAGATCCGTCGCCGGTAATTGAATGGCACTCCAAAACTTCGGGATGCTCCGTAACGTGTTCAACAAAGCTGGGGTATCGTTCTGATCCGTCTACTTCCACAAATATGAAGGCAGTTATATCAAAATTGAATTTTTTAGAATCTAAAATGGCGTTATAACTCTCAATCAATCCTTTCTCTTCGAGTTTACGCATTCGTTCAGATACCGAGGGAACAGATAGATGGACAATTTCAGCTATAGTATTGCGCTGAGCGCGTCCATGCTTTTGCAGGTGGTTTAAAATTTTAATGTCGGTTTCATCCAGTTGATGGCTCATAACAGCAATTTTTACCTAAAATTTCTAATCTGTGTTTAAAATATCCTTAATTAGTTAGGATATCAATGGTCTATTTTCAGATAATCGAAAAAGTTTTTTTCTGTTTCTGGAAGGTGTGACAGAAAAATTTCAATGCCTGTAAAACGACTCGTATCTTTACCGATTAAACGGAAATAGTGAACATATTTTAAATTCTTTTCGATGCTCGATATTACATTTATAAGAGAAAATCCGGAGCTGGTAAAAACCGGAATGATCAACAAAGGAGAAAAAGATTCCTCGGCTGTTGAAAAGGTGATCCAAAAAGATGAAGAGTGGCGGTCACTGGTAACCGAGATCGATCAGTTACGAGCTGAGAATAATGCCAAATCGAAAGAGATTGGCAAGCTGATGGGGCAGGGGAAAAAAGAGGAGGCCCAGGAAATTATAAAGGCAACTTCCGACGGCAAGGAGAAACTCAAAGAGCTGGAAGATAAAGTAGCTGTAGTTGCAAAAGAACGGGATGAACTTCTCTACAGCATCCCAAATGTGCCGGACGAATCCGTTCCGGTTGGTCATACAGAACAGGATAATGAAACCTTTAAAACCTGGGGGGAGCGAGCTGAGAATGAGTGGTTACAACCCCATTGGGATATTGCCGAAGATAAAAAGTGGATTGATTTTGACCGCGGGTCAAAAGTAACCGGCGCCGGATTTCCATTTTATGTGGGTAAAATGGCGCGCCTTCAACGGGCTCTGATCAACTTCTTCTTAAACGAAGCGGTAGAGCAGGGATATACAGAACTGCAGGCCCCCTATTTTGTGAACGAGGATTCAGCCCGCGGAACCGGACAGATTCCGGATAAGGAAGATATGATGTACACGATTCCTCGCGATGGTTTTTTTGCGATACCGACTGCTGAAGTTCCGGTAACCAATTTTCACCGGGATGAGATCCTTTCAAAAGATGAATTGCCTGTTCGATATGCGGCATATACTCCCTGCTGGAGACGTGAAGCGGGAAGCTACGGGAAAGATGTTCGTGGCCTGAACCGCCTCCATCAGTTTGATAAAGTAGAGCTGGTAAAGATTGTTCATCCGGATACTTCCGATGATGAACTGGAATCTCTGCGGGAGTACGCAGAATCTTTGTTGAAGAAGCTAAAGCTGCCGTACCGCACCCTTCTGATGTGTACCGGCGATATGGGCTTTACACAGACTAAAAAGTATGATCTGGAGGTTTGGAGTCCGGGCCAGAAACGATGGCTGGAGGTGAGCTCCTGCTCAAACTTTGGTTCATTTCAGGCCAGAAGAATGCAGCTTCGTTACAAGAACGAGAAGGGTAGAACCGAAATGCTTCATACGCTGAACGGATCCGGGTTGGCACTTCCAAGAGTGGTTGCGGCTATCGTCGAAACGTATCAAACCGAAACCGGAGATGTGAAAGTACCGGAAGTACTTCAGCCGTTTATGGGTGCTGAGGTTATTTAAAGCTGAAAAAATATAGAGCCGGAGTAAAAAGGGCTAAAGCCCGGGAGTTTTAGGCTGCGTCCTATTCCGTTGACTGAAGTCAACGGTAATATTTTTTGAGAAGCTCTCTCTTCTCCTAATAGGTAAAAAGTTCCGGAGGATCACTCTGTTTATAGATCCAAGTGGAGTAAAGCGGAACCCGGGATTAGAAAACTGCCCCGTTTTTTTCACTTGTAACCTCTCCCTGTTCAATAGATCCAATTAACCAACTTTTTCAAACCGGTTGTTTCATTTCTTGAAGCTTCCCTTATATTATGTGCCAATAAACTAATCTAATTGGCTCACTATGAAACGAACTGCTCTTTTTCTCATTATTTCGCTTTTCGTCACAACTGCTTTTGCTCAAAAGCGGGCAATGACAACCGACGATATTATCAACATGGACCGTCTCGGTTCATCGATGATCTCACCTGATGGTAACTCCGTAATTTTTGGTAAGTCTACTCTTGATTGGGACGAAAACAAACGGGATACCAAATACTACTACATCCCGGCCGACAGCGGTGCCGTTTATCAATATATCGGTGAAGCCGGTGCCAGTGATATGAAGTACTCTCCGGATGGTAAATACATCTCACTAAAGCGATCAGTAGATGGAAAGCAGCAGCTGTTTTTACTGCCAACTACAGGAGGTGAAGCAACTCAGCTCACAGAACATAAAAACAGTGTGGGGTCTTACGAATGGGGATCTGACAGTAATACGATCTATTTTGTGTCGAATGTACCAAAGACCTCTGAAGAGGAGAAGGAGTATAAGGCGGGGTATGACCACCTTTTTGTAGATGAGCCCCCTCACGGGCAAACTGAGGGTAGCTGGAGTCATCTCTGGAAGTTTGATGTGAACGGTAAGGAAGAGACTCGGATAACTGCCGGTGACTTAATAATCGGAAGCTTTTCTGTATCGCCTGATCAGAATCGAGTAGTTTATACAGCAAGGTTCGAAAATCGAAGAAATCAGCAATATAAATCTGAAATTTACCTGCTTGAAGTGGGTGATTCCACAGCCGTTCAGTTGACAGATAATGAAGTTCCTGAAGGAGGGCTGAACTGGCTCCCCGATAATCAACACATTCTTTATACCGCAGCACATGATGAAGAGTGGGAGTTACGGCAAAGTAAGCTCTGGAGAATGAATGTGGATACCAAAGAGCACGAGATGATTTCCGGAAATTTTCCCGGAAATATGAGATCGTATTACATTACACCTGATGGGGGGCAGGTCTACTTTTCAGGTACGGTAAAAACTGACACGAATATCTATTCGCTTAATTTGGAGAATGGATCTGTTCGGAGATTGACTAACCGGCAGGGGACGGTGAATATCGTGGATATGAACAAAAACAGAGACCGGGTTCTTCTCACCTATGATGATGTACAGACGCCACAGGATCTCTACACAGCTTCTGTGAGAAATCTGTCGGATAAAACAAGGTTGACAGATCTGAACCCATTTGTTCGTGATAGTCTGATTCTTGCATATCATGAGGTTGTACAGTGGGAAAGCTATGATGGCCTGGAAATTGAAGGTTTAAAGTATGTGCCACAGGAGCTGGCTCAGGATGGATCAGCGCCATTTCTGCTACATATACATGGAGGTCCGGCGGGAGTTTTTCGCAACTCCTTTAGTCCCCAGTATCACGTTTGGGCAGGCCTTGGGTATGTGCAGCTCGCACCGAATGTTCGCGGAAGTACAGCCTATGGCGATGAATTTCTGAGAGGAAACATGTACGATATCGGAGATGGCGACTATGAAGATTTGATGAGCGGTGTGGATATGCTGGTCGAGGAAAACTGGATTGATGAAGATAAAATGGCCGTTCGCGGATGGAGTTATGGCGGAATTCTGGGCGGAACCACGATCACCAAAACAGATCGGTTTAAGGCTGCATCGCTTGGCGCGGGTGTATTTGACTGGACATCTGAGTATGCCATGGGCTTCAATCACGACGTAAGACTGTGGTACATTGGTGGAGAGCCGTGGACAAACCCTGAAGGTTACAGGGAACGGTCGGCAGCGATGCATGCCGATAAGGTTACTACACCGGCGTTATTTCTCCACGGAAATCGAGACCGTGTTGATACACCGCAGCAAAGCCTGATCTTCTTCACCTTCCTGAAAGATATTGGAAAAGTGGATACGCGCTATATTGAGTTTCAAAGAGAAGGGCACGGAATACGCGAGCCACGAAACCAAAGAACTCGGGATATAGAGGAGATTCGCTGGGTGCAAAAGTATACCTTAGGTTTGGATTGGGAGCCATGGGATCGGGATAAGAAAGAAGATGAAGCTTCTGATGAGTAATACAATGTAAACCGGCTCCGGTACTGATTTTCGCCGGACAAAATATTTGCAATGATAAAGGAGTTCTGGACATATCGAACCAACGTTTTGATCTCTTTTATTTTTATAGGTCTGGTCGCTCTCCCGGAGGCAAGGTATTTTCACGAATGGGCTATTGCAGGAGTTGTAATAGCCCTTCTTTTTTCGGTTGTTAGAGCGGTAAAGTCTTCAAAATCAGTTAAAAAGAAGTCTACGCTTTTTGACGGGCTCATCATTTTTCTAACCGCTTTGATTTGTACTGCTGTTTTCTGGTACAGGGCATACCACAATCTCCCTGCCGGGTTTTTGATTGAACGTATTTTTGATCTTAACGCCGGGTTCGGATTTTGGTGGCCGGGTATACTTTATGCCTCACTATACCGGCATGCAGACGAAGGTTGGAAGCCTGCAAGCCGTGATAGGTTTATTCAAAACCTGGCTATTGGGTTTGCAGGAAGTCTTCCGGGATTGCTGATTGTCTACATCTTATTGTAAATGATGTGAGCTTGCCTTTATGCAACCGCGTAGAGCTTTTCTTCCTTAAAGTTGAGTAACTTCTCAAGAATCGGCTGCATCTCTTTCTCATCCATGATATCAGCGCGAAGTTTCTTTCCGTTTCGGATGCCCTTTAAATACTTGCCGTAATGTTTTTTCATGATGATAACGCCGTAACGTTCTCCATGGTGATCAACCGAAAGTCGTAACTGTTCGGCACAGAGCTCTAATCGTTCTTGAATGGTAGGATCGGGCAGCAGCTCTCCGGTTTCGAGGTAGTGGCGGCTCTGTTCAAAAATCCATGGATTCCC
>SL_7KL_010_BRINEDRAFT_10000233_pt1 | contig 25333 bp, 23 predicted proteins | sample SodLak_010_BRINE_FD_10663 | JGI IMG/M metagenome (IMG submission 10663)
GTACGCCGGTGGAGTCCGTCTCGGATATGCCGGAGGCGGCCAGGCGGCTCGGCGAACGAGCCGGTACCGCCGTGCTGTTGAAGGGTGGGCATTTGCCGGGGGATGCGCTGCAGGACGTGCTGGTCTGCGAGCAGAAGGTCGAGGTGTTCGAACACCGCCGGTTGCCAACGGTGCATACCCACGGTTCCGGTTGCACGCTGGCGTCGGCGATTGCCGCTGGCCTGGCCCAGGGGCTTGACCTGCGCACTGCCGTGTTGCGTGGTCGTGCCTACCTGCTGGAAGCCATTCGCACCGCGGCCCCGCTGGGTCGGGGTGCGGGTCCGGTGAATCATGGCTGGACGATCGATCCCGCTCGACTCGATGCGCTGCTCGGAGCGTCAGACGCCTGAGCGGCGCTCCCCTCCGTCGCCAGTCAGCGGCGGGTACCGGCGTTCCACGTAGCGTTCGATCACCAGCTTGAAGTCGGCGGCGAGGTTGTCGCCTTTCAGGGTCACGGTCTTTTCGCCATCCTCGTAGACCGGTGCCACCGGATGCTCGCCGGTTCCCGGCAGGCTGATGCCGATGTTCGCGTGCTTGCTTTCACCGGGACCATTCACCACGCAGCCCATGACTGCCAGGCTCATGTCCTCGACGCCATGGTAGGACTGCCGCCAGCTGGGCATGCGCTCGCGTACGAACTGCTGGATCTCGCCAGCCAGTTCCTGAAACAGCGTGCTCGTTGTTCTGCCGCAGCCCGGGCAGGCCGCTACCAGGGGTGAGAATGCGCGCAGTCCCATGGTCTGTAACAGCTCCTGCGCCACCTGAACCTCCTGGGTACGGGGTGCACCGGGCTCGGGCGTAAGACTGACGCGGATGGTGTCCCCTATGCCCTGTTGCAGCAGGACACCCATGGCGGCGGATGAGGCGACAATGCCTTTCGATCCCATACCTGCCTCGGTCAGGCCGAGGTGCAGCGGATAGTCGCAGCGGGTCGCCAGGTCACGGTAGATCCTGATCAGATCCTGTACGCCGCTCATCTTGCAGGAAATCACGATCCGGTCATGGCCGAGGCCGAGTTCCTCGGCGCGGGCGGCACTGTCCAGGGCCGAAGTGATCAGTGCTTCCATCATCACATCGCGGGCATCCAGCGGCTCCGGGCGTGCGCTGTTCCGGTCCATCATGCGCGCCAGCAGATCCTGATCCAGACTGCCCCAGTTGACGCCGATGCGGACTGGTTTGCCGTAATCGACGGCGATCCGGATCATCTCGGCGAACTGCCCGTCGCGGCGCGAGCCACGTCCGACATTGCCGGGATTGATCCGGAACTTGTCCAATGCGGCGGCGCATTCCGGAAAACGCGCCAGCAGCTTGTGGCCGTTGAAATGAAAATCGCCGACCAGTGGTACGCTCAGACCCATGTCGTCAAGCCGCTTCCGGATGCCGGAAACAGCTGCAGCGGCTTCTTCGCGATCAACCGTGATACGAACGATTTCGGAGCCGGCCCGCGCGAGCTCGGCCACCTGGATCGCCGTGCCGACCTCATCGGCGGTATCAGTGTTGGTCATCGACTGCACAACGACCGGGTGGTCGCCGCCGACCACGACCCCACCGACATTGACGGCGACGCTTGCGCGTCGTTGCGCTGGACCTGTCTGCATAGTGCTGGATTCCGCTTGTCGTGATGCGTTTCTCTGGGCGGATATGATACAGAGCGTGTCAGAGCCACACCAACGTGGGTATTGGCTGTTGCTGGATCACTCCGAAGGAGATTTTCGATGCGCCTGATGCTTGTCGTCAGTCTGTTGTTCTGTGTCGCGGGATGTGCGGCATTACCCGGCGCCGCCGGCGACCCGGATAACGAGGTGCTGCGGCTGGAAGCCAATGCGATGCATGCCTATCACGGCGACCAGCCCGAGCAGGCCGAGCAGTTGTACCGGCAGATTGTCGAACGCGATGCATCCCGCACTCAGGCCTGGTTCCGGCTCGGCAATCTGGCGGCTACGCGGGGTGAGCTGGAGGCCGCCATCGAGGCGTTCGATACCGCCCTGGCGCAGCAACCGGAGCTTCATCGTGCGCGTCACAACCGGGCGCTGGCACAACTGCGCCTCGGTGCGCAGGAACTGGCCCGGGCGCGGCAAGCCCTGGAGGCCGATGGCGCGGACAATATCTATCAGGCCGATCGATTCATCGCCCAGCTGTTGTTCAATCTGGTGCACAGCGTGGACCTTGCCATCGACTGCGAGGATGGCGTTGACTAATTCCGCGTCTGGTCCATCGTGTCCGGCGTCAGGCCGCCTTCGATGAAGGCCATCACCGTATCAATCGCCTCATCCGGCGGCAGTTGGCCTTCCCAGACCGAATAACGCAAACCGAGGAAGTTGGCGATCCCCATCAATGCCCAGGCCTGGGCCACCGCCGAGCCGGCCCGCGTTTCGCCGGCTTGCTGCGAGCGCTCCAGCTGGTTCGCGTAAGCCTCGGCAAGGCGCTGGTAATAGTCACGATAGATCGACTCATCGATGAACTGGGATTCGAGTACCACGCGATACAGGTTTTTCTCCCGGATCGCGAAATCAAGAAACGTGAGCAGGCCCTGGCGCTCGATGTCCATGCGCTTCTCCAGACCGTGCATGGCTTCACTCAGCGTGCGGCGAAGCTTGTGCCCGATACTGTCGACAAGTTCGCGCAGAATCGCTTCCTTGGAACTGTAGTAGATATAGAACGTCCCCTGGGCGACACCGGCCCGCCGGGTGATACTGCTGACCGAGGCAGTGTGGAATCCGAATTCTCCGAATTCGCGTTCTGCTGCATGCAGTAGTTTGCATCGGGTCCGCTCACCACGGGCAGTGAGAGGTTTTCGCGCCTGGGTGCTCAATAACGGATCTCCCTCAGGGCTGCTGCCTGATTCCTCATTGCTGTTGCCGGCTGAATGCCGATGTGGCGTCGCTCCGGAGGCGCGGTTGCAAGTTGACGGTAGGCAAGCGGTCTGGACCTGTCAACTTGATTGAACGGTACAATGCTGCACCCTGGAAAACCGTGATCGTTCGCTCTGACGGTTTCCAATCCGTTGGCAGCAGTGCAATGATTCGGAGCCGATTTCACGATGGGTGGGGCTATGGCGCAGGACAATCTGGATGCGATGCGGGATCTGCTGCAGATCATGCGACGGCTTCGGGATCCGCAGTCGGGCTGCCCCTGGGATGTGCAGCAGACATTCCGCAGCATTGCACCCTATACCCTTGAGGAGGCGTACGAGGTGGCCGACGCCATCGAGCGCGATGATCTTGATGCGCTGCGCGATGAACTGGGCGACCTCCTGCTTCAAGTGGTGTTTCACGCGCGCATCGCCGAGGAAGCCGGGAATTTCGATTTTGCCGACGTAGCCAGCGGTATCAGCGACAAGATGCTCCGCCGGCATCCCCACGTGTTCGGTGACGAACGGGTCGGCAGCGCCGAGGAACAAAGTCGACGCTGGGAAATGATAAAGGCCCGGGAACGGGCATCACGTGGCGAACAGACGGCGGATGACTCGGCGCTGGCCGGTGTGAGCCTGGCCATGCCCGGGCTGTTGCGGGCGGTCAAGCTCACCCGCCGGGCTTCGCGCGCCGCTTTCGATTGGCCGGATGCCGAGGGAGTATTCGACAAGATTGCCGAAGAGCTGGATGAAGTGAAGGCCGAATTTCGTGGCCAGGGCGGGCGCGATCGACTTGAGGATGAGCTGGGTGATCTGCTGTTCGCGACGGCAAACCTCGCCCGGCATCTGGAGCTGGATCCGGAGGCGGCGCTGCGCCGTGCCAACAGGAAATTCGAGCGGCGTTTTCGACAGATGGAGCAGCATCTCGCCAGTGATGGGCAGCAGCTGGATACCGTTGATTTCGAGGCGCGTGAACGAGCGTGGAATCGAGTAAAACAAAAGGAACGGCAGCAATGATCCGAGTTCTAGTGTTCGCCATTGGCATGGTCCTGGCGACGACCTTGTGGGCACTGGNTGATTTCGATGCCGATGGCGTGGAGGAGACACCGGCGGACACGGACGCTGGCTCACGCGGCTACTACCTCTTTGCCGGCGCGGGCNTGCAATCATTCGAAGGGTGGAATGGTGGCACGCTGGGCAGTCTGGTACTGGGGCGGAAATTCAATTACACCCCGGTGGCCTCGCCGCGTTCCAGCGTGGCGCTGGAGCTGGAGCTGACACAGAGCATGGATCCCGTGACGCGACGGCGTGGCGGAGAGCGGCGCGAGCGTGATGTGACCACCGTCGGCGGCTGGCTTGCGCTGAATACCTATTTCACCGAAAGGGCCTTCCATCGCGTGCGCCTTGGGGCCGTGTATCGTTACCTCGATCGGGATCCGGGTAGCGGCTCGAGTCAGGCAAGGATCGGCTTTGGCTTGGGCCTTGGGCTGGCGCTGACGGATCGGGTGGAGGTGGTGGCCGACGCGACCCTGCACTACATGGGAACGCAGGAATTGCTCTACGGCGCCGTTGGTGGTCTGAGACTGCATTTCTGAATGATTGCGGAACGGTGATCAATCCATTGGCGAGTGGTTTCCGCGATGGCTCCTGCTGGTTTCGCTGTTATCCGCGTGCACTGCGGTTATGAGCGTCGATTCGGCGCAACGCTCAACCGGGCCAGAACTCCATGATGATCGCCTCGTGCAAGCGGACGGACTGATCCAGCCGTTAGCCCGCTGGAAGGCTGATAACCCCACGGCAGTAGTGCTTTTCATGCACAGCTTTGGCGATTTCCGCGAGGCGGCAGCATTGACCGGCCCCTGGCTGGCCGGACGTGGCATCACCGTCTATGCTTATGATCAACGTGGGTTCGGCGAGACGGCACGGCGCGGTTACTGGCCTGGTGCCGATGCGCTGATCCGGGACATGCGCGCCGTGGTCGATCTGCTGCGGCAGCGGTATCCGTCGCAGCCGCTCCACGTGATCGGTGAAAGCATGGGTGCCTCGATCGCCCTTGCCGCCGACGCACGCGGCCATCTCCATGAGGTGGAGGGTCTGGTCGCTGTTGGCCCGGGGGTGCGCGAGAACATCCGCTTTCGCCGAGGCTGGGATGCCCTGATCCGGGCCGGTTCCCGAATCGCGCCCGGGTTCAATTATCCCATCAACCGCAATGACGACGGCAGCCTGCATCCTGAGGCCATCGAACGGTTGGCCGCTGATCCACGGGTTTTCCAGCAAGTGCGGATGGATACCTACGCGGGCCTGGTCCGGTTGACCGACGAGGCCTCGGACCGGGCCGATGCATTGTCGCGGCCGACTCTGATTCTGTACGGCAGCGATGACGGCATGGTGCCCCTGGCATCGGTCTGCGCCCTGTATCGCCGGCATCCGGGGACACGGCAGTTGCTGATCCAGCAGGGCGGTCCGCACCTCCTGCTGCAGGCCCGCGACTACCGGCAGAGTCTGGGCTACATCGTTGACTGGATCCGCGATGGGTCAGTTGCCGAGTCGCGCCTCACCGGGGGCTGGCAGGGCCACGGCTGCGCACGTCCATAGTACGGCTATCAGAGCTGGCCGACCCAGCGATCATTTTCGCGGGTGAAGCGAATCGCCACCGGCATTTCCTTGCCATCGGCGAAGATCAGCCGTCCGTCGACCATGACCTCTTCCTCGCTCCAGGCGTCCTCCCGGTCGACGTGTACCTCACGCAGATCGCCGTGTTCCTCGATCTGGTTCGAGACGTTGCGCGCCATCATGTAGTAGGCGCCGCCGCGAAAGGTGTCACCGAGGGCGCCATCCGGGGCGAGCTGCTCCAGCGCATTGTTGGTATTGCCGCGACCGAGTTCGTTGAAGAACTCCTGGTAGTTCTCAGCGGGACTGAGATCACGGCGGCTGTCGGAGTCACCGCAGGCGCTCAGCAGCAGGGCGACAAGCAGTGGGCCGAGAAGACGGCTGAGCAATGTCTGACGCATCGGAGAGTCTCCTGCTGGATCAGGGGCCACGCCCAGAAGTGTAGGGCGGAGTCTGGGCTTGCGCATCCCGATCAAGCGCCCGCGTCAGGTCCTGCATGACGCGACGGTGCAGCGGTTGCAAGGCCGGGAGCGCCGCCCGGATCTCCATCTCGGTGCCACGCAGGCCGATATCCCGCCGCAGGCGAGCGCTGATGCGATCCAGACTGGCGGCAACGATGCCAGGGTCCTGATAGTTCTCCAGCCATTGACGGCGCACCAGGGAGTCAAGGACGGGCCGTCCCGCTTCCGGCCAGTGGTCGCGGGTGGCGTCGAGACCCGCATAGCAATCGTCGAGAAACGCGCCAAGCGGTTGCCTCGTGAAACAATCCCAATGACGGATCAACAGGTGGTCAAAGACGACGTCCAGAATGATCGGCACCGCGCGCCGCCGATGGGGTGAGAACAGCTGATGGGCATCCTTCAAGGCCGGGTGCCGGTCGGTGGTGGTGTCAATCCAGCGGTGACGGCGCACGCCGTCGAGCATGCGGCGCGGCAGGTCCAGACCTTCGATGCGGCCCTTGATCCAGTCGCCGCCCAGATTGCCGAGCCGGTGCAGGGCGTCCCTGTCCGACAAATACAGGTGCGCCAGATAATTCAAGCCGAATCAGTCGGCGTTGGCAGCAGGACGACGGCGACCGCCGCGCTGTCCACCACCCCGATTGCCGCTGCCGCCGCGGCCCTTGGGGCCATTGCTGCGGCGGGCAATCTTCTTCGGCGGTTCCGGCGTGACCATCCATTCCGGGTCTGCGACCTCGGTCGGAATCTTCTGGTCGATGTAGGCCTCGATGTCGGGCAGGGAATAAACGTATTCATCGCAGGCCAGGCTGATCGCGTCACCGCTGGCCCCGGCACGGGCGGTGCGGCCGATGCGATGCACGTAGTCCTCGGCTTCCTGCGGCAGATCGAAATTGACCACATGACTGACCTCGGGGATATGCAGGCCACGCGCCGCAACGTCGGTGGCGACCAGGATCGGTAGATCGCCACTCTGGAAACGCTTCAGCAGCTTTTCGCGCTTGGTCTGCGGGATATCGCCGGAGATCACCTCGGCGTCGAAACCATTGCCCAGCAGGTAACCGGTCACGTGGTCGGCGCCGCGCTTGGTGTTGACGAATACGATGGTGCGGTTCATCTCGTGGGCCTTGAACAGGCCGATGAGCAGCGGGATCTTGTCTTCCTTGGCCACATGGAAGAGCCGCTGGTTCACGTTGTCCGCGGTGATCTGATCGGCCTCGATGCGGATCACCTCCGGCTCGTTCATGTGCTCGTAGGCCAGTTCCATGACCCGGTGCGACAGGGTTGCCGAGTACAACATGTTGATGCGCTGATCCGGAGGCGGCATGCGTCGCAGCAGGTAGCGGATATCGTTGATGAAGCCGAGATCGAACATGCGATCCGCCTCATCCAGGACCACGACCTCGATATTCTTCAGGTTGAACACACCCTGCTTGAAGAAATCGATGATCCGGCCCGGCGTACCGATCATGATATCGACGCCGGCCTCGATCGCGCGGCGCTGAGACTCGTAGCCGGTACCGCCGTACACTGCCACATGGTTCATGCCAGTGAAGCGGCCGAGCAATTCGGCATCCTTGTGGATCTGCAGGGCCAACTCGCGGGTAGGCGCCAGAATCAGCGCCCAGGGCCCGGTCTTGTCCTCTTCCACTGGCGTTTCCATCAGATAATGCATGGTCGCCAGCAGGAAAGCGGCGGATTTGCCGGTACCGGTCTGGGCCTGGCCGGCAACATCCTTGCCCTTGAGCGCCAGTGGCAGGGTTTCGGCCTGGATCGGCGTGCAATGCGTGTAGCCCGCTTCATCGAGGCCGTCCAGCAGTGACGGCGTCAGGCCCAGGGAGCGAAAGTCGATCTTGGTCATGTGGTCGTTTTCCATGGCGCGAGAGGGTACATCAATTCGGCCGGCATTTCCCGTAGCGTCGCGCGCCCGCGAGGCCGGGCTTTGTCAGGCCGGGGGCTTTGTGGTTCCATGCCTGCCATTCCGTGCTGTCAGGGCCACACACGATGTCACCCGACCATATGAATGCGATTCTTGAGCGGTCCGAGGAGATTCATGCTCCTGCGGCCGTCGATGCGGCGCTGGATCGGCTGGCTGACGCAATTGCCAGCGATTACCAGCACCGCAGGCCACTGGTTTTGAGCGTGATGATCGGCGGCCTGGTGTTTTCCGGCCGCCTGTTGCGGCGGCTGAATTTCCCGCTCACGGTCGATTATCTTCACGCCAGCCGTTACCGGGGAGAGACCCGCGGCGGTGCCGAAGTGCACTGGCTGGCGCGGCCTACCGAGTCCCTGCGGGGACGCTCGGTGCTGATCCTGGATGACATCCTCGACGAGGGACATACCTTGCGGGGCATAGTCGAGTTTTGCCGTCAGCAGGGCGCTGACGACGTCGCAACCGCAGTACTGGTGCGCAAGACTCATGACCGCTGCGTTGCCGGGCTGGACGTGGAGTATGTCGGACTCGACGTGCCGGATCGGTATGTTTTCGGTGCGGGCATGGATTACAAGGATTACCTGCGGAATCTGCCGGGCATCCACGCCCTGGCCCCCGAGGACGAGGAGAGAGCGTGAGCGTTGCGATAATGGGTGGCACCGGGCTGACCAGCCTGCGCAATCTGGAAATTACCCGCCGGGAGGTGGTGCATACCCCCTACGGTGAACCGTCCGGACCCATCACCCACGGCGAGTTATGTGGCCGCGAGGTCATGTTCCTCGCGCGTCATGGCTATGGCCATACGATCCCGCCACACCGGGTGAACTACCGCGCCAACCTCTGGGCGCTTCGGCATCTGGGCGTTGAGCGCCTGATTGCCGTTGCCGCAGTGGGCGGTATCGCCGATGACATGGCCCCGGGCCGGCTGGCGATTCCGGATCAGATCATCGACTACACCTGGGGGCGGCAACACACCCTGTTCGAGGAGGATCTGCCCCACGTTACCCACATCGATTTCACTCATCCCTACGACCGCGCACTACGCAGGCAACTGCTTGCTGGCGCGGAACGGGCCGGGGTCTCGGTGATGCCGGCCGGCACCTATGGCGCGACCCAGGGGCCACGTCTGGAGACGGCGGCGGAGATCCGCCGTCTGCGAAAGGACGGCTGCGACATGGTGGGCATGACTGGAATGCCCGAGGCGGCGCTGGCGCGGGAGCTGGAGATCAGCTACGCAAGCTGTGCGGTCTGCGCCAACTGGGCGGCCGGGCTCGGCGGTGACGAGATTTCCATGGACCAGATCGAGCAGACCCTGAAGATCGGCATGGAACAGGTGCGGCAGCTGCTGGCCGAGACGATCCCGGTTCTCTGAAGCGCCTGCCGCCTGGCCGTTCCGGGCGGCGCGTTCAGGCTGCCTGTTTCAACCGCAGCGCATCAATCAATTCCCTCGCCAGGGCAAAACGCAGGTCCGCATCCGGGAGTTCGCGCTCGACCTTGAGCCGTTCCTGCCCTTCGAGGCGGAAGCTTGCCGGCGAGCCCTGAACCAGCTGGACCAGCGCGCCCGGGTCAACCTGTGCCTCGGGCCCGAAAATGATCTGACCGCCGCTCTCGCCGAGTTCGATACGCTTCAGCCCCAGTGGCTCCGCCTCCAGCTTCAGTTCGGTAATCCGGAACAGGTTCCTGGCGGCTGCTGGCAGCAGGCCGAATCGATCGATCATCTCCACCTGCAGATCCTTGAGCGCCTCCCGGTCACTGGCGTTGGCGATGCGTTTGTACAGCACCAGCCGGGCATGCACGTCCGGCAGGTAATCATCCGGCAGCAGGGCCGGGATACGCAGTTCGATCTCCGTGCCCTGGTGCAGCGGCCGGTCCAGTGCCGGTTCCCGGCCTTCCTTCAGATCCTTCACCGCCCGGTCCAGCAGGTCGTTGTAAAGCGTAAAGCCCACCTCGCTGATCTGGCCGCTCTGCTCGGCGCCAAGGAGTTCGCCGGCGCCCCGGATTTCCAGATCATGACTGGCAAGGGTGAAGCCAACGCCCAGATCTTCGTGGGCGGCCAGCGCGTCCAGCCGCTTGCCCGCATCGGCGGTCATCAGTTTGCGCGGAGGCGCGATCAGATAGGCATAGGCCCGGTGGTGGGAGCGTCCCACCCGACCCCGCATCTGGTGCAGCTGAGCCAGACCAAAGCGGTCGGCGCGATTGATTATGATGGTGTTGGCGGTGGGCACGTCGATACCCGATTCGATAATGGTGCTGCATACCAGCACATTATGCCGCTGGTGGTAGAAATCCAGCATCGCCTGTTCCAGCTCACGCTCCGGCAGCTGGCCGTGGGCGATGCCGATGCGCGCCTGCGGCACCAGCTCCTGCAACTGTTCGGCGGCGCGATCAATGCTCTTCACGTCGTTGTGCAACAGATACACCTGGCCGCCGCGCTTGAGCTCCCGCAGGCAGGCCTCCTGGATCAGCGCATCGTTCCATTGGGAGACGAAGGTCTTGACCGCCAGGCGCCGCGCCGGCGGCGTGGTGATCACCGACAGGTCGCGCATGCCGGACAAGGCCATGTTCAGCGTCCGCGGGATCGGGGTCGCGGTCAGGGTCAGCAGGTCCACCTCGGCCCGAAGCTGTTTCAGCCGCTCCTTGTGTTGCACGCCGAAGCGGTGTTCCTCATCAATGATCACCAGGCCCAGGTTGCTTGCCTTGAGGTCGCTTTGCAGCAGTTTGTGAGTGCCTATCACGATATCCAGCGTGCCATTCTCGAAATCCCGTATGGTCTGCGCCTTCGCCTTGCTGCCACCAAAGCGTGACAACAGGCCAATGCGCACAGGCCAGTCGGCAAAGCGATCACGGAAGTTCTGGAAATGCTGCTGGGCGAGCAGGGTGGTGGGTACCAGGATTGCCACCTGATAGCCGCCCTGGACCGCGACAAAGGCGGCACGCATCGCCACTTCTGTCTTGCCGAAGCCGACATCACCGCAGACCACCCGGTCCATGGGCTGGGGCGAGGCCAGGTCGTGAATCACCGCGTCGATGGCGTCCTGCTGATCCGGTGTCTCCTCGAACGGGAAGGCCGCGGCGAACGCCGCATATTCCTCGACGCCAGCTTCAATCGCGGTCCCCACGCGCGCGGCGCGGCGTGCGTACAGGTCGAGCAACTCGGCGGCCACATCGCGGACCTTCTCCGCCGCCCTGCGTTTCGCCTTCTCCCACTGCCCGCTGCCCAGCCGATGCAGCGGCGCGTGGTCCTCGTCGGCGCCGCTGTAGCGACTGATCAACTGCAGCGACGCCACCGGCACGTACAACTTGTCGCCACCGGCGTATTCCAGGGTCAGGAACTCGGTGGGGTATTCGCCCACGTCCAGGGTCTGCAGGCCATGATAGCGACCCACGCCATGTTCCTCATGTACCACCGGAGCACCGATCCGCAGGTCATTGAGATCGCGGATAATCAGCGCCGGATCGCGTTCCTGGCGACGGCGACGCCGTCGCTGCTGGGCACGATTACCGGAAAGTGCCGCCTCGGTGACCAGTGCCAGTCCACTCTGCGGCAGGATGCCGCCGCGTTCCATCGGCGATATGGTGATCCCGATGGCTTCCTCGCTGTCGACGAACTGTTGCCAGCCCGGATACTCCCGTGGCCGGATCTGTTGCCGGTCCAGGCTCTCCAGCAGGGCCTCTCGATGCCCTGCGGTCTCGGCGACAAACAACACCCGCTGCGGTTGCTGCGTCAGCCAGCTACCGATGGCCTGGCGGCCATCGCCGTCACGAACCACCAGACCCAACGAGGGCAGGGCCTGGGTTGCGAAACGGACCTGATCCGGGTCCGGGCCGCGCTGCAAGGCCTCCACCGCTTCGGTATTGCGGAAAATCGCCCGATTGGCGGAAACCCGGGCCTGGATTTCCCGGGGTTCCAGGAACACCTGGTCCGGCGGCAGTAATGGCCGCTCCTGATCATGCCGACGTTGCTCATAGCGTTCGCCGATCTCGCGCCAGAGTTCCTCGGCAGCCTCGAACACCCCCTCATCCAGATGAATCAGGATGTCATCCGGTAGATAGTCGAACAGCGTCGCAGTGCCGTCGAAGAACAGCGGCAGGTAATATTCGACGCCACTGGGCATGGTGCCCTCGCTGACTTCCCTGTAGATAAGGCTGCGCGTCGGGTCACCCTCAAAACGGGAACGAAAGGCGCGGCGGAAGCGGGCAATGGCCTCTTCGTCGACCGGGAACTCCCGGCCGGGCAGCAACGAAATCTCTTGCACCTGGGTATCACTGATCTGGGTTTCCGGGTCGAACAGACGGATGGTCTCGATCTCGTCGTCGAACAGGTCCAGCCGGTAGGGTCGTTCGCTGCCCATTGGATACAGGTCGAGCAGGGCGCCGCGAACCGCGAACTCACCATGTTCGCCGACCTCTGGCACGCAGCGGTAGCCGGCTTCTTCCAGACTGCGTCGGGTATGCGCCACGTCCAGTTGATCGCCAATCCGCAGATTCAGGGCATGGCCATCCAGAAAGCTGCGTGGCGCCAGTCGCTGCAGCAGTGTGCCGATGGGCACGATCAGGATGCCGTCGCGACGTTCGGGCAGCCGGGCCAGGGTTGCAAGGCGCTGGGAGACGATGTCCTGATGCGGCGAAAAAATATCGTAGGGCAGGGTTTCCCAGTCCGGGAACACCAGGATCCGCTCCCCGGCGTCGTCACTGTAGAAGCGCAACTCCGTCTCCAGCCGCTGGGCGTCCTGGGAACTTGCAGTCAGTGCCAGCACGAGACCGGACTTCGGGTCATTCGCCGTCTGCCAGAGTGCGAGGGCGCCCAGGCTGCCTTCCAGGCCGGACCAGTACAGCGCGCGTCCAGCCTTGCGCGGAAAGACCGGTGCCAGCGGATCACAGGATTCGCGACTCATAGGAGGCTCGCTGCCTCCCGTGCCTTGCGTTCCCGCTCTGCCGCCTGGCGACGCTTTTCGTACGCCTCCCTGGCATAACCCAGGTCTTCCAGGAACCAGGGCAGTTCCTCCAGGGTCAGCGCCTGGGCACCATCCACCAGGGCCCGCTCCGGCTCCGGGTGGAAATCCACCAGCACCATGTTGGCGCCAGCGACAACACCCTGGGCGGCGGCATGCACCAGGTCCGGGATGCCGTCCGGTGCCCGCGTACGAATGCCCACGGAATGCGAGGGGTCAATGCAGACCGGCATGCGCGTCATGCGCTTGACCGTGGGCACATGGGCGAAGTCGACAAAGTTGCGGTGAGGATCACCGAAGCTTGATTTCATGCCGCGCAGGCCGAACACCACATGGCTGTTGCCTTCGCTGGCGAGGTATTCCGCCGCATTCAGCGATTCTTCCAGGGTGATGCCGAAGCCGCGCTTCAGCAGCACCGGGAACCGGGTCTGGCGCCCGACGTGCTTCAGAAGTTCGAAATTCTGCGTGTTGCGGGTGCCGATCTGCAGCATGACGCCGGTCGGGTTGCCGGTCTGCGCCAGGGCCATCTCGACCTCCTCGATGTGACGGTCATGGGTGATCTCCATCGCCACCACGCGAATGCCGTACTTGCCGGCCAGTTCGAACACCCAGGGCAGGCAGTCCTTGCCATGGCCCTGAAAGGAGTAGGGATTGGTGCGGGGCTTGTAGGCACCCATGCGGGCGCATTGCTGGCCGTTGGCCTGCAGCGCCGCGAACATGCGCTCGACATTGGTCGGGTTGTCGACGGCGCAAAGACCGGCGAACACGTGAAAACTGTCCTGGCTGAAGGTAACGCCGTTGTACTGAAAGCCACTGGTGCGGGCATCGTCCCGGTGCCGACCGAGAACCTTGTAGGCGTCGGAGATGCGGATCACCCGTTGCACGCCGGGCAGATCGCTCATTTCCTCTTCCGACAGCGTGCTGGTGTTGCCGATCAGGTAGATCTCGGTCAGCGTGCGTTCTTCGCCGAAAACCTGATGCACGCGATGGGTCACACCCTGCAGGGTGTCCAGATGAGCGATCAGGCGCTGGAAGTCCTGAGAGTCGGTGCTGGTGTCGGGATGCAGAATCAGAATCATGGACACGTTCCTCGTTGCGGACTGCTTAGTCGCGAAACAGGCGATTCAGTTCGCCGTAATGATCAATGCGCCGGTCGCGCAGATAGGGCCAGATGCGCCTCACCTGTTCGCTGTGGGCCAGATCCAGCTCACAGACCAGCACTTCGGCGCTGTCGGCCGACGCCCGGGCCAGGATCTCGCCCTGGGGGCCGGCGATGAAGCTGTTACCCCAGAAGCGCGCGCCACGCGCCGGGTCAGCCGGATCAGGTTCGAAGCCAATACGATTGCAACTCAGCACCGGCAGGCCGTTGGCGATGGCGTGGCTGCGCTGGATGGTCATCCAGGCATCCAGCTGGCGGGCCTGTTCCCCGGCATCATCGCCGTCGTCCCAGCCGATGGCTGTCGGGTACAGCAGCAGATCGGCGCCGGCAGTGGCCATCAGCCGCGCCGCTTCCGGGAACCATTGGTCCCAGCAGACCAGCACACCAAGCCGCCCCAGTCGTGTCTCGACAGGCGTGAAGCCCAGATCACCGGGAGTGAAATAGAATTTCTCGTAGTAGCCTGGATCATCAGGTATGTGCATCTTGCGATAACGGCCGACCAGGCCGCGCTGACCATCAAGGACCACGGCGGTGTTGTGGTAAAGGCCGGCCGCGCGACGCTCGAACAACGAGCCCACCAGTACGATATCCAGCTCCCCGGCAAGCGCCGCCAACTGCTTCGTGGTCGGTCCGGGAATCGGCTCGGCCAGATCGAATAGCGCCGGATCTTCCTGCTGACAGAAGTAGCGGCTGCGATGCAGTTCCTGCAGCAGGACAAGCTCCGCGCCCGATTGGGCCGCTTCACGGATACCGCTGAGGCTGGCCGACAGATTCTGTTCCAGATTGTCACCACAGGCGTGTTGCACCAGCGCGGCGCGCAGTTTGTCGGGGCGAGGCATGGCGGTGATCTCCGCTGAAAATCCCAGGCGCGCAGTGTAGCGAATGGCGACGAGGATTTCGTCTGCGCCATCCATCCGACGCGACGGACTTGTCAGGTCAGCGGGATCTGCATGCTGGCGCAGTGCACGCTGCCATGCTGGCGTACCAGGGGCAGCGCCGGGATCGGGATGATTTCCCGGTCCGGAAAAGCTTCACCGATCAGGCGCATGGCCAGGGTGTCACAGGCTTGCTCGTAACAGGGCACCAGAACCGCGCCGTTGATCACGAGGAAGTTCGCATAGCTCAGCGGCAGGCGCTGATCATCGACGTACCGCGCTTCCGGCCAGGGCAGGGGGATCAGGGTATAGGGTTTGTTGTTGCCGGTGCGGAGTTGGGTCAGTTCCGTCGCCATGGCGCCCAGATCGGCGGCATGGCTGTCCTCCGGATCATCGCAGGCGGTATAGAGGATGACATTGCCCGGAGCGAAGCGCGCCAGCATGTCGACATGACCATCCGTATCGTCGCCATCCAGGTGGCCATGTTCCAGCCAGTGAATGCGGTCGCACGCAAACCAGTCCAGCAGTTGCCGTTCCACCTTGGCGCGGCTTGTGCGGCCGTTGCGCAAGGGATCCAGCAGGCATCGGCTGGTGGTCAGCAGCGTGCCGTTGCCGTCGCAGTCGATGCTGCCACCCTCGAAAACGGACGAAACCGGTTCGTGCTCGGCCCAACGAAAATGTCCCTGCCGTGCCAGCGTCGCGGTCAGGGCATTGTCCAGTTCGGCCGGGTATTTACCGCCCCAGCCGTTGAACTGAAAGTCGAGCAACGTCGCGGTGCCATCACGGATCACGCTGATCGGTCCATGATCCCGCACCCAGACGTCATTGGATGGCGCGATACCCAGATCAAAGCTGTTGCTGTCCGGCAGCAGGCTGGCAACGTGATCGCGATGGGTTTCATCCCGGCAGGCGATCAGCAGCCGTTGAAAACGACCGATGGCGGATGCCATGGCAACGAACGTCTGTTCCGCCGCACCCAGGTTTTCGCCCCAGTCGCCCTGGTCATGGGGCCAGGTCAGCATCACGCAGCGTTGCGCCGCCCACTCCGGCGGCAGCCACAGGCTTGAAGCTGCCATCACTCAGCGCTTACGCACGCTGTGAAGTACCCGCTGGTGCTCGAAGTAGACGATGTACTCGCTGTAGTCCCAGCGGCTGATGGGTGGATCGCCCACTGCGGGAATGCGTTCTTTCGGGGCACCGAAGCGTGCTTCCACCTGCTGCATGGTTTCCCCGTTTCGCGGCAGGCTGCGATCGACGCGGTCCGGGTCCAGATCGTCCATGATCAGGCGGTCGGCGACGGCGTTTGCCGAGAGCCCGGATAGCCCCATTGCAAGCGCAAGGGTCAGTGGCCAGTGACGCATAGGTGATCTCCCGTGTCCGGATGTGCTGCGGTGTTTTTCCAAGAATAACACCAGCAGGTGCCCATCGGTCTGTGTACTGTGTCGCGCCTGGATACCGCGGTATGCTCCGCCGCCGAGAACAGATCCGCCATTCCCGAGAGGACACCATGCTGCGGCCCAGTTCCCCAAGTCCCGCGCAGCGCGCCGCCCTGGCCACGGCCCTGGTGGCACGTTACGCGGAGATTGTCGACGCACCGCAGGCCTTGCAGGCCAGTCTGGTGAAACCGCTGCCGATGACTCTGTGGGCCAATCCGCTACGAATCAATCGTGATGAACTCCAGACCCTTCTGAGCGCGGATGGTCTGCAGGGCAAGGCGGTGCCCTGGCATCCGGACGCATTGCGCCTGCCCGCCGACAGCCGCCCGGGGTTGCACTGGACCTTCCTGACCGGTCTCAGTCGTATCCAGGAAGAGGTGTCCATGCTGCCGGTCATGTTGCTGCAGCCGCAGCCTGGCGAACGGGTGCTGGACCTGTGTGCAGCGCCGGGGAGCAAGACCGCCCAGATGGCCGTCGCCATGGCCGACAGCGGCACGCTTGTCGCCAACGACAGCAAACGGGGTCGAATTGCCGCCTTGCGGCAGATGATCAAGCGACTGGGGCTGGTGAGCTGTTCGGTAACCGTGCGTGATGGCCAGGGCGTGGATCGCCGAGCCGGGCTGTTTGATCGGGTTCTGGTCGATGCGCCCTGCAGTTGCGAGGGCACGTTCCGCAAGGTTCGGGTACCCGAGGCGGTGACCATGGAGTTGCGCCGGCGCTCGGCCGCGATCCAAATGCGCCTGCTACGCCGCGCCGTCGCGCTGACCCGGCCGGGCGGACGCCTGGTCTATTCCACCTGTACCTTCGCGCCGGAGGAAAACGAAGCCGTGGTCGATGCCATGCTGCGCGCGCACCCCGACACGCTCCGGCTGCGTCAGGTTCATGTACCGGGGCTGCAGGCCGCGCCGGGCATTTCCCGCTGGCAGGACCAGTCCTTCCTGCCGGAGATCAGTCGGTGCTTGAGGATCTGGCCGCACCAGCAGGATACCGGTGGCTTCTTCGTCGCGGTTCTCGACCGCATCGATGGAACGGACACCCCGGACCAGACCACGCCATTCTCACCGCCCATGGAAAGCAGCGACTGGCTCAGGCCGCTGACCGAGCGCTTTGGTATTCCGAAGTCGGCGTTCGACGGTGTCACGCTGATCCGACGCGGCAATCGACACGTGCACGCCCTGTCCGACGGCCATCTCGCCCCATATGCGCCGGCTCCGGAAATGCTGGGGCTGCCTGTCATCCGGCGCAAGAGCCTGCCCCTGAAACCAACCACCTCGGCGGTGTTGCGCTGGGGCCGTCATGCGACGCGAAACCGCATCGACCTGGATGCGCCGCAGCGTGATGCCTTCCTGCGCCGCCATACCTGCCTTGTGACCGCGGAGCAGCGAACGGACTGCACCGGTCCGGGGTATGTCATTGTCCGTTTCGCCGGGTATGTCATCGGGCTCGGTCAGCTGATCTTCGACCGGGAAAGCCCGCAGGTCCGCCTGCTCAGTCTGGTGCCAAAGGCCTGGGCGCTGGATGCGGGTGTGCAGTCCCCGACAGGTGACGACTAACGGGCTGCGGCTGCGTCAGCCTGCCAGGGCGAGGTATCTGCTGGCGGCATGACTTCAGGAATCGGGATCGTAATCGGTCCCCGGCCAGTTTGCGCGGATTTCCCGGGCCTGATCCTGGGCTGAGAATCTCTCCCAGATGAGGCCATTGATGTCATGTTCGACGGAGAGTGTGGTCGCTTTCGGATCTTCCCAGCCAAGGTGGCGTACGGCGCACCCTTCGCCATGCATCTGGCGAATCGAAAGATTCAGCGCCGGCGTACGCCAGAGCGCATAGCGTCCGGGTACGACGACAGTGGGCTCGGCGCCGAGCCGTCGACTGTAGTCGGGAATGGTCGCCGCCACATCCGCGACAGCCAGCGCCAGATGAAACCGTTTCATACAGAATCTCCGCTCAGGGAACCGCTGAACGACACGCGCAGCCGTGCGCTTGAATCAGCGTTCCCTGGGCATCGCCTCAGGTTTGTTGCTGGCGCATGGCGCGCCGCCCCTACTTCAGTGTAGACGGCGCGGCGGGGCGACCGTCTGGCAGGACGCAGACCGTCACCTCGTCCCGATCGTGATAGAGATGGCGGCAAAGTGGACGCCACGCCGGGTCCTGCGGCAGGCGTTGCAGGCAGTCCCGGACCGCCTGATAGCGCCGTTTCATGGGCAGTTTCAGGTTGAATATCGCGGCGCGGCACCAGCCACTGTCGAGCCAGCGTGCCACCAAGTCGGCGACCCGCGAGGGTTTCTCGACCATGTCGCAGACCAGCAGATCCACGCTTGTTTCGGGGCGATACCGGAAGCCATCTTCCCGCCGGTGCTCCACCAGCCCGGAGTCCAGCAGGGCAGGCTGCAGGGGACCGTTGTCCACTGCCGTGACTCGCATGTGTCGCCGCACCAGTTGCCAGGTCCAGCCTCCCGGCGCGGCCCCCAGATCGACGGCGGTGGCGGCCGGACGCAGCAGTTGCTCGCGGAGCCCTGCGGGAAGCATGACCTGGATTGCCTCATCGAGCTTCAGTCCTGACCGGCTTGGCGCCTCACGGGACTGCCTCAGTCGCAGGATGCCGTTGGTGCGGGGTGAGCTGCGGTCGACGATGCTCTCGGCCAGCAGAAGTTGATCGAAATCCATGAAAAACACATGCAGCCGTCGGTTCGTGTTGGCCGCGGTCTCGATTCCTGCGTCTTCCAGAGCGCAACGCAATGGCAGCAGCAGTCGACGGCTTAGCGCCGAGATCTGCTTGCCGGAATTGGTATCGGGGTATTCCAGCTGCAGGTCCGCGTAGGGACCAATCAGGCCCGACTGCTTCAGGGTCTCGAGGATCGGTTGAATCCGGTTTCGCGACGACAGCGTCAGGGGTTCACCGTGAGCAATGAGCCACTGCCGCGGGAAGATCAGTGACGCCAGGTCAAGCCTCGCAGACAGGGCGGGCACGACATCGGGATGGGCGCCGTGAAATTTCAGGTAGCCCTCGCCGTCGTGGGCGCGGACAAAACCAGGCAACCCGGCGCGATTGGCCCAGTCCATGATTTCGGCAGCACAGTCGTTCTCGAACCCGGGCCGGCAATAGAGCAATATGGTGGAGGCATGGTTGGTCATGCCGGCGTAGCCTACTGTACCGTTAAGGAAACGCCGACCTTATTCCCGAGCCTGCCCGCCTGAGGTCCGGCCGGTTTTCGCTTCTGGCGGTGTTGCGTCACCGGGCCGGTAGCCGGGGCTAACGAACCGGCACCGCGCCTTGCCAGATGAACAGAACCGGTCTCGGGCGCAGGCGCGGGTATAAGTCAGCGTTTCCCGGAAGTGTCGGAACAAGACTCCGGCCCCAGGGTCGGAACGGTGGCATCCATCGATTCGCAGGGAGAGTAGGCATGGAAACGATTCTTCTGGTCGTCGCTGCACTGATCGTAGCGATTCTTGCATCGGCGATTCGCGTGCTCCGCGAGTATGAACGCGGCGTGATCTTTCAGCTTGGCCGCTTCTGGGCCGTGAAAGGGCCGGGCCTGATCATCGTGATTCCGGTGATTCAGCAGATGGTGCGCACGGATCTTCGTACCGTGGTCATGGACGTTCCCAGTCAGGACGTTATTTCCAAGGACAACGTCTCCGTCAGTGTCAATGCGGTGCTTTATTTCCGGGTTGTCGATCCGCAGCGTTCGGTCATCAACGTCGAGGATTACTTTGCCGCCACCAGTCAGCTTGCCCAGACCACGCTGCGTTCGGTCCTTGGGCAGCACGATCTGGATGAAATGCTGGCAGAGCGGGACCGCCTCAATGAGGACATCCAGAACATCCTGGATGAGCACACCGATGCCTGGGGCATCAAGGTGGCGAATGTCGAAATCAAGCACGTGGATATCGACGAGAGCATGATCCGCGCGATCGCGCAGCAGGCCGAGGCGGAACGTAGCCGGCGTGCCAAGATCATCCACGCCGAGGGTGAAATGCAGGCCGCACAGAAGCTGCAGGACGCGGCCAACATCCTGTCGCAGAACCCGCAGGCCCTGCAGCTGCGCTATCTGCAGACGCTGTCCGGTATTGCCGGCGAGCAGAACTCGACCATCGTGTTCCCGTTGCCGATGGATTTGATGGGTGCTTTCAAGGACATGATCAATCGGGCCAATGGCGGTAGCAGCAGTTCCGACAAGGGCTGATCGCCGCCTGCCGGATGACGTCAGGGGAGCGATTGATCGCTTTCTTGACGCCATCTGGGCCGAGAGCGGCCTCAGTCGCCATACCCTGGCAGCCTACGGCGCGGATCTCGAAAGCTTCGGCCGCTGGTTGATCGACCGTGGTACCGATCTGCCGCAGGCGGGGCGGGAAGATGTACTCGCGTACCTCGCGTCAAGGGTTGCCGCCGGTCTCAAGCCGCGTAGCACTGCGCGGTTGTTATCCACGCTGCGGCGTTATTATCGCTGGCAGTTGCGGGAAGGCCTGACGGACGTGGACCCGACAGTTCACATCGAGTCACCGCGTTTGGGGCGGCCGCTCCCCGGTGCCATATCCGAGGCCGATGTGGAAGCGTTGCTGGCGACACCGGATACCGATACGCCCCTTGGACTGCGTGACAAGGCCATGCTGGAACTGTTGTATGCCAGTGGCCTGCGAGTGTCGGAACTGGTGTCGCTGACGCTGGGTCAAATTAATCCACGCCAGGGCGTGCTGCGGATTGTCGGAAAGGGCTCGCGAGAACGCCTGGTGCCGGTGGGCGAGCAGGCTATGGACTGGGTCGAGCGCTGGTTGCGACAGGGGCGGAGCGCTCTGCTGGGCCAGCGACGCACTGATTCGCTGTTCGTCACCGCGCGCGGTGGCGCCCTCAGCCGTCAGGCATTCTGGTACCGAATTCGCGCCGTTGCCGAGACGGCCGGTATACGTGCGCACCTGTCGCCGCACACCCTGCGCCACTCCTTTGCGACTCATCTCTTGAATCATGGCGCGGATCTCCGGGTGGTACAGTTGCTACTCGGTCACCGGGATCTTTCAACCACCCAGATTTACACTCATATCGCCCGCCAGCGCCTGCAGGAGTTGCACTCGCAGCACCATCCGCGAGGCTGACCCGACGTTGAAGGGCACGCCCAATGCACATGGAGATCAGATGATGTACCGACTGTTTGTCCCATTCAGCCTCGCCTGCCTGCTGGTTTTCGCCCAACCCCTGATCGCCGATGAGCAACTGGCGGAGGTCACGGAGCGCATCAGCGAGCGCCTGCAGGCCATCAACCCGGAACTGCGTCTGGATAGGGTCGAGCCGTCACCGGTGCCGGATCTGTACCAGGTGGTGATTGGCGGCCAGGTGCTTTACATCACCGGCGATGGCCGGTATCTGGTCCAGGGTGACATGATGGATCTTGAGTTGCGTCGCTCCGTTGCCGACGGTCTGCGTGGGCAGGTGCGGCTGGAACAACTCGAGGAGCATGGGGTGGAGAACACCATTGTGTATCCGGCTAACGGTGACACTGAACACGTCGTCACCGTGTTTACCGATATCGATTGCCCGTACTGCCGTCAGTTTCACGCGGACATTGACGGCTACAACCGCGAGGGCATCGAGGTGCGTTACATCCAGATGCCGCGGGCGGGTATTGGATCCGACTCGCATCGCAAGGCCGTCGCCGTCTGGTGCGCCGACGATCGCAATGCAGCCATGGACGCGGCCAAGGACCGGGGTGACATATCGGGAGATACCGATTGCGCCAATCCGATCGAGGGGCAACTCGCGCTGGCGCAGGCCATGGGTGTGAATTCCACGCCGTCCATCATTACCGAACGGGGCATCATGCATCGGGGGCTGGTGCCGGCGGATGAGCTGCGGCAAATGCTGGATGAGGAAAAGGCGCAGGCGGCGGACTGATTACTGCTCATGCCTGACACATGAAAAAGGCGGCCATCTGGCCGCCTTTTTAATTTAAACCAGGCAATTGCGGAACTTATCGCTCAAGCAACTCGAGCTTGTTGGGCTTGCCGTCCCATTCCTCGGCGTCGGCCGCCGGTTCCTTCTGCTCGGTGATCACCGGCCATTCCTTGGCCAGCTCGGCATTCAGCTCGAGGAAATGCATCTGGTCTTCCGGCAGATCATCCTCCGAGAGGATGGCCTCGGCCGGGCACTCCGGCTCGCAGAGCGTGCAGTCGATACATTCGTCCGGATCAATGACAAGATAGTTCGGGCCTTCATGGAAGCAGTCCACCGGGCAGACTTCCACGCAATCGGTGTATTTGCACTTGATGCAGTTTTCAGTCACTACAAAGGTCATTGGTTACTCCAGTATCAATATCCAGTCGGACCGGTGGCGAGATTGCGCAATAGTACCGATAACGGGCCCTCGGCTCCAAAGGGAAGCGCTGAAGTGCCAACAGGTGGCGTTTCCCGGGCTCAGTCGCGACTACCGTCCCGCTGTAATTCCCGGATTCTGTAGAGCAGGTCCAGCGCCTGACGGGGACTGAAATTATCCGGTTCCAGATCCTCCAGGAGGTCCCTGACCGGATCCTCGGGCTCCGGTTCGCTGAACAGCGGCAGCTGGCCGTCGGTGGCTGCATCCGCGCGCCAGGCCGCCCGTTCCAGCTCCGCCAGCTTGCCCCGGGCCGCCTGGATGACCGCTTTCGGCACGCCGGCCAGGGCGGCCACCTGCAGGCCGTAACTCTGATTCGCCGGACCGTCCTTCAGTCGGTGCAGGAAGACGATTTTCTCGCCGTGCTCGACGGCGTCCAGGTGTGCATTGCGAACGCCACGGTACTGATCGGCAAGGGCGGTCATCTCGAAGTAGTGGGTGGCGAACAGCGTGAAGGCCTGAATGCGGTCTGCAAGCCAGGCACCGCTGGCCCAGGCCAGTGAAAGGCCATCGAAGGTGCTGGTGCCGCGGCCGATTTCGTCCAGCAACACGAGGCTGTTGGCCGTGGCGTTGTTCAGGATATTGGCGGTCTCGGTCATCTCCACCATGAAGGTGGAACGGCCGCCGGCCAGGTCGTCGGAGGCGCCAATGCGCGTGAAGATCCGGTCCACGGGACCGATCTCTGCCTCGCGGGCCGGCACGAAGCTGCCGACGCAGGCCAGCAGGACAGTGAGAGCGACCTGCCGCATGTAGGTGGATTTGCCGCCCATATTGGGCCCGGTGATGACCAGCATGCGTCGTTTGCGGTCGAGCCTGGTGTCATTGGGCACGAAGGGTCCGTCCAGCACCTGTTCCACCACCGGGTGACGGCCGTCCCGAATCACCATGCCTGGCCGGTCACTCAGGCAGGGCCGGCAGTAATCCAGGCTGCGCGCACGCTCCGCCAGCGCGCAAAGAACGTCCAGCGTTGCCAGGGCGCGGGCCGTGGCCTGCAGCCGAGCGAGGTCCGTATTCAGGGTTTCCAGCAATTCGGCATAAAGCGCCTTTTCCCGGGCCAGGGCACGTTCCCGTGCGCTGAGCACCTGATCCTCGAACTCCTTGAGCTCCGGTGTGATGTAGCGTTCCGCACCTTTCAGGGTCTGTCGACGCTGGTATTGCTCGGGCACGCGGTCGGCTTGGCCACGGCTGACCTCGATGTAATAGCCATGCACCCGGTTGTAGCGGACCTTCAGATTGCTGATTCCCGTCTGCTCCCGCTCCCGCGCCTCCAGATCCAGCAGGAACTGATTGGCGTCCCTGCTCAGGTGGCGCAGGCGGTCGAGTTCCGGATCGTAGCCATCGGCAATCATGCCGCCGTCGCGAATCAGAACGGGCGGGTTATCAATGATGGCCCGGCGTAACAGATCCGCGGTTTCTGGATGCTCGGAAAGATCCCGACGCAGCTCCTCCATCAGCGGCGCGGGGATGTCGGCGCACAGGCTCTGAAGAAGTGGCAGCCGGTCCATGCAGACACCCAGCGCCTCCAGATCCCGCGGACGGGCGGAGCGCAGGGCAACGCGGGCGAGAATGCGTTCGGCGTCGCCCAGGTCGGAGAGGGTATCCCGCAGTGTGCTCTCGGTACCGAACTGCAGCAGGCTGTCGATGGCCTCATGCCGCTCGCGGATCATCGCCTGATTTTGCAGGGGTCGTTGCAGCCAGCGGCGCAGCAGTCGGCTACCCATGGCGGTGCGGGTGCTGTCCAGCACCCAGGCAAGTGTATGGGCCGTGCCACCAGCCAGATTCTGCTCAATCTCGAGATTGCGCCGGCTTGCGGCATCGATAATCACGGCGTCGTCACGCAACTCCAGCTGCATGCCGAGGATATGCGGTAGCGCGGTGCGCTGGGTGTCAGCGACATACTGCAGCAGACTGCCGGCGGCCTGGACCACCGTTGGCATCTGCTCACAGCCGAAACCCGAAAGATCGCGGGTGCCGAACTGCCGATTCAGCAGGCGGCGACAGCTGTCCTCCTCGTAATGCCATGGCGGGCGAACGGTCCGGCCCTCGCGTTGAATCAGCCAGTCGGGCATGGCATCGCCCTCACGCAGCAGCACCTCCGCCGGATTGAGCCGTTCGATCTCGGCCTGCAGCGTATCCTGGCAGTCCACCTGCTGAACCAGGAACTCACCGCTGGAGACCTCGACCACCGCCACACCGAAGTTGTTCTGATTGCGCACCACTGACAGAACACGGTTACTGCCGCGCTCCGGCAGCAGGCTGTCTTCGGTGAGCGTGCCGGGCGTGACAATACGCGTGACCTGGCGCTCCACCGGCCCCTTACTGGTGGCCGGGTCGCCGATCTGCTCGCAGATCGCTACCGATTCGCCCTTCCGGATCAGCCGCGCCAGGTAATTGTCCGCGGAATGGTAGGGCACACCGGCCATCGGAATGGGTTCACCGGCGGAACTGCCGCGAGCGGTCAGGGTGATGTCCAGCAGTTCCGCGGCACGCCGTGCGTCGTCGAAGAACAATTCGTAGAAATCACCCATCCGGTAGAACACCAGCGTCGTCGGATGCGCGGCCTTGATGCGCAGATACTGCTGCATCATCGGGGTGTGCTGTTCCTGTTCGCGTGCGGCCATACTGGGTTCCGGATCCGGTGGGGCGGTTGACGTTTCCTGGCGG
>SL_7KL_010_BRINEDRAFT_10000234_pt1 | contig 25295 bp, 25 predicted proteins | sample SodLak_010_BRINE_FD_10663 | JGI IMG/M metagenome (IMG submission 10663)
GACACCTCGGAGCCGGCCTGGACGAAGCGGAACACGTTGTCGATGAACAGCAGCACGTCCTGGCGCATCTCATCGCGGAAGTACTCCGCCATGGTCAGCGCGGACAGGGCCACGCGCAGCCGCACGCCGGGGGGCTCGTCCATCTGGCCGTAGACCAGGGCGGCCTTCTCGAGCACCCCGGACTCCTCCATCTCGAGCTTGAGGTCGGTGCCCTCACGGGTGCGCTCGCCCACCCCGGCGAACACCGACACACCACCGTGCTGCTGGGCGACCCGGTTGATCATCTCCTGGATGACCACGGTCTTGCCCACCCCGGCACCACCGAACATCCCGATCTTGCCGCCCTGCACGTAGGGCTCGATGAGGTCGATGATCTTGATGCCGGTCTCGAACATCACCGACTGGGGCTCGAGCTCGTCGAAGGGCGGCGGGTCGCGGTGGATGGCCCAGCGGGTGTCCGCCTCGATCTCGCTCTCGTCCACGTCCAGCGGCTTGCCGAGGACGTTGTAGATGTGGCCGAGGGTCCCCGGGCCCACGGGCACCGTGATCGGGCCGCCGGTGTTGGCCACCGAGGCGCCACGCACCACCCCGTCGGTGGGCTGCATGCACACCGCACGCACCCGCCGGTCACCGAGGTGCTGGGCGACCTCCGCGGTGATGGTGGTGGTCCCGCTCTCGTCCTGACGGTCGAAGGTCAGGGCGGTGTTGATCTTGGGCAGGTCCCCCGGGGGGAACTCCACGTCGACGACCGGACCGATGACGCGGATGATGCGACCGTCGGCGGACTGGGTGGCCATGCTCGGCTCCTTGGGCGTGCGTCCCGCCGGGGCCCGTGGGTGCGGATCCGGCGGGGGCTGGTGCTGCGCGTGCGGTGGGTGGACGGGCGGTGGGTGGTGGGTGTTGCAGATGGAGGTCGTCGGCGGTCAGTCGCCCAGGGCCTCGGCGCCACCGACGATCTCGGAGATCTCGGTGGTGATCTGCTCCTGGCGGGCCTGGTTCATGATCCGCGACAGGTTGCCGGCCACCTCCTTGGCGTTGTCGGTGGCGGCCTTCATGGCGCGCTGGCGGCTGGCGTGCTCCGAGGCGGAGGACTCCAGCAGCCCGTGGAAGACCTTGGCCTCCACGTAACCGCGGGATGAGGGTGTCGAGCAGCTGGTCCTGGGCGGGCTCGAAGATGAACTCCGGGTCGATCTGGGTACCACCCTCGAACTCGTCCGGCTTGACGGGCAGCAGCTCCATGCGGACCGGCACCTGGGTCAGCGAGCTCTTGAAGTCGGTGTAGACCAGCCACACCCGGTCGAGCTCCTCCAAGCGGTAGCGGGCCATCACGGTCTCCGCGATGTCGCCGGCCTCGTCGATGTGGGGGGTGTCGGACACGCCCTCCCACACCTGCACGGCGCGGCGGCCGCGGTAGGCGAAGTAGCCGGCGCCCTTCTTGCCAACCACGTACAGGTCGACGCGCCGGCCCTGACCCTCCTCCTCGGCGATGGTGCGCTCCGCGGCCTTGAGCACGTTGGCGTTGTACGCGCCGGCCAGACCCCGGTCGGAGGTGTTGACGATGACGGCGACACGCTCGATCTCGCGCTGGGTGAGCAGGGGATGCGCGCGCACCTCGTTGGAGACCGCGAGCCCACGGATGATCTCGTGGATGCCCTCGGCGTAGGGGCGGGCGGCCCGCACCCGGGCCTGGGCCTTGAGGATGCGCGACGCGGCGATCATCTCCATGGCACGCGTGATCTTCTGCGTGCTCTGCACGGACTTGATGCGCCGCTTCAGTTGGCGGATCTGGCCGCTACCTGGCACTGCATCCTCCTCGGGCGGGTGAGCCGGTCACCCGGTCCGCGGCGCGCTGCGCCGCAGGGGGCGTGGTCACTCGACGGTCTCGCTGGTGGCCGCCATCGCGTCCCAGCCCTCGTTCTCCTCCTCGACCTCCTCGACCTCGGAGGGCACGAAGCCCCTGGCGAAGTCGGCGATGGCCTGGTCGAGCTGCCCGCGCAGCTCGTCGGACAACTTCTGCGTGGACAGCTGCTGCAGCAGGGACTGGTGCCGGTCACCGAGGTAGGTGTGCAGCTCGGACTCGAAGCGGCGCACGTCCACCACGGGGAGCTCGTCGAGCACCCCGGAGGTGACGGCCACCACCGAGGCGACCTGCAGCTCCACGGGCAGCGGCTGGTACTGGGGCTGCTTGAGGATCTCCACCACCCGCTGGCCGCGGGCGATCTGCTGCTGGGAGGCCTTGTCGAGGTCGGAGCCGAACTGGGCGAAGGCCTCGAGCTCCCGGTACTGGGCGAGCTCGAGACGCACGGTGCCGGACACCTTCTTCATCGCCGGGCGCTGGGCGGCACCACCGACGCGGGAGACGGAGATACCGGCGTTCATGGCGGGGCGCACACCCTGGAAGAACAGGTCCGTCTCGAGGAAGATCTGCCCGTCGGTGATGGAGATGACGTTGGTGGGGATGAAGGCCGAGACGTCGTTGGCCTTGGTCTCCACGATCGGCAGGGCGGTCATCGACCCGCCGCCGAGCTCGTCGCTGAGCTTCGCGGCCCGCTCCAGCAGCCGGCTGTGGAGGTAGAAGACGTCACCGGGGTAGGCCTCGCGCCCGGGGGGACGGCGCAGCAGCAGGGAGAGCTGGCGGTAGGCGTCGGCCTGCTTCGAGAGGTCGTCGTAGATGATCAGGGCGTGCTCGCCCTTGTACATCCAGTTGGCACCGATGGCCGCACCGGCGTAGGGCGCGATGTACTGGAAGGGTGCGGGCGCGGAGGCCGGCGCGGAGACCACCGTGGTGTACTCCATCGCCCCGTACTTCTCGAGGGTGGCGACGACCGAGGCGATGGTGGAGCCCTTCTGGCCGATGCCGACGTAGATGCACTTGACGGCCTCGTCGGTGCCCCACAGCTGCTTCTGGTTGATGATGGTGTCGATGGCGATGGCCGTCTTGCCCGTCTGGCGGTCACCGATGATCAGCTCGCGCTGCCCCCGGCCGATCGGGGTCATGACGTCGATCACCTTGATGCCGGTCTGCATCGGCTCGTCCACCGGCTGGCGGTCGACCACGCCCGGCGCCTGGACCTCCAGCGGCCGCTGGCCGTCGACCTTGGCCTGCTCGAGGGGACCTTTGCCGTCGATCGGCCGACCCAGGGGGTCGACGACGCGACCGAGCATGGCGTCGCCCACGGGCACCGACAGCACCCGCTCGGTGCGCCGCACCGTCTGGCCCTCCTCGATCCGCGAGGAGTCGGCGAACACCGCGGCGCCGATGGTGCGCTCGTCGAGGTTCATCGCCATGCCGAACACCCCGTCGCCGAAGTCGAGGAGCTCGTTGGCGAGCGTGCTNGGCAGGCCGGAGATGGTCGCGATGCCNTCGCCGGTGGAGATGACCCGCCCGACCTGCTCCGCGCTGACCTCGGGCTCGTAGCCCTCCAGCATCCGGCGTACGGCCTCGGAGATCTCCTCCGAGGAGAGCTGCAGTTCAGACATCTCGGTTCCTCATCGTCGCCCGCGTGGGGGCCAGTGGTCCTGCGTGTTGTGTCGGGGCCGTGCGGTCACAGACCGACCCGGCTCCGCAGCTCGGTCATGCGCTTCAGCAGGGAGCCGTCGATCACGGTGTCACCGACGGTCGCCCGCACCCCGCCGACCACGTCCGGGTCCACCACGAAGCGGACCTCGAGCTCCCGGCCGGTGGCCCGCGACAGGGCATCGGTGAGCGCCTGGCGGCGTGGTTGGTCGAGCTCCACCGCGGTGCGGACCTCGGCCAGCGAACGGTCGGAGGCCACCAGCTCGGCGAGGTGCTCCACCACCGCTGTGAGCTCGCCGGCGCGCTCCGCGGCCAGCAGCATCGCGAGCGCGGTGCGCGTCACCGGGTGGGCCGCGGCGAGCAGCTCACCGTCGACCGCGCCGAGGCGCCGGCCGAGCGGCAGCTGTTGGTCGGACAGCAGCCTGCGGAGCTCGTCGCTGCCCGCCACCGCCTGGGCGACGGCCTGCAGCTCCGACACCGCCACCTCGACGGCGTCCTCGCCCTCGGCGATCGACAGCACCGCGGCGGCGTAGGCGCGGGTGGGGTCCTCGTTCACGGTCGACCTCAGTTCTGGCTCGACAGCTGACGGATGTAGTCGTCGACGAGCGCCTCGTGGGTGGTCGCGTCCAGCTCACGCTCGACGATCCGCGAGGCCAGCTCCACCGACAGCGCACCGACCTGGCCGCGCAGCTCCTGGAGGACACGGTCCCGCTCGGCGGCCACGGAGGCCTCCGCGCGCTCGAGGATCTGCTGCGCCTCGGCTTCGGCCCGGGACCGGGCCTCCTGGCGCAGCTCATCGGCGGCGGCCTTGGCCTCCTCGATGATGCGGTCGGCCTCGCCGCGGGCATCGGCCAGCGACGCTTCGTAGTCGGCCTTGGACGCCGCGGCCTCCTGGAGCTTGGCGTCGGCCTCCTCCATCTTCCCCTGGATCTGCGAGGCCCGCTCGGTGAGCGTCTCGTTCAGCTTGGGGAAGACCAGCTTCAGCATCCCGAACAGCAGGATGAGGAAGGCGACCGAACCCCAGATGAACTCCGACCAGTCGGGCAGGAGCTCGATCCCTCCGGGGGAGTCGGCAGCGAGCAGTGTGATCGCCTCGATCATGATGGTCCCTCGCGTCGCGGTGTCATCGTCTCGGCCGGTGCTACAGCGCGAAGGCGAGGACGAAGGCAAGCAGGGCGAGGGCCTCCACCACGGCGATACCGATGAACATGGTGGTGCGGACCATCCCGGCGGCCTCGGGCTGACGTGCCATGGACTCGATCGCCTTGCCGATGATGATGGCGAGGCCGATCGCCGGGCCGAGCGTCGCCACGGCGTAGCCGAGGACGTTGAGGGAGCCTTCCATGTGTTTCCTCCTGAGAGCGGTGCGGTGTCGCACCGCGGTTCACGTTCCGGGGTTGTCGATCTGCGTGCGCGCAGCCGCCGGCGCTCGACCGGCGGCGGGTGCGGTCAGTGGCCCTCCAGGGAGGAGCCGATGTAGACCGCGGTCAACATCGTGAAGATGTAGGCCTGCAACCCGATGATGAACAGCTCGAAAGCGAACACCAGCGGGGACACGATCAGCGCCATCGTGCCGACGGTCCACCCGACGGGCATCGAGGGCAGGAAGACGTGGATGGTGACCAGGGTGATGACCACCAGGATGTGCCCGGCCACCATGTTGGCGAACAACCGCACCGCGAGGGTGAAGGGGCGGAGCACGAAGTTCGAGAGCAGCTCGATCGGGGTCAGGATGATGTAGAGCGCCTTGGGCACCCCGGGCGGGAACAGCGTCTCGCCGAAGTAGTGCCCGAAGCCCTGCTCCTTGATCCCCACCCCGACGTACACCAGCCACGAGATCAGCGCCAGGAACAGCGGCCAGGCGGCGCGTGAGGTCGGCGGCATCATGAACAGCGGGAAGATCTTCGCGAAGTTGAGGGCGAAGATCGCCACGAAGAAGGTGGTGAGCAGGGGCACGAACTTCAGCCCCTTGGGCCCGATGATCTCCATCGCGATCGTGCGGTTGACATCGACCAGCATCTCCACGAAGGCCTGGAACCTGCTGGGCACCACCGTGGCCTTGCGGGTGCCGAGGTAGAACACCAGCCCCACCGCCGCCAGCATGATCCAGGAGATCACGATGGTGCGGTTGATCCCGAGGTTGATGCCGAACACCTCGAGGTCGGTGAGCAGGTAGGCCGGGAAGTCGAACAGCGAGTTGATGGGGTCGAGGACCCCCTCGAACTCCCCACCCCACTCGGCGGCGGCTAGGACGTTGATCACGGCGGTCAGCTCCGTGTGTCGTGGCGGAACGCGCGGGGCCGTGCAGCCTCGGCGTCGACCCAGAACAGGCGTGGTGAGCGCGCCAGCAACCGCAGTTCGGCTGCCAGCGTGACGGCGAAGGCGATCGCGGTGGCAGCGGCCAGGCTCCGGCCGTGCACCCAGGAGACGTTGCTGAGGGCGAGCAGCACGCCCACGTAGAGGGGGAGGCGCAGCGCCGCACCGGCGACCAGGATGCCGATGCCGGCGCCGGCGTCACGGGCGGCGACGACGGCCAGCAGGGCGGCCGAGGCGCCGAAGAGCACGAGCACGAACCCCAGCCCGATCAGCGCGCTCAGCGCGGCACCCGGCCCCGCGAGCGCCCAGGCGACGCCCGCGACGGGCACGGCGAGGAGCGCCAACGTGAGCGCCGCACCGGTGGCCAGACGCCGCTCCGCGGCCCCGGGAGGCGGCACGTCAGCAGGCTGCGTCCCGCCGGAGCGGGTGGGTGCACCGGCGGTGAGGAGGTCAGCGGACACCGGCTGGACCTCCCATCGGCTGCGGCGTCGAGGCGGTGGACCGCCCCGCTGCAGCGGCGTCGAGCCCGTCGAGGCGCTGCGCGCGCAGCCACACCAGGTAGATGCCGGCGGCGTTGCCGAGCAGGGCACCGATCACGGTGAACCAGGCACCGGTGCCGAGCCGTGCGTCGATCCACCACCCGATCCCGCCCCACAGGGCGACGGCCACGATCAGCTCCAGCCCCATGATGTGGGCCTGGTCGATGCCACGCCACAGCGCCGCGTTGCCGCTGAAGGAGGCCTCGGGGGACGGATCACGGGACGCAGCGGAGGAGGCCGATACCGCCGCGGCGGTCGTCCCATCGGACGACCGTGCGGCGCGCGCGGCTGCGGCGTCCATGGCGCTCCCTGCGGTCGGTCGGGTCTCGGGGGCAGCTCCACGCGGATCGCGGGGAACCTGGGGGCGGGCGCGAGGTGTACGCACGGCGCGGGCCCCTCCCGAGCGCGGCGGACGCTAGCAAGGTCGCTGTGGGGAAGCCAAAGGCCGGGGCACGCCACCCCCGGTGCGCGCGCGACCCGCACCGTACGGGCAGCTCACCGCAGCTGTGCGCGCTGCTGTGGACCGCCGTCCTGCACCTCGGCGGTGTCGGTTGCACCGTCAGCATCGTCGGCGCGCGACGGCCGGGTTCCGAGCGCGGTGAGCACCACGCCCAGCGCACCCGCGACCACCAGCCACGGCAGCAGCCGCTCCCAGGCCAGGAAGGCCGGACCGACGGAGCCGAAGGCCACCACGGCGGACCAGTAGTACAGGACCGTGACGGCACGCCGGTGTGAGTGCCCGAAGGCCAGCAGGAGGTGGTGGATGTGCCCGCGGTCCCCGGCCGTGACCGGCCGACGGGCCACGACCCGGCGCACGACGGCGAAGAAGGTGTCCAGGAAGGGCACCGCGAGCACCAGCACCGGCGCGAGCAGCGGGATGGAGCCGAAGAAGTCCTCACCGGTGGGCGCCGCGGTCCGGCCTACGAAGGCGATCATCGCCACGCCGAGCAGCAGGCCGAGCAGCTGCGAGCCGGTGTCGCCCATGTAGATGCGTGCGGGGTGCCAGTTGTGGAGCAGGAACCCGATGCTGACGCCCGCCACGATCGCGACCACCAGGGTCGCCGAGGACGGGACCCCGCTGCCGGAGGCCAGACCCGAGGAGGTCCTGAGCGCGAAGGCGAGGAAGGCCACCGCCCCGATGGCGGCAACGCCGGCGGCCAGACCATCGAGACCGTCGATGAGGTTGACGGCGTTGATCATCACCACCAGGGCGAACACCGTGAGCGGCAGGCCGAGGTCGCTGGAGAGCACCACCACCTCGACGCCGGGCACCCAGAAGTGCACCAGCTGCACGCCGAACACCACGACGCCCAGGCTCGCGACGATCTGACCCGCGAGCTTGATCGCCGGCGGCAGGGGGCGCAGGTCGTCGAGCACACCGACGATCACGATGATCACCACGCCTACCAGCAGCGCCACCGGCTCGGAGGTCTCGGTGAACAGCCGGCGGAACTCCGGCAGCAGCGCTGCCAGCGCCACCGCGGCCACGACCCCGGCGGCCATCGCCAGGCCACCCATGGTGGGTACCGTCGCCGACGGCGGCGCGCGACCGGTCTCCGGGGGGCGTTCCAGGGCACCCAGCCGCCGCGCGAGCAGCACCATCAGCGGTACCAGCGCCGCGGTCACGACCCCGGCGAGGGTGGCGACGGCCAGGTGGGCGACCATCTCAGGTGGTCGGATCCGCGGTCACGGGCCCCGCCTCCGGGTAGGCCGGGAAACGGGCGACCAACGCGCCCACCTCCGCGCGCACCGCCGCGCGGTCGGCGTCGTCACCGGTCAGCGCCCGGTCCATCAGGCCGGCCACGTGGCCCAGCTCCTCGGGCCCCATGCCCTGGGTCGCCACGCAGGACGCGCCGGCCCGGATCCCGGAGGCCACCGCCGGGGGGTGGCGGTCGAAGGGGATCGCGTTCTTGTTCAGCACCATCCCGGCCGCGTCGAGGCGGGTCTCCGCCTCCGCACCGGTCAGCCCCCGTGGGGTCACGTCGGCGAGGAACAGGTGGGTGTCGGTGCCGCCCGCGACGATGCGGTACCCGCGGTCGGTCAACCCGTCGGCGAGCGCGCGGATGTCGTCGAGGATGCGCTGTGCGTAGCTCTTGAAGGCGGGATCCATCGCCTCCTTGAGCGCGACGGCCTTGGCGGCGATGACGTGCTCGAGCGGACCGCCCTGGGTGCCGGGGAACACGGCCTTGTCGATCGCCTTCGCCCACCGCTCGTTGGTGAGGATGATGGCGCCTCGCGGGCCCCTGAGCGTCTTGTGGGTGGTGAAGGTCACGATGTCGCAGTAGGGCACGGGTGAGGGGTGGACGCCGCCCGCGACCAGCCCGATGAAGTGGGCCGCGTCGCACATCAGTACCGCGTCCACCTCGTCGGCGATGGCGCGGAAGGCCTCGAAGTCGAGCTGGCGGGTGTAGGCGGACCAGCCGGCGATGATCAGCTTCGGACGGTGCTCGAGGGCCAGAGCGCGGACCTCGTCCATGTCGATCACCTCGGTGTCCTCCCGGACGCCGTAGGAGACCACGTCGAACCACTTGCCGGAGAAGTTGATCGGCATGCCGTGGGTGAGGTGNCCNCCGTGGGGCAGCGACATCGCCAGGACCTTCTCACCGGGCGCAACGGTGGCGAAGTAGGCCGCGATGTTGGCGGAGGCNCCNGAGTGNGGNTGGACGTTGGCGTGGTCGGCCCCGAACACCTGCTTCGCACGGTCGATGGCGAGCTGCTCGAGGGGATCGATGACCTCCTCGCAGCCGCCGTAGTAGCGCCTGCCCGGGTAGCCCTCGGCGTACTTGTTGGTCAGGACCGACCCCTGGGCGGCGAGCACCGCGGGTGAGGCGAAGTTCTCGCTGGCGATCAGCTGCAGCTTGGTGCGCTGGCGGTGCAGCTCCGCGAGGACGCCGTCGGCGACCTCCGGGTCGGTGTCGCGGAGCTGGTCGAGGTCGGGACCCCAGAAGGTCGTCACCGTGTGTCTCCATCGTGGGGGGGCGGAGGGGAGCGGGGCAGGACGCCCGGGCGACGGTCCTGCCGCCCGTCACCGCGTGGGATGACAGGCTACTTGTCCTCGTCTCGGCCGTCGCGTGGCCGCCTGTGCAGGCCTTCCAGCGGCCGCTCCTCCACCGGGGGGGCATCAGGCAGGTCCTCGCCCGGCGGTTCGGCGCCCGCAGCCGCCGCGTCCTGCTCCCCGCCCTCGGTGAGCGCGGCGGCCGCCGCCACCGGGTCGAGCTCACCGGCCGCCACCTCCAGCACCAGCGGGGTGGGGATGGCACCGTCGCGCAGCACCTGGGGAGTGGCGCGGGTCAGGTCAACGATCGTGGAGCGCACGGCGTCGCGGGGACCGTCATCGACCACCGCCGCGACCCGCTCGCCGAGCTGCGCGCGGGCGTCCGCGGCTGTGGCCGGAAGCGCACCCCCGGGCGCGTTGGCCGCGGTGACCGCCAGCGGGCCCACCGCCCGGATCAGCTCGAGCGCCACCTCGTCCAGGGGCATCCGCACGCTCACGACGCCGTCGGTGCGGCCGAGGTCCCACCGCAGCCCGCCCTTGAGCGGCAGGACCAGGGTCAGGGGCCCGGGCCAGAAGGCGGCGATCAGCCGCTCCGCCGCAGCCGGGACGGCCGCGACGAACCCGGGCAGCTGCTTCGGGGTCCGCACCAGCACCGGCAACGGGACCGCACGATCGCGTTCCTTGGCCGCGCGCAGGGCGGTGGTCGCATCGAGGTCGAAGGCGTCCGCCGCGACGCCGTACAGGGTGTCGGTGGGCACGATGACGAGCTCGCCGGCCTGCAGCAGCTCCGCTGCCCGGTCCAGCGCCGCCTGCCGGTCGTCGCCGGTGGCGTCCAGAAGCTCGCTCACGACCCCACCTCCGCGCGACCGCTGCCCTCCGCGCTGGCCGGCGAGGGTACGGGCTGGCGATCGGTCGCAGCAGCGCCGCGGTGGGCCACCACCGCCCGGTGGCGTCCGGTGAGATCACGGACGAGCTCGCCCCGGGCGAGCCCGGCACCCGCGGCGGTGATCAGCGCCTCCTGGCCGAGCCGCGCGTCGATCTCCAGCACCACCACCCCACCGGGCCGCAGCCACTGCGCGGCGAGGGCCAGGAGCCGGTCCACCACCTCGTGGCCGTGGGGGCCGCCGTACAGCGCCGCCGGCGGGTCGTGGGCCGCCACCTCGATGTCGAGGTGGTCGGCATCGCCGGCGGGCAGGTAGGGCGGGTTGGCCACCAGGACATCGAGCTGACCACGCAGCGCCACCGGCAGCGGCGCCAGCAGATCGCCCTGGTGGACGCTGCCGCGTCCGTCACCGGCGGCAGCCAGCACGTTGCGCCGGGCGAGCTGCACCGCTCGCGCGTCGAGGTCGGTGGCGTGGACCTGCACCCCGGGGACCTCCGCCAGGAGGCTCGCGGCGATCGCGCCGGAGCCGGTGCACGGCTCGGCGACCACGGCCCCCGGGCCCACCGCGGCGGCGTGCTCGATCGCCAGGCCCGCCACCAGTTCGGTCTCCGGGCGGGGCAGGAACACCCCCGGTTCGAGGGTGAGCTCCACGGTGCGGAAGGGCCACCGCCCGAGGATGAGCTGCAGGGGCTCGTGGTCCAGCCGGCGGCGTACCAGCGCCTCGAGCTGCGGGGCGTGGTCCCCGCCCCGAGCCGCGGCGACGGCGTGCTCGACCAGCCACCTGGCCTCGGTGCGGGCGGGGTGGATCCCGCCCGCAGCCAGTCGGTCCGCGACGGCGGCGACGGTGTCGGCGTGGCTCGTCTCGATGTCCACCCCTCAGCCCGTGGGCGCGGAGGCGGGGGCGCCCTCCTCGTGGTCGAGGTCGGCGAGCCGGGCCTCCTGCTCCGCGCGCCTGAGCGCCGCCACCAGGTCGTCGAGCCCGCCGGAGAGCACCGCGTCCACGTCGTGGACGCTCAGGCCGATGCGGTGGTCGGTGATGCGCGACTGGGGCAGGTTGTAGGTCCGGATCTTCTCCGAGCGGTCACCGGTGCCGATCTGGCCCTTACGCGCGTCGGCGCGGGCCTGCTCGGAGCGTTCCTGCTCCTGTTGGAGCAGCCGGGAGCGCAGGATGCGCAGCGCCTTGTCGCGGTTCTGGTGCTGGGATTTCTCGTCCTGGCAGGAGACCACCACCCCGGAGGGCAGATGGGTGATGCGCACGGCGGAGTCGGTGGTGTTGACGCTCTGCCCACCGGGCCCGGAGGAACGGAACACGTCGATGCGCAGCTCGCCCGGATCGAGGGTGACATCGACCTCCTCCGCCGCGGGCAGCACGGCGACGGAGGCCGTGGAGGTGTGGATACGGCCCTGGGACTCGGTGGCGGGCACCCGCTGGACGCGGTGCACCCCCGACTCGTGCTTGAGGTGGGCGTAGGCGCCCCGGCCCACGATCTCCAGGGTGGTGTCCTTCACCCCGCCGATGCCCTGCGGCGTGCGCTCCAGCACGCGGGTACGCCAGCCCTGGGCCTCGGCGTAGCGCCGGTACATCTCCTCCAGTTCCCCGGCGAACAACCCGGCCTCGTCGCCACCGGCGGCGGCCCGGATCTCCAGGATCACGTCGCGGTCGTCGTTGGGGTCGGTGGGGACCAGCGCGAGCTGCAGCTCGGCCTCCAGATCGGCCAGGGCAGCGGTGAGCTCCTCGGCTTCGCGCGCCATGGAGCCGGCGCCGGCGTCGTCGGTGTCGGCGGCCATCTCCCGGGCCACCTCGAGGTCGTCGCGGGTCGCCCGCCACCGCCGGTACAGCCCCACCACCTCGCTGAGCTCCGCGTGCTGCTTGGCGAGGCTGGTGTAGCGCTCACCGTCACCGACCACATCGGGGTCGGCGAGCTGCGCCTCGAGGTCGCGGTGGCGGTCCTCGAGCTGTGCCAGGCGCTCGAACACCTCACGCCTCCTCGCGCTGCTCCGCGTCATGGCCCTCGGAGGGCGCCGAGTCCTGGTCGGCGTCCGCTGTTGCCGCACGACCGTCCGCATCCGCCACGGTGAGCTCCGCCGACTCCAGCACCACGGGCAGGCTGTCGTGGGCGAGCAGGATGGGGCTGTCGAGGCTGGTGGGGACCCGGCCGTCGCGGTGCTCGGCGGGGACCACCGCCTCGAAGGAGCGGATCGCCACCTCGATCTGGTCGTGGTCCGGCTGCTTGGTGGTGATCAGCTGCAGCCACAGGCCGGGCTTCATGATCGCCCGCACCAGCGGGTTGCTGCCCTTGGCGGCGCCGAGACGGAGCCCCTCGTAGGCGGCGCCCGCGACCACGGGCAGCAGGACGATGCGCAGCACCACGTGGTAGATCACCGCGCCCCACCAGGCGATGCCCTCGGGCGGTGGGACCAGCAGTCCCCCGGCGGTGTAGATCACCACCGCCAGCAGCATGACCAGGATCAGGAAGTTGGTGCCGCAACGCACGTGCAGGGTGGAGTAGCGGTCCACGTGCTCGGGCTCGAGGACCTCGCCGTGCTCCCACGCGGCGATCGTCTTGTGCTCGGCGCCGTGGTACTGGAACACCCGCCGGATGTCGGAGATCAGCGAGATCGACCACAGGTAGGCGAGGAAGATCACGATCCGGATCACGGACTCGACGAGGTGGAACCACACCCCGTCGCCCATCACGTTGCCGATCAGCGCGTCGATGCCCTTGGTGGCTGCGGACGGCAGGAAGATGAACACCCCGATGAACAGCAGGCCCGCCAGTGCCATCGAGGCACCCATCGCCGCGCCGGAGAGCTCCTCCTCTTCCTCGTCCTCTGGCATGGAGCGTTCCGCGGAGATCCCGAGCGCGCGCATCCCGATCGACAGGGAGTCGAAGAGCGCGTAGCAGCCGCGGATCATCGGCCACTTCAGCCAGGGCTTGCGCGTCGGCATGGTGGAGGTGTGGTGGCACTCCAGCCAGATGTCACCGTCGGGTTGGCGCACCGCCACCGCCCAGCGGTCCGCGCCGCGCATCATCACGCCCTCGATGACCGCCTGCCCGCCGTAGTAGTGCGGGGCCATCTCCGCGACATCCCCGGAGAAGTCCGGGGTGTGGGACACCGGTTCGGGCGTGTTCGACACGGGGCGGGGTTCTCCTGCTCGAGGGCGGCGAGGGTACGTGGCCACGACCGGTCACCGCGAGCGCCGACCCCGACCCCGGGGTCAGCCCCGCACGCCGAGCAGGGCCCCTGCGGCGATCACCACCACCAGCGCCACCACGGCGAGCAGGTAGCGACGGTCGGCGGCAGCGGTCCACCCCCGGGCCTCGGCGGCCAGGCGGAGCAGGGTCGTGGCCATCACCGCCAGGGTGGCGGTGACCGCAGCGGCGGTGCCCACCGGGTGCTCGAACAGCCCGATGGCCGCGGCGGCCACCGCGAGCCAGGGCAGGACCCGCAGGCTCCGGGGAGCGACCTGTGACCGCGGTCCCGGGGGCGGTTCGGGGGTCAGCTCGGCCACAGCAGCACCCCCGCGATCAGCAGCAGGAGCACGGCCAGCACCCGGCGGGCGCCTCTGGGTGGCAGCCGCGCCTGGACCCGGGCCCCGGCGCTGCCACCGAGGGCGGCGCCGAGGATCGCCGCCGCGGCCACCGGTGGCGCCACCGCACCGCGGGGCAGTAGGACGGCGAGGCCGGCGATGGCCGTCAGCCCACTGGCGAAGGTGGTGGTGGCAGCCGCGACCTTGATCGGCACACCCATCACCTCCCGCATCAGCGGGGTCTTGAGGTAGCCCCCGGAGGTCCCGGTGACCCCTGACACCAACCCGACCCCCACCGCCAGGCCCATCCCCAGGGGGATGCGCTGGGCGCGGTAGGGCACCGCCCGGCCTCCCAGGCCGTAGGCGCCGGCCAGGCCCCCCGGGGTCTCCCCGATCGCCGAGCTCGGGAGCACGGCCGCCTCCATCCCCCGGGCGGGGCGGCCCAGCACCCCGGCAGCCACCGCCGCAAGGATGGCCGCCACCAGCACGCCCCGGAACACGGCCTCGCTGACCACGGTGAGCAGGCTGGCACCCACCACCACCCCGAGGCTCGCTGTGAGCTCCACGGTCACGGCCAGCCGGTGGTTCGCCAGGCGCTGCGCGAGCTGGCGCGGCGCGGCGGCGGCCGTGGCCGTGGCCACCGAGAGCAGCCCGACGGTGGCGGCCGCCGGGGCGTCGAAACCGGCCAGCAGCAGCAGCGGCACGATCAGCACCGCTCCCCCGATGCCGCCGGCCACGCCCGCGGCCGCGCCGGCCGCGGCGGTGACCGCGACGACCAACTGCTCCACGGTGGCGCTCCCTGCCCGGCGGCCCGGCAACTAGGGTGTCGGCGATGGCGATGCTCGATCCTGACGGTAGCCAGACCCCAGCCACCGCCGAGGGTCTGCCGGCCGATGACCCCGAGCGGACCACCACCGACCCGGAACAGCTCGAGCGTTTCCGGGTGCTGGTCGAGCACTCGGAGGAGGGCATCGTCGAGCTGGATGCCGCCGAGCGGGTGACCTACGTCAACCGGCGGATGGCCGAGCTGCTCGATGCGTCACCTACGGCGCTGCTCGGACAGCCCATCAGCGGCCTGGTCGATCCGACCCAGCTGCAGGCGGAGAGCGGGTGGTCCGGACGCGTGGATGACCCGTCGACTCCGGTCCTGCGGGGGGAGGTGACCCTGCCCGCAGCGCGCGCCGGGGAGCCACCACGCACCCTGCAGGTGGCTGCCCACGTGCACCGGCGCGACGGCGAGGTCCACCGCATCACCGCGGTGCTGACCGACGTCACGGAGCGCCAGCTCCGGCTCGAGGAGCTCGAGGAGTCCCGTACACGACACCGGGAGGCGCAGCGCAGAGCGCGGCTCGGGCACTGGCGCTCCGACACCCGCACCGGCGCGCTCACCTGGTCGGCGATGACCTACCGCATCTTCGGTGTGACCCGCGAGGCGTTCCCCGCCACCTTCTCGGCCTTCCTCGACCTGGTCCACCCCGCTGATCGCGACCGGGTCGCCCACACCGAGCGCGTGGCGCTGCAGCAGGGCAGCCTCGACCACACCTACCGGGTACGGCGGCCGGACGGCGAGGAGCGGGTCGTCCGCGAGCTCGCCGAACGCGCCCGGGGAGCCGACGGCGACCACGTGCTGGAGGGCACGGTCCAGGACATCACCGAGCTGCACCGCGCCCAGGAGGCGCTGGCAGCCAACGAGGAGCTGCTGGCCCGGGTGCTGCGTGCCACCAACGACGGCTGGTGGGACGCGAACCTGGCCGCCGGCACCGCCTTCCACTCCGCGCGGTGGTGGCAGATCCACGGCTACGAGCCGGGCCAGCTCGAGGACACCCTGACCATCGCCAGGGAACTCACCGACCCGGAGGAGCTCCCCCGGCTCCAGGCGGAGCTGGACCGGGTGGTGGCGGAACGGCGGGAGAGCTTCACCACCCGGACACGGGTGCAGCACCGCGACGGCCACCTCGTCCCCGTCGAGATCAACGGCGTGGTGGACTACGACGACGACGGGACGCCGGTGCGCGTCAGCGGTGCGCTGACCGACATCACGGACCTGGTGGCGGCCCAGCGCCTGCAGGAGGAGTTCGTCTCCACGGTCAGCCACGAGCTGCGGACCCCGCTGACCACCATCGGTGGTGCCCTGGAGTCCCTGGCCGGTGGCGTGGCCGGGGAGCTCGGGCTGCCGGCCCGCGCCCTGGTGGAGATGGGGCTGCGCAACACCGCACGGTTGCGCGCCCTGATCGACGAGCTCCTCGACCTCGAGGGGCTGCTCGTCGAGGAGTCCATCACCTCCGAGGCCCCCCAGGACCTCGGCCTGCTGGTGCTGGACGCCGTGGAACTGCACGGTGGCCTCGCGGCCAGCCATCAGGTGCGTTTCGCCGTCACCGAGCAACCCGACGAGCCGCTCGCGGTACGCCTGCAACCCGCGCGTTTCCAGCAGGTGCTCGGCAACTTCCTGTCCAACGCCGCGAAGTACGCGCCGACGGGCAGCACCGTCGAGGTGCGGGTCCGCGCCCACGGTGGCTACGGCCGCGTCGAGGTGGTCGACCGGGGGCCAGGCGTGCCCGACAGCTTCGCGTCGCGCGCCTTCCAGCGCTTCGCCCAGGCGGATCCCAGCGACCCCCGGAGCCGCGGCGGCACGGGCCTCGGGCTCGCCATCACCCGCGAGATCGCCGAGCGCGCCGGCGGGCGGGTGGGCTACAGCTCCGCACCCGGACGCACCGTCTTCCACGTCGAGCTGCCTCTGCAGGACCGCGACGACACCGGGGCACCGTGACCCTGTTCGCGGTCCGCGGGGACCGGTAGCTGCGTCACGACCGAACGACCACCCACGCCCGCCGGCCGTCGCCCCTACGGTCGGAACGCCCCGCCAGGAGCGTGGCCGTGGCCCTGACCTCGGGACCGGAACCCGTACCGACCGACCCCCAGGAGCACCTGACGACGGCGCTGTGGCGTCGCGCCGAGGACCCTGCGGAGGCGTTGTGCTTCCACGACGGACAGGAGTGGGTGAGACGCTCCTGGCGTGAGGTGGCCGATCAGGTGCGTGCGGTGGCCGCCGGCCTCATCGCCCTGGGCGTTGCCCCGGGCGACCCTGTGGCGATCATGAGCCCGACCCGCGCCGGGTGGACGATCGCCGACCTCGCCATCCTGGCTGCGGCCGGTGTCACCGTTCCGTTGTACGAGACGGACTCCGCACAGCGGTGCGCGTGGGTGCTCGGCAACACCCGCCCCAGCACGGTCATCACCGGGTCACAGGAGCTGGCGGACCGTGTCCACAGCGTCCGCGACGAGGTGGAGGGGATCGACCGGGTCCTGGTGTTGGACGACCACGCCCTCGACGACCTCGCCGCCCGCGCCGACGACGAGGCCTTCCGCGCCCTGGACGAGCGGCTCGCCGCGCTCCGTGGCAGCGACGTCGCCTCCATCGTGCACACCTCGGGCACCACCGGCCCGCCCAAGGGCTGCGTCCTGACCCATCACAACCTCCTCTGGACGGTCCGGCAGGGGCTGCAGCGGGTGGAGGCGGCCTTCGAGGGCGAGCGTCCCTCGACCCTGCTCGTGCTGCCCCTGGCCCACGTGTTCGCGCGGATCATCCAGTTCGCCTGCGTGGAGCGGGGTGCGCTGATCGGCTACGCACGCTCCCGGGACCGGTTCCCCGATGACCTCCAGGCGGTGCAGCCGCGGTTCCTGCTCGGGGTGCCCCGCCTGTTCGAGAAGGTGACGGAGTCCATCAGCGAGCAGGCGAGCACCCCCCTCCGGCGACGGGTGGTCACCATGGCCGAACGGACGGCCCTGCAGTTGGCGGACGAGACGTCGCCCGGCCCCGTGATCCGCACGAAGGCCCGGGTCGCGGACCGGTTGGTCTACCGCCGCGTCCGGGACGCGCTCGGCGGACAGGCCCGCTACGCCCTGTCCGGGGGCGGGTCCCTCAGCGATGAGGTGGTGCACCTGCTCGCGGCATCCGGGCTCACGCTGATCCAGGGCTACGGGCTCACCGAGACCAGCGCCCCGGCCACGATCGACCGGCCCGAGTCGCCACGGGTCGGCACCGTCGGACCTCCCCTACCCGGGGTCGAGGTCCGCGTCGATGACGCGGGGGAGGTGTCGGTCCGTGGACCCAACGTGTTCGTGGGCTACCACGATGACCCGCAGGCCACGGCTGAGGCGGTGGACGACCAGGGGTGGCTGCACACCGGCGACCTCGGCGAACTGGACGCGGAGGGCTCGCTTCGGATCACGGGACGCAGCAAGGAACTCCTGGTGACCGCCGGTGGGAAGAACGTTGCGCCGACCCCCCTCGAGGAGGCGCTGCGCGCACACCCGCTCATCGCCGACCCCGTGGTCATCGGGGATGGCCGCCCCTTCATCGCCGCACTGATCACCCTCGATACCGACGCTGCACGCCGCACCGCCGGTGACGGCACCGCGCAGGAACCCCACCGCGACCAGCGCGTCCTGGCAGAGATCGAGTCGGCGGTGGAGGACGCGAACCAGGAGGTTTCCCGTGCGGAGGCCATCCGCGCGTTCCGGATCCTGGACCGACCCTTCTCACCGGAGCGGGATGAACTCACCCCGACCGGCAAGCCCCGGCGTCAGACGATCCTCGAGCACTTCGCTGCCGAGGTGGAAGACATCTACGCCGCGTAGCGGGACAGGCGTCGGCTACTGGTTGGCCTTGGCCATGCGCCGCTTGAAGCGGTCGACCCGGCCACCGGTGTCCACCAGCTTCTGCTTCCCCGTGTAGAAGGGGTGGCACTGGTTGCACAGCTCCACGGAGATCCGGTCGACGGTGGCCCGGGTCTCGAAGCTGTTCCCGCAGGAACAGGTCACCGTGGCGAGGACGTACTCGGGGTGGATGTCGGTCTTCATCGCGCGCTCCAGGCAGTGGCACCGAAGGGGCCGGGTGACGGCGGAGGCGACGGCGGCGCAGGGCCGGTGGTCCGGCACGCGTGAGCGCAACCCGTCGCGAGGTCGGCCGCACGGTACCAGAGCGCGCACCGCCCGCTCCGGTGACACCCGACCGGGCCGGGTACCTTCGCACCCTCACGCCCCTCCCCCGCGGCCTCCCTGGACGCAGGTCGACACAGGAGTCGAGAACGATGGCGATGCCCTACGCGCCCTCCACCCCCGTCGCCGAGGCGCCCGTCGAGGCGCGCTCGGCCTACATGACCCGGGTGTACGTCCGGCTGCTCGCCGGCATCGCCGCCTTCATCCTCGGTTCCTGGTGGCTGTTCGCCACCGGGCTGGCCTACGCCATCGCGGAGTTCGTCCTCGGGGTGAGCTGGCTCTTGATCCTCGGCGGGTTCATGATCGTGTCGTGGATGTCCACCTCGATGCTGCACCGCACCAGCTCCCCGGCCGGCCAGTACGCGGCGTACGCCGCCGTGGTGGCTGCCAACGTCCTGCTGTTCGCCACCCCTCTGGTGATCGCACAGCTGCAGGGCCCGCCCGGCACCATCGAGCTGGCGGCGCAGATCTCCGGGGTCGCCTTCGTGGCGCTGTCGGTGATCGCCATCACCACGAGCAAGGACTTCAGCTTCCTGCGCGGCTTCCTCATGTGGGGCGGGGTGCTCGCGCTGCTGCTGATCGTGGGCTCGGTGCTGTTCGGCACGGGCCTGGGTGTGTGGTTCTCGATCGCGATGATCGGCTTCGCCGGCGCCGCGATCCTCTACGACACCCAGAAGATCTACCACTCCTACCCGCTGGGTACGGAGACCGCCGCCGCGGTCCACCTGTTCTCCTCGATCGCCCTGCTGTTCTGGTACGTGCTGCAGCTGCTGACCCGCCGCTGAGCGCGACGCGCGCGGCGGCCCGGGCAGCACGCCCGGACCGCCGCCCGTGCGGCTGGCTCAGGCCAGGTCGCGGAACAGCTTGATGCGGTCCTCGAGCCCGGCGCGCTGCTCGGTGTCGCGGACCCCGAGCCCCTCCTCGCGGGCCCCCACCAGCACGCCGAGCTTGCCGGTGTGCTCGTTACGGTGCATCTTGAGCGCGGCCTGGCCGATGTCGGCCAGCGGGAAGGTCTCGGTCAGGATCGGCTGCAGCATCCCGAGATCGACCAGCCGGTTCGCCTCCCAGGCCTCCGCGTAGTTGGCGAAGTGCGAGCCGATGATGCGCTTGAGCCGCATCCACAGCACCCGGTTGTCGTAGACGTGCTTGTAGCCGGTGGTGGAGGCGCAGGTCACCACGATCCCGCCGCGCTTGCACACGTACACCGAGGCCGGGAAGGTGGTCCGCCCGGGGTGCTCGAAGACGATGTCGGGGTCCTGACCGACCAGCTCGCGGATGCGCTTGCCGAAGCGGCGCAGCTCCGACTCGTCGATGTTGTCCTCGTCGTCGATGAAGCGGTAGCCCTCGGCCTTGCGGTCGATGATGTGCTCCACGCCGATCGCCCGGAGCTGCTCGGCCTTCGCCTCCGAGGACACCACGGCGACGGGGACACCACCACCGTTGAGCACGAGCTGGCAGGCGAAGCCGCCCAGTCCGCCGGTGCCGCCCCAGATCAGGACCACGTCGCCCTGCTTCATCTGGGCGCCGTTGGGGCTCACGAGCATCCGGTAGGCCGTGGCGAGCACCAGCCCGAGGGAGGCCGACTCCTCCCAGTCGAGGTGGTCGGGCATCGGCAGGAGCTGGTTGGCCTTGACCATCGAGATGTCGGCCAGCGCCCCGAAGTTGGTCTCGAAGCCCCAGATCCGCTGGTCGGGATCGAGCATCGAGTCCATGTGCCCGGCGGCGTGCTCGAGGTCCACGTAGTTGCAGTGCACGACGACCCGGTCGCCCGGCTTCCACTGGGTCACGCCCGGCCCGGTGCGCAGCACCACGCCGGCGGCGTCCGAGCCCAGGATGTGGTAGTCGAGGTCGTGACGGGCGCCGAGGTCGGAGGAGCGCCCGAAGCGCTCCAGGAACCGGAAGGTGGACACCGGCGCGAAGCGGGCGGACCACACGGTGTTGTAGTTCAGCGCCGAGGCCATCGGCGCGATCAGCGCCTCACCGGGCCCCAGCGGCGGGATCGGGACCTCGTCGAGGTGGAGGGTGCGGGAGGGGTCCTGCTCCTCCTCGGGCACGCCGTCGAAGACGTGCTCGTCCTCCTTGCGGATCACGCACGCGCGCATCGTCTCGGGCAGCGGCAGTGCCGCCAGCTCCTCGCCGGGCGCGTCCTCGTGGATCGCGTCATGGATCGCCTGCATCTTCGCGTTGTCTGCCACGCGGGCACCTCCCCCCGGCGGCCGACGGCGCCGGCGTCAGGTCGGGGCTCCCTGGTCGTGACGCACGACCTCCGACCGGGTGGGAACGCTAGCGAGCAGTGCGCCGGAACCCGCAACCCGCACGGCCACCGCCACCGCCGCTGCGCCGGCTGGCTGTCGGGGGGTGTCAGCCGCGTCCGTCGGTGTCGGATGTGGACGCGTCCTCGTCCTCACCCGGCGAGACGGGGCGGGGCCCCTGCTCGCGCCGGATCTCCACCACCTCGACGTCGAGGTGCAGCTCGTCGCCCTCGGCACCGGAGGCCGGACGACGGGGCCCTGGCCCACGCGTCGCCGCGCCACCGGTCCGTGGCCCACCCGACGCGGTGCCGCCCGACGCAGGCCCACCCGACGCGGGGCCGCCCGAGGCCGCACCACCGACCATCTGCTCCGACACCCGGCTGCGCAGGCGGCGTGACACCCAGCGGCGGGTGGGAGCCACCAGGAACAGGAACCCCAGCCCGTCGGTGAGGAACCCGGGCGTGAGCAGCAGGGTCCCACCGACGATGATCAGGGCACCCTGGGCGACCTCGTCGCCCGGCCAGCGGCCCTCCTGCAGGGCGGTGCGGAACTGGCTCCAGGCGCGACGGCCCTCGACGCGCAGCAACCACGCACCCAGGATGCTGTCAGCGACCAGCAGCCCGGCGGTCCACCAGCCACCGATGGCACCACCCACCTGGACGATCACGAGGATCTCCGCCAGGGGGACGAGGATGAACAGGACGACGAGGAGTGCAGGCATGGCGTCAGGGTACGACAGCGCGGGTGGCACGTCCCCGGTCGACCGGGTGGTGGCGGGCCGCAGCGACCCCGACCGGGTGGTGCTCGAGGGGGCCCACGCCCTCAAGCATGCCCTGCGCTTCCGCGCCGACCTCGAGGTGGTGGTGACCCCGGACCGCGACGCGCTGCTCGCCCTACTGGCGGCGTTGGCCGAGGATGTCGTCGCCGAGGTCGCCGAGCGCGCGGTGCCCCTCGATGCCGCTGCCTGGCGTCGGGTCGCACCGCGGGAGCTGCCCTCACCGGCCCTGGCGGTGGCACGCCGGCCGAGCTGGACCGCCGAGCAGGTGGTGGCCGCCGCGGGCCGGGTGCTGGTCCTGGAGTCGCCCCGCCACCTGGGCAACCTCGGTGCGGCGGTGCGGGTCGCCGCTGCGGCGGACGCCGGTGGGGTCCTGGTGGTCGGCGAGGCGGACCCCTGGCACCCGACCGCCGTGCGTGCCGCGGCCGGCCTGCAGTACGCCCTGCCCGTGGCCCGCAGCGACGCGCTGCCTGCCACCGAGCGGCCCGTGATCGGGCTGGACGCCGGCGGCCGTGCGCTGCACGACGGCGGCCTGGCGGCGGACGCGCTGGTGGTGGTGGGCACCGAGCGCGGTGGGCTGTCGCCGCAGCTGCGGGCACGGGCCGACGAGCTGGTCGCGATCGAGATGCGCGCCGGTGTCGCGAGCCTCAACCTCGCCACGGCCGTGGCCGTCGCGCTGTACGCCGGCCGGTGATCCGGCGGGTGCGGGCCGGCTCCAGCCACCTCGGTACGGTGAAGACGGGAGCCGTTCCGCCGTACTGCGGCGGTCGGGAGCAGGAGCGGCACAGGAGCGGGCGATGACCCTCGTGGAACGGACCGGACACCTCGAACAGCCACCCCGTCTCACCGACGAGTGGAGCGCGGATACCGCGCTGCGTCGGCTGCTGGAGCGCATCCTGCCTGCGGACGTGCGCGAGGAGATCACGCCGTCCCTGGCACGGATGGGCCTCCTGGCGGCCACGGAACTGAAGACGCTGGCCGACGAGGTGGACGACCCCGCCCACGAGCCACGGCTGAAGCCTTTCGACGCCTGGGGCCGGCGGATCGACGAGGTGGAGACCTCACCGGTGTGGGAGCGGATCGGCGACATCGGCAAGCAGCACGGGGTGATCGCCACGGCCTACGAGCGCGCCCACGGCGAGCACTCGCGGGTCCACCAGATGGCGCTGGTGTCGTTGTACGGCCCGTCCAGCGCGCTGTACTCCTGCCCCTTCGCGATGACCGACGGCGCTGCCGCGACCCTGCTCACCCACGGTGACCGCAGCCTGATCGACCGGGCGCTGCCGCGGCTGACCAGCCGCGATCCGGAGCAGGCGTGGACCTCGGGCCAGTGGATGACCGAGCGTGCCGGCGGCAGCGACGTGGGCCGCTCGGAGACCGTGGCGCAGCGTGACGGGGACACCTGGCGGCTGACGGGCACCAAGTGGTTCACCTCCGCGGTCACCGCCGACATGGCGCTGACCCTGGCCCGGCCCGAGGGCAACGGACCGGGCGGGCGCGGCCTGGCCATGTACTACGTCGAGGTGCGCGACGGCGCCGGCGCTCTCAACGGTGTCCGGGTACTGCGGCTGAAGGACAAACTCGGTACCCGGCAGATGCCCACCGCGGAGCTCGCGCTGGAGGGCACCGTGGCCCACCTGGTGGGCTCCCCCGCCGACGGGACCCGGGCCATCACCCCCATGCTGGCCATCACCCGGCTGTGGAACGCCGTGATCGCCGTCAGCGGGCTGCGCCGTGGCCTGGCCCTGGCACGCGACTACGCCACCCGGCGGGTGGCCTTCGGACAGGAGATCATCGACCACCCCCTCCACCAGGCGACGCTCGCGTGGCTCAGGGTCGAGCACGAGTCCAGCCTGCAGCTGGTGTTCCGCACGGTGCAGCTGCTCGGCCGCCAGGAGGCCGGGGTGGCCACCGAGGCCGAGCGCGCCGCGCTCCGATTGCTGCTGCCCATCGCCAAGCTGGTCACCGGCAAGCAGGGTGTCGCCGGCGCCAGCGAGGCCCTGGAGGCCTTCGGTGGCGCGGGCTACATCGAGGACACCCACCTGCCCGTGCTCCTGCGTGACGCCCAGGTCCTGCCGATCTGGGAGGGCACCACCAACGTGCTCTCCCTCGACGTGCTGCGGGCGCTGCGGGACCCGGCGACGCTGCCGGCCCTGCGCCGGGAGGTCCACGCCGCCGCGGCCGCCACCAGCCACCAGGAGCTCGCCACCATCGGCAAGCAGGCGATCGACGCCACCGATCACGCCGCCGCCTGGGCGGCCCAGGCGCTCGAACAGGGGCCTGCGGCCCTCGAGCACGGCGCCCGCCGGCTCGCGATGACCCTCGGGCGGGCGCTGCAGGCCGCCCTGCTCGCCCAGCAGGCCCAGCACGACCTCGACGTCCACGCGGACGGGCGTGGCCTGGCCGTGGCGCGACGCTTCGCCGCGCAGGGCATCGACCTGCTCGAGGACCCCGGTGCGGGGCTGGAGGCTGACGCCGCGCTCGCGCGCGACGAGCCCCTACCCCTGTGACCCGCCGCCGGACACCAGCAGGTGCTCGACCCGCCGGTTGAGGGCGTCCAGGGTCGCCCGTGCCACCGCCCGCTCCGCGTCGTCGCGCACCACGGCGACGCCGAGCAGGGGCTCCTCGCCGCGGTCGGCGACCAGCGTCAGCGCGACCGTGACCCGGGGCGGGTCCGAGCGCTGATCGATACCAACCTCGTCGACGGCGACGGCCACCGGCAGGGCGAGCGACCGCGTGAGCGCCTCGACGGTCGCCTCCGCCACGGCCCGCGCGCTGCCACGCTGGGTACCGGGGGCTCGCGCGACCCCCTCGGCGCGACCCTGCGGGCCCGTGAGCCCGACGGTCACGCGCAACCGCTGCGCATCCCGGTGGACGTCCAGGCTGGCGATGCCGACACGTGCGGCCCGCGCGGCAGGACGCGGGGACGGCGGCGGGGCCGGGGCGGTCTCCGGTGACGCCGCAGCGGCGGGCAGCGGCGGCGGGCCCGGTGGCCGGGGAGGATCCTCGGTCGGCACGGGGACGATGGCCGCGGGGTCGAGGGCGATACCGAACCGCTCGCGCAGCACCGCTGCCACGGTCCAGGCCACGTGCTCATGGTCCTCACCGGCGTGCAACCGCAGGCGCAGCCGGGTGCGACCGCTGTCGGCGTCGCGGCGCACCGCCGCCTCGGAGACCCCGGGTACCCCCCGGATGGCCCGCACCAGGGTCGTATCGTCGGGGCGCTGGTCACCCGTGACCGGGTCCGTGGTCACCATCACCGCTCACGCCCGCGTGGCGAAGGGTCGCAGCGCCGGGGCTCCGTCCGCCAGCGCGGCGGAGAGCAGCGGCACGGTGGGGGTGCCGTGGGACAGGACCCGCTGGTGGAACCCCTCGCGGTCGAACCCCGCCCCCTCGCGACGCTCCACCTCGGCGCGCAGGTCGGTCAGCTCCTCCCCACCGACGAAGTAGGAGCTGAGCTGACCCGAGGTCACCTGTGCCCGCAGCAC
>SL_7KL_010_BRINEDRAFT_10000235_pt1 | contig 25269 bp, 23 predicted proteins | sample SodLak_010_BRINE_FD_10663 | JGI IMG/M metagenome (IMG submission 10663)
TCGTCCACGTCGACGACCTCGTCGATGCCATCCTCGCAGCGGCCGGGCTCGATCCGGATGCCACGGCCTCGGTGCCCGGCGGGGTGCCCGGCGAGGCAGCCGACGAGCTGCACGGGATGCGCGTGGCGAACGTGGTGGGCGGACATGTCACCGTCGCCGACTACCTCGATGCTGTCGTCGACCTGCTGCCCGCCCGACCACCCGCGCAGCCGGGCCGGGAGGAGACGGGGTGGACCGGCCGGTTCAGCACCGATCAGTTGCCGCGGCTGTTCGGCGTGGCGCCCTACCGCAGCTTCGCGCGCGGGATGGCGGAGATCGCCAACGACCTCACCAGCACAGCAGATGATGAGCAGGAGCGTGGATCGTGACCGCACAAACCACCGATTTCCGGCCAGGCTCCCGCCGCACGGTGCCGCTGCGACTCAGCTCGCAACAGAGCAGCCGGCTGCGCGCACTGGTCGAGGATCCGGACACCTGGGTACTGCGCCACGCCTGGGACGCCTACCTGCTCGCTGGCGAACCCGGGCGGGTCGTCGATCCCGCGGTGCTGACGCGCGATCACCTGATAGCGGCGATCGAGTGGCTGCGACAGCAACGCCACCCGATCTATCGGGCCCTGGAGGGTGGTGACCGCGCGCCAGAGGGGTGGTTGGAACAGCTCCCCCTCCACCAGCGGCTGACGGAACTGCTGTACGCGGATCAGGCCGACTGAGACGCGCCTCCCCCAGGGTGACCACCCCCAGGGTGACCACCCCCTGGATGACCACCCCCGGGGGGACCTGCCATCGGATGTCCGCCCCCGCGCGGGGCCTCGACCCGCACGAGCTGCCCCCCACGGGGTTCGTAGGCGCAGTGCGGCTCCTCGGCGAGGTGATCCCCGGCCATGGCGAAGGCCCGTGACCGTGACCCGCCGCACACCGTGCGGTACTCACAGCTGCCGCAGCGGCCGGTGAGCAGGTCCGGATCACGTAGCTGGGTGAACACCGGCGAGGTGCGGTACAGCTCGGTCAGCGGCCGTTCCTTGACCGACCCGCCCGGCAGGGGCAGGAAGCCGCTCGGGTAGACCGTGCCGACGTGGTCGATGAACACGAACCCGCGCCCGGCGTTGATATCGAGGGGTGGTCGCGGCGTGCGCACCGGCAGCTCACGCTCGGCGACGATGCGCAGCAGGTGCGTGCGCAGCCGCCGGTAGGTGGGTCCGAGCCCGAAGTGCTCGGCTGCGTCCACGTCACCGGCCTTCTGGCGCTGCAGCATCACCCGCCGGAAGTGGGGCGCCTCGGTGGTCTTGACGGCGTGGTAGCGCGCGACGTCCACCAGCCAGTGCAGCACGTCCTCCACCACCGTCGCGTCGACCGGCGTCAGCGCGTCGCCCCGGCCGGTGGGTACCAGGAAGAACACGCTCCACAGGAAGGCATCGAGGTCGAGGACGCGCTCGAACACCTCGGGCAGCTCGAAGAGGTTGTCGGCGGTGACGGTGGTGTTGATCTGCAGCCGCATCCCGAGGTCGACGATCGTCCGGCAGGTCGGCGCGGTGGCGTCGTAGACCCCCTCCACACCGCGGAACCCGTCGTGGGTCGCGGCGCTGGCACCGTCGAGGGAGATCGACACCGCCCGCACCCCGGCCTCGGCAACGCTGGCGTAGCGCTGCGGGGTGCCCTTGGGGGTGACCGACGGCGCCAGGGACATACTCAAGCCCACGTCCTTGCCGTAGGCGATCAGCTCCTCGAGGTCGTCGCGCTCGAAGGCGTCGCCGCCGGAGAGCACCACCATGGGGCTCGGTGCGCCGAAGGCGGCCATCTGGTCCAGCAGGTCCAGGCCCTGCGCGGTGGTCAGCTGGTGCGGGTGGAACTCATCCTGGGAGTCCGCCCGGCAGTGCTGGCACACCAGGGCGCACGCCCGGGTGACCTCCCAGATCACCAGGAACGGCCGGTCGTTCGGGTCGTGGCGCATGGTGCGCACGACCTTACGGGTCCCGGCCCGGCGGGGGGTGGTCGCGGACGGCGCGGTCTCGCGGGGTGTGGTGCTCACGCGGGCAGCTCCTGGTGGGTGGGGATGCACCGGTCGACGGCGACGTTCGCCGATCTGAGGCAGGCCCCGAGCCCGGGACCGACGTAGGGCGCACCGGCCAGGACCACGCCGGGCAGGTCACGCGCCAGGGCAGTGGTGGCGGCGGCCAGCCTGCCCGCGTGCCCCACCTCGAGCTGGGGCATGGTGCGGGGCCAGCGGTGGACGGCGACCTCCAGCGGGTCCGCCGACAGGCCGGTCGCATCCACCAGCTCCTGGTGCACGCGTGCCGCCAGCTCGCCATCGTCGAGGTTGTCGACCCGGTGGTCGTCGATCCGCCCCGCCGATGCCCGCACATGGAAACGCTGGGGCCCGTTCTGGCGGCTCACGTCGTCACCGTGCAGGTGGGGCCACTTGGTGGACAGGAAGGTGGCTGCCTTGAGCAACTGGCCCCGTCGCGAGGGCACCAGGAGTCCCGTGCCGGCCAGCGCCGGGGTGTCGGCCACCTCGGCCGGGTAGCTGAGCAGGGTCACCGCCACCGAGGCCGCGCGCAGCGCGCCGATGGCCGCGGCAGCCTCAGGGCTGGCGCGGTCGAGCAGGGGTGCGGCGACGCGCGCCGGGGTGGTCAGGACGACGCCGTCGGCGGACCAGGTCCGCCCGTCGTGCGCGACGACGGTGACGCGCCCGCCCGACCGATCACCCACGGCCGCCATCTCTCCCGCCGCCCCACGCCGGTCCCCGTCGCCGGTCTCGATGGTCACCACCTCGGTGTCGAGGTGCAGCGTGCCGGCCGGCAGCCCTGCGGCCAGGGCCCTGGGCAGGGACTGCATGCCGCCGCGCAGGGTGACGAAGGTGGGTCCGGGGCCCGGCGGTCGGCGACGACGCAGCAGCAGGGACCGATGGCTGCGGGCCACCGCAGCCAGCTGGGGCGTGGCCGCAGTGACGCTGAGCTTGCGGACATCGCCGGAGTGCAGCCCACCGAGCAAGGGGTCCACGAGCCGGTCGGTGACCTGCCTGCCGAACCGCTCGTCGAGCAGGCCGCCGACGGAGGTGTCGTCATCGATGGTGGCGGCGCCACGCAAGGGTTCGAGCCCCGCGCGCACCGCACCGGCCGGTGACAGCACACCCGCACGCAGCACCGGCCACAGTCGGGTGGGGCCGGCCGGGCCGAACCCGGCTGGCAGGGGCTTGAGCCCCCGCTCGGTGCGGATCCAGGTGGTGCCCGCCGCCGCAGGCACGATGTCCTCACCGTGGCCGAGCTCCCGGGCCAGCTCCACGGGCGCCGGGATGGCCGCGTACATCGCCTCCGCTCCGACATCGAGGTCGATGCCGGCATGACGCGTGGTGTGGAGTTGCCCGCCGACGCGCGGCGCGGCTTCCAGGACCGTGACCTGCGCACCGGCGGCGATGAGTCGACGGGCGGCGGTCAGGCCGGTGATCCCGGCACCGATCACGACGATGTGCGGCACAGCTGACCTGTCTGTCGTGCGCGTTGGGGGCGGCAGCGCGACGACGAGGGTGAGAGAACCCCTCCGGCCCGGCCCGCGACTAGGGCCCCTGGTCACCGGGCCGGCGACCGAAGGACCACCCCGACCGGGCCGGCGACCGAAGGACCACCCCCGCCGGGGCCGGTCGCCGACCGAGGCCCCACCCGGCCTCCCCCTCGCCACCGGACCGACGACCGGCAGCCAGGTCCCTCAGGTGTCCAGGGCCGCAGCCGCACGCTGCAGGGCGGCGATCCAGCGGTCCGGTGCCGCCGCCTTGCCCTGGATGTGCTCGGCGACCTCCGGGTGGGGCAGGATCAGGAACCGGCCGTCCTGGAGCCCGGCGATCACGTGGTCGGCCACCTGCTCGGGGCTCAGCACCGCACCGGCGGCGCGCACGGCCCGCCCGGGGAGCCCGCCGTCCGCGGCACGCAGCAGGTCGGTCTCCACCCCCTGGGGGCACAACGCCGCCACCTGGATACCGCGAGCGCCGTAGGTGATGGCCAGCCACTCCGCGAAGGCGACGGCGCCGTGCTTGGTGACCGCGTAGGGCGCATCACCGAGCATGGTCAGCAGTCCCGCTGCCGAGGCGGTGTGCACGAAGGCGCCGCTGCCCCGCTCCAGCATGCCGGGGAGGGCGGCGCGGGCGGCATGGACATGGGCGAGCACGTTCACCTCGTAGGCGCGCTGCCACTGGTCGAGGTCCGCCTCGAGCCCGGCGCCGGTCCCGATACCGGCGTTGGAGACCATCAGATCGAGGCCACCGAAGGCATCCTCTGCCGCCGTGACCATCGCTTCCACTGCTGCCGCGTCGGCGACGTCCACGGCACGGCCGACGGCGTTGGTCCCGCGCTCCCGCAGCTGCGCCGCCAGGAGCTCGGCACGATCGCCGTCGAGGTCGGCGACCAGCACCCCGCGTGCACCGCAGTCCCCCAGGGCGCGGCAGATGGCCGCGCCGATCCCGGCGGCACCTCCGGTGACCACCGCGCTGGCGCCCGCGATCTCCATCGGTCCGCTCCCCACGTCGCTGACCGGCGGAGCCTAGCTGCCGGGACCATGGCAACCTCCGCCCTCGGCCGGCACGGGGCCCGCTCACACCAGCGGGAACAGCACCGCCATCAGCCAGGCGAGGAGGACCGAGGTGGCACCGGCTGCTGCCCAGGGCCGTTGCAGGGGCAGGAAGGCCACGGCGGTCACGGTCAGCACCACCGGGATCAACGGGAGCAGCAGCACCAGGAACCGCAGTGGTTCGACCACGCTGGCGGCGACCCCCAGACCGCCGGTCACCACCGCGACCAGCAGCACCCACCAGCCGCCGGCGCGTAGCCCCCGGGGGCCCTGGATGGTGGTGGCCAGCGCCAGGCTCCAGGGCAGGAGCGCCGGTACGAACACCACGGCCAGCAGCAGCCGGGGCCCCGTCGGCAGCGCGGGAAGCCACACGCGGCTTCCCAGCACGGCCAGGGCAAGGAGCAACACCACGACCAGGACGACGGCCCAGGCCGCGTCCCGCCCCCGCGGTGGCCCCGGGCGGGGACCGAGCGACAGCCACACGACACCGGCCAGGAGGAACCAGCCCGCCAACAGGGGGCCGACCAGCATCCCCCCGAGACCGGTCAGGTCCACTGCGGCATCCGCTACGGCCAGCACTGCCGTGGCGGCGAAGGCCCCCAGCGCCGCGCCCGCGACACCGCGACCCGTCGCGGTGGCCGGCGCACCACGGTCGGCGAGCAGGGGCACCACGGCCCGCCACAGGGTGAGCACGGCGGCCAGGTGCAGGAGCCACCAGCCGATCGGGGGCAGCGCGTCGGGCAGCGGCTCCACGTCGTGAGCGAGGGCCGTTGCCAGGAACGCCGCCGCCGTGGCGTGCATCTGTGTGCTGAACAGGATCGTGACGTGCTCGACACCGTCGATGATCTCCAGCGCGCGGCCGGGGCCGTCGTCACCCGCCACGGCGGGTCCCCCGGCCCGTTCGAGCAGGTCCTCGGCGAGCGCGGCGTAGCGGGGCTCCAGGGCCCCGGCCAGCAGCAGCAGGTCCCCCGGCGCCTCACGGGTCACCGCGGCATCGGTCGGCGACACTGCGACCACGGCCGCGATGCGTTCGGGCGCCACGATCCCCGCGCGCAGCACGGCACCGGAGCCCATCGAGTGACCGAGGACCCCGACCCGGTCCCCGGCGACGCCCTCCACCGCCGTCAGTGCGTCGACGGCGCTGAGCACATCGGCCGTCAACTGGTCACCGCCGTCATCGCGTACCAGCGGTGTGGCGTTGGCACCGTGACCCGACAGGTCGGGGACCGCGACCACGAACCCCGCGTCCGCCAGGGCCAGGGCCGTGGAGCGCATCAGCTGGCGGGAGCCGGAGAAGCCGTGGGCGACCACCACGCCGGCGGCGTCCTGCGCGCCCTCGGGCACCAGCAGGTCGACGGGCACACCTGCCTGCACCGTCGAGGTCAGCGCCACCTCGGCGGTGGCGTCCAGCACCCGCCACCAGGCCACGGCGACGACCGCGAGGGCCAGCAACGCGAGCAACCGTCGCGAGGTGCCCAGCTGCGGTGGACGCTCCAGGTCGAGGGGGGCAAGGGTGCTCATGAGGTCACCGACGCACGCGGCGCCAGGGCGCGACGCAGTTCGTCCGGCAGCGCGCGCGGCCGCCCCTGGGCATCGAGTACCGCCGTGCGGACGCGCGCGCGCACCAGCTCCCGATCACCTCGCACCACCGCCTGCCGGAACCGCACGGAGGCGCGACGCTGCTCGACCACCTCACAGGTGACGCTCAGGTGGTCCCCGGCCAGCGCCGGGGCGAGGTAGTCCACCTCGATGCCGACGACGACCAGCTGCGCGCCCGTCCGTGCGGCGAGCTCGGTGAGCTCCACACCGTGGGCCGCGAGCAACTCGACCCGTGCCACCTCGAGGTAGATGAGGTAGACGGTGTGGTTGACGTGACCGTACGGATCGAGCTCGTGGAAGCGGACGTCGACCGCGGTGGCCATGGCGGCTCCTGACCTGGTGGCGCCTGCGGGGCACCCGCCCATCTCCCGGCTGGGGTGACGCGGCGCTCCACCACCCCGGTGACCGAGGCTACGCGGCGAGGACAGCCGACGGCACACGCCTATCCTCGACGCGACCACGGCACCGCCCTCCGCAGACAGGTCCACCACGTGCGCAACCAGGCTCAGCTGATCACCTACGCCGACCGACTCGCCGGTGACCTGCCGCGACTCACCGCGCTGCTCAACGGCCCGCTGGAGGGGGCCTTCGGGGGCGTGCACGTGCTGCCCTTCTTCGACCCGATCGACGGTTCCGACGCGGGGTTCGACCCCGTGGACCACCGCGAGGTGGATGCACGGCTCGGGACCTGGCAGGACGTACAGCAGCTGGCCGACACCCACCCGGTCATGGCCGACCTGATCGTCAACCACGTCTCCGCACGGTCGCCGCAGTTCCAGGACTTCCTGGCCAAGGGCGCGGCCTCCGAGCACGCGGAGCTGTTCCTCACCCTCGACAAGGTCTTCCCCGACGGCACCGACGAGCGGCTGCTGACCACGCTGTACCGGCCGCGGCCGGGTCTGCCCCTGACCCCCTTCCAACTGGCCGACCGCACCAAACGCATCGTGTGGACGACCTTCACGCCCGAGCAGATCGACATCGACGTCCGTTCGCCCGCGGGCGTCGCCTACCTCGACTCGATCCTCGACCGCTTCGCCGCCAACGGCATCGAGGTGGTGCGACTCGACGCCGTCGGCTACGCGATCAAGACCCCGGGCACCTCGTCGTTCATGACCGAAGACACCTTCACCTTCATCGACGAGCTGACCGCGCGTGCCCACGACCGTGGCATCGAGATCCTGGTGGAGATCCACAGCTACTGGCGCTCGCAGGTGGAGATCGCCGAGCGGGTGGACTACGTCTACGACTTCGCGCTGCCGCCCCTGGTGCTCCATGGGTTGTACGAGGGCACCGCGGCCCGGCTGCGTCGGTGGTGCGAGCAGCGTCCCCACAACGCCGTGACCGTGCTGGACACCCACGACGGCATCGGGGTGATCGACGTCGGTCCCGACACCTCCGACGTGGCAGGCAAGCCGGGACTGCTCGACGCAGGTGAGATCGACGCGCTGGTGGAGGGCATCCACGAGCACAGCCACGGCGGCTCGCGGCTGGCCACTGGCGCAGCCGCCTCCAACGTCGATCTCTACCAGGTCAACTGCACCTTCTACGACGCACTCAGCGGTGACGCCGACGCCTACCTCACCGCCCGCGCGATCCAGGTGTTCCTGCCCGGGATCCCGCAGGTGTACTACGTCGGGCTCCTCGCCGGCAGCAACGACGTCGACCTGCTGCAAGCCACGGGGGTCGGCCGCGACATCAACCGCCACTACTACACCGACACCGAGGTAGCAGGTGACCTCGAGCGCCCCGTGGTCCAGAACCTGCTCGCGCTCCTGCGCCTGCGCAACACCCACCCGGCCTTCCAGGGGACCTGGCAGCTCGAGCCGCCGGTCGCAGGTGGGCGCGACCATGTGCTGGCGATGCGGTGGGAGTCGCAGGGCGACCGGGTGGAGCTGCGTGCAGACCTCGCGGCGCGCACCGGCGAACTGCGGGTGACCGAGGCAGGTCAGACACGCACCGTGGCGCTCAGCGATCTTGCCCGGGCGGGGTGATCCGGGCACCGGGCAGCCGCCGTCCAAGGGGGGTGAGCCCTGGGTCATCCGTGCGGTCCGCGGCCGTCACACCTTCTGCGGCCGCCGCACGTTCTGCTGCCGCCGCACCTTCTGCGACCGCCGCACGTTCCTCCGCGAGGCTTGGACGCCCACGGCGCCGGCGCAACGCGTCACGCACCCGATGTTGGACCACCAGCAGCACCAGCTGCAGTGCCAGCGCCACCAGCAGTACAGCGACCCCGAGCGCCCACCCTTCCGGCATCACGTTCCCAACGGTCGTAGCGCGTGACAGGCTACGGCACCGGCGGCCGCCACGTTGAGCGAGTCGACCCCTGTCGCGATAGGGATACGCACCCCGATGTCCGACGCCGCGAGGGCACCGGCTGTCAGGCCGGGGCCCTCCGCTCCCAGCAGTAACGCCAGGGGACGCGCACGCAGCGGGGTGAGCTCGTCGAGCTCCACGGCCTGCGGATCGGGGGTGAGGGCGAGCACGGTGCAGCCCGCTGCCCGGAGCTGGTCCACGGCGAGGTCGATGGGCCCCGTGCGGGCGAAGGGGACGTGCAGCACGTGGCCCATGGAGACGCGGATGCTGCGGCGGTAGAGCGGATCAGCACAGCCCGGGCCGAGGAGCACCGCATCGGTGGCGAACGCCCGTGCCGTACGGAACAGGGTGCCGAGGTTCTCATGGTCGTTGAGCCCCTCGAGCACCAGGACCCGACGCGCACCCGCGATCACCTCGGTGAGCGCCGGCAGCGGCAGCCGCCCCCCGCAGGCGAGGACACCCTGGTGCAGCCGGAAGCGCACCAGGTCCTCGAGCACGTCCTGCTCGACCACGTAGACCGGGGCGTCGAGCCCGTCGATCAGCGGGGCCACCGTCGCAAGGCGCCGCTCGGCCACCAGCAGGGACCGCACGGGATACCGCGAGGCGAGCAGTGCACGGACGGGGTTCGGACCCTCCGCGATCAGCACCCCGTGCTGGTGCTCATAGCGTTTGCGCAGCGCGGCATCGGTCAGGGCGGCGTAGTCACCGAGCCGGGGGTCGGCAGGGTCGGTGAGGCGGATGACGCCGCCCTGGCCCACGTCACGACCTGCCCTGGCCCACGTCACGACCTGCCCTGGCCCACGTCACGACCCGCCCTGGCCCACGTCACGACCCGCCCTGGCCCACGTCACGACCCGCCGTCGGCATCGTGCCGTCGACGGCGCTCGTCAGCCTCGGCCTTGGCGGCGGCCGCCGCCTCCTCGGGCGTCGGCGCCGTGCCAGCGAGGTGCGCCGGCAGCCACCACGCGTCCTCGGGGCCGGCAGGCCGCTGCGGATAGCGCCGCTGGGCCCGGTCGACCAACTCCCCGACCGCCGTCATCAGCCGTTGATGCACCGTCATGGGGTCCTCACCGGGCTCGTAGTGCACCGGCGGACCGAAGTCGATGCTGATGGCCGTCCCCCGTGCCGGGGTGAAGCTGCGGCCCTTGGTGAAGATCCGCTGGCTGCCCCAGATGGCACCGGGGATGAGCGGCACCCGGTTCTCGATGGCCATGCGCGCCGCTCCCGGACGGCCCGTCAGCGGCACGAAGGAGCGCGAGATCGTGCCTTCGGGGAACATCCCCACCACGTCGCCCTCACCCAGCGCGGCACTGACCTCACGCATGGTCGCCTCGGTGTCACCGCCGCGCTCGACGCGGATGTGGCGCATGCCACGCATCAGGGGGCCGGTGACCGTGTGGTCGAACACCTCGGCCTTGGCGACGAAGCGCACGCGCCGTCCCTGCTCGCGGGCCCCGTACCCCGCGAACACGAAGTCGAGGTAGCTGACGTGGTTGGTGGCGAGCACACCGGGTCCGAGCCGTGGGACGTGTTCCGCGCCCGTGATCCGGATGTTCCAGCGGAACATCGAGAACATCGAGATGCTGGCACCGATCGCCGTGGCGTACACCGGGTTGACTGGCACGACCGACCTCCCACGTCACTGGTGCGCGGACCCTAGCGGCCACCACCACCGCAACGGTGCGGGAGCGGTCGCGACCCGCTATGGGAGCTACCGTTGCTGCTGGTGCGTGCGCGGCAGCGGGGCCCCCCCGCCGACACCCGCACACCAGACTCCGCCCACGTTTCCGAACCGCAGGAGGCCACGTGCCCTGGACCGCNGACGATCTGCCTGCTCTGCACGGTACGACGGTGCTGGTGACCGGTGCGAGTTCCGGGCTGGGTGCGGCCACCGCGGTGGCGCTGGCGAGCCGCGGCGCCCACGTCGTGCTCGCCAACCGATCCGCGGAGCGCACGGTGGCGGTGATGGACCGGATCCACCACCGGGTCCCGGCTGCCTCGATGGAGCACCTTGCCCTCGACCTCGCCGACCTCGCGAGCATCGAGGCCGCGGCCCGCAGCCTGGCTGCGCGCCACGACCACCTCGATACGGTCATCGCCAACGCCGGCATCATGGCACCACCCTTGACCCGCACCGTCGACGGCTTCGAGCTCCAGATGGGGGTCAACCACCTCGGTCACTTCGCGCTGGTGGGCCGGCTGCTGCCGCTGCTGCTGGCTGCCGGTGACGCCCGCGTGGTGGTGCTGTCCTCCAACGCCCACCGCGCCGCACGGCTCGACGTCGACGATCTGAACCTGGAGCGCACCCGCTACCAGCGCTGGGTCGCCTACGGCAACTCGAAGCTGGCCAACCTCCTGCACGTGCTGGAACTGCAGCGGCGCGCGGAGGCAGCTGGCGCCAGCCTCACCGCCGTCGGCGCGCACCCCGGCTACGCGGACACCCCGCTGCAGACAACCGGCCCGACGATGCAGGGGGGCGTCAGTGGCGCGGTCACGGGGCTCGGCTCACGGCTCGCCAACCTGCTGTTCGCACAGCCCGCGAGCCAGGGTGTCCTCCCCCAGCTCTACGCCGCCACCGCGCCGGCGCTGCCGGGGGCGTCCTACTGGGGCCCCGACGGCCCGGTCGAGGCGCGCGGTTATCCGGCTCCGGCGGGCCGTTCGGCCCGGGCGAAGGACCCGGCACTGGCCGCTGCGTTGTGGCAGGCTTCCGAGGCACTGACCGGTGTCACCTACGAGTTGGGTACCTGACCGTGACCCCTGGCGATCTGACCCACCTGCGGCGTGCCCTCGAACTGGCTCGCGAAGCACGCGACGCGGGTGATGACCCCTTCGGCTCGCTGCTGGTCGCCGGTGACGGCACCACGCTGCTCGAGGAACGCAACACCGTCGCCACCGATCGCGACATCACCGCCCACCCGGAGCTCAAGCTCGCCCGGTGGGCCTACCGCAGCCTGGATCCGGACGAGCGTCGGCGCAGCACGGTCTACACCTCCGGCGAGCACTGCCCGATGTGCGCCGTCGCCCACGCCAACGCCGGCCTCGGACGCCTGGTGTTCGCCTTCTCCAGCCGGCAGCTCGCCCAGTTGATCGGTGACGGCGGATGGCGGCTACCGGTGCGCGACCTCTTCGATCGGCGGGGCATCAACACCGTGGTCGAGGGGCCGGCCACCGAACTCACGGCGGAAGCCACCCGCCTCCACGTGCCGAGCTGACGGGTCCAGCGCGGAGGGCACCGTCGGCCTCACCGCGGTCGTCGGCGTCAGTGCGCTGCCGGTGGATGGATCGGTGTGGTCCAGCCGTGCGGGTCCTCGACCTCGCCGCGTTGGATCGCGAGCAACCTCTCGCGCAGGCGCCGGGTCACGGGTCCGACACCGCCCTCGCCGATGGGGTAGCTGCGTGCCTGGTGCACCAGGGTGTCCACCCCCGCCAGCACCGCTGCGGTACCGGCCAGGGCGGCCTCGCCCGGCCAGGCCAGTACCTCGTCGAGGGAGACCGAACGCTCCTCGATCGCCAGGCCCGCATCCCGTGCCAGCTGGAGTACGGAGTCGCGGGTGACCCCGTGCAGGAACGAGGTATCGAGGGCGCGGGTCACCACGCGGTCCTCGGACAGCAGCAGGAAGTTCGCCGCCCCCGTCTCCTGCACGTCGCCATCGGGCGCGAACAGCACCTGGTCGACGCCGTGCTCCGCGCGCGCCTGGCGCGTCACGCTCAGTGCCAGCACGTAGTTCGCACCGGCCTTGGCCTCGCCGAAGACCGGCGTCGTGCGGGGGATCTCTGTCTCCACCTTCAGCTTGAGCGCGCGGTCACCCCCGGCGAAGTAGTCACCGACCGGTGAGGCGAGCACGAGCAGCAGGGCGTCGGTCGACGGTGCCGCTGCGGCGCCGATGTTGGGGTCGGTCCCGAGCAGCAGGGGCCGCAGGTAGAGGGCGCCGGGGGCCTGTGGGACCACCTCGAGGTTGGCGGCGACGGCCTCCCGGATCATCGATGCGAGCAGCTCCGCCGGCGGGACGGGGAGGTGGAGCAGCTCCGCGGTGCGCTGCAGGCGGGCGACGTGGCGCTCGTAGCGGAACAGCCGCACGGTCCCGTCCACCCCACGGTGGGCCTTCAGCCCCTCGAAGCAGGAGCTGCCGTAGTGCAGGGCGTGGGCGAAGGGGTGGATCGCCAGGGTGCCGGTCGGTTCCGTGCGGGCCGGACCGAAGCTGCCCCGTACCGCCTCCGCGACCACCATCGACGGCGCCGCGACGGTGCCGAAGGCCGGGGCAGCTGCGGTGGAGGTGGGCAGGGTGGACACGGTGGGCTCCTCTCACCGGTGGAGGGCCACCCGTCCCTCGGGCACCACCCACGCGGCGTCGTGCGGCCGCACGCTAGCCGTGGGAGCTGCCCGGCCCCTACCGTCGCTGTCTCCACGACCCTGGGAGGACCCCTGTGAGCGATGACCGCGCCTACGACCTGGTGCTGCTCGGTGCGACGGGCTTCACCGGCCAACTGGTCGCCACACACCTGGCCGGCCGGACCGAGGGCGTGCGCTGGGCCATCGCCGGCCGGGACCGGGACCGCCTCGAGGAGGTGGCGGCGACCGTGGCCTCCGGCACCGGTCACACCCGGCCCGACGTCGAGGTGGTGGACGTCACCGACCTGGTCGGGCTGCTGGACCTCACCGCCCGTACCCGGGTGCTGGCCACCACCGTCGGGCCCTACGCGGAGCTCGGCGAGCTCGTGGCACAGGCGTGCGTACGCTCCGGCACCCACTACGCCGATATCACCGGTGAGCCCGGTTTCGTGTCGCTGCTGCGGCGCCGTTACGACGGCGACGCGATCCGATCCGGGGTCAAGGTCGTGACCTGCTGTGGGTTCGACTCGGTGCCCCACGACCTCGGCGTGCGCTTCACCGTGGACCACCTGCCCGACGACGGACCGATCACGGTGCGTGGCTACGTGTCCGGTCGGGGTCGGCTCAGCGGGGGCACCGCACACTCGGCGCTGGCCGCGATCTCGCAGGGGGCGGTCCCCCGTAGCCCCCGTGAGGAAGCGGTGGACCCCCGCGCCCTGCGACGGGTGGCAGCCCTGCCGGCACGGGTGCACCGGATCGCGGAGCTCGGCGGCTGGGGGGTGCCGATGCCCACGATCGATCCCAGCATCGTGCTGCGCTCGGCCCGGGTCCTCGAGGGCTACGGCGAGGCCTTCCGGTACGGCCACTTCGTGCGGGTCCAGCGGCTGCCCACGGTGGTGGCCGGCGTGTCGGCGGTCGGGACGGCCGCCGCGCTGGCGAGCTTCGCACCGACGCGCGGGGTGGTGGAGCGCATCATCCCGGCCCGTGGTGAGGGGCCGGACGAAGCGACCCGTCAGGCCAGCAGCTTCTCCGTCACCTTCCTCGGCCGTGGCGGGGACACGACGGTGACGACCCGGGTCTCGGGCGGTGATCCCGGCTACGACGAGACCGCCCGGATGCTCGGCGAAGCGGCCCTGTCGCTCGCCCTCGACGACGGCCCGCAGGTGGCCGGCGTCCTCACCCCCGCCGTCGGGCTCGGCCGTCCCTATCTGGCCCGACTCATGGACCACGGACCCCGCTTCGAGGTGGTGACGGCCTGACCGCGTGCTGGGTGCGCACGGCACGGGCGCCGCTCACCACCGCCAGCAGGACACCGAGCAGGCTGCCGGCGCCGTTGGCCAGCAGGTCTGCGGTGTTGGCGACGCGGCCGGTGGGCACCAGGTACTGGAAGGCCTCGATCGCGACGGAGAAGGCCACGCACAGCAGCCACACCGTCACAAGGCTGCGGCGACGGAAGCTGGCGGCAGCCAGGGCGCCGATGGGCAGGAACAGCGCGATGTTGTCGAGCACCGGCCGCCACGCGATGCCGTCCCACCCCCAGGCGCCCTGCAGCGGGTCGAGGAACAGCCGTGGCTCGGCCATGCCGACGGGCACGGGTCCGATCAGGGTCAACGACAGCACGCCACCACCTGCCACGACCAGGGCGGTCCACGCCACGACGGCCGCGGTCGCGTCCGCACCCTTTCGTCGCAGCACGCCGACGACCACCAGCACGACCAGCAGGACCGCCACCACCGAGGTGACGAACAGCGGTCGGCCGAGCAGGGACTGCAGCTCGGGGATCGACGGGGTCATGACACAGCTCCCGAGCAACGGGTCGGGCACACTCTCCGAGGGTGCACAACGGTAGCGAGCGCGATACGAGGAGCGGCCAGGTGGGTCGAGGCACGAACGGTTGTGATCTGGTGCTCGGCGGGGGTGGCGTCCGCGGCGTCGCCCACATCGGCGCTCTGACCGCGCTCGAGGAAGCCGACTACGAGGTGGTGCGGGTCGCCGGCGCCTCGGCAGGTGCACTGGCCGGGTCCTTCGCCGTGGCCGGGGTGGGCGCGGGCGCGCTGAAGGAACTGTTCGACGAACTCGACACCACCCGCTTCGTCCTGGCGGATCTCATCGGGCGGCTCCGGGACAACCGGGCGATGTCCCGCCTGCTGTCGCGCTTCAGCGGCGATGAGACCGATCCGCTGACCTGGATCACCGAGGTGCTCGAGGAGCAGGGCATCAGGACCTTCGGTGACCTGCAGGTCAGCGACGTCGACGATGACGCGCCGATCGAGCAGCGCTACCGGCTGGTGGTGCGCTGCCTCGACATCCTGGGCAGGCGCGTCGTGCGCCTGCCCTGGGACTACGCGCGCTTCGACCTCGACCCTGACGCCCAGTCCGTCGCCACGGCCGTGCGGGCCTCGATGTCGATCCCCTTCGTGTACGACCCCGTCCGCATCGGCAACCGCGACACCGGGCGGCAGGCGCTGTTGATCGACGGCGGGCTGACCTCCGGGTTCCCCGTGGACGTGCTCGACCGCATCGACGGGCGTCCACCGCGCTGGCCCACCTTCGGGATCCGCCTGCTGCCACGTCCACCGGCAACGCCACAGCTGCCCTCCTCCAACGTGGAGCTGGCACGCATGGTCGTGGACTCCCTGCTGGACACCAGCGACCAACTGGCCCCTGCCAGCCCCTGTGACGAGGTACGCACGGTGCGGGTGGACCTCTCCGAGGTCGGCATCCTCGACCTCGATGCCGATGAGGAGTACGACCTGTTCAGCGACGGCTACGCGGCGATGCGTGACTTCCTCGCGGACTTCTCCTTCGAGGACTACCGCGCACGGTGTCGGCCGGTGGGCTCATCCGCCGACGGCGTCGGCGATGCCGGGGCCGAGCTCTCCGGGGAGCCGTCGGACGCGTGAGCCGCGCCTGAGGCCCGCGGCGCGCAGCCGGCGTACCAGCTCCACCGAACTGACCGGCTCAGCTCCCGCCGCGATGGCGCGCTCGCGCAGGGCCGCGGGCACGTCGTAGTGGTCGCCCTGGTACCACCGCCGCTCGATGCCGAGGTGTGCCGCGAAGGCGTGCAGCTCGGCCTCGGAGTGGTCGCTGACCAGGTGCGCGAAACGCCGCCCCCGATGGGGCCAGATCGCACCGTCGACCAGTACCGCCATCAGCCCGTCCTTCCCTCCCGCAGCCGGAAGCGCCGTACCCGGATCGCAGGCTGCACAGCATGCCCGGTGGCCTGGCGGCGCGCGAGCCGCGGCGCCAGCCAGCGGCGCAGCAGCACCAGGGCCATGACGCCGGCGCCTCCCGCGGCCAGGAAGGTGGTCCCGAAGCCGGCCCGGGCCGCGGCCATACCGAGCACGGCCGGCCCGACCGCCGAGGCGAGGTCGAGGAACAGGGTGAAGGTGGCCATCACCTGGGCCCGTTCGCCGGCGGGGACCCCCTGGACGGCCGCCAGGGCCATCGCGGGCGCGAACACCGCGGTACCCGCCGCGAGGACGAGCGCGCTGACGTACAGCCCGGCCGGGGAGGCGGCCGCGCCCATGGTGAGCAGCCCCACGATCACCAGGCCGAGGGCGGCGCTGCCGGCGGGGACGGCACCGAGGTGGTCCGGCAGGCGGGCACCGACGACCCGGACGATCGCGATGGTGCCGGAGCACAACAGGAAGACCGGCGCCACCGCCACCAGGCCCAGCTGGTCGGCATACAGGGGGGCGAAGGCCAGGAAGCCGATGAAGCCGAGGGAGCCGATCCCGAAGACGATCCCCGGCCCGACCGCGGCCGGGTGGAGCAGGCCACGCATCCTGACCCCGTCACGCACGGGGTCGGCCGGCATGCCGGCGCCGACCAGTACCACCACCAGCGAGCCGGCGGCTGCCACCAGCCACACCGCCGGGTAGCCGGCGGTGGTCAGCGCGAGCTCACCGAGCACCGGACCGAGCCCGAACCCCAGCTGCACGGCGACCATCACGTAGCTCGACGCCTCCCCATGCCGCTCGGGCGGGGCGAGGTCGAGGGCGCGGGTGGCCGTGCCGACGACCACGGCGGCCTGTCCGACACCGGCCAGCGCGCGTAACACCAGCAGCAGGGCGAGGCTGCGGATCGCGAGGTGGCCGAGCATGGCAGCGGCGGTGACCACCCCACCCAGCAGCACCAGCGGTCGGCGCCCGATGCGGTCACCGATCCGACCGACCGCCGGGCGCACGAGGACGGCTGCCAGGGCGTGGACCCCGAAGACCACGCCCACGGCCCCGGCGCCGTAGCCGAGCTCGTCCACGACGAACCGGGGTACCACGGGCAGGGTCACACCGAAGGCGACGAAACACGCCAGCGTGGCGGCGACGACCACCTGGAAAGGCCTGGTCAGCAGGCGTTCGGTGGGGGCTGGTGAGCTCACGGCGCGCACGCTAGCGAGCACTCAAAGCGCGTCGAGGGCCGGCGCGGAGGGCGCGCGTCGCGGCTACGGTCGCGGCATGCCCCCGTCCACAGACCCCGCTACGCACCCTGCCGCCGGCACGCACCGGCAAGGGCGCTCCCCCGCCGTGATCCGTGCCGAGCTTGCCGAGGCCCAGCGCTACCTCACCGACGCGCCACCCCATCACGGGGCGGGCGTGCGGCAGTCGCTGGANGCCCGCATCGCCCGGCTGCAGCGAGAACTGGCGGCCAGCGACAGCTGAAGGATCCCGACCCCGACGCACCAGGAGGACCCGTGAGCTTCGAGACCCAGGGCAAGGTTGCGGTGGTCACCGGTGCGTCCAGCGGTATCGGCGCGGCGACCGCTGCGCGCCTGGCACGGCTGGGCATGACGGTGATCGCCGTGGCCCGACGCGCAGAGCGGCTCGAGGAACTGGCAGCAACCCATCCCGGCATCGTGCCCCGGGTGGCGGACGTCACCCGCACCGAGGAGGTGGACGCGCTCGCGGCGTGGGTGACCGAGACCCACGGGGCGTGCCATGTCCTGGTCAACAACGCCGGCATCGGCGGCGGCAGCTTCACAGGCCGCAGCGACCTCGACGACGCCGTGCGCACGATCGACGTGAACCTGCTCGGCCCGATCCGTTGTATGGCGGCCTTCTCCGCACTGCTGGAGGCCAGCGCACCGGCCCGGGTGATCAACATCGGCTCGGTGGCGGGCAAGCTGGGGGTCGGACCGGCGGGCTATGCGGCCTCGAAGTTCGGTCTGGTCGGTTTCAGCGAGGCGACGGGGTTCGCCTGGGCCGCCCGGGGCGTCACGGTGTGCGAGCTGAACCCCGGATTCATCGAGACCGAGGGCTTCACCCAGTCACAGATCAAACGCACGCCGCTGGCCGGCATCGTGGGACGGCCTGAGGACGTCGCCCGTGCCGTGCACGACGTGATCGACTCCGGGGCGGCGGAGCGGACCGTGCCCCGCTGGTACCGGGCGTTCGTGGTCACCCGCCACGTGGCGACCCCCCTGTACCGCGCCGTCGCAGGCCGGATGGAGCGGGCGACCGGCTCGCGCGACTGACCCCACTGTCGGCTTCCGGATCGAGCCGGCGAGGTGGAGCGCAGGCGGCGGCACCGCCCGTCAGCCAGCAGCAGGCGGGGCGACCCCGTGGGCACGCAGTGCCGCCGCGACATGTCGGGCGCTGGCACCGTCACCGGTCGGCGGGAAGTCACACAGGCCGCGAGTCCCTCGGCCAGCACGGCCGCCAGGGCGGCAGGGTCGGCGACGCCCTCGGGATAGGTCACCAGGTGCAGGCGCAGGGCGCCATCGGCGGGATCCTGGAGATGGAACCGCCGCCCGTGGAGATCCCACACGATGACGGGGTCGCGGTCGGTGTCGAACCAGATGTCGGCGGTCTCACGCAACTGGGGCGCGGGGCGTCGACGGCGGCCGTCAGGATCCGCCGTGCCAGGCCCACCGCCGTCAGTCCTCATCGACCACCGCGTTGAGGTCGATCAACCCGCCTGCGGCCGCCAGGGCGCCCGCGGTGGCAACCGCCCGTTCGTAGACCACGGTGAAGTAGTGCTCGGCCACGGCCTCGTGACCCGGCAGCGGCGGCGAGCCGAGCGACCGCGGCACCGCTGCCGGGTCGTCGGTGATCCGCACGTCGCGGTGGAGGGTGGGCAGCAGCTCCGGTTCCCCCCAGAAACCGGCAGGATCGTTGCGACCCTCCGCCTGCTCGCGCTCCGGGGCACGGTCACGCTTGCCGGGTCGGTTCCCGCGCTTGCGGTTGCGCTTGTCGCGTCGCTGACCACCGCGGGGTTCCTGGTTGCCATCACGCTGCTGGTCCGGACCACGCTTGGGGCCGCGGCCCTTCCCGCGTTTGCGCCGGGCGCGTTGACGCCCGCCGTCGCCCTGCTGGCCGGCAGCATCCCCACCACCGGGGCGGTCCTGTCCACGATCCTTGTGGCTCATGCAGCATCACCTCGTGCGGTGGCAGCGACGGGAACATCCTCGGTGAGCACGGCGTCCGGGTCGATACCCAGGGCGCGTCGCAGCTGGGCCTCGTCGAGGTCACCGACGGAACTCGACTTCGGCAGCGCGATGTCGGCGATGCGACGCTTTCCCGCCACCACCTCCTCGACCCGCTCGTCGACCGTGCCCGGGCAGACCAGCCGGTGGGCGACCACGGTGCGGGTCTGGCCGATGCGCCAGGCACGGTCACGCGCCTGATCCTCCACGGCCGGGTTCCACCAGCGGTCGTAGAGCACGACGTGGCTCGCGGCGGTGAGGTTGAGGCCCGTCCCGCCCGCCTTCAGTGACAGCACCAGCGCACCGGGGCCCTCGGTTGTCTGGAACCGTTCGATCATCCGGTCACGTGCGCCCCGCGCGAGACCACCGTGGTAGCACTCGATGTCGACGCCCATGCGGGCGGAGAGGTGCTCCGCGAGCTTCTCCCCCCAGCTGGCGAAGTGGGTGAAGATCAGCATCCGTTCATCCGACTCGAACACGTTCTCCACGATCTCCTCGAGCCGTGCGAGCTTGCCGGAGCGCGCCTCCAGCGGCCCCTCATCGCCGGTGTAGGCCGCCGGGTGGTTGCAGATCTGCTTGAGCGCCGTGATCGCCGCCAGCACCGCACCCTTGCGTTTGCTGGTGTCCTCGTCGGAGGAGTCGACCACCAGCTCGTCCAGCACCGCCTGGTACAGCCCGATCTGCTCGGTGGTCATCGGGCAGTGGTCGAGGGAGTCGATGCGGTCGGGGAGCTCTTCGGCGATGGCCGGCTCGGCCTTGGTGCGACGGAACACCAGCACACCGTTGAGGGTGGCCAGTGCGGACTCAGCTCCGTCCTCGCGTGAGGTGATCTGTTGCATCTGGCTGACGAAGGTGGCCCGGTCGCCCAGCAGACCGGGGTTGGAGAAGTCGAGCAGCGCCCACAGGTCGCCGAGGCCGTTCTCGATCGGGGTGCCGGTCAGGACCACCCGTGTCCCGCCTTCCAGACGGCGCAGCTGCTGGGCGGTCTCGCTGGCGGGGTTCTTGATGACCTGTGCCTCGTCGAGGACGATCCGGGACCAGCTGATGCCGGCGAGCGCCTCGATGTCGCGCAGCGCGGTGCCGTAGGTGGTCAGGACGACGTCGGCGCGGGCCGCTTCCACCACGACCTGGTCGGCGTCGGCACGGTTGGTGCCGTGGTGGACGACCACCTCGAGGTCGGGGACGAAACGCGCGGCCTCGTTGGCCCAGTTGCCCACCACGGCCGGCGGGGCGATGACCAGCGCGGGTCGGGCGTCCTCGGGACGGTCGCGCAGGAACGCCAGCAACGTCGGTGTCTTGCCGAGACCCATGTCCAGGGCCAGGATCCCGCCGAGCCCGGCGGACTCGAGGAAGTGCAACCACGCCAGCGCATCGGCCTGGTAGCTGCGCAGCTCGCCCTCGAAACCCTCCGGCGAGGTAGGGGGCTGCTCCGGCACCGTCGCCGCGCTGTGCAGCAGGTCAGCCGCCCAGCCCTCGCCCTCGAGCTGGATCGGACGCCCCAGGGCGGTGCCGTCGAGCCCGAGCGCGTAGCGCAGCATGTCGGCGCCCGACAGGCGGGTGCGGTTGGCCCGTTCCTCGAGGGCCTCGGCAGCTGCCTCGAGGTCCGCGTGGTCGACCGCGACCCAACGCCCCTGGGACCGCACCAGCGGCCGGGACTGGGAGGCGAGCTCGCGGATCTGGGCAGCGGTCAGCTCCTCGTCGCCGAACACCGCGGACCAGCGCACATCGCTGAGCTGCTGGGCACCGACGGCCCGCTCACTGGAGGCCAGCGAGGTGAGCTTGAGCTGGGAGCTGGCCTTCTTCGTCGACAGCGGTGGGACGCGTACCTCGAAGCCGGCGTTGGTCAGGACCGAGCCGGTCTGGGTCATCAGGTCCCACGCCTCGTCCTGGCTGAGGATCACCTCGCCGCGGCGGCGGTCCTTGCCCCGCTCCAGCGGCGAGTACAGCCCCTCGAGACGCTCGAGCTCGCGCTTGATCAGCTCCTTGCGCTCGTGGTTGGCCCGCGACATGGCCGCCTCGACGGGCTCGTCGCGCCGGCGTCCACCGGGCACCAGGGTGCGCAGCAACCAGGCATCACCCTCATCGGGCGGGTCGAGTTGGACGATCAGCTCGAGCTTGGAGGCACCCGTGACCCCCTCCGCCCAGGACTCGAGCCCCCGGCGGATCTCCGTGCCCTGGGCGTGGGGCGCCTCGAAGGTGGAGCCGTCGAGGCGGCCGAGCGCCGCCTCCGCGATCTCCGCGGGACGCTGTGGTTGCGGTGGCGGCGCGGGCACCTCGACCCGTCCGGCGGCATCCCGGCAGATGGCGTCGACGAAGGCCGACACGATCGACCGGGTCACGGTGCGGGCATCACGGCGCCCCTCGAAGGCCGCGATGGCACCGGGCATCGCCTTGACCAGACCCGTGAGTTCCTCGTGGTCGATCAACGTCGGTTCCCACCGCACCGCGAAGTAGGACCGGTTGGCGGGCGCGTCGCCCACCTTGCGCAGCTGCGGCACCATGCGTCCCTGACCGACCAGCCGCACGGCCAGCGCCGCTGCCATGCCGAGCCAGGTGACGCTCGGGCCCAGGTCCTCATCGCCGAGCGTGTCGGCCAGCGCCACCAACCAGCCGAGCGTGTGGTGGACGTCGGCCTGCAGGGTGGCCGCCTGCGACCCATCGGGCAGGGTGACGGGCTCTCCGGCCTCGAAGGCATCGCGGGGAGCGCCGGCGCCGACCAGGCGCGCCGCGATGGCGTCGACGTCCTCTGCCGGGCTCCCGCGGCCCGCGGCCCAGGCGATGATCGCGCCGCGATGCCATGACAGCTGGAGGACCGGTCGGCTTGGCTCGTCCGGCTCGCTCACCGCCGGGCTGGGAGCATCCTGCTGCTCACCCTGGGCAGGGGCCACGGGGGCGGTCCCGTCGCGAGGTGCGCGGGCTGGTCGCCCCTCGCGTTGCCCGGCAGCAGGGGCCCGGGGATCCTCACCGGTGAGCGCGGTCAGTTGCTCGTCGATCCGCTCACGCTCGTCCTCGAAGTCCGCCAGCACCATCGTGCGTTCGGGGCCGGTCACCTCCCGCTCGACGCGGCTGATGGTGCGGCTGACTTCGCGTCGCAACCAGCGCAGCGCGTCGACCCAGCCCGACTCGTCCGCCTGTAGATGCTCGAGGTCCGCCTCGGAGGCGAGCCCGTCGAGGTGGGACTGGGCGAGCTCGCGGAGGTCCTCAGGGGTCGGGCGGCGGCTGCCAGGCTCATGGCTCAAGGTGATGGTCCCTCCGTCGGATCACGCCCCGGCCAACGTCGCGCGGGGTGGGGGCGCGTCAGCTGCGGTCAGCGTTGCCAGGGCGACGCACGCGTGTGGGGCCCCGGCCACGCGGACGCGGGCGGCGGGGACGATGTGCTGGCTGAGGGCGGCGGGTCGCCGTGCCGCCAGTGGTCCCGGCGGCAGATCGGTCAACGCAGTGGCGTGCCGCCAGAGCAGAACCTGTGCGTATCCCGAGGAGCAGCAGCCGACGATGGGCTCGACCCCGGTCATGCCCTGCACGCCGGCAGCGTGCGGGCGGGCCAGGCTTGCCTGCCATCCAGCGTAGCGTGCTGCTCACGCGGTCGCCCGGATCACCCCACGGCGTGCAGCGCAGGGTTGTGGCCGGCCGGGACCTGCTCGCCCACCACCACCGGACCCGGTGGGCTGCCCTCGCCGAAGGGTCGCCCACCAAGCTCCTCCCGGAAGTGCGGGGTCGCCCACCCGGTGAGGTCAGGGCCCATCGGCACGATCCCGGTGGGGTTGATGTCGGTGTGGACCTCGTAGTAGTGCCGCTTGATGTCCGTGAAATCGATGGTGTCACCGAACCCGGGGGTCTGGAACAGATCACGGGCGTAGGCCCACAGCACGGGCATCTCGGTCAGCTTGGAGCGGTTGCACTTGAAGTGGTTGTGGTAGACCGCATCGAAGCGCACCAGGGTGGTGAACAGCCGCACATCAGCCTCGGTGATGGTGTCACCGACGAGGTAGCGCTGGGTCGCCAGCCGATCGGACAACCAGTCGAGCCGGGCGAACAGCTGCACGTAGGCCCGCTCGTAGGCCTCACGGGTCCCGGCGAAGCCGGCTTGGTACACCCCGTTGTTGACGTCGCGGAAGACCAGCTCGATGACCTCATCGATCTCCTCCCGGTGTGCCTGCGGGTAGAGGTCGGGCGCGCCGTCGCGGTGATGATCCGACCACTCCAGGGCGAGATCGAGGGTGATCCGCTTGAAGTCGTTGGTGACCACCGCACCGCTCGGCACATCGACGATGGCCGGCACGGTGATGCCCAGTTCGTAACCGGGGACCCGCGCCTCGTAGGCGTCCTTGAGGCGGTGGATACCCAACACCGGGTCGAGCCCTTCGGGATCGAGATCGAAGGTCCAGCTGCGCCAGTCGTGGGTCGGGCCGGCGACCCCCATCGGCAGGGCCTGCTCGAGACCGAGGAGGCGGCGCACGATGATGGCCCGGTTCGCCCAGGGACAGGCCCGGCTGACGATCAGGCGGTAGCGACCCGGCTCGACCGGCCAACCGCTCGAGCCGTCGGCCGTGATCCGGTCGTCGAGGTAGCGCATGTCCCGTTGGAACTCATCCTCGATGTAGCCCCGGCCGATGCCCTCGTGGCCCTCGGTGTCCGTCGACTCGCTCATCGTTCCTCCTGTCGGTGCTGCTGGGGTGGGGCCGGATCGGGTCGCACCTGCTCGGGTCGCACCTGCTCGGGTCGGACCCGCTCGGGTGGGGCGACGGTCGCCACAACCCGTTCACCGCGCAACGTTCGGCGCCGCCGCGCTGCCCGGCCGGGTGGACAGCAGCGGCGCCACCCACATCCTGCCAGGCTGGCGCCATCGAGGAGACCGCCATGCCCACCACCACACCCGCGCATCCTGACCACGCTCACCGACCCGACCGCGACCCGGGGACGCCGATGGGCCTGGCGGAGGGGGTGCACACCGCCGCCGAGGTGGCACGTACCGCCGACAACACCGGCGAGGTGGCGCACTACATCGCGCCGCTGGCCGCCGTCGATCCCTCCCGCTTCGCCCTGGTGGCCAGTGAACTGGACGGGACCGAACACCACGAAGGCGACGTCGACGAGCCCTTCGCCATCCAGTCCATCTCCAAGGTGTTCTCCCTGGTGCTGGCCCTCCAGTTCGCCGACCAGCACGGTGGAGTGGAGGACCAGCTGTGGTGCCGCGTGGGGCGGGAGCCGTCGGGTGATCCCTTCAACTCCCTGGTGCAACTCGAACGCGAACGGGGCATCCCCCGCAACCCGATGATCAATGCGGGTGCCATCGTGGTCGACGACGTCCTGCTCGGTCACCTCGACGACCCCGCGGCAGCGACCTGCACGCTGCTGTCCGAGTTGTGCGGAGAGCAGATCGGGCTGGACCATGAGGTGCTCGAGGCCGAACGGGGCACCGCGCACCGCAATCGGTCACTCGCCCACCTCATGGCGGATTTCGGCAACCTCAACCATGACCTTCAGGCCGTGCTGGACAGCTACATCGGTACCTGCGCCATCAGCATGACCAGCCGGCAACTGGCGCGCGCGACGCGCTTCCTCGCCAACGATGGCATGGACCCGGCGACCGGGCGGCGGATCCTGGCTGCCCCTCTCGCACGGCGGGTGAACGCACTGATGCTGACCTGCGGCACCTACGACGCAGCCGGCGAGTTCGCCTTCAGCGTCGGCCTGCCCTGCAAGAGCGGGGTGGCGGGCGCCATCCTGGCGGTGGTGCCGGATCGGTTGGCCGCCTGCACGTGGTCACCGCCGCTGGATGCTGCGGGCAACTCCGTCGCGGGCCGGATCGCGTTGCATGAGCTGGCGGAGCGGTGCGAGCTGTCGGTGTTCTGACGTACTGCTGCGCGATGGTCCGGGCGCCGACCTCGGGTGATGGTCAGGGTGACGGTCCGGGGCGACGGTCGGGGCGACGGCCGGGGCGACGGTCGGGGCGACGGTCCGGGGCGTCGTGGGCCCGGGCACTACGCTGCCGGCTGTGGCCACCTCCCTCGATCTGCGGTTCCTGCTCAGCGCCGACGATGTCGGCG
>SL_7KL_010_BRINEDRAFT_10000236_pt1 | contig 25268 bp, 24 predicted proteins | sample SodLak_010_BRINE_FD_10663 | JGI IMG/M metagenome (IMG submission 10663)
GATGAGATCAAACCGTTTCATCCCAATGCCCTGACTTTTATTGTACGATTCAACGACACCACACTCGAAAAAGAGACCTACTATTCCGTTGGAGGCGGGTTTGTGGTTCAGGGTGATGAGGACGATCGCTCTGAAACCGATGACATTCCGCTGCCCTATCCGATTGATTCGGCTGCCGATTTGAAAGCCGCTTGCAAAGAGACGGGACTACCAATTTCCGGTGTTGTAGCTTTGAATGAAATGGAGTGGCGCTCGGAAGAAGAGACCCGTGAAGCGATTCTGAAGATCTGGGAGGTGATGTGCACATGCATCTATCGAGGCTGCCATATGGATGGTTATCTGCCCGGCGGACTGCAGGTGATGCGCCGAGCTTCGCTTTTAAACAAACGTTTGTTGAATAACCAGGAGTACAGCGACTATCCCGAGTGGCGTGAAGCGATACGAAACGGCGGAGACGATTTTGCGTACATCCTCGACTGGGTAAGCTGTTTTGCACTGGCCGTGAATGAGGAGAACGCGTCTTTCAGTCGGGTGGTTACGGCACCGACCAATGGGGCCGCTGGAGTGATTCCGGCTGTGCTTCAGTACCTGGTTACGTTTAAAAGGGACCACTGTAAAGACATGGTGAGTAATTTTCTGATGACAGCCTCAGAAATCGGGAGTATTTTCAAAAAACGAGCAACGATTTCCGCAGCTATGGGCGGGTGTCAGGCCGAGATTGGTGTGTCATCCGCGATGGCAGCTGCCGGTTTAACGGAGTCGCTCGGCGGGAGCGTGGATCAGTGCCTGATGGCGGCAGAAATTGCAATGGAGCACCATCTGGGAATGACCTGTGACCCGATTGGAGGCCTTGTCCAGGTTCCCTGCATTGAGCGTAATACGATGGGAGCAATCAAAGCGATTACCGCTTCTCAACTTGCCCTTCACAGTGATCCCGATAAGGCGAGAGTGCCGCTCGATGCCGTTGTGAAAACGATGTGGGAGACCGCTCAGGATATGAACTCCAAATACAAAGAGACCTCCGATGGCGGGCTCGCAGTGAATATTCCGATTAGCCTGAGTGAATGTTGATTCAGTGTATCAGTTGAACAGATTGACAGTGCCAACAGAGTTTGATTAAGCAAGTTCTTCCCTAAACGACTTTATAGTTAGCTGATATTACTGATCACTGTTGCCACTGATCACTGTAACGGAAGCAGGATGATATCTTCAAAATCGAGTTCGGCAGTTTCGAAGATGGGCTCAGCGATTTCCACAATCTCCTCATCCGAGTAGTCTTGTAAACCTTCCAGTTCTACATAAAGAATATCGTTCTGCTCATCAACGGAGTATTTTACGTCGGTCGATTCAAAACTCTCCTTCAGAATGTTGACTAAAAATTCTACATCTTCCTGCCAGGCCGATAGAGCTTCTTCTTCATTTTGTTCAGACATCTGTTCCTTTCGATCTATATTTTAGAGATTAACCGCATAGCGAAACTGCAGTTGCACAGTTTAAATTTATCAATGAGTTCAAAATATGAATCCATCTATTAAAAAATTAGCACGAATTGCAGAGAAGGAATCCCGAACAGTAATTGGGTTAATGTCGGGGACTTCGCTGGACGGATTGGACATTGCACTTTGCGAGATCGAGGGGAGTGGCCCTGAAACCGAAGTGAGTCTGCTGAAGTTTGTCACAAAACCGTATCTCAAAAAAGAGAGAGAGAAGCTCCGGAAAGTCACTTCTGTTGATCAGGTATCTCTTAAAGATCTGTGCTATGTGCATACCTGGCTGGGCCAGCTTCACGCCGATATGATTATTGAGGCGCTTTTTGAATGGGATATCAAACCGGAGAAAGTGGATTTAATCGGAAGTCATGGACAGACTATTTATCACCTTCCAAATCGCGATCTGAATGGAGAGGAGACTCCGCTCAATTCAACCCTTCAGATTGGAGATGGAGATCATATAGCTGTGAATACAGGAATTCTCACTGTCAGCGATTTTAGACAGAAACATACCGCTTTGGGCGGGGAGGGTGCGCCGATGGCGCCTTTGGTGGATGAGTGGTTGTTTGGTGATAGAAAAGAGCATCGTATTCTGCTGAACATCGGAGGAATAGCGAACTATACGTTTATGCCGGCCGCAGAAGAGAAAAGTTTAAAGAAGTTTTCAACAGATACCGGCCCCGGTAACACGTTGATCGACGCCGTTATGAAATCCAGATTTGATAAACCATATGACAAGGGAGGTAAAATCGCGGCATCCGGTAATGTTATCAAACCGCTGTTGAATGCCATGCTTGAGGATGCCTGGTTTCAGAGTGATGAAGAGAAATCGACCGGTCCGGAGTATTTTAACCTGAATTGGATCAAGGAAAAAGAGGAGCTGGCGTGCTTTTCAGGTTCTGAAATTTCTGATAAAGACCTGGTGGCTACGGTTACAGAACTTACAGCCGCTACCATTGCTCAAAATATTCAACTGCATATACCGGAGAATTTGCCGGTTACCATTTACCCAAGCGGGGGAGGTGCGAATAACCGATTTCTGATGGATAGAATATCACACTATTTGGGTCAGGCAGAGTTGCGTGACTTTGCCGAACTTGGTTTTTCACCCGATGCGAAGGAAGCCGTAATTTTTGCGGTACTGGCAAATGAGACGGTAGCAGGCTATGGGTTTAATATCAGTACGAAATACGGATCAGATCAAAACATCCACTTTGGTAAGATTTCGTTTCCGGTTTAAAAAACGCTGCTAAACCTCAAAGGTTTCGAAAACCTTGAGTTTGGATAAGATCCAAATCATGTACTTGCACTATCAAATTCTCCAAAAATCCCCTCCTTTCCAAGGAGGGGAGCATCGGTTTTAAAAAATTTTAGTTGAATTCAAGATTAGCGATTAGATGGTGAATCAAATCATCCCACCCGCTCCAGCAAATCCTCCATCACATCAATTAGCTCACTCCGGATTGGCATGGATCTCTCAAAAATCTCCGTCTGTCGCTCCAGGTACTCCTTTCTCCCTGCTTCAGTCTCAATTTTAATCGGCTCCAGGCCAAACTCACTTGCATCATACGGACTGGCCTGCATATCCACTTTTCGCGTTTCAACGGCGTTAAAAAATGCTTTACGAATCACTTCACTGGAAATCCACGGATAGAGTTTAAACGCCCATTTATACAGATCCATATTGGTATGCAGGCAGCCCGGCTGTTCCATATCCTGAAAATTATCCCGGCTCAGCTCATTTCGGTTCATCGGTTTTGCTTTGTCCGTAAAGAATCGGAACGCATCAAAATGCGTGCAAAGAAGCGGACGTGACTCAACAAATTCGGCAATTTCTTCCTCTGAAAGACGAAGCGGAATTTGATCATGGCGAACATCTCCGGCGCGATAGACCATCGCCCACTCATGCATTCCAAAACATCCAAAGAGTGGCTTTTTACCGGCACTTTCTTTTAGCAGGTCGAGTGTCCATCGAAGTGATCTGATCCTCTTTTCTGGGAAATGTTTGGGGTCAAGATAGGCGAGATGACCTGAAACCGTCAATTCAGAAACTTCAGGCAGTTCGGAATTTGTACCTATTTCCAGAGATACTTCGATTCCCGGTGACCAGCGCTTCAAATGGGAAGGACGAAATGCGTAGTACTCAAACAGAAAATCGAGAACGGGGTCTTTCTGCTGCATCGAACGTTTTTTTAGATAGGGATCAAGTAGCTTCGCTAGCTCATTCTCATGAGATTGCATGGTGTTTCTCCACTCGTTCTCCGGCAAAATCTTTTGGTCGACTGTTATTTCTCCATTCATCAATTCCATAGTGTAAAAATATCACTCTTTAGCTTGCGATGCGAAATTGATTCATGTAAACTATTCAAAACCATATTAGCTATGATTAAAGAAATTGGTCATTTTTTGCTACACCTCCGCCTTCACTACCAGTTATTTATACTGTCAGGTGGATTTTTGCTGGGTGGTTTGTTGGCAGACCAGATGAATACGGTTCAATTCTGGTTGCAGTTTTTGAATGTTCACCTACTTCTGTTCGGCGGTGCCACGGCTTTCAACTCCTACTGGGACAAGGACGAAGGTCCAATCGGAGGGTTGAAGAATCCTCCCAAGATGACAGACTGGATGCGAATGGCGTCTCTCATCATGATGTACCTGGGATGGATTTGGGCGTTATATCTTGGTGTAATATACTTTGCAGTTTACGGAGTAAGTCTGCTCCTTTTCTGGCTCTACTCAACTCCGCTTGCCCGATGGAAGAGTCATCCATATCTGAGCCTGCTTGCTATTGCCGTGAGTACCGGCTTTAACTCGGTTTTGCTCGGGACCATTGCTGCAGGAGGAAGTATTTCTGTATCCGTAATAATTTCCGCACTGGGTGCATCTATGATATTGCTGAGTCTCTATCCGGTTTCACAAATATATCAGATGGATCAGGATAAGAGACGCGGAGACAGAACATTTGCAGTTGAATATGGAGTTGACGGCGTGAAATTCTTCTTTATAATTTCATACCTGTTTGGGATGATTTTATTCAGTGCCGGTCTCCTGCAAGTGTACACTTATCCCGCGGTCATTTTCTTCATACTCGGTTTAATTTCCGGCGTTATCTTACTTCGTTTGCTGCTGAGGTTAAAAGGAATGGAAAGTGAATACAGCAGTGTTATGAAGATGAAGTTCTTGGCTTCACTCTCATTTGTAATTTTTTTATTAATACTCAATGCTATTCGATATAAATGGATCGGCGACACAGTTTTAAAATCCTATTTTTGACAAAAGATTTATGACAGAAGTAAAAGCGGCACCTATCACAAGAGAAGTTCTTGATGAAGCATACACTTATGAACAGTACCGGCAGTTAATCGACAACCTGATGGCTGAAAACAAAACGACCGGAGAGAACCACTCCGAAGCGATGCTGCACTATACCAAGATGAACACTTACCGTATGCGTCGGCTCGATAAAACCACTGAGCTTCTGCCTGAGCTGCAGGAGCGACTGGAGCAGGTTGAGCGGCCGATGACCTGGCTGGTGTTGACGGAAGCGTGGTGTGGTGATGCGGCTCAGATTATTCCGATAATGAAAAAGATGGCTGATCAGAACGAATTGATAAATATGAGGCTGGTCTTAAGAGATCAGCATCTGGACATTATGGATGAGTTTTTGACTAATGGAAAGAGCCGGTCAATTCCAAAGCTGGTGGTGTTGGATTCAAACTCACTGGATGTTTTGGGTGACTGGGGCCCTCGACCTTTTGAAGCGCAGGAGATGTATGATAATTGGCGGCTGAATGATGGCGATGATTATCGGGAAATTTCTGAAACTCTGCACAAATGGTACGCTGATGATAAGACCGCATCGACCCAGGAAGAGCTGCTTCCGTTAATCGCTCAGTGGGATAACGGTTAGATTGAAGAGAAATAGTTTATGACGGAATTTTCAGACGCATTTTATAAGCATGTAGCTCAAACCAGTGAATTTCCGATGGGGCTGGAGATTGATCATGCTGAAGGGTGTCATATCCACACAAAAGATGGAAAATCCTACCTGGATCTGATCTCCGGTATTGCTGTGAGCAGCCTGGGACACCGTAACCCGAATGTGATTGATGCGATCAAGAAACAGCTGGATAAGCATCTCCACGTGATGGTGTATGGCGAATACATCCAGGAGCCACAGAGCCGTTTTGCTCAGCTTTTGACCGATCAGCTGCCCGATACGCTCGACCGAGTCTATTTTGTGAACAGCGGAACCGAAGCCAATGAGGGGGCACTTAAGCTCGCAAAAAAGTATACGGGACGCCAGAAGTTTGTTGCGTTCAAAAACAGCTACCACGGTGACACACACGGCTCGCTGAGCGTCACCGGCCGGGATATCTATCGCGATCCCTACAAACCGCTTCTGCCCGATGTCCATTTCCTCGACTTCAATGATCCTTCCGGATTGAGTGAAATTGATAGCGAAACCGCAGCGGTTATCATGGAGCCGATTCAGGGAGAGGGTGGCGTAATTCCAGCCGACAAAGATTGGCTTAAACAGGTTCGGCAGCGATGTGATGATACCGGCGCACTGCTCATTTTTGACGAGATTCAGACCGGGTTTTACCGAACCGGGTCACTCTTTGCTTTTCAATATTACGATGTGGTGCCCGATATCATCTCCCTCGCCAAGGCGATGGGCGGCGGTATGCCGATGGGAGCGTTTGTCTCATCCTCAGAAATTTTTGAGGAGTTTAAACACAATCCGCCATTGAATCATGTAACCACATTTGGCGGTCATCCGGTCTGCTGTGCCGCAGCTCACGCAAACCTGGAAACTCTATTGAAAGGTGATTTTTCTTCAAAAGCAGAGCAGATTGAGAAAACTGCCCGTACAATTTTGAAAGGGGATGGAATTGTAGAAGTAAGGGGCCGGGGAGGGATGCTGGGACTTCAACTTCGGGATTCGGATTTAACTCAATCCGTAGTTGAAGAGTGTTTCAAAGAAGGAATTATTCTCGGCTGGACCCTGCACTCAAACTCGTTAGTTCGTATTGCTCCACCGCTAATTATTGAACAGGATCTGCTGGAAAATGCATTACACAAGATCCAGTCTGCCGTTCAAAAATTCGCTTGAGTTAGGTTCTCGCAGATGTGCGCAGAGTTCTCCGTAGAGTGTCGCAGAAATTCTGCGTAAATCAGTGTATCATCCGCGAATATCTGCGAGAAAAATAATATGATTTTTTTGACGTCTCTTTGTGAAGCTTAGAACCCTTGTGACTTTGTGGCGATAAAATGATCTCTCTTGATTAAACACAGATTAGCTCATACATTAAGCATGTATAAAATATGTGTAAATTATGAGTCAGCCAATCAAAGGGCGGGGATCCGCTCAAAATCCAAAGAACCGATTTCTCAAAACCAACTTGGAGTATGAGATCGACGCTGAAACAGGTCAGCTCAAGAAGCCAAAGACGCAGCTTCTAAAGGATCACACCTCCAGTGTCATATCCAAAAACCAGAGTCCGGATATTCCATTCGATGTGGGGCTGAACCCATACCGGGGTTGTGAACACGGATGTGTCTACTGCTACGCCCGGCCTACCCACGAATTTCTGGGCATGAGTGCAGGCCTGGACTTCGAATCGAAAATTGTTGTTAAGTATGACGCTCCTGAGTTACTGAAGAAAGCGCTGGCCGATCAAAACTGGAAGCCGCAGACGCTGGTGATGAGCGGAGTTACAGATCCATATCAGCCAATTGAAAAAGAACTGGAGATTACCCGGCGATGTGTTAAGATTTTGACTGATTGCAGCCACCCCTTGGTAATTATTACCAAAAATTATCTGGTAACCCGCGATATAGATTACCTGAAGAAATTGGCTGAGATTGGGGCTGTACGAGTTACTATTTCCATCACTTCTTTGCGGCCTGAAATCACCAATGTAATGGAGCCGAGAACATCACGTCCTGCCCGCAGATTAAAAGCAATCGAAGAACTGACACAAGCAGGGATTCCGGTAAATGTGAATATCGCCCCGATCATCCCCGGTTTGACGGATGATGAGATCGTACCGATGATGGAAGCTGCCGCTAATGCCGGAGCTTCATCCATCGCCCATACAATTGTAAGGCTGCCGTACGGAGTGAAGGATCTCTTTTCGAAATGGCTGAAGGATCACTTTCCGAGTCGAAAGGATAAAGTCTTGAATCGAATCAGAAGTTTGAAAGATGGTCAACTGAATAGGTCAGAGTTTGGTGAAAGATTTCAGTCTGTGGGACCTTATGCCAATCAGATCAAACAACTCATCCAGATTCACAAAAAACGATTGGGTTTGGATCAGACGGTTCCGCCTCTTATTAGATCCCATTTCAGACGACCGACTGACGGTCAGCTGAATCTTTTTTGAAAAGGATACTCTGTGCCGGCCAATGATTAAACTGAATTAATGGGAGAAACGGTTGGTTGATTTTTATATCTTCAAACCGAAATTTCTGAATGCATCTACCTGATCAACTGTTACGTCTATAGAATTCGAAAAATAATTTAATGGAGATCTGAAATGTCTGCAGTCAATTCAACCATGCTTGAGCTTGGAACTAAAGCTCCAAAATTTTCACTACCCGATACCGTGACCGGTAAAGAAGTAACTCTGAAAGATTTCAGGGGAAATAAAGCGTTACTGGTGATGTTTATCAGCAATCACTGTCCATATGTGAAAAAGATCAAAGAGGGTATTACAGAGTATGCCAAGGACTACCTGCCCAAAGGTATTGGCATTGTGGCAATCTGCTCGAATGATGTGGAGAACTATCCTGATGACAGCCCGGAGAAGATGAAAGAAGACGCCGAGAAGTTTGGGTACCCTTTTCCTTATCTCTATGATGAAACTCAGGAAGTGGCGAAAGCCTATAAAGCGGCGTGCACACCTGATCTGTTCCTGTTTGATGAGAAGCATGAACTGGTCTATCGCGGACAATTCGACAGTAGTCGACCGGGTAACGATGAACCGGTAACAGGCGAAGATCTGAGAGAAGTAACGGATAAAGTGCTTACAGGAGAAAAAGTACCTGAAGATCAAACACCAAGCATTGGCTGCAACATCAAATGGAAAAAAGGAAATGAACCGGAATACTTTGGGTGATCAGATATGACAGATATCAAAATTTCTGATTTACGGAAACAGTATAAGAAGGACAGCCTTGAGGATACCGAACTTCCGGAAGATCCTGTTGTGCTGTTCCGAAAGTGGTTTGAAGAAGCAATTGAAGCTGAAGTAACCGAGCCGAATGCGATGGCCCTTGCAACGGTGACCGGCGCTGAAACACCCAATGTGCGGATGGTTCTGATGAAGGGACTGGAAGATCACTCCATATCATTTTATACTAACTACGAAAGCCGGAAAGCCAAAGAGCTTGCGGCACATCCTGTTGCTGCATGCACGATCTGGTGGGCGGAACTTGAGCGACAGATAAGATTTAGCGGTAAGGTTGAAAAGCTGACTGTAGCCGAGAGCGAAGACTACTTCAGAAGCCGGCCTCGGGAGAGCCAGATTGGGGCGTGGGCTTCCAATCAGAGTACACCGGTAGCGAGCCGGGGTGATCTCCAGTCGCGTTTTAAAGAGATGGAAGAAAAGTTTGAAGGCAAAGAAATTCCAAGGCCGGACTTTTGGGGCGGTTATAAAATTGTATTTGAAACGATAGAGTTCTGGCAGGGACGCCCCGGACGACTGCATGACCGTTTACTCTATCAGCAATCTGCCGGAAATTGGAACCGACAACGATTAGCACCATAAATATCAAAAGCAGGGATGGCGAAAAATAAACTCCAAAAGTTTGAGGATGTTGATCGATTCTCGAACGTTTTTGAATACACCGATTTTGATGACGGTTCACCCAAGCCAAAAGGAAAATGGCATGGAGAGATTTTCAAGAACGACAATCCAATTGTACTTGAACTGGCCTGTGGAAAGGGAGAATACACGATAAATCTCGCACGTATGCATCCTGATAAAAACTTTATCGGGATCGACAAAAAAGGGTGGCGAATGTGGACAGGAGCCAAGCAGGCGCTGGAAGAACCATTACCGAATGTTCATTTCATGCGGATCTACATTGACCATCTGGCCGACTACTTTGAAAAAGGGGAGGTGGACGAAATCTGGATCACGTTTCCCGACCCATACCTGAGAGAGTCGAAAGCTTCCAAAAGGCTCACATCATGGAAGTTTCTTGAGATCTACCGAAAGGTGGCCAACCCCGGAACCATTGTCCATCTGAAAACAGATTCTGATGAGCTGTACAGTTTCACTCTTGAAACAATAGTTGAAGAGAACTGTGAGATAGTGGATCGATTGGATGATGTATACGCAGAACGCCCGGATGATCCTGTTCTGTCGATCAAAACATACTACGAAAAGATGCACTTAAAAGAGGGTAAAACCATTCATTATGTCTCTTTTCGCCTGAATCGTGATGACGATTGATATTTCCTATCTGTAAGTTTTCAGCATAAACTATTGACATTCTAGTCAGATTTGATAAATTAACACTGTGTACTTAACAGTGTTAACCTAAGTTTTATGTCTCTAAGGGAAGAAATTTTAGATGTCAGTAAAGAGCTGCTGCTCAAGTATGGCTTCAGTAAAATGTCAATGCGGAAGATTGCTAAAAAAGCAGATGTAACGGCAACAAGCATTTATCTTCATTTTAAAAATAAGGATGATCTTTTGCTTGCCCTGGTGGAAGAGAGTATTGCGAACCTGAACAGGGAATTGAGGAATGCATTAGATAAGTCTGCCAGTCCAATTGAGCAGCTTGAATCTCTGGCTGATGCATATGTGGACTATGCGCTGAAAAATCCGCAGGAGTATGAAATTATCTATATGGTACGTCCGGAAGAGATGCCCAAATATCCCAAAGAGAAGTTCCAGCAGGTGAGAGAAATTTATGAACTGCTTGCAGGAATTATTCAGCGCGGTAAAGTACAGCAACTTTTTGATGTAGAAGATCCATTGGTTAGCGCTTATACATTGTGGGCGCAGCTTCATGGAGTGGTATCGGTGATTTTGGGTAAACGCCTCGATACCCGGGTTTCAAAAGACAGGTTTCTGAAACTAGCCACAGATCAGATTATTCAAGGATTTATCATACAAAAAACACCCGCTTAAAAGGAGTCAATTATGGAAGCTTTAGTCAATCAACTCGGATTTTTCAGTGAAATGGCCACATGGGCCGTTTGGACCGGAATAGTCCTCATTTTTTTAATCTTTGGATTTAAGGGGGCGCCACTTTGGATTTGGGCCGTCGCCGGCCTGGTAGCACTTGCCGGATTGGGAGCGCCTGTCTGGTTAATTACAACGTTTCTTGTATTGGCCGTTATTTTTAACGTGAAAGCGATTCGAAGAACGCTGCTTTCCGGGCCGATAATGAAAGTGCTGGAGGCATTAAAAATACTTCCGGCCATTTCGGAAACGGAGCAGACTGCTATCGATGCGGGTACGGTTTGGGTTGAAGGTGAGTTGTTTTCCGGGAGTCCTGACCTGAAAAGAATGAACAGTGAAGCCTATCCGGATCTGACAGATAAAGAGAGAGAATTTATGGATGGACCTACTGAAGAGCTCTGTTCTATGGTATCAGACTGGAAAGTATTTCAGCGGAAAGGGTTTGATGATAAGACATGGAACTTCATGAAGGAAAAGCGCTTTTTCGGTTTGATTATTCCGGAGGAGTATGGAGGTTACGGATTTTCTGCAAACGCGCACAGTGCCATAGTAGCCAAACTGGCCTCCCGTTGCGGACCACTTGCAACCACCGTTATGGTTCCAAACTCTCTGGGTCCCGCAGAACTTTTAATGCACTACGGAACTCAGGAGCAGAAAGATCACTACCTGCCAAGGCTCGCGAAGGGTGAGGAGATTCCATGTTTTGCCTTGACCGAACCGAACGCGGGATCGGATGCCGGCGGGATGCAGAGTCATGGCGAAGTATTTAAGGGCGATGATGGAGAGCTCTATTTGAAATTAAATTGGGATAAGAGATATATCACACTTGCTGCAATATCCACAGTAATTGGGCTGGCTTTTAAACTTTCAGATCCCGATAACCTGCTCGGCAAAGGTGAGAACTTGGGAATTACTGCGGCATTGGTTCCTAGCGATACTGAAGGGGTTGAACTTGGCAAACAGCACGATCCGCTTGGAGTACCGTTCTACAACTGCCCTACACGCGGCAAGGATGTTGTAGTGCCGGTTGATGCGATTATCGGCGGAGTTGAAGGAGCCGGCAATGGCTGGAGAATGCTGATGGAGTCGCTCGCAGTTGGCCGGGGAATATCTCTTCCTGCTCAAGCTATTGGCGGCGCAAAAACGGCTACCCGTGCAGTAGGAGCCTACGCTCTTATTCGTAAACAGTTTGGTTTGAATATCGGAAAATTTGAGGGTATCGAAGAGCCGATGGCAAAAATTGGCGGTTACACCTACATGATGGATGCTGCCAGGGGTTATATCTGCGGTGCTTTGGATGAGGGTGCAAAACCGGCAGTTGTTACGGCCATCGCCAAGTACAACTTTACCGAGCTGGGCAGAGAAATTGTAAATGATGCAATGGACATTGTTGGCGGTGCAGGAATTTCGATGGGACCGCGAAATATTTTTGCTCACAGCTACATAGCCATGCCAATTGCAATCACCGTAGAAGGGGCAAATATTCTTACAAGAACATTGATGATTTTTGGGCAGGGTGCAATTCGAAGCCACCCTTACGCTCTCAAGGAGATTGAGGCACTGATGAATAAAGATGTGAAACAGTTTGATGATGCATTCTGGAAGCACATCGGTCATGTATTTAAGAATGAAATCAGGTCTTGTCTGCTTAGCATTACACGTGGACGACTGGCTTCATCACCGGTGAGCGGACCCGCAGCGAAGTACCATCGGAAATTGGCATGGGCTTCAGCCTCTTTCGCATTTATGGCCGATATGGCTTTAGGTTCCTACGGCGGTGCTTTAAAAATGAAAGAGAAACTGGCAGGCCGTTATGCAGATATCCTTAGCTGGATGCTGCTGGCCACAGCAACGCTGAGAAGATTTGAAGCTGAAGGCCGGAAAAAGGAGGATGAGATATTTCTTCACTGGTCTATGCAGCATGCTTTCTACAGAATTCAGACCGCGTTTGATGAGATCTATGCGGAGATCGAGGTTCCGGGTTTGAGCTGGTTGTTCAGAGGTCCGATCGGTCTGTGGTCTCGAATGAACAGGATGGGTAAAAAACCGACTGATAAGCTGGGGCATAAGGTTGCGCAGGCAATGCAGACCCGAGGAGATCAGCGAGATCGTCTGACTTCCGGAATTTATATACCTGAGTCAGCAGATGAAGCTCTCGGTAAATATGAGTACGCGATGAAAGTAATTGAAGAGTCATTCCCGATCTACAAGAAACTCTATAAAGCGACTAAAGCGGGAGAAATCAAGAAGGCTCACGTATTGAAGCAGCTTGACCCGGCACTTGAGAAAGGTGTGATTACGAAGGAGGAAGCAGAAGTTGTTAAGAAAACGGAAGAGGCTCGGTTCGATGCAATTCTTGTGGATGAATTCACCCTCGAAGAGTACAACCGGTCTGCTGTTTCCGATGATGAAATACCAATGGGGTATCGTAAAGACGATGGAGAAACAGTTTTAGTTTAACCCAATAAAGAGAGGATCCGGAGTTGGTTAAGGGGTTATCCGCGGGCTCCGGATCATTTTTCAAAATAGAACTTATTTCATTTTCACCTTCGGATTGCAAAAGCGTAAACGAACCCGTATCTTAGGTTTCTATTGAAGATTCAACCAACGCCAGACCACGATTATGAAAAAAGGAATTCATCCCGATTATAAAGAAATCACAGTAGTTTTAAGTGATGGTACTGAGATGAAAACAAGAAGTACCATGGACGTTTCAGATGGTATCTACAAAAGTGAGGTAGATTCTAAGAACCATCCATTCTATAACAAGAATCAAAAAATTACTCAGAAAGCGGGCCGTATCGATCGTTTCAACAAACGATACGCCAAGAAGTAATTACGCTTTACAATACCATTTTCAAGGATGTAGTGATTTTCATTACATCCTTTTTTTATATCTGATAAATTATGGAGATCAAACAGTATACCGTAGGCCCGTTCGCTGAAAACACCTACCTGTTATTGAAGAATCAAAAAGCCATTTTGATTGACCCCGGATTTTTTGATCCAAGGGAGTTTGCCGCTTTTAAAAATGAGCTTGAGGAGTCGGGGGCCGAGCTTATTGCAGTTGTTCTCACCCATGCTCACATCGATCATATTATGGGGCTGGATAAGGTATTGAAAGAGTTTGAACTGCCGGTCTATCTGAATCACTCCGATCTCTATCTTTGGGAAAACTACCCCGATCAGGCACTCCGGTTTGGCTTCAGAACATCCGGGTTTGGTTTTACTCCTGATGAGTTACCGGAGCAGAATGCATTTTCTATCGGTCCGTTTACGTTTGATGTACTTTTCACGCCCGGCCACTCTCCCGATCATGTTTCGCTCTATTTTAGCGATGAAAAGTTGGTAATTGCCGGTGATACGCTTTTCAGAGAGAGTATCGGAAGGACAGATCTTTACAAGGGGGATTTTGATCTTCTGGCTATATCCATTCGAGAGAAACTTTACTCACTGCCTGACGATACGAAAGTATTACCGGGTCACGGCCCATCAACCACCGTTGGGTTTGAGAAGGCTAACAACAACTTTGTGAAAGGGTAGGTTGCACGTTTAGCTACTGATCCTTTTTACTTTCTGAAAGCTTTTGCTGCAGTCGAAAAATCTGTTCGTCGTAGTAATCTTTTTTTGAGGAGTTGGTGCGCCTCAGCTTTTTAAACGTATCGATTGCGCCTTTATAATTCCCCTGCTTTTCGTGTATAACGGCCAGCGTATCCGTAACAATATCATCTACATTGTTACTTGCTTCACTTAAATCGGGTTGCTCTTTTTCATCGTCCGATAGGTCCGGCTTAATACGCTTCTTCTCTGCTGAAGAGAGTTTTGCAATGAGTGAATCGAGATCCTGGATGGGGTGTCCTCTGTCGTTGTTGAATTGTCGTTTAAATGGTTCACGGGTGGGTTCCGGTTCCCACGCATCAAAATGGTGCGGGTGGCTCATCATATAGTGCAGACGTTCCATTAGCTTGCTGCCGGGGGCAAGTATCTTTGCATGCATTGCTGCTTTCACCGATTTCTGTTTCTGGCTGTTCCGATGATAAAACCATGCCAGGAAAAAATACCCCACCGCACCTGCATTACGTTTGGTAACGTGATTTTCGAGCCGTNCGATCGCAGCCTCCGGTTCGGATTCAAACTGCTCTACGTAACTCTGTAGAGATTTGGGTATTTGTTCTGCCGTTAATTGCATGACCAAAAGTAGGTAATGACTGGATGATTTACCAATTGCTTACCGCATCATTAAACATATTATTTGCAATCTGCTGAAGAGCGGCCTCTGCGGCTTCCAACTCACCGTCAACAGGGTTTTCCAGAGTGTTGTATGTAGCGCTGCCGCTAAAGCTTTTATTCCAGAGGGGTTCGTCATCTTTCTGGTACTGGAAAGTAGCCCTTACTGTAATCTGGATTTCATTGATATTTGCCTGTTCATCACCGCGAACACTGAACGGGCGGTTTACGTAGTTTTGAATGGCACCCTCAATAAAAGCATCAGCCGACTCCTGGTTATTGGCCAGGGATAGCCGGCTCTGATTTACAAAACGATTAATCAACGCCTGGTTGAGACGATCACTCAGATCACCCAGTCCACTCCGAGACTGATCAGGGAAGAACGGGATGTTGATGGTTCGTACGTCCGACGGTATGGATGTACCTGTAAAACTGTAGCTAATACAACCGGACATACATATGGAAAGCAGCAGTACAAAAAATATATTTCGTTTACTGTAGGTCATATTGGTCCAATTTTCTATAAAGTGTACGCTCACTAACTCCCAGCGCATCTGAAGCCTTTCTTCGGTTTCCTTCAAATCGCTTTAAAGCCTGCTCGATTAAAAACTTTTCAGCCTCTTCAATAGAGGGGATCTCTTTATCCGTGAAAAAATCCTGAATTTCGTCCTTCTCCTCATCATCGTGCGATTCGGCCGGTGTTGATATTCCCAGTGAATCTTTATCCGATGGATCCCTGTAAATATGCCCTGATATATCATTCGGGTCGATATCACGTGGCATGGCACTTGGCAGTGCTTTGAACTCTTTATCAGAAAATGTTGAATAGACAAATTTTGCCAGCATCTTTTTCAGGTCGGTAATATCTCCCTGCATCTCAAGGAGTGCGCGGTAGATTATTCCCATATCTGCCCCGGTGTGGCTCTCAAAGGGATCATCGTCTTCATCTGCGTACTTATTTCTGGAGAGAACAGGCAGGTTATCTGTAGACCCTAAGTGCTGACGCCCCTTCAGATATTTTTGCAGGCGATCTTTATCGATGAACTGAGATTTTTCGAGAACTACCAGTTGTTCGGCAACATTGCGAAGTTCACGAATATTTCCCGGCCACCGGTAGGAGATCAGTAACTCCTTGGCTTCATCAGAAAAGCCCTGAAATACAGAATCGTATTTTGAAGAAAATTCGGTAACAAATTTTCTGAATATTGGAATGATATCATCCTGTCGATCGCGCAGTGGCGGTAGTTTGATCTTTACTGTATCCAGCCTATAGTAGAGGTCTTCGCGGAATTTGCCCTCTTTTACAAGCTCCCATAAGTCCTGATTTGTAGCTGCGATTACCCGAACATCTGCTGTAAACATTTTGCTGGATCCGACCCTGAAAAACTCACCGCTTTCCAGTACTCGAAGCAGTTTTACCTGAATATTCTTTGGAGTATCTCCAATCTCATCTAAAAAGATGGTGCCGCCATCTGCTTTTTCAAAATATCCTTTACGAGCTTCATGGGCACCTGTAAACGATCCCTTCTCATGACCAAAAAGCTCACTCTCAATTATCCCCTCAGGTATGGCACCGCAGTTTACAATTACCAAATCGTTTCGGCTTCTTTTACTAAGCGAATGGATTGCACGGGCCGAGACATCTTTACCAACGCCACTTTCACCCTGTAGAAGAACAGTAATGTCTGTGCCGGAAACCTGTCTGATTTTGTCAATCAACTGCTTAATAGCCGAAGATTCCCCAATAATTCCGTAACGCTCTTGTAATGCTTCTCTGTCCATAGTATATCTTTATTATTTAGAACCTAAAGGTAATAAAGTTCTGATTCTTGGCATAGAGTGGATTTATGCTTTAGTTGCTCTTATTTTTATAAAATAGGGTAGTATTATAAATTTGTTCTCAAATAAATTAAGGTGCATAGTCATATTTGAAAAATATTAGTAACCTTTTGTAGAATGGATCGTCACACAATTATAAACGTATGCTGCCCGCAATAAATACTTAAAGATTTTTGATGAGTGAATCAGCTGAACATGATGAATTTCAATTAATAGAGAAAATTCTGGCGGGTGAAAGGAATTCCTATTCAGTTTTAGTTGAAAGATACTCGTCTATGGTTTTTCATGTTGTCCGCCGTTTTGAAAAAGATTCGGATGAAGCTGAAGAGCTGGCGCAACAGATCTTTGTAAAAGCGTATGAAAAGCTTGACCGGTTTAATCAAAAGTCAAAGTTTTCAACCTGGCTCTATTCAATTGCAATGAATCACTGTCGTGACTATGCGAAGAATATTAGACGGGAGAATAGAAGGCTCAGTGATATGGAATCAGGGTTTTTGGATTCGAATTTGATTGAAGAGCACACCCCTCATTTAAAATTGGAGTTGAGTGAGTGGGATCAATTGTTGCAGAAATCTCTATTAAAGTTGTCGGATGATTACTCTGAGCCGTTTTTAATGAAGTATCGTGACGGAATGAGTTATAAAGCAATGTCTGAAGAGACCGGTGTATCGGAAAGTGCTTTAAAAGTAAGGGTACACAGAGCACGAAAAGAACTTAAATCACGATTAGAAAATGAGGTGCAACTATGAGCAACGAAAAATTGAATAATGATGAGCTGTTTCAGCTCTACCTCGACGGGGAGTTGAATGAAGAGCAAGAAATACGCGCACTGCACATGATTGCCGATGATTCTGAAATGCGATCGATGCTTCGGTTTGAGCAAACACTTTCTCAACGTTTTAACAGTGAAACCGATCCCGATTCATTTTCCGTACCTGCTAATTTTAGCAGTAAGGTTATGAATCGAATTCAAAACATAGACTCTGAAAAAGAGAACGGCACCGAAAAAGAGCTGTCTCTGTTTAGACCCCGAAAAGTAACAATTCAACCGCTCTATGCAGCTGCCGCAGTAATTTTGATGATGTTTAGTTTTGGATATCTTTTATTAAATGAACAAGAGCAGTCTGATATGGCGTCAATAGTTGATGAAAATCAATCTGTACAACTTGTTTCGGAACGTGAGTCTGAAGTGTGGATTCGCTTTGTCTACTTTGATGAGGAGGCTGAAGCTATAGCTGTTGCCGGTGATTTCAGCGATTGGGATCCCGTTAATTTAACGAAGGATATTGTTGATGGTAAAACTGTATGGACAGGTATGGTTCCGGTTAACAGGGGTGAACATCACTATATGTTTGTGAAAAATGGAAATGAATGGGTCACGGACCCTCTTGCAGACGTGAAGCGAGATGATGGCTTTGGTAATAAAAATGCTGTGCTCTATTTATGAAAAAATGGGTAGTTATGCTGGCCGGTCTGCTATTAATACCGTGTGCTGTTTTCAGTCAGGATTGGGGCGCGCTATTCTTATTAGACGGTAAAACCGGATATAGTTCTAATACTTACTTAAACCCGGTGCTGTCTGAATGGAACCGGGCGAGTGATACCGGTTACGGCACAATTACACCAATGGGCAATATATTTGTGTCTAAAGGTAAATTTTCGTCAGATTTAACTGGCGGAGGTGCGTACAGTATGTTTACAGACGAAGAGAGGGATGCGTGGTCGTCACTTTTTTTACTTCTCAATACAAATTATCGAATAGCCGATCGCTGGGGTCTAGGAGTTGAAACAGGAGGGAGTCACTATTCAACACAAATCGATCGATCCATTTACTGGATTCAGCCGGTTTTAAGTTTTTCTCCTTCACTTTTCACAAGAGTAAATATTAAAGCGGGATCTTCTTTCAGGAAGATAAATTTTGAAGACGGAACAGAATCATCCGGTTTCGAACGGTTTAATAACTATACTGTTGAATTTGAAACCTGGCCGACATTAAGATGGCAGTTGAGAGCAGGTGTTTTTGGAGATTTGAATAATCCTGCAGAAAGTTTAGGTGCACGCGCGTCATCTAACTTTAATCTATCCGGAAACTGGAATATGAACCTTGGGACAGGTATTGAGAGGTATCGGTTTCAGATAATGACGGATGGAGGAGGCGGTGGCGGTTTTCCTCCGGGTGGTAATCCGGGGAATCAGACTGCTACAGTGGATGAGGCAGACATACTTTACAGAGCTTCGGCCGGAATAAGGTATAGGGTCAATTCATCATTGGAAGCGACCGTTAGTGCAGATTATTTAAACTATTACTCAACGGCTACAGAAGAGTCTCTATCCGATATACACGCTTCTGTAGGTTTTCGTGTAACCTTATTTAATAGTAGTCGTCATACCGGTGGAGCAAGTGTTGAAGTGAGACAAAACACAACGCAGTCGATTTTATTGAATTTAAACTACGATGGAGAAGGGCAGCTATATATTCTTGGTGATTTTAATGACTGGGATAAGCCGGGTATTCCACTCGTAAAACAGAGACGAAATCGATATGCAGCTCAGCTTACACTGGATACCGGTGCGTATGAGTATAAAATTTTACTGGTTGAAGGAGATGAAGAAAAATGGCTGGATCTATCTGATGACACATTCACGATAAGTGATGGTTTCGGCGGGGAAAACGGTTTACTTATTATTGATTAAACAAAACAAGCTATGAAAACGAGAATAAAAAGATTCAAAGGAAGTTTTTGGACAGCATGTATGGCGCTCCTTTTCCTTATGCCTGTAAACATTTATGGGCAGGATACGATTGATAGTTTATTGAATAATGCGATTGAATCCGGAATTGATCAGGATAGAATTGCGGAAGTACGGCAACGCGTTGAAGCACGGGGTATGAGTGAAGAGGAATTTATGAGTATTTTAAAACCTGCCATTGAAATGGCGAGAGATAATTTGCCGTACGAAATGATATTTGAAAAAGTATTCGAAGGTTTGTCTAAAGGGGTTCCAGCGCAAAGAATGAGTCCAGTGTTGTCATCTATTCGTGAGAACGCCTCGAGATCTGCTCAGATGGTGGACCGATGGATGGAGCGTCCTGAAGTGGGGCAATTTGTTGAAAGAGGAGAGGGGCGAATGCAGCGAGAACAGTTCCGGAATGAAATGATTAAAGCCGGCTCTAAAGCAATGATGCATAATGTTGATGAAGAGATTTTGTTTGAAACATTGAACAGCGTATCGGAGGGCGATATGGAAAGGGTAAGGCCCACAGGGTTATTGGCCGCTATTAATGTGTTGAGTGATCTGCCTAATGGGGCTAATGAATCTACACAAAATGCCAGGCTGGTACTAAAAGCCTTACAAAGTGGTTTTGAAGCGGGAGATATTCAAAAATTACCGGCAGCGTTACATATGGCTCAAAGAAGAAGTCAATTACCGATTGCCGCTGTTGGAGAAGGTTTCTTGCAGCAGCTAGAGAGAGGTTTCCCCAGCGAAAGAATTTTGCAGAATATGTTTAATGGAGAGATTGGTGGAGGTCCCCCCGGTAATGTACCCGGAGGTATCATGAATGACAGACCGGGAAGACCCGGTGGAAATTAAATAAAAGGGCGCCAAAAGCGCCCTTTTTTGTTTTTAAAAGAATTTTCAAAAAAAATGTAACGCTTTTGGTTTGCAATCGTCGTACTGACAAATACACGAATCTACAGAGTTACAATTTCAAATAAGAACTAAAACAGATACAGTTATGAAAATTCTTAATAACATCTTCAATAAAACATTGATGGCCGTTCTGGCTGTTGGAATGTTTGCTTTTGCAGGTTGTTCAACAGACAGTACACCCGGAATGGGAACACTTGAAGTTAAACTCCATGATGCACCGGCTGACTTCGATGAAGTAAATGTTTTCATCGAGCGAGTGGAAGTGAATAATACTACAAACGAAGAGCAAGGATGGCAGGTGATCAGTGAGCCAAATCAGCAGTACGATCTTCTCGAACTTACAAACGGAGTTTTTGAAGTGATTGGTGAAGCGGATCTGGAAGCGGGCCTCTATCCGCAAATCCGTTTAATTTTGAGCAGAGACAATAACAGCGTTGTTGTAGACGGTGAAGTACACGACCTGTTTATTCCAAGCGGTGCTCAAACCGGAGTGAAACTGAACGTGAATGCTGAGATTGAAGAAGGTTTTGTTTACACACTGCTTCTCGATTTTGACGCTTTGAGATCTGTACACAAAGCTGGACAGTCTCCGAATATCGATTATATCCTGAAGCCTGTAATCCGGGCAACAAATGAAGCGGTTACCGGAAATATCGGTGGAGTTGTTAATCCAATTGAAGCCAGAGCAGCAGTATTTGCCATTGCAGGTGAAGACACACTTTCTTCAACATACGCAAATGAGGATACCGGTGAGTTTCTGCTGGTAGGGCTCGAAGAAGGTTCTTACGATGTTTCTGTTGAACCGAGAGAAGAGGGGTATGGCAGTGAATATCTTGAGAACGTAGATGTTACTGTGGGTGAAACCACAGACCTGGAAACTATTGAGTTGACAGTAGAGAACAATGATGAATAACGGCGGTTAAATCAGAGCCCCGAACTGTAACGGATCAAAGTACTGGTAATACTTCCATAGATCCGATTACAAATCATAGAGCACAAAAAAAGCCTCGGTGAGAACCGGGGCTTTTTTCTTTTAAATGGGTTGGTAAAAGTTTATTGATCAGACCGTAATTGCAGCCTTTCCGAAGAATTCCTCTATAGAGCTTTTCCGAATAGGTTTTGCGATCAGAGTTGCGGATGTATAGTCGGTAACTTCCACTTCAACATAATTGCCCTTCTTAAAATCTTTTCTATCAAATACGGCCATCTTATTTGTATCAGTTCTTCCGGAAAGCTGCTCTTCCGATTTTTTGCTTGTTCCTTCAACCAGAACCAAATGCCTTTGGCCAACTTCCTCTTTATTATTCTTTTCCTGAATGGCCATCTGCTGCTGAATAATTTCTGACAATCTCCGCTTTTTCACATCCTCTGGGACATTATCCTCATATTTGCGGGCGGCGAGTGTTCTTTCCCGCTCAGAATAGGCAAACATATAGGCCAGGTCGTACTCTACAATTTTCATCAGAGACATTGTTGCTTCATGCTCCTCTTCCGTCTCATCACAAAAACCTGCGATGATATCTGTAGAAAGTGATACGCCGGGAATAATCTCACGCATTCTATCAATTAATTCCAGATACTGCCGGCGAGTGTATGGCCTTCGCATTCTTTCAAGCATGGAATCACTTCCGGCCTGAGCAGGTATGTGTATATAATTACAGAGATTGGGTCGCTCGGCAATAAGGTGCAGAAGCGGCTCCGGAAAATCTTTAGGGTGAGGAGAGGAGAAACGAAATCTTATTTCCGGATTGGCCTTGCTAATCTCATCCATCAGCCGTGTAAAGTCGATCTCCTCATATTGGTATGAGTTTACGTTCTGCCCCAGCACCGTTATCTCTTTATAGCCTTCTTCATTCAGCTGACGGATTTCATTCATGATACTCGTCAACGGCCGGCTCCGTTCGCGTCCTCGTGTAAATGGCACAACACAGAATGCGCACATGTTATCGCAGCCCCGCATGATGGATACAAAAGCTGTGACACCATTTCCGCTTGTCCGAACCGGGGTTATATCGGCGTAGGTCTCTTCGAGAGAGAGGAGTACATTGACGGCTTTACGGCCATCATTAACTTCTTTTAGAAGATTGGGTATATCGCGATACGCATCAGGGCCAACTACAATATCAACCAGCTGTTCCTGCTCAATAATATTCTCTTTGATACGCTCGGCCATACAGCCCAATACACCGACGGTTAACTCTTTTTTCTCTTTTTTGAGTGATCGAAACTCTTTGAGACGATTCCAGACTCGGGTTTCTGCGTTCTCCCGTATCGAACAGGTGTTCACGAAAATAACATCGGCTTCCTCTGCAGTTTGAACGGGACTCATTCCCTCATTCATCAGAATGGAGTTCACTACTTCAGAGTCGGCCATATTCATTTGGCAACCGTATGTTTCGATATAGAATCGTTTATCACTCATAACAACGTAATTGGAAAGAAAAATTAGTGGAATCAATTAGCGGACAAGGTTGACCGCAATAGAGCTTCAAAAGATACAAATTTATCGAACAGATGTCATTACAGAATCACAGTTCCAAATCTCTGTTTTGGCTGAATAGGGAATCTATTGTACTGCACCGTCAGGAGAGGTGAGAAGCATGTAGATATCTCTGCTGACTTTTGGCGGACCTGAAAAATCACCGTCGTTGGACTGTGTCCAGCCTGTAAATCCGATATTTCCCCCGGGAATTTCAACGACTGACTGGGCAGTTTCATCGGCACTGCCTCCGTATGTGCTCAGGCGATTTAGAGTTCCATTAAGGCTAAAATCCACCATAAACAGATCCTGACCCCCAAAACTCAATCCGTCAAAATCCTCATCTGAAGAGCGGGTATCACCAACTGCAATTAACCGGGAGTTATCCGTTTCAATTATGGAATTTAATTCATCAAAATTGCTGCCTCCTACAACATTCAGCCACTGGATATTTCCAAAGCTGTTTGTTTTAAGCAGAAAAGCATCGGTATCACCTCGACGCTGATTTTGAAAAAGCCCATCGTTTGAAGTGGTTCTTCCGGCAATGGCAAACCCATTATCAGAGGTGGCGGTTAGCGACTTGCCAATTTCTGCACCGCTGCCGCTGTAGGTGTAAATGTCGCTAAGTAGTCCGCTGGGCTCCATCTTCAGAAGAAAGGCACCGCTTTCGCCGGGCTGGCGCCCGCTAAAATCGTTGTCAAAAGATTCATAAAATCCGGTCACGGCAATTTGTGAGTTTGGACCAACAACAACATCAAGTGCTTCATCATTATTTGAACCGCCATACGTTCGAATCCAGTTGGGCTGTCCATTAAAGTCGGTAAGCATTACGAAAATATCTTTCGAGAGGTTAGACCGGTTTGAGAAATTACCGTCAACAGATCGGGTTGAGCCTGCAATGACGTAACCGCCATTCGGACCTTCTGTAACTGCAAAACCATAATCCTCATTAGAGCCGCCATACTGCCGGGTCCATATCAGTGAACCGTCGGGGCCAATTTTGATGAGAAATATATCGTTCTCGCCACGATTCTGGTTTGCGAACTGGTCGTCATTCGATCTGCTGTAGCCTGTGATGACAAAGTTGCCCTGAGAATCCTGAATAACATCCATCGCCCATTCGCTGTTAGACCCCCCGTAGGTTCGCACCCACTGTTGGTTTCTATTGGCATTGAGTTTAAGAGCAAACACATCCCGGTTCCCACGAGCCAGCCCATTGAAAAGCCCGTCAGATGACGTTGTTGTACCAACGATCAAATATCCGCCATCTTCAGTTCTTAGCAGTATCTTTCCAAGATCATCATTGGTGCCGCCATAGGTAAACTCAGACTCTGTTTCAGGTGGCCTCTCAGGCGGCTGGGTGATAGACTCTGCATCACATGATACCAGGGTGAAAAAGATCACCGATGAGATAAGCATTGGAATGAGATTGCGCATAGTTGATTTCTATATGTTTAGCTGCAATAAACGGTGCGGCTTTGATAGCGTATATAGAGAACTAACTTCCGACCTCAAGAAGTTCCACTTCAAATATGAGGACAGACCCGGCTTCAATTGCATTAGCAAAACCTGGACTGGCTCCCTGTGGTGGATTTTGGTTATAGCCTATATCAGATGGAACAAATAGTTCATAAACTGCACCTTCGTTCATTAATTGCAATCCTTCACTGAATCCCGGAATAACCTGACCGACCTGAAAAATAGCCGGAGCATTCCCTGATTCATCAAATACATATCCGTTTGTGAAGGTACCGGTATAATTTACGCGAACCTGGCTTTCAGCACCCGGGCTTTCACCTTCACCCTCTTCTATTACACGATATTGAAGTCCGCTTTCAGTTACCTGTACATCTTCTCTTTCGGCATTATCAGCTAAAAACTCATTGGGTCGTTGCAGAAAGGAGTCGAGAGTTATATCAAAAATTAAAACGGATCCCGGACGGATGGATGTGCCTTGAGGCGGATTATCTCCATAGCCCAACTCTGATGGGATTACCAACTCATATTCAGATCCTACTTCCATCAGCTGAACACCTTCGTAGATTCCGGATAAGATGTTTTCGGTTAAAGCAAAATAGTCGAGTTGAGTAGTTCTGACAAATACATCGCCATTGATGAGCCGGCCTTCGTACTCTACAAATACGACAGCACCATCATAAGGGTTTTCACCTTCACTCTCTTCCAGAACGCGATATTGAAGTCCACTCTGTGTAACTGTTACGCCCTCTTTTTGGGCATTTTCTTCAAGAAAATCGGTTTCATCGACAGGCTCTCCAAAAGGGTTTCCCGGATCGCTGAGGCAACCGGTGATAAAAAGTGCAGCAAATAAAACGGGTAGGATTAGATAGTTGAGCTTCATAAAAGGTTGTGGCTTGT
>SL_7KL_010_BRINEDRAFT_10000237_pt1 | contig 25183 bp, 23 predicted proteins | sample SodLak_010_BRINE_FD_10663 | JGI IMG/M metagenome (IMG submission 10663)
CCGCCGATGTCGGGTCGGTGGCCGAGGCGGCGGCGCTGGCGGCAGCCGGCGCAGGCGCGCGTTTGCTGTTGCCGCGTCGTCTGTCAGCGCGGGCCAGCTGTGCGGTGGCCTGGGTCGATGCCCATCACCTATCCAAGGAGTCATCATGACGGTTCATTTTGTCGGAGCGGGGCCGGGTGCCGCGGACCTGCTGACCCTGCGCGGGCGCGATCGCATTGCGGCCTGTCCGGTATGCCTGTACGCGGGTTCACTGGTACCCGAGGCCGTGCTGGAGCATGCGCCGGAGGGGGCGCGTGTGATCAACACCGCGCCGTTGACGCTGGACGCGATCATGGACGAGATCCAGCGCGCGCATGCGGCCGGTGAGGATGTCGCACGACTGCATTCCGGCGATCTGTCGGTGTACAGCGCCCTGGGCGAACAGATCCGCCGCCTGGAGGCGGCCGGGATCGACTACACCATCACCCCGGGCGTGCCGGCGTTTTCCGCGGCCGCGGCGACCCTGGGGCGCGAACTGACCGTGCCGGAGGTGGCACAGTCGGTGGTGCTGACGCGTACGCCGGGACGGGCCTCGTCGATGCCGGAGCGCGAACGGCTGGAGGCTTTCGCCGCGACCGGGGCGACCCTGGCGATCCACCTATCGCTGCACAATATCGAGACCGTGGTCGAGGACCTGCGTCCGCACTACGGCTGCGACTGTCCGGTGGCGATCGTCTTCCGCGCCAGCTGGCCGGACGAGACCGTGGTGCGCGGTTCGCTGGGCAATATCGTGGAACGGGCAGTGGCCCTGACCACGCGGCGTTCGGCGCTGATCCTGGTGGGGCCGGCGCTGGATCCGGGCGATTTCCGCGACAGTGCGCTGTACGACCCGGCGCACGTGCGCCGTTATCGGGGCATGGACGGGGACTAAGCGTCGCGTCTTCGATCTTCCGCAGGCAGGGACGATCCCGGTGAGCGTTGTGGAGGCCCCGGTGTTCGCCTGCAAGCAGGCTCCTTGTGTCTTGCGGTTCACGGCGATGTGGCAGCCTGCTTGCAGGCGAAGGTGGTTGCTTCCTGGTCAGGATTACGGAAAGGGGCCGCCAGGCGGCCCCTTGGTTCCTACCCGGTTCAGCGGCGGCGGTAGTTGTCGTGACAGGCCAGGCAATGGTGGCGCACGCCGTTCAGGGCCTCGGTGGCGCGAAGCTGGAAGTCTTCGTTCCCCAGGTCCTCGGCCGACTCCACCTTGCGCTGTAGTTGTTGGGCGGCCTCGCGGTAGGCGGCCTTGTACTCGGCGAAGTCCGGGTCTTCCCAGGCCGCGGGCAGGGCTCCGGGTTCGCCGTGCCGCGCGGGTGTCTCGCGTGCGAACCAGGTTTCGATGTCGTCGGCGCGGCGCGCCAGTTCCTCGGCCAGATCGGGCAGACGTCCGGCGAATGGTGCGCCATAACGCAGGATCTGCTCGATGCTGCGGTAGGTGGCGGATGTGCCCTGCATGCTCTGCTGACGGAAGCGCTGGAAGGCCTCGGTGGCGTCCACTGTGTCCGGGTCGTCCAGGGTCTCGCTGTAGTCGTCACCCCAGGGCCCGGGCATCGGAAGCGTCACCTCGCCGGCATGGGCGACGGTGGCGGCGAGCAGGATCAGGACAAGGCCGGTGACCCGGAGGGCCGGTGTGAAGGTGGTTCTAGTCATGTCGGATCTCCTTTCCGGTTTCAGAAGCGGAACTGGTGCTGCAAGTGCAGCTCCCAGTCTGAAGTGCCAGCGTCGCGGTCCAGCCACATCAATTGGGTCTTTTGTCGCTGGCCGCGGTGATACCAGTTGAGGCCGGCGCCCCATTCGCGCTGCCAGCGCTCGTCGGTGCCGAGGTCGTCGCCGGCGTCGTGGCGCAGCACAGCGTGGCGCGCGGCGACCTCTAGCCCCTCCCAGGGCAGTGCCTGGGCCAGCTCGAGTTCGGCGCCCAGGTCGTGGTAGGAGGGACCGTGATCGGGCGATACGTCGCGGCGGAAGGCGGCGACTGAAATGGCGGTGCGGGCAAACTTGACGACGCTGTCGGCCGTTGCGGTGACCCAGTCGGCGCGTTGCTGATTTACCTGGTTCTCCCGTCCGCGAGTCCAGTCGCGCAGGTGATTGCGGTTCGCCGCCTGCAGGCCGACGCCGTGGGCCACCGTATGCTCGACCGGCTTGCCGACGGTCGTGTTGTCGCGCGGAAGGGTACCTACCGGTGCCCAGGCCCCCCGAGCGCTGAACAGGTGGCCGGAGGTGGACGGTCGGTCATCCCGCTGGTCAAGGCGGCCGCGACCGTCAAACACGCCGATGGCCCAGGCCCGGTCGTCGCCGTCGCCCCCCAGTAGGGTGACGCCGGTATCGCGTCCGGCCGGGACCTCGAACTGATTCCCCGCGATGCTCAACTCGGTGAACAGCCGGTTGGGGCCGCCGATGTCCCGCGGCAGACCGAAGGGCACGGTGAACTGGCCGGCGCGCAGGTCGAGGGACTCGGTCAGCGCGTATTGGAGCCAGACATCGCGCATCGAGAGCTCGCCGCTGCTGAAGTCGGGCTGCAGGCGAAAACTAAGATCGGGGTGGAAGAGGGTGCCCGTCGTATCCAGCCAGGCGCGGCGAAAGTCGAATTCGGTGGTGGTTCCCTCGTCGCCCCGCTCGATGGCGTAGCGGCCCTGGATGAGCGGGTCCAGGGTGATGGCGAAGTCGTCGGCTTCGCTTCCGAATTCGAACTGTGCCTGGAGGGGGGAAGCCCCGCCACTGGCGATCAACAGGCCGAGAAGGGTCGGGGCCGGAGCCAGGAGTGGCGGCCGGCCGGGTCGTCGGGTCGGTTTGTTCAAAGTCATTCTCCCTGGGACGCACACCCCGTGCGCCGTGGATGGAATGACGCTGGGTGGGCCAGGGGAGGTCGGGGACTATAGACACAGCGAGCCCGACCCGACCGCTTGCCCGCCGCAGCGTCAGGTTTCCTCCTGGCCGGTCTCCGGACTCGTGAAGCGGGCGGGGGTGCCCGGGCGGATCGCCTTCCCACGCCGAATTGCGGCGCAGTGGTTGTCGATCCGTTGTCTTCACCTACCGTTGCGGGGGCAGTGCCGGCATTGCGAACGGCAGTTCGCGCACCGGCTTCCCGATTATCCCCGGCGATGGAACGCCAGGGCACCTGGAGGCGGGGCGAAGGGTACTGGTGTGCAAACAGGCCGGCAAGAGGCGCGTTTGATGAGCGACCAACCGCAATGATTGATCTGGATCAACGGGCGGGCTGATTTCGCTGGTCGATCGAATACCGGGTCGATAGGGTGGGATTCAGGTGATTTGGACCGAGTCTATATCGGTCTTCGCCGACACCGATCCAATCTCAGGGAGACGCGCCATGATTCGACGTTCTTATCTTCGTAGCGCCATCTTTTCGGCCTGCACCGCCCTGGCGCTGGGCGTGGCCGCGCCCGCCGTGGCGGATACCGACTACTCGCAGTACCGGGATGTGTTCGAGCCGCTGCCGGCGCTGCCGCCGATCCCGGCGGACAACTCGATGACGAAGGAGAAGATCGAACTGGGCAAGATGCTGTTCTTCGAGCCGCGCATCTCCAGTTCGGGCGTGATCTCCTGCGCGACCTGCCACAACCCGGCGCTGGGCTGGGCGGATCGTATCCCGCGTGCGGTGGGTCATGACGGCCAGGTCGGCGAGCGCAACACCCCGACGGTGCTGAACTCCGGCTTCTTCACGGCACAGTTCTGGGACGGCCGCGAGGACGACCTGGAAGGCCAGGCGCTGGGTCCGATCCAGGACGCGATCGAGATGGCGATGCCATTGGAGGACGCAATCGAGCGTCTGGAAGAGTTCAACGAGTACCAGGAGAAGTTCGAGGCCGCCTATCCGGACTATGACGGTGACAACGTGATCAATGCCGATCACGTGGCCCATGCGCTGGCGACCTTCCAGCGCACGCTGAACACCCCGAACTCGCCGCTGGACCGCTGGCTGGTCGGGGACGAGGGCGCGATGAGCGAGCAGCAGATGCGCGGCATGAAGCTGTTCGCGGATAACGGCTGCGTCGCCTGCCACCGTGGCCCGGCACTCACCGACAGCCACTTCCATCGCATCCAGGTGCCGGGCTCGGAAGACGAGGGCCGTTACCTGGTGACCGGGGAGGAGAGTGATCGCTTTGCCTTCAAGACCCCGACCCTGCGCAACGTGGCGTTGACCTATCCCTACATGAACAACGGCGAGACCGCGACGCTGGACGAGGCGATCCGCATCATGGGGCAGGAGATGCTGGGCATGGAGTTTAGCGACGATGAAGTCGCGGACCTGGAGGCCTTCATGCACGCGCTGACCGGTGACATGCCGCAGTTCGAGATCCCGTCACTGCCGTAAGCGACCGGTTGCCACTGGCGATGACAAGCCCCCTCCGGGGCCGGAGGGGGCTTTTTTGTGCCGCCTATTCGACGGTGATGGTGATCTTGTCGGAGGTCACTGGCGGGTCGAAGCTGAGGTGGCGGTAATCCATGAAGAGCAATTGCAGGGTGTGGGTGCCCGCCTCCAGTTCGATCTCGCCTTCGGTCTGACCGCCTCCGAAGTGGCGCTTGTGGTCGGAGAAGGGGAGCGAGGCATCCAGGTCGACCTCGTCCAGCGGCTGGTTCACCAGCAGGTGGTGATGCCCGGTGTTGTCGGCCTCGACGCCGGCCGGGGCCACGCCCATGCCGCGCAGGCCCATCTGGATCCGCACGGGACTTTCGACGGTGTCGCCATCCTGCGGACTGATGAAGTACACCTCGGCCCCTTCGGGCGCCGGAACGCGGTCCGTGCTGGCCGCACTGCTTGCGGCCAGGGCGAATCCTCCAGTGACCAGAGCGATGGTCGCGAGGCGGGTGAGCGAAACGGATTTCATCACGACTCCTTCGGGCGATAGGGCCCGTGTGTTGGCCTGTCTCGATTATAGCCGGCGGAAACCGGGCTGCCGGGTTATCGCCCTGTAGCGTTCTGCTACCCTAGGCGCCTTTGCTCACTACCCGTAATCGAGTGTCCCGCGCATGAGTTTCCGTACCCGTTTTGCCCCCAGTCCCACCGGTTATCTGCACATTGGTGGTGCCCGTACCGCATTGTTCTCCTGGTTGTACACCCGTCATCACGGCGGCGACTTCGTGCTCCGCATCGAGGACACCGATCTCGAGCGCAGCACTGCGGAGTCGGTGAACGCGATCCTGGAAGGCATGAACTGGCTGGGTCTGACCTACGATCAGGGCCCGTTCTATCAGACCGAGCGCTTCGACCGGTACCGGGAGGTGATCGATCAGCTGATGGCCGCCGGGCATGCCTACCGCTGCTACTGTTCGAAGGAAGAGCTGGACGCGATGCGCGAGGAGCAGAAGGCGCGCAAGGAGAAGCCGCGCTACGACGGTCGCTGCCGCGCCCGTACCGAGCCGCGCGAGGGCGTGGAGCCGGTCATTCGCTTTCGTACCCCGGACGAGGGCGTGACGGTCGTTGACGACATGGTGCGAGGGAAGGTCGCGTTCCAGAATCACGAGCTGGATGACCTCATCATCGCCCGCTCGGATGGCTCGCCGACCTACAACCTGACGGTGGTGGTCGACGACATGGACATGGGCATCACCCACGTGGTGCGCGGCGACGATCACCTGAACAACACGCCGCGCCAGATCAACATCCTCAAGGCGCTGGGCGTGGAGCCGCCGCGCTATGGCCACCTGCCGATGATCATGGGCCCGGATGGTGCCAAGTTGTCCAAACGCCACGGCGCGGTGTCGGTCATGCAGTACCGCGACGAGGGCTACCTGCCGGAGGCACTGCTCAACTATCTGGTGCGCCTGGGCTGGGCGCATGGCGACCAGGAGATCTTCGGACTGGACGAACTGGTTCGGCTGTTCGACATCAAGGACGTGAACCAGTCCGCCTCCGCCATCAACCCGGACAAGCTCCTGTGGCTGAACCAGCATTACATCAAGACGCTGGACCCGGACCACGTCGCGCTGGAACTGGGCTGGCACCTGGGGCAGCTGGGGATCGATCCCTCCGAAGGGCCGGAACTGCGCGACGTGGTCATCGCACAGCGCGAACGGGCGCGTACCCTGCGCGAGATGGCCGAGAACAGCGTGTATTTCTATCGCGAGTTCGAGGACTACGACGAGAAGGCGGCGCGCAAGCAGCTGACCGCCGAGGCGCAGCCCGTGCTGCAAACCCTGCACGATGGCTTCAGCGCTCTCGGGGCGTGGGAGAAGGAGGCGCTGCACGAGGTGGTGGTGCACACTGGCGAGCGGCTGGAACTCAAGCTCGGCAAGGTGGCGCAGCCCTTGCGTGTGGCCCTTACCGGCGGCACGGTGTCCCCGCCCATCGATGACACGTTGGTGCTCATTGGTCGCGAGCGCGTTCTGGCCCGTATCGACCGTGCGTTGCAGAAAATTTCCGCCGCAGCGGGTTGACACATTTGGGGGTGCTGGCTACAGTACGCGCTCGCCTGACACGGGGCCATAGCTCAGCTGGGAGAGCGCCTGCATGGCATGCAGGAGGTCGGCGGTTCGATCCCGCCTGGCTCCACCACTCAGGGGTACTGCGAGTTCATTAATGCATCGTTTTGGAGTCATATCGCTCTACGTTGGATTGGTGCTGGCAGTGATCGGATTGATCGGCGGATTCGGGCTGATGCTCACCGGGGAACAGACCTGGTCGAAGCCCCTCATCGCGCTGGTACCGGTCGGGTTTTTGCTGGTGTTCAACGGTCTGGTGACGACGCTTCTGCATCGCGCACCAGGTAGCGAGGAAGACCGGCCCAAGGGCCCACCGGAGTAAGACGGAAGTAAGAAGAAGACGTTGCCTCTACGTCCCCATCGTCTAGAGGCCTAGGACACCGCCCTTTCACGGCGGCGACCGGGGTTCGAATCCCCGTGGGGACGCCATATCCCGAAAAGGCCCGAACCGCAAGGTTCGGGCCTTTTCTTTTGTGGTGTTGGGATCACACCGGTAGCGCCCTGGCCGCCGGGCGCTTGTCCCGGCGGCTGATGTCAGGCGAGGCGGGGATCGCGCTGGCGGGGTTCGTCGGGGTGCGGGCGCGGGATGATGCAGTGGTTGATACGCAAGAGTTCGCGTTCGGCCCAGGATTGCACCTGGGGGTCGCTGGCGAATCGGGCGTAATCGAGCAGGGCCTGGCGTTCGATGTTGGGATTGCCTTGTTCGTGGGCGATGCTGCGCGCGCTTTCCAGGTCCTGCCAGCCGTCGTCGGCTTTCCCTTTGCTGCTGGCCAGAAGGGCGACGGCGCGCAACCGGCGGATGGCCGGTTCGAAGGCGAGATCGCCGCGCTTGCGGCAGCCTGTCAGCGCCTCGTCGGCTATTGCCAGACGCTGTTCGGCCGCGATGTCACTGGTCTCCAGGGCGTCCAGCAGGATGAGCTGGAAGATGGTGTTGACGCCATCCATGATGTGGCGCATCGCCTCGACCTGCTGTTCGATGGCCTGGTAGGCATCGGCTTGGCCCTGCCGGGCCAGGGCCCAACTCTCGAGGGTGATGCCGGCGGCGCGCCACAGCGGATAGTCGTACTCGCGGGCGATGGATAGCGCGTGGCGCGCTGCAGGCAGCGCGGATTCCGGGTCGCTGGAGTAGAAGCCGAGTACCGAGCGGAAGGCATATACGAAGGCCTCGGTAGGCCGATGGCCGAGTTGGTCTGCCTGTTGGCACGCGGCATCCATTTCGGTCCAGGCGCGCGCGTGATTTCCCAGATGGAGCAACGTCCAGGCCATGAAGCCCCTGGCGCTGATGGCCGGGTTTTCGGTATGGCGCGCCACCAGGGTTGCGTGGTCGGCGTCGCGATAGAGCTTGACCGCCCGCGTCTGGTGTTCCAGCGCCTCGGCGAAGCGGCCGGTCCAGAAATGGGTGTTGCCCTGGACATAATGGGCCGCGATGCGCAGCAGGCGGTCGCCGGAGCGCTCGGCCAGTTGCTCCATCTCCGCGGCGAGGCGATGAGCCTCCTGGAATCCATGCCAGGAGCCGGCGCCGTGCCACAGGCCCCAGAGGACGCGGAAGTACTGCACCGGGTCCTGTTCCGGGGCGGTGAGGCGCATGGCGCGTTCGAAGATATCGTTGACCGTGCGCGAACCGTAGCCCAGCAGGGCCAGGTTGGAGGCCCCCACGCCACCCAGGGCGCGCAGTGTGTCACGTTCGTGGGTCGCCAGATCGCCGCTCGCGTGGGCCTCTGGGTGACGCTCCAGGCAGTCCAGCGCGTCTTCGAAGTAGTGCGAGGCCTCGGGCAGGATGCCGCGGGCGAAGGCGGCTTCGCCGGCCTGCAGCCAGGCGTTTACGGCCTCCGGATAGCGACCGGCGTGGTAAAGGTGGTTGGCGATGCGACCCCAGTCGGCGGTCTGCATGCCATGCTCGCCGTCTTCCTGCATCAAGTCGGCCAGCTGGCCGTGCAGACGGGTGCGGTCGCTCAGCAGCATCGATTCGTAGGCCGCCTGGCGGAACAGGACGTGGCGGAAGCGATAGCGCACACCATCCACCATGCCGGCAGGTTCGATGAAGCCCTTCCCGGTCAGGCGCGTCAGTTGGCGGCGGATGGTATCGGCGGGCTGGCCGCGCAGGCGGCTGAGGATTCGGGTGTCGAAGTCGCGCCCGATGACTGCGGCGGAATGCGCCAGTTCGCGGGCACTGCCGAGCTGTTCCAGACGCGCGACCAGGAGATTGGAGAGTCCTGGCGGCAGGGTTTCGGGCAGCTGGCCGGTGCGGGCGGCTTCGAGGGCATAGCGCGTGAGTTCCTCGAGAAAGAGCGGGACGCCCTCGCCACGCTCGACCAGTTGGTCGCGCAGGCCGCTGGAAAGGCGGCCATTCGGGTCCAGACGGTCCACCAGGCCGTGTGCGGCGGCATCGTCCAGGCCGTGGAGGCGGATGTGCTCCAGCGACAGGTCGCGCCAGGAGGAGCGAAAGCTCATGCGGGCCGTCAGGATGGCCATGATCGGTCGGTGATGCAGACGCTGGTACAGGCGTCGCAGGAACTCCGAGGTACCGGAGTCCATCCAGTGCAGGTCGTCGCAGATCAGCAGGGTCGGTCCATGGGCCGACCGTCGGTGGACCAGTTCGACCAGGGTGTCGATGATGCGGTCGCGGTCCAGCCCCTCGTGAGCCAGGCTCTCGGGGCCGTCGGCCTCCGGGTGGGTCAGCCAATGGGCGAGGCGTGGTGCGAGTTTGGGGGGTGTGCCCGCGACCTTGAGGGCGCCTTCGAGGCGCCGCTGGCGGGCTTCGCGCAGGCTATCCTGACCCATCCAGGTGGCAAAGGCCTGACGTACAGGCGCCAGGAGCTGCCGAGTGCGATCCTCGCGGCACTTGAGCAGGTAGCGTGAGCGAGCCTGTCCGCGGACTTGCTGGTCGAGCCCCCGGGCAAGCCGGCTCTTGCCCAGCCCGGCCTCACCCTGGACCAGCACGAAGCGGACCTCGCTGGTTTCCAGGACCTGGTCCCAGTGCCCCCGAAGCTGTTGCAGTTCCTGGCTGCGCCCGGTGAGGGGCGTGAGGTCGCGCAGGCTCTGTGCATCCACCCGGTCCAGCGGGCCGGGGTCGCCGGTGACGCGGTAGGCACCGGTACCGTCGTCGGTCGCGCGGAAGCTGAAGTACCCCGAGACGCGGGCGTAGGTCGGTGCGCTGACGCGCAGGGTCCCGGGATCGGCTTGCTGCGCGCAGTCGTGGACACGGGCGGTGAGCTGGCCCGTCGGATCGGGCAGGTCGGGGTCGGCACCGGTGACGATCAGATCGCTATCCACGGCCAGACGCAGCTTGCAGTCGGCGGGGGCGGTCTCCAGCGCTTGCCAGGCGGCGTGTACGGCGTCGACGGTGGCCTCTTCGCGACCGGCCGGGTAGCCGAAATAAGCCAGCAGGCCGTGTCCCGGGGAGGGCACCACATGGCCGTGATGGCTCAGCAGGACGAAGTCGACGTGCTCCAGGGCGCGGTTCACCTGCTGCTGCTGGATCTCGATGTCGGCTTCCGCGTCGGGCTGGACATGGCAGGCCACGACGGTGACCCGCCGACGTTCCGGGCGCAGGATGGCCGGTTCGGCCTCCTCGGTCTTGGCGCGCTGGCTAGTGGCCTCGGCCCGCTCGGCGCCAAGGATTTCCTCGCGCGTGCGTGCCAGCAGTTCGCCGGGCGCCTTGCCGGCCTCGGCCTCGAGATGGGCATAGTGATCGAGCGCCCGCTTCGGGTGGCCGCTGGCTGCGAGGGCCTTCATCAGGAGGTGGTGCAGGGTCTCGTCGTGTGGCTCCATCGCCAGCAGGCGGTGGAGCTCGGCGAGCAGGGGTTCGCCTTCGTTGGGTTTGGCCAGTGCGACGAGGTTGTGGGTGATGAAGACGAGCAGATTTTGCCAGTGATGGTCACGCTGGGCCTGGGCCCAGGCGGACAGTTCCGGAAGATCCTGCAGGGCGCGCAGTCCCTCGAGGAAGTGCCCGCGGTAGTCGCAGACGATTGCGAGGTTCGGATGGGTGGCCGTGGCTGCGCGGCTTTCGGCAGTGCGTCGCTCGGCGGTGCGTCGCTCGGCGCGGGCACGCTCGGCAGACGCGGCGGTCGTCTCGCGGCTCTCGGCAGTGCGTCGCTCGGCGCGCGCGCGATTCAGGGTGAGGAAGTCGATGCGCGATTCAGGTTGGGGCTGGAAACGCACGTAGCGGGGTGTAGTGTCGAGCAGGGGTGGGTCGCCGGCAGGGAGTTGGCGCCGTAGCTGAAACAGCCCCTGACGCAGGTTGACCCGGGCGCTGTCGGCGTCCAGATCCGGCCAGAACAGGCGGGCCAGTTCCTCGCGCGGGATGCGCCGAGGGCTCTCGGCGGCCACATAGGTGAGGAGCAGCCCGAGCTTCGTCCCGGACAGGGCGGGTATGTCACGGTCCTCCACGCGTACACCAACGGTGCCGAAGGTCGTGATTTCCATATGCGCCAAAGAGGCCTCCCCTTGTCTTGCTCGGCAGTCGTTCGCTGCCATTTGTGACCCGGTCAAATGACCCGGTTACCGTGCCTTCGGCGCGGTCCCGGGGCCGACCGAATGTCCGCCCGACTCGATTGTAACGGCATTCCGCGGTTGGGGTTAGTCGATGCGTATGGTCGCGTAGCCCTGGTGCTCGTAACCCATGATCGACAGGAACGTATTGCCGACCATGTGGATGCCGGGCAATAGATCCTCTTGTTCGAGCTCGAAGCGCCGCGTGGCGATGTTGCACGCCTCCATGTGGATGCCATCCAGCTCCAGCAGGCCCTCCAGGCGCTCATGGATATGGCGCACCGCAGAGACGTCCTCGAGCTCCAGGTGATCGGTGGAGCGGGCGATCAGGCCGGCCGCCCCGCCACGGAAGGCGAAGACCATTTCCGGCTCCAGGCCCTGGCGCTGCATGTCGTCATAGGTCTCGCGGATCACGCTGAGGCGGGCAATCAGGCGTTCCGGGTCGGCAATGGTGATGTCCCAGAGGATGCGTCCCGTGTCCATGCCGGCGATGGCGCGCTGGTCGCCGGGCTTGTCGGCGAGTGCCAGGCCGGGGATCAGCAGGGTGCACATCAGGAAGGAGGCGAGAAGGCGTTGCATGGCGTTCGTCCCTTTTGCGGATGTCCTGTCTCAAGGGTAGCAGGCCAGGGCAACACTGCATGAATGACACGCATCGGTGTTTGCGCCGGTTCTGCGATGCAGGGTTCCGGGTGCGAACGTCAGGGGGTAATGAAAGGCCGGATCGGGAAAGCGGTCCGGCCTTTGCGTGCTGCTCAGTGGCCGTGGTGGCCCTTGTGCAGGTACTCCACGCCGTCGAGGCTCTGGATCTCGATTTCTCGGACCGGGGTAAAGCGCGAGGCGCCCGGGCCCGTGATTTCCTCGGTGACACGGATGCGGAAGGGGGCCACGCAGTTCAGCAACTGGCCAACAAAGCGCTTGCCGTCGTGGGTTACACGCACGGGACTGGTCTCGTCGTAGCGGCTGAAGTTGTAGCTGACATTCTTCGGGTAGTACAGATTCTGTTCGGAAAAGGTCATGGTTGGGCCTGTCTGGGTCAGTGGTTTTTTACGGCCTCGAAGGCCTCGAGTGCGGCCTGGCGGCTGGCTTTCAGGTCCACGATCGGGGCCGGATAGCCGCGCGCACCGCCGGCGCCTGGCGCGTGAATATACCGCGTTTCGACATCCTTGAGCACGGGCACGAAGCGGCGCACGAAGGTGCCGTCGGGGTCGTGGCGTTCGCCCTGGGTTTGCGGGTTGAAGACGCGGAAGTAGGGCGCGGCATCGGCACCGCAGCCGCCGGCCCATTGCCAGCCCAGGGTGTTCGCGGCGAGATCGGCGTCCACCAGCGTGTCCCAGAACCAGTGGGCCCCGTGCTGCCAGTGCAGGCGCAGGTTCTTGGTCAGGAAGGATGCGACCACCATGCGNAGGCGGTTGTGCATCCAGCCGGTCTCCCACAACTGNTGCATCGCGGCGTCGATGATCGGAANCCCGGTCTCGCCGCGCTGCCAGGCCCGCAGGTCGCGATCGGCTTGGCGCCAGGGGAAGGTCTCGAAGCGTGGGTTGAGCGGTTGCTCCGGGGTGTGCGGGAAGTGGTAGAGCACGTGATGGGCGAAGTCGCGCCAGCCGAGTTCGCGCACGAAGGCCTCGGGGCCGCCGCTGTCCGGGTGCAGGCCGGCCTGGCGCAGGGCGCGCAGGATCTGGCGCGGCGACATCTCGCCGAAGTGCAGATGCGGCGACAGGCGCGAGGTGCCGTCCTGATCCGGNCGGTCGCGGCCCTCGGCGTAGGCGCGCACGGCGTTGTCGAGGAATGCTTCNAGGCGCTCNCGGGCCGTGGCCTCGCCCGGGGTCCAGGTGGCGCGCAGGCCGCCGGCCCAGTCGATCGCGGGCAGGAGCCCCAGCTGTTCGGGATTGAGNGAGTCGGGCCAGGCCTCGGGTCGCGGGAGNTCGGNGGGTGCGGGCAGCGGGTCGCGGTCGATNCCGCGTTGCAGGCAGGCCTTCCAGAACGGNCTGAAGACCTTGTAGGGGCGGCCCTGGCCGGTCGCGACCTCCCAGGGCTCGATCAGCAGGTGGGCATTGAAGCTGTGTACTTCGATGCCGTCGGCGCGCAGCCCGGCCTTGATGTCCGGATCGCGCAGGACGATGGCGGGATCGTACAGCCGGTTCCAGTAGACGGCGGTGGCGCCGGTCTCGCGGATCAGGGCCCGCAGGGTGTCGAGGCTGGCACCGGCGCGCAGGATCAGGCGCGAGCCCTGCGCACGCAGGTCGTGGTCCAGCGCGTTGATGCTGTGGTGCAGCCACCAGTTGGATGCGGCACCTGGCTGCCATGGGGCCTCTTCCTCCGGGGCATGGATGAACACCGGGATCACCGGGCCGCCGCGTTCGCAGGCGGCCTGCAGCGCGGGCTGGTCGGCCAGGCGCAGGTCGCGGCGCAGCCAGACGAGGGTGGGGCCGGGGCTTTGCATCAGATGCGGTCTCCCTGGGCGAGAGTCTTGCGGAGTTCTCCGGCCCGGTCGCGGATGGCTTGCAGGCGGTCGGGGTCCATCTTTTCGACGTGTTTCCACTGCAGCGCGGTGCGCGGGTGGCGGGCGAAGCGGTCGCGGTGGCGGTCGAGGAAGTCCCAGTACAGGGTGGTGAACGGACAGGCCTTGTCGCCCAGGGCCTCGGCCGGGTCGAACGGGCAGTGCGCGCAGTAGTTGCTCATGCGCTGGATGTAGCGCCCGGTGGCCACGTAGGGCTTGGAGGCCATGCGGCCATCGTCGGCGTATTGCGACATGCCGACCACGTTGGGGAGCTCCACCCATTCCACGGCATCGACGTAGATGCCCAGGTACCAGGCATGAATCGCGGCAGGCCGCACGCCAAGCAGCTGGGCGAACAAACCGGTGACCATTAGCCGCTGGATGTGGTGGGCGTAGCCCAGTTGCAGGGTCTGGCCGACGGTCTGGTGCAGGCACTGCATGGAGGTGTCGGCGTCCCAGTAGAGGGCGGGGAGCGGCTGCTCGGCCTCCAGCGCGTTCCACTCGTGCCAGGCCTCGCCAAAATGGAAGTACAGCCCGCGCACGTATTCGCGCCAGCCGAGAATCTGGCGGATGAAGCCCTCGACCGCGGCCAGCGGGGCATGGCCATCGCGCCAGGCCTGTTCCGCGGCGTCGATCACCGTGCGTGGATGGATCAGGTGCAGGTTGAGGGCGGTGGACAGGCGGGCGTGGTAGAGCCACGGTTGGTCAGTCCACATCGCGTCCTGATAGGTGCCGAAGGCGGGCAGGCGGTGCTGGATGAAGTCGTCCAGCGCCTGTTGTGCCTGCTGCGCGGTGACGGGCCAGTCGAAGCCGTCGGCCTGGCCCGGCAGGTCCGGGAGATGCCGGGCGATGTCGTCCAGGCACTCGCGGGTGAGCGCGTCCGGCGGAAAGGACAGGGGTGGTGGCAGCAGGCCGGGGCCGTCACGCCCGAAATGCCCGCGGTTGTCGGCGTCGAAATTCCACTGTCCACCGGCGGGCTCGTCGCCGTTCATCAGCACGCCCAGGGCTGTGCGCTGCTCGCGGTAGAAGTACTCCATGCGCAATTGCTTGCGGCCTTTGACCCATTGGTGAAAAGCGTCCAGCGGGACCAGGAAGTGCGGATCATCCAGGACCTCGAACGGGATCGCCTGGTCGGCACAGGCGGCTTGCATGGCGCAGCACGCGGTGTTCGCCCGGCTGCAATACGCGCACGTTTTGCGGTTGGAGGTGTTCGAGGTCGGCGCGCAGGGCGTCGTTCAGGGTCTGCTCGGGGTGTTCGCCGAGGTGGCGATAATGGACGAAAAAGCCGTCATCCCGGCGTTCCTTGCCGAAGTGGCGCATCGCCGACAGGAACAGCGCGGTCCGCGCGATATGCGACGGGGCATGTCGGGATTCTTCGGCCACCTCGGCCATCCAGAGGTGATCCTGCGTCGGGTCCAGTCCCTGCAGACCGGGGTGGTCCGGGGCCAGCTGGTCGCCGAGCACGACCAGAAGGGTGCGCACGGCCACGGGCGAGGCGGAATCGGGCACGGGGCCGGCGCGGGTGGAGCGGGGTTATTCGGGCAGGTGGCGCGAGAGGCGAGCGGCGGCCTCCAGCGGAGGTCCGGGCAGGACCTCGATCTCGCGACCGTGTTCCATCTGCGACAGCTCGAGGGCGGCCGAGCCGGCGAGATAGCAGGGCGGGCCGGCCTGCTTGAGGATCGCCTCCACCCGCGGAAGCTCGGGGCTGCGCATCAGCTGCGAGGAGCCATGGATGATCATTGCCGGCGCGCGCAGGCGACGGATCAGCGTATCGAGGCCCTCGGGACTGGTGGCATCGAACAGGGGCAGGGTCTTCATGCCGCGGCGTGCGCAGGCGAGCTGCAGCAGCATGCCGCCAACCTGCTGGTGGCCGCCGCCCAGCACCAGGCAGGGGTAGGACGGCTCGTCGCAGGCCCGTGTGGCCGAGCGCAACTGATCGGCGAAGGCGGCGGTGGCCCAGGCGGCGAAGATGGCCAGGCGAACCTCGCCTTCGGCACTGTGGCGGGATTCCTCGCGCAGGCGGCGATAAACCTCGAGAAAGGCGCTTTCATGTACGCCGTCCCAACCGTGCCGCATGACCAGCCGGGTGTAGATTCGATCCAGCTCGTCGGCATCCAGGTTGGCCACCGAGGCATACAGAGCCTCGGCGATCGGATCCATGGTGTGGGGGGCGATCCCGGGGCCGGGGCTGGCGCGGCGTTCGCCGGCGGCCTGGGGCCGGGTGCCATCGGCTTCGGGTGATTCGGCCCTGGCGGTGCCGTGTGCGGACTCGTCATTCAGTACGCGATGGACCTGCGAGACCGGGATGCCCTGTTCGAGCAGTTCCATGATCCGTTTGATGCGGGCGATGTCACTCTGGCTGTAGAGCCTGTGACCCTTGGGGGTGCGCATCGGCCGGATCAGCCCGTAGCGGCGCTCCCAGGCTCTCAGGGTGACGTCGTTGATCCCCGTCTCCGCGCACACGTGGCGGATCGGGTACAACCCTTCTTCGTCTTGAAGTTCGATGTGCGTCGCGCTCGCCATGAAATAATTGTACGACATTTGTACATCGCATGTACAAGGGGGGGTGATGCACGATGCGATCCGCGTGATTCCGGGAAAGGGAATGAACCTTCCCTGTCTGCGCGTCCCAAAAGGGTAGCAACCTTTCCTAGATGCTGCTGGAGACCCGCATGTATGCAACCGTCGGAAACCGCTGGATCGGGATGTATGTCCCGTTGTTGCTTGTGGCACTGGCTGCACCCGGTGCGGCTCAAGCCAACCCGGAGATGGCCGACAGTGTGTCACCGTACCTGCGTCTGCATGTGGACGACCCGGTTGAGTGGCGCGCCTGGGATCCGGCGTTGCTGGAAAAGGCCAGGGAAGAACAACGCCCGCTGTTGATCTCCAGTGGCTACTACTCCTGCTTCTACTGTCACGTGATGCAGGAGGAGAGCTTCAAGGACGACGGTATTGCCGAACGGATGAACGCGAACTTCATTCCGGTGAAGGTGGATCGCGAGGTCAATGGGGCACTGGACAGCTATCTGCTGGAGTTCCAGCGTGCAACGGCCGGTAGTGCAGGTTGGCCACTCAATGTGGTGGTGACCCCCGACGGTCATGCCCTGACGGGCGTGGTGTATGCCCCGCGTGACCAGTTCGCCGCATTCCTCGATGGCATCACCCAGCGCCTGGAGTCGGATTACGACCGACTGGTGGATCTCGCCCGGCGTGGGAGCGAGGAGCTCACCCAGCAACTGCGCAAGGGAGAGGAACCGCTTTCCGAGGGCCGCGCGGGCCGGCTGCCGCAGGTCCTGTGGAGCCGCCTGGAGCGCGAGGCCGACGACCTTCAGGGTGGTTTCGGTAGTTCCACCAAGTTTCCCCATTCGCCCTACCTGCACGCGATGCTGGAGGCCGAGCAGGCCGGCACGGCCCCAGGCTGGGTTGCGGAGTTTCTCGAGATCACCCTGGACGAGATGGCCCACTCCGGTCTGCGTGACGTGCTGGGGGGCGGCTTCTTCCGCTACTCCGAATCACCGGACTGGAACGAGCCTCACTTCGAGGTAATGCTGGAGGATCAGGCACAGCTCGCATTGGTTTATCTGCGTGCCGGTGAGCATTTCGGCCGCGAGGACTGGGTGGATCTGGGGCTCGAGAACCTCGATTTCGTCAAGCGGGACATGGCCCTGCGCGAGGACGAGACGGGTGACCAGGCGGAGGCTGCGGAGGGCGGTTTCCGCGGGTTCGCCTCCAGCCTGTCGGCCGTGGACGATCAGGGCCGCGAGGGCGGGGCCTACCTGTGGCCGGAAGAAGATCTGGAAGCGGCACTCGCGGACCACGAGTATCCGGAGTTGGTGCGCGCCTGGTTCGGCATGGAGGGCAGCTCGGTCTTTGATCTTGGCTACCTGCCGCGCAGTGGCGCGGGGATCGAGCAGCTTGCGGAGCGTTTCGACCTGGCAGGGGACGAGGTTCGCGAGCAGGTGGAGTCCGGCCGCGAGGCCCTGATCCAGGCGCGCGAGGCGCGCGGCCTGCCGCGTGACGAGAAGGTGCTGACCGGGGCGCACGGGCTGCTGCTGTCCGCCCTGGCGGAGGCGTCGGCGCACGATGCGCGCTTCCTTGACGCGGGCGCGGCGGTTCAAGCCTGGCTGCTGGAGGTCGCCGCCGACCCGGCGGAGCTGCCGGCGCTGATGGGGCTGCCCGCCGAGCAGGCGGGCACCGCTACGCTCAACGATTACGCCTACGTCGCACGCGGCCTGCGCGACTGGGAAGCGGCAACCGGCGAGGGTGAACATGGCCCGGCCCTGGCACTGCTGGAGGCGGCCTGGGAGCGCTTCCGCGATGGTGACGGCTTCCGTTCGGAGCCGGAGCCCCCGCTGCCGGGGATGATCTCCCAGCGTTTCCACCCGGCGGTGCACCGGCCGTCCCCGACGACCCTGATCTTCCGTCTCAGCGAGGAATGGGCCGAGGACAGCGAGACGGTGGATGCCGCCTTCGCGGACTACGACCTGCGCCCGGGCCGCGCCATCGATGCCGACCCGGAGCAGCATGCCCGCCTGATCCTTTGGCTGCAGGAACGCGACTAACGGGTGCCGTCTGAATCGGGGTTGTTCGCGTTGCCGCCGCAGGTGTGCGCGAACTACGCTGGGTTCCCCAGGGCCATGCTGGTCGTGCAGGCGGACAGGCTGCGGGCAGCTCGCCCGGCGAGAGGNGTGGTCCGCCCTTCGTGGTGACGGCAATCGAGGTTCGGGCGCTCTAAAGTGAAGTTGATCGGTGCGGCGTCTGGGCCAGCACGCTGTCCTTGCCGTCCATATCCACTTCCGTCAGCGTGGCCTGCCCGGGCTTCTGGAAGCCGTCTTCAGGTTGAATCCGCGATGAAAGAGAGTCCGTCCCTGCCCCCGAGTCACCCCCTGCGGGAGTCGATTCACGATGAAGTCCATGCGCGTTTCTACGAACCGCTGGACGCCCCTTCGACTGCCTCGTGGCTGGCGCTTTTGTCGCCGCGCGACTCCACCGAGCGCGAACGCGAACTGGTAGCGGAGCTCTGCCGTCGTTTCGGCGTGAACGAGCCGGTCCCGCAGAAGAACTTCGTCGCCTGCGATCTGGGGCCGTTTCGCTTGCGCTGGGAACGCCACAACGAGTTCTCCACCTGGTCATTCTTCGTAACCGGAGAAGCCTTCAGCGACCCGTTCGCCGACCCGGCGATCAACCGCGTGCCGGCCGACTGGCTGAGCGAGCTGCCAGGGAGCACCATCGCCGCGATCCATCTGGCGCTGGAGTCGCGTGACATGCCGGAGCGGTCCTTCGAGCAGCTGGAAGCCGTATTTGCTCCGCACCCCATCGTCGGCAACGGCGTGGCTGGCGGCGATGGCCTGGTATGGACCGATTTTCGGGTCCACGACGACGGTTTCTCCCGCTTCCTGGTCCGCGATGTCGATCTCACTCGGCGTGAGGCCGGCCGTATCGCCCAGCGCCTGTTCGAACTGGAGACCTACCGGTTGCTGGCCCTGCTGGCGCTGCCGCTGGTCCGCGAACTGATGCCGGAACTCGACGAACTCGAGGGCCGGCTGAACGACATTAACGACGAGATGGCGGGGATCACCGAGCAGTTCGCCGCATCGGACCGCGAGCAGCAGTTGCTGGCGGTGCTCTCCGACCTTGCATCCGACGTCGAGCGCCTGAGCAGCTATGCCGGCAGCCGTTTCCACGCATCCCGCGCCTATGCCTCGCTGGTGAGCAGGGGCGCTGAGGAACTGAGAACCAAGCGCATGCCGGGGCTGCAGACCCTGTGCGAATACCTGGGCTGGCGCATGGATCCGGCCATGGGTACCTGCGCGTCGCAGGCGGAGCGGCTGGAGGTGCTGTCCACGCGCATCCACCGCACCGGATCGCTGTTGCGCACCCGGGTGGACGTGGCGCTGGAACGGCAGAACCGTGACCTGCTGAGCTCGATGAACCGGCGCGCCGACCTGCAGTTGCGCCTGCAGCGGACAGTGGAGGGGCTTTCGGTGGTGGTGATCAGCTACTACCTGACCAGCCTGGTGGCCTACCTGTTACGCGGGGTGGACGAGGCGGTCGCGTTGCTGACGGTGCCGGTGGTGGTCGCCGGGGTGTGGTTTGCCCTGAGGCGGATGCGCGCGCGAATCGAGCGGAAGGCCGGGCGCGGGGCCTGACCCCCGGCACCCCCCGGGGCGGGCGCGGGACCTTCAGGCGTCGGAGCGGGCGGTGGCTTCCTTTTCGGCCTTGTGCAGGCGCTGGAGCATGGCCTTGAGGACCTTCGGATTGCCGGCGACGACGTCGCCGCGGCGCATCACGTCCGGGTTGCCCTGCCAGTCGCTGACCACGCCGCCGGCTTCCTGCACGAGGAGCAGGCCCGCGGCCATGTCCCAGGGCTGCAGGCCCATCTCCCAGAAGCCGTCGAAGCGCCCGCAGGCGACCCAGGCCAGGTCCAGTGCGGCCGAGCCGGGGCGGCGTATTCCGGCAGTGCCCGGGACCAAGTGGCGCAGGCTGCTCAGGTAGCGCTCCAAGTCCTGGCCCTCGCGGAACGGGATGCCGGTGCCCAGCAACGCGCCGTTCAGGTCCTTGCGTTCGGAGACGCGGATACGGCGACTGTTGAGGAAGGCGCCGGCGCCGCGCGTGGCGGTAAACAGCTCTTCCTTCAGCGGGTCGTAGACCACTGCCTGCTCCAGCCGGCCCTTGTGTTTCAGGGCGATGGAGATGCCGTACTGCGGGATCTCGCGCAGGTAGTTGGTGGTGCCATCCAGCGGATCGATGATCCAGACGAAGTCGGCATCGCTGCCGCTGCCGCTTTGTTCACCGCCTTCCTCGGCCATGATCGAGTGGTCGGGATAGGCGCGGCGCAGGGTGTGCACGATGGCCTGTTCGGCGGACAGGTCGACATCCGACACCCAGTCGTTACGGGCCTTTTCGCGGGTGTTCATGCGATCCGGCCGGCCCCAGGCGCGGGTGGTGATGCGTCCGGCCTCGCGGGCCGCCGATACCGCCGTGTTCAGCATGGGGTGCATGGGGTGTCTCCTGGTGTTCTTCGGGGTGTCCGGCGGGCGCGCGCACGCGCCGCGGGAAGGCCGCGAACAATACACAAGCCGCTCTTTTTTGGGAAGTCGAGAGCCCCCCTGTGTACAATCCGCGAGCTTTGATGCGGGCATGGCAACGGAGACTCCACGAATGGAAGAACGCCTGAACCGGGTGCGCGTCGTGCTGGTGGGTACGACGCATCCGGGCAACATTGGGTCCGCCGCACGTGCGATGAAGGCCATGGGAGTGACGGATCTGGTGCTGGTGGCGCCGGAGCGGTTTCCGCATGCCGATGCCACGGCGCTGGCGTCCGGGGCGGATGACCTGCTGGCGCGTGCGCGCGTGGTCGAAGACGTGGCCGCCGCGGTCTCCGACTGCGTGTGGGTGGTGGGTACCAGTGCCCGGCTGCGCACCCACTCGGTACCGGTGCTGGGCCCGGACGTGGCGGCCGGGCAGGCGCTGGAGAACGCGGCCCTGGGACCGGTGGCCCTGGTTTTCGGACGTGAACACAGTGGTCTGACCAACACCGAGCTGGATTACTGCAACGCGTTTGTGCAGATCCCGACGGTGCCGGATTTCAGCTCCCTGAACCTGGCCGGCAGCGTGCAGGTAATGACCTACGCGCTCCGCATGGCGGCCCTGACCGGAATGGATCCCGGGCAGGCGAGTGCGGCAGGGGAGGTACGCGACCCGCTCGCGACCCAAGACGAGATGGAGGGTCTGTTCCGTCATTTCGAGCAGGCCCTGACGACCATCGAGGTGCTCGACCCGGACAATCCGCGCAATCTGATGCGGCGCTTGCGGCACCTCTATATGCGCGCCGGACTGACCGGCAGCGAGGTGCGCATGCTGCGCGGTATATTGACGCACACGGAAAAGGGCCGCTGAGGGCGCCGGAAACCGGCGTGATAACCTAGCGGATGACTCGGGAATTGAGGCCGGCCCATGTTTGACAGGATGCGCGAGGACATTCGCTGCGTGTTTGACCGTGACCCGGCGGCACGCAACGCCTTCGAGGTGCTGACCGCATACCCCGGCCTGCATGCGCTGTGGTATCACCGCCTCGCGCACTGGTTGTGGAACCACCGGATGCGCTGGCTGGGGCGCGTGATCGCGAACTTCAGCCGCTGGGTGACCGGCATCGAGATCCATCCGGGGGCGACCCTCGGCCGACGGTTCTTTATCGATCATGGCATGGGGGTGGTGATCGGCGAGACCGCCGAGGTCGGCGACGACTGCACGATCTACCACCAGGTGACCCTGGGCGGCACCACCTGGGAAGGCGGCAAGCGCCACCCGACGCTCGGCAACGAGGTGGTGATCGGTGCGGGTGCCAAATTGCTGGGCCCGATCCACGTGGGCGACCACGCGCGCATTGGCTCCAACGCAGTGGTGCTGAAGGATGTTCCGGCGGAGGCGACCGCGGTCGGCATTCCCGCCCGGGTGCTCGGCCCGCGGCCCGAGCCCGATCCGCGCTTCCAGCAGATGGCGGACCGCATGGGCTTCGATGCCTACGGCCTCTCGCGGGACATGCCAGATCCGGTGGCCAACGCGATCCACCGCATCGTGCAGCGCGTACACGACCTGGACGAGCGCATGGAACGGGCCTGCCAGGCGCTCAAGCGCGCCGGTATCGATCCGGGCGAGGCCCTGGGCGAGGACGATTCGGGCCCGCTGGAGGCCTGCGATCTGGAAGGTCTGGAGCCGGACGAGTGCGAGGTTCCGCCGAACGTGGCGCCCCAACAAGAACGTAAACAGCAAGGGAATACTTGATCGTTTTGCTCGGGTATTGCTAAGCTTGCCGGCAAATGACTGACAAGTGCACTCAACCATGAAACTGACGACCAAAGGCCGGTACGCCGTCACCGCCATGCTCGATGTGGCGATGCACACCCGCAACGGGCCGGTATCCCTGGCCGAAGTGGCGCGGCGGCAGAAGCTTTCGCTGTCCTATCTGGAGCAGCTTTTTTCCAGGCTGCGCCGCAAGGGGCTGGTGAACAGCAGTCGCGGGCCGGGCGGGGGCTATGCCCTCAGCCGTGAGCCGGAGGGGATCAGCGTGGCCGACATCGTGGTGGCGGTGGACGAGCCGGTGGACGTCACCCGCTGCGGCGGCAAGGCCAACTGCAATTCGGATTCGCGCTGCCTGACGCACGACCTGTGGACCGATCTGAGTCAGCAGGTCTATGACTTCCTCAGCACCCGCTCGCTGGCGGATGTACTGCAGCGCCATCGGGAACAAATGGAAAAAGACGGCGTGCAGGAGGTCGTGATGCACGGCGCCCCTCTGCAAGCCTCGACCGGAAAAAGCCATGCGACCGCCAAAGCGGCCGCGGAAAGGAGCTAACGCGCAATGAGTGACCTGAAACTGCCGATCTACCTCGATTATTCCTCGACCACGCCGGTTGACGAGCGCGTGGCCGAAAAGATGGCCGGCTGCCTGACCAAGGACGGCCTGTTCGGCAATCCCGCCTCGCGCAGCCACAGCTTTGGCTGGAGCGCGGAGAAGGCGGTGGAGAACGCTCGCGGCCAGGTCGCCGAGCTGGTGGGCGCCGATCCCAAGGAAATCATCTGGACCTCCGGTGCGACCGAGGCCGATAACCTGGCGATCAAGGGTGCCGCGCACTTCTACCAGCGCAAGGGCAAGCACATCATCACCGTGAAGACCGAGCACAAGGCCGTGCTCGACACCACGCGTCAGCTGGAGCGCGAGGGCTTCGAGGTCACGTACCTGGGTGTGAAGGAAAACGGCCTGATCGACCTTCAGGAGCTGCAAGACGCGATGCGTGACGACACCATCGTGGTCTCGGTGATGCACGTGAACAACGAGATCGGCGTCATCCAGGACATCGAGGCGATCGGCAACCTTTGCCGTGAGCGCGGGATCGTGTTCCATGTGGATGCGGCCCAGTCGACCGGGAAGGTCGCAGTCGACCTGTCCAGCCTGCCGGTGGACCTGATGAGCTTCTCTGCGCACAAGACCTACGGTCCGAAGGGCATCGGCGCGCTGTTCGTGCGCCGCAAGCCGCGCGTGCGGATCGAGGCGCAGATGCACGGCGGCGGCCACGAGCGTGGCATGCGCTCCGGCACGCTGGCACCGCACCAGATTGTCGGCATGGGTGAGGCCTTTGCGCTCGCCGGTGCCGAGATGGGCCCCGAGCTGGAGCGCATCCGCATGCTGCGCGACCGTCTGTGGACGGGTCTCGACGGCATGGAAGAGGTCTATCTGAACGGCGATCAGGAACAGCGCGTGGCGCACAACCTGAACGTGTCCTTCAACTTCGTCGAGGGCGAGAGCCTGATCATGGCGCTGCGCGACATCGCCGTGTCCTCCGGCTCGGCCTGTACCTCGGCGAGTCTGGAACCGTCCTACGTCCTGCGTGCCCTGGGCCGCAACGACGAGCTGGCCCACAGCTCCATCCGCTTCTCCATCGGTCGCTATACGACGGTGGAAGAGGTCGACCACACGGTCAAGATTGTGCGCGCCGCGGTCGCCAAGCTGCGCGAACTCTCGCCACTGTGGGAGATGTACCAGGACGGCGTCGATCTGAGCACCGTCGAGTGGGCGGCCCACTAGGGGTCCGCTCGACACCACTAACGCAACGCGTACACACGCAACAGGAGAACGGTCATGGCTTACAGTGACAAGGTTCTGGACCACTACGAAAATCCGCGCAACGTCGGCAGCTTCGACAAGAACGACGACACGGTCGGCACCGGCATGGTCGGTGCCCCGGCCTGCGGCGACGTGATGAAGCTGCAGATCAAGGTCAACGACGACGGCATCATCGAGGACGCCAAGTTCAAGACCTACGGTTGCGGTTCGGCGATCGCTTCCAGCTCGCTGCTCACCGAATGGGTGCGTGGCAAGACCCTGGAAGAAGCCAGCCAGATCAAGAACACCCAGATCGCCGAGGAACTGGCGCTGCCGCCGGTGAAGATCCACTGCTCGGTGCTGGCCGAGGACGCAATCAAGGCGGCCGTGTCCAACTACCAGGAGCGCCACGGCGAGGCCGCGGAAGCCGAGAAGAAGTCTGCCTGAGGGTGCTATGTCGATTACAGTGACCGAACCCGCAGCCGAAAGGATCCACAACTTCCTCGACAAGAGAGGCAAGGGCGTGGGCGTGCGGCTGGCTGTCAGGACGACCGGCTGCTCCGGCATGGCCTACGTGGTGGAGTTTGCCGACGATATCGAGGACACCGATACGGTGTTCGAGGATCGCGGCGTGAAGCTGGTGGTGAATCCGAAGTCCCTCGTGTACCTCGATGGCACCGAGCTGGATTTCGGCAAGGAAGGCCTGAACGAAGGGTTCAAGTTCAATAATCCGAACGAGAAGGCCCGATGTGGCTGTGGTGAAAGCTTCAGTATCTGACTGACGATCGCATCCGGGGTGGTGCATGGCGGCCGATTGCTGGTCGTCGTCCCACCCCTTTTCTTTTGTCAGTGCGTCGCCAGTGCTTCTTGAGGCCGAGAGTTGATGAACGACCCATTCGAGCAGTTCGATCTGCCGGTCGCCTTCGAGGTGGACCGGCAACAGCTGGACGAGCGCTTTCGCCGCCTGCAGGCAGAGTTGCATCCGGACCGCTTCGTGCGCCAGGGCGACCAGGCCCGGCGCATGGCGGCGGCGGTGGCGGCCGACGTGAACGATGCCTACGCGATCCTCGGGGATGACTACCGCCGTGCGCTGCACCTGCTGGAGCGCACGGGCGTGGCGTTCGACCCGGAACGCGATA
>SL_7KL_010_BRINEDRAFT_10000238_pt1 | contig 25150 bp, 24 predicted proteins | sample SodLak_010_BRINE_FD_10663 | JGI IMG/M metagenome (IMG submission 10663)
GCAACGGCGGCCCACCCGAATTCCTCTCCACCCACCCGGCCGGCCAGACCCGCATCAACCTGCTGCAGGACGCCATGCCGGAGGCGAAGCGGACATACGAGCAGGCCCGACAGGCGGGGAGGCGGCCGAATTGTCAGAGGCCGTAAACACGGTTTTACGCGTAATGTTTTATGTTTAAAGACACTTAAAACCTAAAACGTAAAACGTAAAACGAAAAAAAGCCCGACCACCAGGGCCGGACTTTTCTATGCAAGCAATTTTCGGGCTTTTTCTAAGGCACGAGCGGAAAACTGATCCCCGACATCTCCCGCATCACCCGCATGACCTGGCAGCTGTAGCCGAACTCGTTGTCGTACCAGACGTAGAGCACGACACGATTGCCGTCGACGATGGTGGACTGCGAGTCGACGACGCCGGCGTGGCGGGAGCCGATTATGTCGCTGGAGACCACCTCGGTGGAGGCCGTGTAGTCCACCTGATCCTGCAGGTCTGAGCGCAATGCGACCTGCCGCAGGTGAGCGTTCAGCCCCTCGCGATCGGTGGGCTTCTTCAGGCTCAGATTCAGCACCGCCAGCGAGACGTTCGGGGTCGGCACGCGGATCGCGTTGCCGGTGAGCTTGCCTTCCAGTTCCGGCAGCGCCTTGGCCACGGCCTTGGCGGCACCGGTGGATGTGATCACCATGTTCAGCACGGCGCTGCGACCACGGCGATCACCGGCGTGATAGTTGTCGATCAGGTTCTGGTCGTTGGTGAAGGAGTGCACGGTTTCCACGTGACCGTGTTCGACACCGTATTCATCATGAATCGCCTTCAGCACTGGCGTGATGGCGTTGGTGGTGCAGCTGGCCGCTGACAGGATGCGATCCTCGCTACCGATCATGTGCTCGTTGACGCCGTGCACGATGTTCTTGATGTTGCCCTTGGCTGGTGCCGTCAGCAGCACCCGGCCCACGCCCTTGGACTTGAGATGCAGGCCAAGGCCTTCCTCATCCGTCCAGCGGCCGGTGTTGTCCACCACCAGCGCATCCTTGATGCCGTACTGGGTGTAATCCACCTTGTCAGGACCATCGGCATAGATCACCCGGATGGTGTTGCCGTTGGCAACGATTGCCTGGGCCTCTTCATCCACATGCACCGAACCGTTGAACGGACCATGCACGGAATCACGGCGCAGCAGGCTGGCGCGCTTGGCGAGGTCGTCACCCTTGGCCTTGCGCACGACGATGGCGCGCAGACGCATCTTGTTGCCTACACCGGTGCGCTCGATCATAAGCCGCGCCAGCAGGCGGCCGATACGCCCGAAGCCGTACAACACCACATCCTGAAAGTCCTCCCGCCGCTCGCCCTGGCCGTCGACGATGTCGTGCAACTGCTCTTTAAGGTACTCGGTGATTGGCCGTTTCCTGCCTTCGCGCAGATAACCGACGGTCAGCTTGCCGAGATCCACGCGCGCGGGTGCCAGGTCCAGCTCGCTCAGTGCCTCCAGAACCGGGAAGCTGTCCTTGATCGACAATCCTTCGGATTCATACTCGCGAACGAATCGGTGGGCCTTGATGATGTCCAGCGTGCCGCAGTTCACCACCGGGCGGCTGTAGATGCGGGTCGCCACGCCCTTGTCCCGGTACATCTTCCCGATTAGCGGTAACATGCGCTCCGCCAGTTCCTGGCGTTCGGTCCAGTCCTCCAGATAGGCAGCCTGTTGTTCCTGACTCATGCTTCCTCCGACAATGTGACGGACGTGCCCGGCCACCGTGAGATGGCAGCGAACAGAAGGTACTGTCCCGGTTCGCCCGTTGGGGCGGACCAGCCGCACTTTCCAGAGATCGATTGCCCGCGGGAACGCGGGAGATCAGGGGTTCTCTGACATCCTAATGGTTGAAATATGGGAACTTTCAAAAAATTTTTGCGGATTCTACGCAGAACCGTTGGGGGAGTCACGTTGCGCTGCGGCGCAGGTCACGCAAGCGTGACGCGGCGCGGGGAGGCATGGCATGCGTCGTGACCTTGCCAGCGCCGTATCCCTCGACGCCACCCCGGAAACCGTCTGGCAGTGGTTGCATGACCTGCCCGCCTGGGCGGACTGGAATCCGGTCATTCCCGAAATCGAGGGCACCCTGGAAACCGCCGGCCGATTGCGGCTCAGGCTGGAGTTGCCGGACGCAAGGCCGCGGCGGCTTGAGGCGGAAGTGATGCGCGTGCTGCCACGGCAGGAACTGAGCTGGATTCTGCGTCTTGCGGTTCCCGGCCTGCTCGATTGCGAGCATCGATTTCTCTTGCAGGGGCCGGAACAGGACGGCGAGATTCATGGCTGCCGTCTGATCCAGCGGCTGCGCATCAGCGGAATCCTCGTCCCTTTCGTATGGCACCGGTTGCGCAAACAACTCGGTACGGCGTTGCGGGATAGTAATGCAGGACTGAAGGCTGCCGTTGCAAGGCAGCCGTTTTAGGTTTTACGTGTAACGTTTTATGAGGGCTCGCCGCGCACCCTGGCGCACGGCGATTACGCCCCTCACCTAAAACGTAAAACTTCAAACATTAAACGTGCCTCGCTTACGCGAGGCGCTTGTACTTGATGCGATGTGGGTTCAGGGCCTCGTCGCCGAGACGCTTCTTCCGGTCCGCCTCGTACTCCGAGTAATTGCCGTTGAAGATCGTGACCTGGCTGTCGCCCTCGAAGGCCAGGATGTGGGTGGCGATGCGGTCCAGGAACCAGCGGTCATGGGAGATCACCACGGCGCAGCCGGGGAAGGTCAGCAGGGCTTCTTCCAGGGCGCGCAGGGTTTCCACGTCCAGATCGTTGGTGGGTTCGTCGAGCAGCAGCAGGTTGCCACCGGATTTCAGCAGCTTGGCCAGATGCACCCGGTTGCGCTCACCGCCGGACAGGTCACCGATGTACTTCTGCTGGTCCGAGCCCTTGAAGTTGAAGCGGCCCACGTAGGCGCGGGAGTTGGTCTCGTAGCTGCCCACCTGGATCAGGTCCTGGCCGTCTGAGATCTCCTCCCACACCGTCTTGCTGTCGTCCAGGCTGTCACGGCTCTGATCGACCACGGCCAGTTCCACGGTTTCGCCGACCACCACCTCGCCGGCGTCGGGCTGTTCCTCGCCGCTGATCAGACGGAACAGGGTGGTCTTGCCGGCACCGTTCGGCCCGATGACGCCGACGATCCCGCCCGGCGGCAGCGAGAAATCCAGGTTTTCGTAGAGGAGCTGCTCGCCAAAGGCCTTACGCACACCGTGGAATTCCACCACCTTGTCGCCCAGCCGCGGGCCTGGCGGGATGTAGAGTTCCTGGGTTTCGTTGCGCTTCTGGAATTCCTTCGACTGCAACTCGTCGAAGCGCGCCATGCGTGCCTTGCTCTTCGCCTGACGGCCCTTGGGGTTCTGTCGCACCCATTCCAGTTCGGCCTTGATCGCCCGGTTGTGCGAGGCCTGCTGCTTCTTTTCCTGCTCCAGTCGCTTCTCTTTCTGTTCCAGCCAGGAGGAGTAGTTGCCTTCCCAGGGAATGCCGTGGCCGCGGTCCAGTTCCAGGATCCAGCCGGCCACGTTATCCAGGAAGTAGCGATCATGGGTTACCGCCACCACGGTGCCGGAGAACTCGGCCAGGAACCGTTCCAGCCAGGCCACGCTTTCGGCATCCAGATGGTTGGTGGGTTCATCCAGCAGCAACATGTCCGGGCTTGACAGCAGCAGCCGACAGAGCGCCACACGCCGGCGTTCACCGCCGGAGAGCTTGGTCACATCGGCCTCCCAGGCCGGCAGACGCAGCGCATCGGCGGCCTGTTCCAGCTTGCGCTCCAGTTCCCAGGCACCGGCTGCATCGATCTTGTCCTGCAGCTTGCCCTGTTCGGCCATCAGCGCCTCGAAGTCGGCGTCCGGCTCGGCGAACTGGGCCGAGACCTCGTTGAAACGGTCCAACAGGTTCTTGATCTCGGCGACGCCTTCTTCGACGTTCCCGCGAACATCCTTTTCCGGGTCGAGCTGCGGTTCCTGTGGCAGATAGCCGATGTTGATGCCCGGCTGTGGCCGCGCCTCACCCTCGATGTCGGTGTCCAGCCCCGCCATGATCCGCAGCAGCGTGGATTTCCCCGAGCCGTTGAGGCCGAGTACGCCGATCTTGGCGCCGGGGAAAAAGGACAGGGAAATGTCCTTCAGTATTTCGCGCTTGGGTGGCACCACCTTGCTCACCCGGTTCATGGTGTAGATGTATTGGGCCATTGCTGTTCACGTTCCGTCTCTGTGGGGAGCGCACATTATCCAGATGGTCCGAGCCCCGGGCAAAGAAAACGCGGATTTATTCTCGAGCCTGAGGGGATCGGTCGGCTTTTTCCTGGAAATACCGAGCCATTGACGCGTCTGCGCTGGAATCCGAGTTTGTTAATTCCGTCACCGAAACCCCGGTCGGGCTACTGAATACTGGCTGCTCCAATAATAAGAGAGACGCTGGTTGATTTGCCGACGCGGCAGAGCATCAGCGCTTCCCGAGGTGCGACACCCTGCTGGGTGCGCATCATCCCGCATGGGGAGGAGGTTGCGTGAACGAGCGAGAATTGCAGCAGGCCCTGGGCCTGAGTGAGCCCTGGCAAATCCTGCGCGCGGAAACCGATGCCGCCAGTCGCCGGGTGGATGTCTGGGTCAGTGATCAGCCTGCCAATGCCGGTCTGCTGCAACGGCTCGGGTTTGGCAGTCGTCGGCCCCGCCTGGTGCGCAGCGACGGCGAGCGTGTCTGGCGTCACTGCAACATCGGCACGTTCCGCTGCTTCGTCCATACCAACCACAGCCCGTCCGGCACGCTTTCCTTTCTTGGCTCCGCCGGAGCGCCGTTCACCAATGCCATGGCCATGCAGATCTCGGAGTTACTGGGCAGCGGCGCCAGCTATCGGGCGGTCTGCGCCGTACTGGATCTGGATTTCAAGGATGTCTGGCAGCTAAAGCGGGTCGGGGATCGGGAAGGTCTCAGCGTCGCCCGGCAAATGGGTGGTGGCGAGGAGGCCGAGGCAGCGCCAACCACTTCGATCCCCGATCTCGCGGACCCGGTCTGGGACCGGCTCGTTGCCGGCGAATTGAACCATGCGGTGAAGGCACTCAACCTGCGATTGTTGCTGTCGCGGGTGCAGTCGCAGTTGCGCGGCATCGACGACAAGGAAATGCGCGAGATCAAGTACCGGGAACTGCGGCGCTTCTTCGTCAATAACGAACGCGGTCTGAAAGGCGAGCTGGATCGCCTGATAAGCGCGGCACGGTAGTCCGGATGAGAGGGGTGAATGCATGACGGCAGGGACCGCGGCGAAGAGCTGCCTGATGACACAGTCGGAGGCGGCGGAACGCATCCGGGGCGGAGAATGGCTGGCCATCGCAGGCGACAGGCAGGCGTTGCAGGATCTGCCGGCTGGCAACTGGATCGGCGGCAGTATCCCGTACTTCATGGGTCAGGATGGTGGCGAGACCAGCCGCGAAAAGGTGCATGTGACTCCGTTGCCGGTGGGCGCAGGGGCCCCGACGCTCCGGCGCTATGCGGTGGGTGACCTGCATCGCCTGTGCCTGGATGGCCCGGACAATGGCTATACGCTGTTGATCCTGCCGGCCATGTCCACGGTGCATGAACTGTTCTCGCGCAAAGGCCCGGAATTCGAGGACATGTTCCTCAAGCCCCTGCTGGGTTGGGTTGCCGGTTTCCATCTCGATCATGCACTGCCACCGGTGGCAGTGGACGGCACCAGGGCGGAATTCCTCGAGGACATGGCGGTCGCGCTGCATGTGCCGCTGCCGGAAAACCAGTTTGCCGAGATCGGTATCGTCAACATCTTCGAGCAGGACGACGGTGACGTGATCCGCTTCCCGGATGCCAGCTTCGAGGTGGGTGACTGTCTGATCAACGGCGAGCCGGCAAATCTCGCCCACTACCTGCATGACCACGACGTCGACACCCGCCTGCCGTTGGTTGCCGATTACTGCGGCAGCAGCCTGAACGTCAGTATCAAGGACAGCCGGCCGGAGCAGGGCGCGGTATCCCTCTATGCGCCCGTGTTCCCCGACACCGATTATCGGCTTGCGCGGCCGGTGGATGATTACGTCAGTGCCTTCGAAAAGGCCCTGCCGCCGGAGGGGCGGCATTCGGCGCTGACCTTCAACTGCGTGCTGAACTACCTCTACTCGGGCCTGGAGGGCCGCCACACCGATGGCTTCGATGGTCCCATGACCTTCGGTGAAGTCGCCTATCAGCTGCTGAACCAGACCATGGTCTACATGGCGGTGCGGGAACTGGACTAACGATCTCAGTTGCCGTGCTGCGCCCCGCGTGGTGGTGCGCCGGCAGCCTCCAGCGCGGCCCACTCGTCATCGCTGTACAGGCGTGAACGGGTCAGAAAGCGCATTCCCTCCGGTGACTCCAGGGAAAAGCCACTGCCGCGTCCCGGAACCACGTCGATGATCAGATGGGTGTGTTCCCAGTATTCGTACTGGGCGCCGCCGATATAGAACGGCTGACCGGCGATTTCCCCCAGGTACACGTCCCGGGCGCCGACCCGGAATTCGTTGCGGGGGTAACACATGGGCGCGCTGCCGTCGCAGCAGCCGCCGGACTGGTGAAACAGCAGCGGTCCGTGAATTGCTGCCAGTCTTTCGATCAATTCCGCTGCGGCGTCGGTGACCGACACACGGTTTACCGTCGTCATGCAACCTCCGGAAAATGACGGGAGACCCGCGAGGCCTCCCGTCTTCTGCCTGTCACGTTTTCAGAAGAAGCCCATCGGGTTCAGAAGAAGCCCATCGGGTTTTCGTCGTAGCTCACCAGCAGGTTCTTGGTCTGCTGGTAGTGATCCAGCATCATCTGGTGGTTCTCGCGACCGATACCGGACTGCTTGTAGCCACCGAACGCCGCATGGGCCGGGTACATGTGGTAGCAGTTGGTCCAGACGCGACCGGCCTGGATGCCGCGACCCATGCGATAGGCGGTGTTGCCGTTACGCGACCAGACGCCGGCACCGAGCCCGTAGAGGGTGTCATTGGCGATGCTCAGGGCATCGTCGAAATCGTTGAACCGCGCGACCGAGACCACCGGACCGAAAATCTCCTCCTGGAACACGCGCATCCTGTTGTGCCCCTCGAAGATGGTCGGCTGAACGTAGTAGCCGCCCGCGATCTCGCCTTCGGCCTCGATCTGTTCGCCGCCGGTCAATACCTTGGCGCCTTCCTGCTTGCCGATGTCGACATAGGACAGGATTTTCTCCAACTGGTCGCGCGAGGCCTGGGCACCGATCATGGTGTCGGTGTCCAGCGGGTTGCCCACCTTGATCGCCTTCGTGCGTGCCACGGCCGCTTCCATGAAGCTGTCGTAGAAGCTGTCCTGGACCAGGGCACGGGACGGACAGGTGCAGACTTCGCCCTGGTTCAAGGCGAACATTGCGAACCCTTCCAGGCTCTTCTGGCGGAACGCGTCGTCGGCGGCGAAGCAGTCGGCGAAGAACACGTTCGGCGACTTGCCACCCAGTTCCAGAGTCACCGGGATCAGGTTCTCGGTGGCGTACTGCATGATCAGACGGCCAGTGGTGGTCTCGCCGGTGAAGGCTATCTTCGAGATGCGCGGGCTGCTGGCCAGCGGCTTGCCGGCCTCGACGCCGAAACCGTTGACCACGTTGAGCACGCCGGGCGGCAGCAGATCGCCAATGACCTCCAGCAGTACCAGGATCGAGGCCGGNGTCTGCTCCGCCGGTTTCATCACGATGCAGTTGCCGGCGGCCAGTGCCGGGGCCAGCTTCCAGGTAGCCATCAGCAGCGGGAAGTTCCACGGAATGATCTGCCCGACCACGCCCAGCGGCTCATGGTAGTGATAGGCCACGGTATTGTGGTCGATTTCGCTGATGCCGCCTTCCTGGGCGCGAATCGCACCGGCGAAATAACGGAAATGGTCCACTGCCAGGGGCAGGTCGGCGGCCAGCGTCTCGCGCACCGGCTTGCCGTTGTCCCAGGTCTCGGCCACCGCGAGCATTTCCAGGTTCTGTTCGATGCGATCGGCGATGCGATGCAGGATCAGCGCGCGTTCGGCAACCGAGGTCGTGCCCCAGCCGGCCTTGGCGGCGTGGGCCGCATCCAGGGCCTTGTCGATGTCCTCGGCGGTGGAGCGCGGAATCTCGCAGAAGGGCTTGCCGTTGACCGGACTCGGGTTCTCGAAATAGCGCCCCTGCGCCGGTGCGACCCATTCACCATTGATGAAATTGCCGTAGCGAGACTTGAATGTGACTTTGGCGCCGTCTGTGCCGGGCTGTGCGTATCGCATGCTGGATATCTCCTCCGTAACCATATGCTGACGAATATGCGCCAGTCGACGTTGCGCCGCTGGCGTGTATCCCGTGATGCATCCTTGGTGCCAGGAGTTGAAAACCAGTTTAATCAGGGGGTTGCGGGGCCAGCTTGCACGCACGCGGGACACTGCGTTGCAGCGCTTGCCGGCGCTCTGGGGCGGAGTGTCACCGGCGTTGCTGGAGCGGGATCCGGTGCCGGTGCATGCGCCGGTACAGTGTGTTTCGGCTGATCCCCAGATCTTTCGCGGCCTGCCGCACGTTCCATCGCTGGCGTTGCAATGCGGCAAGGAGCTCGGAGCGCTCCGGCTTGTCATCCAGGGTCACGGAGGAGGCGGGCTCGACCAGGTCGTGCCGCACTGCGGGCGGCAGGTCGGCGAGACCAATCACCCCGTCGTTACAGAGGCCGACGGCGACCCGCAGGGCGTGCCGGAGCTGACGCAGGTTGCCTGGCCAACGGTAGCGGACCAGGGCGTCCATGGCGGGACCGCTCAGTCGAGCCTGGGATCCGCTTTCCTCCAGGAGAATGCGGCGAATCAGCCCCGGCAGATCATGTCGTTCCCGAAGCGCGGGCAGATTCACGCTGAAGCCGTTGATCCGGTAGTACAGGTCCTCGCGGAACCGACCCTCGGCCACGGCCTGTTCCAGCTGCTGATGGCTGGCGCTGAGTAGCTGGAAGGCAACATGGCGTGGGACAGTCGCACCCAGTGGCACCACCTCGCCGGTTTCCAGCACGCGCAGTAATCGTGTCTGCAGGGATGCCGGCATGTCGCCGATCTCATCCAGAAACAATGTGCCGCCATCGGCCTGCAACAGCTTGCCGTGCATGCCGTCACGAAGGGCTCCGGTGAAGGCGCCCGGCTGGTAACCGAACAACTCGCTCTCGATCAGCTCGGCGGGGATGGCCGCACAGTTCAGGGCAACGAAGGGCCGGTCGGCACGGGCCGAACAGTCGTGGATGGCACGAGCGAGGACCTCTTTGCCGGTGCCCGTTTCGCCACCGATGAACAGCGGAATGTCGCGATCCAGTAGCCGGCGAAGGCGTCGCAACTGTTCCCCGAGCAAGGGTTCGGGTCCGGCCAGTACCCGGTCCATTGCGTCGTCCGCGGTGGCCGGGACCGGTTGCGGTCGTGCGGCCGGCGCTCGCAGGCGCAGGCGTATCGGATCGTCGCCGAATCGGGTCTGTCGCAGGCCGTCGCCCCGGCCGGGCAGCGACACCAGTTGTTCGAGGGCCAGACCGGTGAGGCCCTCGAGCGGGTTGCCGATAATGCCGGCGGCGGACTCAAGACCCAACTGCGTCAGTGCGCTGGCGTTTGCTGCCCGGATTCGTCCGTCGCCGTCCACGGCCAGCAAGCCCTGGTGCAGCATGCCGACAAACTCCGGGCGCGCATGAAAGGCGATGATCCAGTGATCCCGGCAACTGTCCAGCAGATAGGCGTTCTCGATGCTACGGGCAGCCATGTGCACCAGCCCCATGGTGCGCTCACGCTGGCTGGGTGAAAGCGCGGGGTTCAGCGCCGATGCATCCAGCACGGCAAGCAGTTCGCCGTCACCGGCGCGGATCGGTGCCGCGGCGCAGGACAGCCGGATGTTGTCCGCAAGGAAGTGCTCGTCGGCGTGCACCAGGGTCGCCTGGCGACGCGTAATGGCGGTGCCAATGCCGTTGGTGCCGACCGCCGATTCGCTCCAGTCGGCGCCGGGTGCCAGGCCGGCGCGGCGAAACCCCGGATCGGGTGCATGGTTGCCGGCCCGATGCAGGATGCAACCGTCACGGTCAGCCAGCAGCACCGAAAAGGCATCTCCCCGCAACTGTTTCTGAAGTTCTTCGATCTCGTCGATGCCGAGCCGGTACAGGGATTCAAGACGTTCCCGACGTCGCCGCAGTTCCGGACCTTCCAGATAGTGTGGCAGGAATCGCCGGTCGGGACGCAGGCCATACAGATCGAAGGATCGCTGCCAGGATTCTGCAACCTGCTGATCCGGTACCCGGGCAGCGGTTAATGCGCCGCCATCGGCCAGTTTTTCCAGGAAGTCCGAGACCTGTTTTGCATGACGCAATGCCGGAGGAACTGCATGCTCCATGATGCTTTTCTCGCTTCGACAACCGCCGCGCCAGGCTTTCCAGGGGCCGGAACATGGCCCTGAGGCGTGATTCGGTGACCCCGTCTCCGGTGTTCACGGCCCTGGCTAACTGATGCCGTTGATGTGCTGACAACTGATTTCGATTCGAAAGCAATAAGTGTCAGTCTATAGCAGGAATCAGGGGATGTCTTCCCTGAGGGCGGTGCCGGCGGCAGACAATCGGTCCGGGCGATCCAGGGCCGATGGTTCAGGCGTTGTAACGGACTTTGCCCAGCTCGCCGATGTCGTAGCCACCCAGGGATCCAGCGCGTTGTTGAAACGCTTCGCTGCGGCCGAATGTCAGCAGGGCCTGGACAGCTGGCTCGAAAAAGCTGCGCCGGCGCATGGCAAGATCGAACGACTCGCGGTGGAGCGGCAGGAAATCAAGACCATGCCTGCGGGCTGCGGCCTCCACGCCGAGTCCGCAGTCAGCCCGGTTTTCACGCACGTCCAGCGCCAGATCGTCCTCCCCGAGGGCGGTATGGCTGGCATTGCGTAGCGCGTCGACGTCCAGCCCATGCTCGCGCAACAGCCAGCGGAGCAGTGAGTCTGCGCCGGCGCCAGGCTGGCGGCGCACGACTACGATATCTTCGCGGAAAAGATCTTTCAGCGCATGGATGCCTTTCGGGTTGCCGGGTTGCAGCAGCAGCCCCTGGCGTCGCCTGGCCCAGTGAATCAGTACCAGATCGCGCATCCCTCCGAGGCCGCAGCGCACCACGTTGTTGCCAACGCCGGTCTCGGGGTCGGTCAGATGCAAGCCAACCAGCATCGCGCGGCCATCCAGCAGGCGCCTGACGCCATCGCCACTGCCGTGGCAGAGCTGGGCCAGGTCCGTGTCCGCTTCGCGTACCGCCCAGTCCAGCAGGGGATCGTGGCTGCCCGCCAGCACCTCGGGTATCGGCCGGCTGGCCGCCATGTCGCCTTCCAGATGATTGTGCAACCAGAGCTCGATGGCCTGTCGCGGAAACAGCAGCTTGCCGGTGACCCGGGTGCAGGGAATGGCCTGATGCTTCACCAGTTCATAGATCTTCCGTTGCCGGAGTCGCAGGTAATCGGCAACCTCCGCCGTGGTCATCAATTCGTGGTAGCTCACGTCGTTTTCCGGTTTTTTTCTGTTTTCATTACGCCCTGTGGTGCAGCTCGGTATCTAACGCTGCATCATGCGCTCCGATGGTGCTGAGCGGCAAGGTGCCGGTCCAGACAGGACATCGACCCGGATACAGGAGTGAAATGTGGCGGCAGGCAACCCGTTTGCGATCGCGCTGGAACTGATACTGGAGCGTGATCCGGTATTGATGGGGATCGTCAGCCTGTCGCTGCAGGTCAGCCTCAGTGCGGTGCTGATCGCCCTGGTTCTGGCCCTGCCGTTCGGTGCCGCACTGGCGATGTTCCGGTTCCCGGGGCGGGGCCTGCTGGTGACGCTGCTGAATGCGCTGATGGGGCTGCCGCCGGTGGTCGCCGGGCTGATGGTGTATCTGATGCTGTCGCGGGCCGGGCCGCTCGGCTCCTGGGGCCTGCTGTTCACGCCCACGGCGATGGTGATCGCGCAGACCCTGCTGGTGTTTCCGATCATCGCCTCCCTGTCCCGACAGGTGGTCGAGGACCTCTGGGAGGAATACCGGGAGCAGCTTCAGTCCCTCGGCTGCAGTCGCCTGCGCGCCATTCCGACGCTGCTCTGGGATGCGCGGTTCTCACTGGTGACCGGTGTGCTCGCGGGCTTCGGCCGCGCCAGCGCCGAGGTCGGAGCGGTGTTGATCGTTGGCGGCAACATCGACGGCGTCACGCGCGTGATGACCACCGCCATCGCGCTGGAGACCAGCAAGGGCAATCTGCCGCTGGCCCTGGGGCTGGGCATCGTGCTGCTGCTGCTGGTGGCCCTGGTGAATGCCGCTGCCTACCTGCTGGGCGAATCGGCCAGGAGGCGGCTGGGATGAATGACATGACCATGGCCAGGGGCCTGCTGCCGCTACAGCTCGAAAACGTCACATTCCGGCACCGCAACCAGCTCCTGCTGCGGGACATCACGCTGCAGTTCGGTGTGTCCGGCCGGACCGTGATCATGGGACCCAATGGCGCCGGGAAAAGTCTTCTGATGCGGCTGTGCCACGGCCTGTTACGGCCCACGTCCGGGCATGTTCGCTGGGCCAGGGGCGATGCCTTGTCCAACGATGTGCGTCGGCGTCAGGCCATGGTGTTCCAGCGCCCGGTCCTGCTGCGCCGGTCGGCCCTGGCGAATATCCGCCACGCGCTGGCCCTGCATGGGGTCCCGCGTTCTCAACGGACGGGCATGGCGATGGACGCGCTCGAGCGCTTCGGGCTCGTGGCCCTGGCCTCACGGCCGGCGCGGGTGCTCTCCGGTGGTGAGCAGCAACGGCTGGCCCTGGCCCGGGCCTGGGCCCTGCGTCCGGAGATCCTGTTTCTTGATGAGCCGACCTCGGCGCTGGATCCGGCGGCGGTGAAGGCGGTGGAGGACGCAGTGACCGCCTTTCAGGGACTGGGTACCCGGATCGTCATGAGTACCCACGATATGGCGCAGGCGCGTCGCATCGCCGATGACGTGGTGTTTCTGCTTGGCGGACGGTTGCTGGAACACACCTCGGCAACCGCCTTCTTCGAGTCGCCGCGGACCGCCGAGGCGGCCGCGTTCATTCGTGGTGCGCTGATCTGGTAATGCGCGATCCGTGCAGACCAGGCAATACAGGGGAGAAACGATGTCGAGTCGACTGTATGTCGGTGCGCTCCTCGCACTTGCGCTGACAACGCCGCTGCAGGCAGAGGATCGCCATATCACGGTGGCGTCGACAACCTCGACCGAGCAATCCGGCCTGTTCGGGCACATCATCCCGCAGTTCCGCGAGGCAACCGGCATCAACGTTCGCGTGGTCGCGGTGGGCACCGGTCAGGCGTTCGCGATTGCCCGCGCCGGCGATGCCGACATCCTGTTCGTGCACGACACCGCTGGCGAGGAGGAATTCGTCGCCGAAGGTTACGGTAAGGAACGCCGGAAGGTGATGTACAACGACTTCGTCATCATCGGACCGTCAGGAGATCCAGCCGGTATTGCCGGCGCAGAGTCGGCCGTTGACGCCATGACACGTATCGCCGAGGCCGAGGCGGTGTTCGTGTCGAGGGGCGATGACAGCGGCACCCATCGCGCCGAACTCCGGCTCTGGGACGATGCAGGGATTGCCCCGGATCGTGGCTGGTATCGCGAGCTCGGCAGCGGCATGGGCCCGACCCTGAACACCGCGGCCGGCATGGATGCCTACGTGGTCGCCGATCGGGCCAGCTGGCTCAGCTTCGACAACCGTCAGGATCTGACCCTCCTGTTCGAGGGTGACGACGTGCTGTTCAACCCCTACGCCAGTGTGCGGATCAACCCCGAACGGCATCCTCACGTGAAGCATGACCTTGCTGCGAAATGGCATGACTGGCTGGTCTCCGAGGAGGGCCAGGGGGCGATTGCCGAATTCACCATCGACGGTGAGCAGGTGTTCTTTCCGAGCGCCGACTGAGCGGAGACGAAAGCCCGGATTGGATGGCGAAATGTTGCCGGGGCGGACAACAGCAGGAGCCAGACGCCAGTGCACGGCAACCAGTGCCGCAAGCCAATGGGCTAGGACCTAGCCGGTGCCACGGGTCCGTGTCTTGCCCGCCTTGCCGTTCTTCTCAATGAAGGTAAAGATCGCGCCGGCGATGTCCTTGCCGGTGGCCTTCTCGATGCCCTCGAGGCCCGGTGAGGAATTCACCTCCAGCACCACCGGACCGTGATTGGAGCGCATGATGTCGACGCCGGCCACGTTCAGCCCCATGATCCGTGCCGCCCGCACCGCGGTGGAGCGCTCCTCGGGCGTGATGCGGATGGGGCGTGCGACGCCGCCGCGATGGACGTTGGAGCGGAATTCACCTTCCTTGGCCTGGCGCATCATGCTGCCCACCACCTTTTCCCCGACCACGAAGCAGCGGATGTCGGCGCCGCCGGCCTCCTTGATGAACTCCTGGGTCAGGAAGTAGGCGCGCAGGCCGCGGAAGGCATCGATCACGCTCTCCGCCGCCTTGTTGGTCTCGGCAAGTACCACGCCCTTGCCCTGGGTGCCTTCCAGCAGCTTTACCACCAGCGGCGCCCCGCCGACCATCTTGATCAGGTCCTGGTTGTCGTCCGGTGAATAGCCGAAGCCGGTCACTGGCAGGCCAATGCCCTTGCGTGAGAGCAATTGCAGCGATCGCAGCTTGTCGCGTGACCGGCTGATTGCCACCGATTCGTTGACCGAAAAGGTGCCCATCATCTCGAACTGCCGGACCACTGCGGTGCCATAGAAGGTGACTGAGGCGCCGATCCGCGGAATCACCGCGTCGCAGGCCGGCAGAACCTCGCCCTTGTAATGGATTTCCGGTCGATGCGAGCTGATGTTCATGTAACAGCGCAGCGGATCGACAACCCGTACGGTATGCCCGTGCTGCTCGCCGGCTTCCACCAGTCGCCGGGTGGAATACAGCTGGCGATTGCGCGACAGAATGATGATGTTGAACGGTTCACTCATGGCTGCGCCTGGTTAACCCCTGATCTCTTGTGGATTTTTTGGGCCTGTCGGGCGCTTGCCCAGCAGGAAGGATTCTCCGGCATCGACAATCAGGTGGCCGCGCATGGCCTGGCGGCCGAGCAGCATGCGAAACCCCATGCTGTCCCGGTTGGTCAGCGTGACCTCGATCGGCCAGGACTGTCCGCCCATGGTGATTGGTGTGCGTATCACGGGACGCCGCTCCCGATGCCCCGTCGAGCTTGTCACCAGGCGTTCGCCGGCCAGATAAGCGACGCAGGTTACCGTCACGTCGCTACGCCGTTGCAGGGGGTGCAGCTCGAAGCGCACCCGTTCGGCGTCGAGGTGGCGAATGTGGATTGCGTGCAGACAGGAGGTCTGCGCCCCGGTATCCACCTTGACCTTGATGCCGTCAACACCCAGTTCCGGCAATGCTGCCCATTCACGCCAGCCAATGACCGTTTTTGATGCCGTCATCCGTGACTCCGCCAGAGATTGTCGGGATGCTCGCGGGCCAACCCGGCTCATCGACTTGTCCACGCACTTGTAGTGGAAATATCCTGGCGCTGCAATTGCCGGAATGCCCTGCCGTCGCTACCCCGAGAGGCGTTTCGGGGCTTGCCGTCGCCGGATGCAGCGCCGCGGCCGATCAGGTATCATCCAAGCCCTTTTCGCACGCGCCGGAGCAGCCCTCAGGGGTCGCTGGCCAGGTGGCTCGGAAGAGCCAATGTTTGAGGATCTTGCATGTTCACGACAGACATGACCATCGCCGGGTTTGATCCGGAACTGGCGGATGCCATCGATCGGGAAACCCGTCGGCAGGAAGAGCACATCGAATTGATCGCCTCCGAGAACTACGCCAGCCCGCGGGTTCTCGAGGCCCAGGGCAGCGTACTGACCAACAAGTACGCCGAGGGCTATCCGGGCAAGCGCTATTACGGCGGCTGCGAATTCGTCGATATTGCCGAGAATCTGGCCATCGAGCGCGCCTGCAAGCTGTTCGGCGCCGGCTATGCCAACGTTCAGCCGCATAGTGGCTCGCAGGCCAACGCGGCGGTTTATCTGGCACTGTGCAAGCCCGGTGACACCATCATGGGCATGAGCCTGGATCATGGTGGCCATCTCACCCACGGCGCCAAGGTCAATTTTTCCGGCAAGATTTTCAACGCCGTCCAGTACGGCATCGATCCGGAAACCGGAGAGGTTGATTACGACGAGATCGAGCGCCTGGCCCGGGAGCACAAGCCGAAGCTGATCGTTGCCGGCTTCTCGGCCTATTCGCGGGTCATGGACTGGGCCCGCTTCCGCCAGATCGCCGATGCCGTTGGCGCCTGGCTGCTGGTGGACATGGCGCACGTCTCGGGCCTGGTGGCGGGTGGCGTCTATCCAAGCCCGGTGCCGCATGCGCATGTCTGCACGACCACGACACACAAGGGTCTGCGCGGCCCGCGCGGCGGCCTGATCCTGGCGCAGGATGATCCGGAGATCACCAGGAAATTCAATTCCCTGATCTTCCCCGGCACCCAGGGTGGGCCGCTGATGCACGTGATCGCGGCCAAGGCGGTGGCCTTCAGGGAGGCCCTGGAGGGCGATTTCCGCGCCTACCAGCAGCAGGTCATCGACAACGCCCGGGCCATGGCGGCGGCGGTGCAGGAGCGCGGATACAAGATAGTCTCCGGCGGCACCGACAACCACCTGTTCCTGATCGATCTGATCGACAAGGGCGTGACCGGCAAGGCCGCCGATGCGGCCCTGGGGCGCGCCAACATCACGGTCAACAAGAATGCGGTGCCGAACGATCCGCAGTCGCCATTCGTCACCTCGGGCCTGCGCATTGGCACGCCGGCGGTGACCACCCGCGGTTTCGGGGTCGAGGAATGTACCCGGGTCGGCCATCTGATCTGCGACGTGCTGGATGCAATGACTGGCGACGGCGTTGATGAGCAGGTGCTGGACACCGTGCGCGGCAAGGTTCTCGAGATCTGTCGCCGCCTGCCGGTTTATCAGGCTCACGCCCGCGCCTGATCGTCTCGGCGCTGCCGCTGGCAGGAGTGTTTCTGTATGCGATGTCCCTTCTGTCAGGCTCAGGAAACCCGGGTCGTCGACTCCCGCCTGGCGCGGGATGGTGATCAGGTGCGGCGCCGCCGCGAGTGCACGCGCTGCAACGAGCGCTTCACCACCTTCGAGACGGCCGAGCTGGTCATGCCGCGTCTGGTCAAGCAGGACGGCACCCGCGAACCGTTCGAAGAGGCCAAGCTGCGCACCGGCATGCTCAGGGCGCTGGAGAAGCGTCCGGTCAGCACCGAACGGATCGAGGGCGCGCTGCATCGCATCATCAAGAAGCTGCGGTCCGCCGGCGAACGCGAGCTGCCGACCCGGCAGATCGGTGAACTGGTGATGGAGGAGCTGCGCGAACTGGATCAGGTTGCCTATGTCCGTTTCGCCTCGGTATATCGCAGCTTCGAGGATGTCAGCGCCTTCCGCGAGGTGATCGATGGCCTCGAGCAGCAGTCTGCCAGGGACGCCGGCCGGGATGATGCGTAACATGCGGTCCGGATCCGTCAGTCCGGGAGGGACGGTGCAATGATCGAGACGTTCAGCCTGGGTGAACATCGCTGGATGGCCCGTGCGCTTCAGCTCGCGCGCCGGGGTTTTCTGACCACACGGCCCAATCCGCGGGTTGGCTGTCTGCTGATTCACAGCGGTGCCATCGTTGCAGAGGGCTGGCACGAACGTGCCGGCGGCCCGCATGCGGAGATCATGGCGCTGGAAAAGGCCGGCGCCATGAGCCGGGGTGCCACTGCCATCCTGAACCTGGAACCCTGCGGGCACCACGGCCGCACGCCACCCTGTGACCAGGCCCTGATCGATGCCGGTGTGCGCTCGGTGGTCGTGGCCATGGAAGACCCCAACCCGCAGGTTGCCGGCCGCGGTCTGCAGCGCTTGCGGGATGCCGGTATCGGTGTGCGTCAGGGCTTGATGGAAGCGCAGGCCGAGGCGCTGAATGCGGGATTCATCACGCGCATGCGTCTGGGGCGGCCCAGGGTCGTGGTAAAGCTTGCCAGCAGCCTGGACGGACGGACCGCGATGGCCAGTGGAGAAAGCCGCTGGATCACCGGTGCGGCGGCGCGGGCCGATGTGCATCGTCTGCGGGGTGCGAGCTGTGCGATTCTCACCGGCATCGGCACCGTGCTGGCGGATGATCCCCGGCTGACTCCCCGCGATGTTCCAGGTCTGGAAGATATGCCGCCGCCGCTTCGGGTGGTGCTTGATTCGCGACTGCGCATGTCGCCGCAGGCGGCCATGCTGGAACAGCCCGGCACTACCCTGGTGATCACTGCCAGCGAAAACGCCGCGGCTCGACAGGCCCTGGAACAGGCGGGTGCCGAGGTGGCGAAGGTCGCTGCCACCGACGGCCGATTGGATCCGTCGGCGGTCATGCGCCTGCTGGGTGAACGCGAGATCAATGATCTGCTGGTGGAAAGCGGGGCAGAGCTTGCCGGTGCCCTGCTGCAGTCGCAACTCGTCGACGAACTCATTCTTTATCAGGCGCCCCATTTCCTGGGCGGCGAGGCGCTCCCCCTGGTCGATCTGCCGGGGCTGGAACGCATCAGCGACCGCCTGCGGCTCAAGCTCACCGATTCGCGCATGGTCGGTGACGACCTGCGGCTACAGTTGCAGCCGGTCACCGGCGAGGCATAGGAGCATCATGTTTACCGGACTGGTACAGGCGTTGGGGCGGGTGCGGCAGCGGGAGACCCGGGGTGGCGACATCCGGTTGCATATCACGGCCGGCGATCTGGATATGGCGACGGTCAGCCTGGGTGACAGCATTGCCGTCAACGGTGTGTGTCTGACGGCGGTGACGCTGGACGACACGGGCTTCGCCGCCGACGTCTCGCGGGAAAGCCTGCAGCGCACGACGCTGAAACATCTGGCATCCGGGTCCCCGGTCAATCTGGAGAAATCCCTGACCCTGGCGACACCGCTGGGCGGCCATCTGGTCAGCGGTCACGTGGATGCCATTGGCGAGGTGGTCGAGCGGCGACAGGACGGTCGCTCCTGGCGCTTCGCCTTTCGCGTTCCGGATCGTCTGGCCCGGTACATCGCGGAAAAGGGATCGGTCTGCATCGATGGCGTCAGTCTCACCGTCAACGGCGTTGATGGCGCCGTGTTTGACGTGAACATCGTGCCGCACACCATGCAGGCCACAGTGATAAACGATTACCGAGCGGGTAGCGAGGTCAACATTGAGGTTGACCTGGTGGCGCGTTATCTCGAGCGCCTCATTCAAGGGGATGCGGCCGCTCGACCCGGCGACGGAGTCAGCCGGGAACTGCTCGGCCGACACGGTTTCGATAAGCAGGAGCAGTAGCGCAGTATGGCCATGAACAGCATTGAAGAGATCATCGAAGACCTGCGTCAGGGGCGCATGGTGGTGATCATGGACGATGAGGATCGCGAGAACGAGGGCGATCTGGTGATGGCGTCCAGCATGGTTCGCCCCGACGACATCAATTTCATGGCCCGCTTCGGTCGTGGGCTGGTCTGTCTGACGCTGACGCGGGATCGTTGCGAGCAGCTGCGACTGCCGCTGATGGTGAATGACACGGATGGCCAGAAATCGACCAATTTCACGGTGTCCATCGAAGCCGCCCGTGGCGTCACCACCGGCATTTCCGCCGCTGATCGGGCGCGTACCGTGCAGGTTGCCGTGGCGCCCAATGCGCGCCCGGAAGATCTGGTGCAGCCTGGCCACATCTTCCCGCTGATGGCCCAGCCCGGCGGTGTTCTTACCCGCGCCGGGCATACCGAGGCAGGCTGCGATCTGGCGCGTATGGCCGGATTTGAGCCGTCCTCGGTGATTGTCGAGATCCTCAATGAGGACGGCACCATGGCGCGCCGCGACGATCTGCTGACTTTCGCCCAGGAGCATGGCTTGAAGATCGGTACCGTTGCCGACCTGATTGCTTATCGCATTCGTAACGAGCGCAGCGTCGAGCGCGTCTCGCAGTGTGAGTTACCCACCGAGTTCGGCGATTTCCAGCTTTACGCCTATCAGGACAATGTGGACAACGCACTGCATTTTGCATTGGTGAAGGGCCGCATCAAGCCGGAGGATTCGGTGCTGGTGCGGGTGCATCTGCAGAACACCCTGGCCGACAGTTTTGCCAGCACCGGCCCGTTCTGTGGCTGGCCGTTGCGGGATGCGCTGCAGCAGGTAGCCGAGGCGGACAGCGGTGTGGTGGTGGTGTTGCGCAATAACGAGAACGACTCGGCCATTCTGGCGCGCATGCGGGATTACCAACTGCAGGCGCAGCATGCCGGCGAGCCGGAGATGGCCCAGTCCAGCACCGAACTGCGGACTTACGGTCTCGGTGCCCAGATTCTCGCCGACCTGGGTGTTCGCCGCATGCGCGTGCTCAGCGCGCCGAAGCGCATGCACGCACTGTCCGGCTTCGGCATGGAAGTGGTGGAGTATGTTGACCCCGCCTGAAGTTTTCAGGTTTCAGTGTTCAGTTTTCAGACAGGGCCAATCCCCTGACATGGTTGCCGCGCATGTGGCGAGGATAGTTTCTTATGAACGTGATTGAAGGGAATTTCACCACCGAGGCGGTGCAGGGGCGGTACGCGATTGTCGTCTCGCGCTTTAACGCCTTTGTCGTCGAGAGCCTGCTGCAGGGGGCACTGGATGCGCTGAAGCGGCATGGTGTGGCCGAGGACACCATTGATGTCGTTCGCGTTCCGGGGGCCTGGGAACTGCCGCTGGTGGTTGATCGGGTGGCACGCAAGGATCAGTACGATGCGGTCATCGCCCTGGGCGCGGTGATCCGCGGCGGCACGCCGCATTTCGAGTATGTCTCCGGCGAATGCACCAAGGGGATTTCGCAGGCCTCGATCGAGCATGATGTGCCGGTGGCCTTTGGTGTCCTCACCGTCGATACCATCGAACAGGCGGTGGAGCGCTCCGGCACCAAGGCCGGGAACAAGGGTGCCGAGGCCGCCATGTCGGCCATGGAGATGGTCAGCCTGCTGAAGCAATTGCATGACTGAGCAAGAGCCCCGCCGCAAGCGGCGCCCACCCGGCGGACAGCAGACCCGGCAGCGGGCACGTCAGCGTGCCCTGCAGGCGCTCTATCAATGGCAGATGGGCGGTCTCAGCGCCTCGGACATCGAGCGTCAGTTCCTGCCGCCGGAAGAGGACATGCCAGCTCCGGACAAGGAGCCGCCGGCCATTGAGCCGGATACCGAGCTGGAAGATGCGACCTCCATGGATCAGGTGGATGTCGCCCTGTTCCGCGAGTTGTTGCATGGGGTGATGGAACGTCTGGAGGAATGGGACGAGCGTATCCAGCCACACCTGACCCGTTCCATTGCCAGCCTGGACCCGGTGGAGCGGGTGATTCTGCGCATGGGCACTTACGAGTTGGTGGAGCGGCTGCAGGTGCCGACGCGCGTGGTAATCAATGAATGCGTCGAACTGGCCAAGCAGTTTGGTGGCCAGGACGGTCACAAGTACATCAACGCCGTGCTCGACAAGGTGGCCCGTGCCGATCGCTTCCGGCAGACCGAATTCGCCGGCCGGGACAAGGGCGGGAGCTGACTTGGTTCCATGCCCCGGTCCGAATTTTCCCTGATACGCGACTACCTCACGGGACTCGGTGCCAGTCGGGAGGACGTCCGCCTGGGAGTTGGTGATGATGCGGCGCTGCTGCAGCCTCCGGCTGCACATATGCTCGCGGTCAGCACCGATACACTGGTGGCCGGCGTGCACTTCCCCGAGGATGCCCCGGTGGCCTCGATCGGCCACAAGTCGCTGGCGGTCAACCTCAGTGATCTGGCGGCCATGGCGGCGGAACCCGCCTGGGCCACCCTGAGCCTGACCCTGCCGGCGCCCGACGCGGACTGGCTGCGCGACTTTGCCGGTGGTTTCGACGCCCTGGCGCGAAAACACCAGGTGGCCCTGGTCGGCGGCGACCTCTGCCGCGGCCCCCTTGCCATAAGCGTTCAGATCACCGGCTTCGTGCCGCAGGGGCGGGCGTTGCGGCGCGACGGCGCCGCTGTCGGTGATCATATCGTGGTCAGCGGTTACCTCGGTGACGCCGCCCTCGGCCTGCAAGCCTGGCAGGGTGGCGAACGACAGGCCTCCCGCACCAGTCCCTTGATTGATCGGCTGCATCGGCCAGGCCCTCGCGTGCAACTCGGCCTCGCCCTGCGCGGCCTGGCCAGCGCCGCCATCGATCTGTCGGATGGCCTGGCCTCGGATCTGGATCATCTGCTGACCGCCAGTGGCTGTGGTGCGGAGGTCGCGCTCGGACAGCTCCCCTGTTCGGAGGCGGCCCTGCGCTACGCGGGCACAACGGCGGCACGGCAGGCGGCGTTGGCGGGTGGTGATGACTACGAGTTGTGCTTTACCGTGCCCGGAGGGGCCTTGCCGGCCCTGGCCGGTATCGCCGCCGACACTGGTACGCCGCTCAGCGTGATTGGCCGCGTGGTTGAAAAACCCGGTTTAAGACTGCGCCAGCCGGACGGCCGTCTGCTTCCGGTATCGGTCCGCGGTTATCAGCATTTCAGCGAGGAACCATGAGCCAACAGTCTTTACGGGGGCGCGCCCACCTCAGTAATCCGGTGCATTTTCTGGCCCTCGGTTTCGGTAGCGGCCTGGCGCCGCGCGCCCCAGGCACCTTTGGTACCCTGGCGGCGATCCCGCTCTTTCTACTGGTCAGCGGCCTGCCGCTACCGGCCTATCTGCTATTGACGCTGCTTGCCTGCGTCGCCGGTGTCTGGATCTGCGGTCGCGCGGCACGCGATTTCGGCGTCCATGATCATCCGGCGATAGTCTGGGATGAGATTGCCGGTTTCCTGGTGACCATGATCGCGGCACCGGCAGGCTTGCTCTGGATCGTGCTGGGTTTCCTGCTTTTCCGCGTGTTCGACATCCTCAAGCCCTGGCCCATCGGTTGGCTCGATCGGCGTGTCGATGGTGGTCTCGGCATCATGCTGGATGACATTGTCGCTGGCGTTTTCGCCGCGGTGGTCCTGCAGGTGCTGGCCTGGGCGGTTTCCTGACTTCCGGATTTCCTGGAGCAGCCGTATGACCCTACAGGCCATGCCGTTCGTACCGGGTGAGGTGAGCGGGCTGCTTCGCCATCAACTGCGCGATGGCGAATCGGACTGCATCCTGTTGCTGCATTTTGAGGATCTGGTGCCGCTGGAGAGCCCGCCAGCCGGCCTGATCGTGATTGGCGGCGCGCCGCTGTCCCATCCCATGACCGAGTTGCAGGGCCTGGGCATACCCACGGTGATCGTCAGTCGCCGTCAGGCCGAGGAGTTGCGCGAGGGCGAACGACTCTGGATCGATGGCATTACCGGTGAGATCGGTCGCGGCGAGGTGCCTGATCCGCCGGTGATCGCCGCGCTCGGGAACACACCGGGACAGCCGTTTCATACCGCGGACGGGGGCGCCGTGGAGCTGCGGGCCAGCATCACCGGCGAACAGGGTGCCCGGGATGCGCATGCCGTGGGCGCCACCGCGGTTGGCATGGTGCGCACCGAATACCTGGTGCCGTCCCATGGTCGCATGCCGGATCAGGCCTTCTACGAGAAAGCCTTCAACGCCATCTGTGCCGCCGCCGACCCCCTGCCGGTGACATTCCGCCTGCTGGATATCTCGGTGGACAAGAAGCCGACATGGCTGGGTGAGGTGTCCGGAATGACGGGCCTGCTCGGCATGCAGGGTTCGCGTCTGTTTGGCACGCGGCCCGTGTCCTCGCTGATATCCGCCCAGGCGGCGGCGCTGGCCAATGTCAGTCGCGACTTCCCGTTGCGGGTGCTGGTGCCGTATGTGGCCAGTCCGGAGGAATTCCGCCACTGGCGCAACAGGCTCCGGGCCTGGCTGCCCGACCGTATCCCCATCGGGCCCATGGCGGAAACGCCGGCTGCCGCCCTCGCGATGCCGGAATGGCAGCGCATCGCCGATTTCGTCTCGATTGGTTGCAATGACCTGATGCAGTGTTTTTTCGGTGCCGACAGGGATATCCCGGATGTAGCCGGTTATCTTGATCCCTACGCACCGACCCTGCTGCGCTTTCTGGATCGGGTGGCCCGGGCCGCCGACGAGCGTGGTCTGGAGCGGGTCCAGCTCTGTGGCCTGTTGATGCAGATGCCCGGGGTGCTGCCGATACTGCTGGGTCTCGGGTTCCGTCGCTTTTCCATGGCGCCACGCCTGATCCCGGCCATGTCGCGGGTGCTGGCACGGACTCGGCTCAGGGAGGCCGAGCAGCTTGCAGGTACCGTGCTGGAGGCTGCGGACAGTGGCAGCGTGCGGGATTTGCTGGGGATGGCGCCGGAAACCCGGCCACCCACGCCCTGGAGTCAGTCCGGCTGAGTCGAAACGGGCAGATGCAACGCTACGCAAACGCCGTTATCTCCGTATACTGTCGCCTTTTTTCGGGACCATCCGAGGCTGTCCATGCTATCCGCCACGCGTCCATCCCTGCGCCAACGCCTGGGCGAATTCGTAGAATCGCAGGCGGTACAGAACTTCATCATCGGCCTGATCGTGCTCAACGCGATCACCCTGGGGCTGGAGACGTCCAGTACCGCGCAGCAGTACATTGGCGGTTTCCTGCTCTGGGCGGAACGCGCCATCCTGACCGTGTTCGTGATCGAGATCGGACTCAAACTGATTGCTTTCGGCCCGCGGTTCTTCCGCAGTGGCTGGAACGTGTTCGATTTCATCATCGTCGGCATCGCCCTGGCACCGGAAACCGGGCCGTTCTCGATCCTGCGCGCCTTGCGCATCCTGCGTGTCCTGCGCCTGCTGTCCCAGGTCGAGCGGCTGCGCATGATCATCGAAGCACTGCTGCGTGCGATTCCCAGTATCGGCTGGATCGCCTTCCTGTTGATGCTGGTGTTCTACATCTTCGGCGTCATGGGCACCAAGCTGTTCGGCGAGGACTTCCCCGAGTGGTTCGGTACCGTCGGTCTGACCATGTATTCGCTGTTTCAGGTGATGACTCTGGAGAGCTGGTCGATGGGTATTGCCCGACCGGTAATGGAGATCTATCCATACGCCTGGCTGTTCTTCGTGCCGTTCATCCTGATCACGGCCTTTACCGTGCTCAATCTCTTCATCGGGATCATCGTCAACACCATGCAGGCGATGCACTGGGAAGAGGAGGACGCCAAGCGCAC
>SL_7KL_010_BRINEDRAFT_10000239_pt1 | contig 25070 bp, 18 predicted proteins | sample SodLak_010_BRINE_FD_10663 | JGI IMG/M metagenome (IMG submission 10663)
GCATGCCCTGCAGGGTCTTGGTCTCGGCGACATTCCCCGGATGCACGGTGTGCATGAGTGGCAGCCCGTCGGCGGTCTGCACCACGCCCAGCACGAACTGGCGCGCAATCCCGCCCGTTTCCTTGTTCATACCAAAGGCGCGAACATCATCTTCAAGCCGGGCTTCGCCATGAATGCGCACCGTGGTCAGGTCATAGAAGACAATTTCCAACTGCTGATCAACCAAGGGCCGGATTTGACGTGCCAGTTCCTGCTCAACTGTTTCGGCATGATCCATCAGCGCATCCATCGCGCGCAAAAGATGCTGATGCGTGACCTTGGCGGGCATATCTGGCATGGCCACCGTATCCAGCCATCGCAGGCAGCCCAGTTTGCTTGCCGGATTGCACAACCGGTTGAACACCATGGCGCGCACGAGTGCCTCTGCCTTGATCTCACGCCGCCCCGAGCGCAGCGCACGGCTGAGGGCGCGATCAAATCCAAGGTCTTTCCAGAGTTCATGAAGGGCAAAGACGTTCCCGTAGGCTTTGGCGCTTTCGACCTCCACCGCAAACGCGGTGTTCTCGGTGCGCCCGAGCACGCGGTTCAAGCCATTGATCAGAGGGTCCAGCTTTTGTGGGTTGAGCTCTTCAAGCCGACCGAGGTTTGCGACAACGCGATGCCGAACCTTGCCGGTCTCGGTGCGATAGCCTTCGACCAACTGAACATACTGGCGACCGCCTGATTTGGTGATCTTTGCATACATGCCGCAACAATATTTTCTCCATAACCAACTATCAATAGGGATTATGAGGTCAGATTGCCACAACAGAGTATCCGAAAAAACCACCCTCGCGACAACTCAACCCTCTGATTTTATTGGGTCGCCCCGCAGTCAGGACCGCAAATTTCCCAAATATCTGTCGAAGTTGGGAGGCAGAGCCTATTTAAGGGCTACGCGACACGAAGTAATCGCTGCATAACTCATCTGAATAATCGTTCCAAATGCTTCAAACCTTTTCAGATTAAGCAAGCCACCTTTGAAATTTTGTGGGACGGCACTTCCAAGGGAAGGCATATGCGCGCGATGTTGGTCGCGCGCATATCTGGTCTATTACATTGAGAGTGTGAACGGAGCGGTATAGTTATCCACGTTGTCCGGAGTGATCAGCAGGCAGTCAAAAAGCTGCTTTTCCTGATCGACCATCGGTTCGCCGTTTTGAATGTAATAGTCGGCCTGAATGACGGCCTCGCGGGAAAAGACAGCCACCGGCTGGAGCACGGTATACGCCATCTCTCCTGCACGCACGGCTTCTACAGCGTCCGGCGAACCGTCAAACCCGCCGATGATGGTGCCTTCAAGCCGTCCGGCCTCCTTCAGCGCAGCGATCGCCCCGAGCGCCATCTCATCATTGCCAGAAATCACCGCATCGATCTGATCATGCGCCTGCATGATGGACTGCATCCGATTGTAGCCTTGTGTGCGGTCCCAGTTGGCGACTTCTTCTGCCACTTTCTCAAGCCCGGGATACTGGCTAAGAACAGTGTTGTAGCCGTTCGACCGAGTGGCCGCGTTGTTGTCGGACGGATTGCCGAAAAATTCGACATAACGGGCCTCGTCCCCGACAAGTTCTTGCCAGGTGACCGCGCCAAGAGCGGCACCCTGCGCGTTATTTGACACAAGCTGCGCGATGGCAATGCCAGCTTCATTGATCTCAGCATTCACCAGAAAGACCGGGATGCCGGCCTCGGTTGCGCGGCGGACAACACCCACTGACCCGTCGGCATTGGCTGGGTCGAGGATGATCGCGGCTGCGCCATTTGTGATGGCCGCGTCGATCAGATTGGATTCGGTATTGGTATCGCCGCGATGCGCCGAGACATTCGCCGTGTAGCCCAATTCCTCGGCTGTTGCGCGCGCGACCTCGCCTTCGGTGAACCAGTAGGGGTTCGCCGGGTCGTTCACGATGATGCTGATCAGCCCTTCGGCGGAAGCGGCCGCCGCCATCAGCGGCAGTGATGCCGTGGCCGCAAGCAGCGCGCGTCTTGTGATCTTGAACATAGTAGTCTCTCCCTTGGTTGGTGGTGCCGGAACCCGGCGGTGTCCGCGTCAGGCATATCGCGCCTGGTCCTCCGCGAATGGTGATGGGGACGGGTCAGGTTTTGCCACCCTTGCCCCCGTATTGGATGGAATTGAGCATAACGGCGAGCACGATGACCGCGCCGGTGAAGACGGTCTGCCAGTAGGACGACACGCCGATGATCACGAGGCCCGCGCCCAGGTAGACTATGACGAACGCCCCCAACAAAGTGCCCTGCACTGTGCCGCGTCCGCCCATTAGCGACGCGCCGCCCACCACGACCGCGGCGATGGCTGTCAGCTCATAGGTGGTGCCCGCCGTGGGACCGGCCGAGGTTAGCTGTGAGCTGAGCACCAGACCCGCGATGGCTGCGCACATGCCCGACAGGACATAGACCCAGACCTGTACGGACTTGACCGGGACACCCGACAACTCCGCCGCCCGTGCATTGCCGCCAGTGGAATACAGCCACCGGCCGAACGGCGCGCGGGTTAGCAGCAGATGCACCGCGATGGCGGTCGCAGCCAACACGAAAATGCTGATCGGCACACCTCCGATTCTGTAAAATCCCAGCCATTCAAAGCCGGTATTGCCGAATTCTGGCCGACCCCGCAGATTGTTGAAGGTAAGTCCATTTGTCATTAGAAGGGCGACGCCGCGTGCGACATACAGCGTGCCCAGCGTCGCAACAAAGGCAGGCACCTTCAGATAGGCTACCAACACCCCGTTTACCACGCCCACCAGCGCCCCCATGCCCAGGGTGCAGATCACCACTGCCCAGACCGGCATGTACAGGATCACACCCAGCCCTTGCAATTCGACCCCCTGCAGTAGGAAACCTGCGAACACGCCGCAAAGTGCAAGTGTGGACCCCACCGAAAGGTCGATCCCCCCCGACAGGATCACGAGCAGCATGCCGATGGCCAGCAGGCCGAAGATGGCGACCTGTGACGTCATCGTGAGGAAATTCGAGACCGAAAGGTAGCGGTCAGATAGAAATGCGAAGGTCACAATGATCGCGATCAACGCAAAGAAGGCGCGGCCTTCCATAAGGATCTGGATGATATTCATATCCTTGCCAAAGGTCGAAGCGACAAGCCCGCCCGAACCCTCATTCTTGTTCGTCACAACATCGGTCATTTCAGAAATCTCCGGTTCAATTCTTGGCGGTTGTGGGCTTGGCGGTGGCGGGTTTGTCCATCTCGACAATTTCCCGGGCGGTATGTTCGTCTATGATCAAGCCACTCAACAAGCCGCTTTCCAGAACCGCCTTGATGGCATGGGTCTTGATCCGGCCACCCGCGACGGCAACGATGCGGCGGCCCTTCAGCCGGTCGAGGGGTTGCGTCAAGATGCGGTCAGTGACCTCGCGCCCCACGGGCTGGCCGCGCTTGTCAAAGAAATGGCCAAGCATTTCGCCGACCCCACCAGCCGCTGCAATGGTGGCCATCTCCGCGTGCTCAATCATGCCGGTGGTCACAAGCTCGGCCTCGGCCACAGTGGTGCCAATACCGACGATCATCAGATCGGCCTGATCGGCCAGTTTGGCGGCCTGTTGCGCGGCTTTCTGGCCCAGCAGAACATCGCGGTCAGCGGTCGAATTTGCTATGAAGGGCACTGGCATGGATGCCGCCTCGCCCCCGGTCTTTTCAGCCAGGCGGGACGCGACAGCATGTGGGCTCAGGTCCGCGCCGGCAGTCTGCGCCCCCATCAGCGACACGACTTTCAGATCCGGTGCCGACAGTGGGCCAAGATTTTCGACGCAGGACAGCAATGTCCTGCCGTGGCCCACACCAATTATCTTGATTTCCTCAGCGGCGATCTCGGTTGACAGAAATCCGGCGCCGGCGGTGCCCAGCGGCCGCAGCGCAAGATCTTCCTGATGCAGGTCGCTGACGACCTCGCAATGATCCAGCCCGAAGCTTGCCGTTAGGCTTTGTTTCAGATCCACCTCGCCCGAGGCGGCCATGATCTGTTCCTTGGTCGCATCAGGCCCGAAACTGGCCGTGATCCTGCCTTTGTGCATGACGATGATGCGGTGCGCGATGGACAGGCATTCGCTGACCTCTGACGTGGAATAGACCACCGCCAGCCCCTTACGCGCCCCCTCTGACAACAGGCGGAACACCTCGGCCTTAGCACCTATATCGATGCCGCGCGACGGCTCGTCCAGCAGGATGACCGACGGCTTGGTGGCCAGCATCTTGCCGATCACGACCTTCTGTTGATTGCCCCCCGATAGCGAGCCAATAGCCGCCTCGCCGCCATCAGTCTTGATTGTTACCTCTCGGATCGCCCGGTCGATGATCGTCTGTTCGGCGCCCCGCGATGTCAGCCCCCTCTTGGTGAAGGCCCCAATCGACGCGAGCGAGACGTTCTTGCCAACGCTCATTGTCTGCACCAGACCGTCGCGCTGCCGGTCTTCGGGCGTCAGGACAAGACCGGCCCGGATACGCTGCGCGATGGTCATTCTAGCGATATCGCGGCCGTGCAGGAATATCTGTCCACCCGAAGCCGGCAGTCGCCCCGCCACACATTCCATGAATTCGGTGCGGCCGGCTCCCATCAGCCCGTAGATGCACACGATCTCGCCCTGCCGGACATCCAGCGATAGGCGGTCCACGACCGAATTGCCCAATCCGCCTGTTGCGGGGATGCTGAGATTGCTTACTGACAGCGCCACCCGGCCGAAATCGTAGCCTGTCGGAGGCGATCCGAGGTCAAAATTCTCGCCCACCATGTTGCGGACGATCCATTCCAGGTCGATCTCGGCGCGCGGCGCATAGGCCGTCATCACCCCGTCGCGCAGCACCACGGCATGATCGGTGATGGTCAACGCCTCTTCCAGATGATGTGAGATGTAAACGATAGAGACGCCGCGCGCCTTCAGGTCGTGGATCACCTTGAACAACACTTCAACTTCCGAAGCAGACAGCGCCGAGGTTGGCTCATCCATGATCAGAATGCGGGAGTTCACCGACAGCGCTCGGGCGATCTCAACAATTTGCTGCTGGCCCAGTCGCAGGTCCTCGACCGGGGTCAGGGGATCGATATCTTCCTCCAACTCCTTCATCAGGGCTCGGCACTGGCGTTCTTCCTCGGCGAAATTCACACCGCGTGGCCCCATGATTTCACGGCCCATGAAAATGTTATCGCGCACATTCATGTTCGGAGCGAGCGAGAGTTCCTGATGGATAATGGAAATCCCGAGTTCGCGGGCCTCGACGGTGGATTTGATCTCGACCGATTTGCCATCAAGGATCAACTCCCCTGTGGTCGGCAGTTGAACGCCTGACAAGATCTTCATCAAGGTCGACTTACCGGCGCCGTTCTCACCAAAAAGCGTAGTGACCTGTCCGCGATGAACGTCGAAGTTCACGCCTTTCAGCGCATGCACCGCACCGAAACTTTTCGTGACGTCGCGCGCTGCTAGCACCACCTCAACCTTATCAGGCACCAACACGGGCGTTTCGTCGTGGGTCGGGGTTTTCATCACTGCACCTCGAAGGCCACTGGCGTGACCAGCCAGTTCTGCGGGTTGATCATGGTGAACACCCCTGTGACGCTGACTGTCTGACCGGTCAGCGAATCACGATCAAGATCGGACAGGACCTCGGCTGCCATGGCACGGTTGATCCCGGCCCCGACATTCTGGAATTCGATCTGGTTGGTAAAATCGCCAAACACGATATCCCCGGTGATATCGCGCAATTCCGTGCCGTTGATGGCAGGACCGGTCTGGACGCGAATGCCGACACCGTCCGGCAAGCTTTCAACACTCACTTCGAAGATGCCAGAACTGCCCTCACCAGCGGTGCCGGTAAAGCTGACCGGGATCACCGGAAAGGCCCCGGCCATCGTCCCGTAGGCGGCAATCGCGGCATTCCTGTCCGCATCAAGCTCATTAGCCAGTTTTACTGCGTCGGGCGCATTTTCCGACACAAAATCACGAATGCGCGGGAATTCCTGGACGCCGAAGGCATCCGGGTTGAACGCCTGCTGACGCAGATCCGCCTCGCCGCCGATGGTCACCACAGTCGTATCGAAGGCCATCGCGGCCAGCACACCAACGCCCACCAGCGCCACAAGGATCCTGCGCCGCGCCGCCTTGGTTCCGTAGGCAGATACACTATCTGTTGTCGCCATTGCTGACATGCCTCCCCCCTTATGTCGAACCAGAACCCTGGGTCGACATTGTACTGCGCCTGGACTGGCCAGCGCCAAATGCGATGGAAAGAGCAGACCAAAGGCAGCAGCCCTTCCCCCTTGCCGCGACCCCGGAACCTCCTCGATCCCCCGTTCAGGTTTGCGGCCCGGCCAACCGACTGGGTGTGACCGATTGCCTCAACGTAGCTGAATTTTTTTACTTTGTCTGCAAAAAAATACACATCAAGTATTTTTTTGTGCTAAACAGAGGCAGCAGGTGCCACGCGGGAGGCTTGGCGAAGGCCTGCAAAACGCTGCGAATGCGCAGACTGTCACCGGGGAGGGCTGATGCGGTCAGAGAATAAAAAAGGGGGCAGGCATGACCGATACGTCTGACCTGATCATCGGCGTGGATGCCGGAACATCTGTCATCAAGGCGGTGGCTTTCGACCTCGCGGGGCGCCAACTAGCCTGTGCGTCCGTGCGCAATTCCTATACCATGGGGGCCGACGGATCAGCGACGCAGTCACTGCCCCGCACTTGGGCCGATTGTGTCGCAGCCCTGCGCGGTTTGGCTGATAAGGTAGAGGGCCTTGCCGGGCGCACCGCCGCCATAGCCTTAACAGGACAAGGCGACGGGACATGGCTGGTCGGCCCGAACAACGCCCCGGTTGGTGACGCATGGCTTTGGCTGGATGCGCGCGCAGCACCGACCGTGCGCGACCTGGCCTTTGGCACATTGGAACGCGCGCGGTTCGAATCCACAGGGACCGGGCTGAACACCTGCCAGCAGGGCAGTCAGATGGCGCATATGGCCGCCACCTGCCCCGAACTGCTGGATCAGGCCGAAGTCGCCCTGCACTGTAAGGACTGGCTGTTCCTGAACCTGACCGGCATCCGGGCTACCGACCCGTCAGAGGCCAGCTTCACATTCGGAGATTTTCGCAACAGGCGCTACAGCGACACCGTGATCGCGGCCTTGGGCCTGAAACGCCACAGGCATCTGTTGCCCGAGATCATCGACGGGTCAATGGAGACGCGCCCCCTGACGGCCGAGGCTGCGGCGCAAACCGGCCTGCTTGCGGGAACGCCCATATCGCTGGGATATGTCGACATGGTCATGACGGCGCTTGGCGCGGGGGTTCATACCGGCGATGTGGGCGCGGCCTGCTCCACGATAGGATCAACTGGCGTGCATATGCGCGCGGTCAGATCTGACGCAGTTCATCTGAATGCCCATGGAACAGGCTATGTCATCTGCCTACCGGTTCCNGGCATCGTGACGCAGGTTCAAACCAACATGGCCGCCACACTGAATATCGACTGGGCGCTGGCCCTCGCCGAAGACCTGATGGCCGAAGTGACAGAAGCCCCGTCGCATGCCCAAATGGTCGGACGGATCGACAGCTGGATGGCCCGCTCGCACCCCGGTGCGCTGGTCTATCATCCCTATATCTCGGAGGCCGGCGAACGCGGCCCCTTCGTCAATGCCGATGCGCGTGCCAGCCTTGTGGGGCTCAGCGCCACGCATCGGTTCCCGGATTTGATTCGCGCGGTGATCGAAGGTCTGGGCATGGCCACACGCGATTGCTATGCGGCCATGGGCGAGATGCCGCGCGAATTGCGCCTGACCGGTGGTGCGGCGCGTTCAGGCGCCTTGCGTCAGGTGCTGGCTGCCGCGCTCGATACGCCGGTGCGGGTCTCGGCGCGAGAGGAGGCGGGCGCAGCGGGCTGTGCCATGATGGCCGCGGTCGCCATCGGAGCCCATGATACGATGGACGCCTGCATCGCCGAATGGACAACCCCGCTTCTGGGCCAGCCAGAAGAACCCAACCCGGGCCTTGTGCCCATCTATGATAGACTTTTCACCAATTATCGACACGCGCGCGATGGCCTTGCCCCTGTCTGGGACGGGCTGGCGGCGGCGCGTGCTGCGCAAGGAGCCTGAACCATGACAGATATTCATAAAACCGACGTTTTCGTGATTGGCGGCGGGATCAACGGTGCGGGCATTGCGCGCGACGCCGCCGGACGGGGGCTGAGCGTCGTGCTGTGCGAAAAGGACGATCTGGCCGAAGGCACGTCTTCACGGTCGGGCAAGCTGGTGCATGGCGGTCTGCGCTATCTGGAATATTACGAGTTCCGACTGGTCCGCGAGGCGCTGATCGAACGCGAGGTCCTGATGCGCAACGCCCCGCATATCATCTGGCCGATGCGCTTTGTCCTACCCCATTCGCCGCAGGATCGCCCGGCCTGGCTGGTGCGTCTGGGGCTGTTTCTGTATGACAATCTGGGCGGGCGCAAGAAACTGCCGGGCACGCGCACGCTGGATCTGCGCCGCGACCCGGAAGGCGCCGCGATCAAGGACAAGTATCATAAGGGGTTCGAATATTCGGATTGCTGGGTCGATGACGCGCGGCTGGTCATCCTGAATGCGGTCGATGCGGCGGAACGCGGCGCCACAGTGCTGACACGGTCGCCGTGCGTTTCGGCCCGGCGCGACGGGCAGGTCTGGCGCATCACGACGCGCAACACCCTGACCGGAGAGACACGCGAATTCGAGGCCAAATTGCTGATCAACGCTGCCGGCCCCTGGGTCAGCGATGTGGTAAACCGCGTGGCCGGGTCGAACAGCACACGCAATGTGCGGCTGGTCAAGGGCAGCCATATCATCGTGCCCAAGTTCTGGAAGGGCGAGAATGCCTATCTGGTCCAGAACCATGACAAGCGGGTGATCTTCATCAACCCCTATGAGCGTGACAAGGCCCTGATCGGCACGACCGATATCGCCTATGAAGGCCGGGCCGAGGATGTGACTGCAGACGAATCCGAAGTGCAGTATCTGATCGACGCGGTGAACCGGTATTTCAAGGAACAACTGACCCGCGACGATGTGCTGACCACCTTTTCAGGCGTGCGGCCGCTGTTCGATGACGGGCAGGGAAATCCCTCGGCCGTGACCCGCGATTACGTCTTCGATATCGAGGAGACGGGCGGCGCGCCCATGCTGAACATCTTTGGCGGCAAGATCACCACCTTCCGCGAACTGGCCGAAAGCGGCTTGCAGAAGATCCGCAGGTTCTTTCCCGACATGGGCGGCGACTGGACCGAAAAGGCCCCCTTGCCCGGCGGAGATATGGAGCGCGCCGATTACGAGGCGTTCCGCAACCGGATGAAACAGGACTATCCATGGATGCCGCGCGACTTGCTGCGCCATTACGGGCGGCTTTACGGCACAAGGATCGACCTTGTCGCGGCGGGTGCGACCTCGCTCGACGGATTGGGCCGGCATTTCGGCGGCAATCTTTATGAGGCGGAAGTCGCCTATCTGGTAAAACACGAATGGGCACAGACGGCCGAGGACATCCTGTGGCGCCGCACCAAGCATCGGCTGCATCTGCCGCAGGACGAACAGGCCGCTTTCGTCAGATGGTTCGAAAAGCGGCGGGAGGCCGCCTGATGGCGCTCACGCTCTCGCTCAACACCAATCCGCTGGTGAACCGCTTTGCCGAACCCGACGATCTGATCGACGCGATTGCCCGCGATATCCGCATCCGCGATATCCAGCTGACCCATGAATTCATCAATCCGTCATGGCCCGCCCCCGTAATCCGCCGGCTGACGCGGGACATGGCGGCGGCGCTGCGCCGCACCGGGGCGCGGGTGACATCGGGCATGACCGGCCCCTATGGGCGGCTCAATCATTTCGGCCATCCCGACCGGGACGTGCGGCGCTATTATGTTGACTGGTTCAAGACATTTGCCGATATCATCGCCGATCTTGGCGGCACATCCGTCGGCACGCAATTTGCGATCTTCACATACAAGGATTTTGACGACCCGCAGCGGCGCGAAGACTTGCTGCAAATCGCCATCGACTGCTGGGGAGAGGTGGCCGAGCATGCGAAAGCGGCCGGGCTTGACTATGTCTTCTGGGAACCCATGAGCGTGGGGCGTGAATTCGGCGAGACGATCGCGGAATGCCTGAAGCTTCAGGACCGGTTGACGGCAGCCGACATGGCCGTGCCGATGTGGATGATGGCCGATATCGACCACGGCGACGTGACCTCGGCCAATCCGGACGATACCGACCCCTATGCCTGGGCCCGCGCCGTTCCGAAGGTCAGCCCGATCATTCATATCAAGCAATCGATGATGGACAAGTCAGGGCATCGACCCTTCACGTCAGAGTTCAACGCAAAGGGTGTGATACAGCCAGACCCACTGCTGCGCGCGTTCACGGAAGGCGGCGCATTGAAGAACGAAATCTGCTTAGAACTCTCGTTCAAGGAACGCGAACCCAATGACCGGTTGGTGATCCCGCAGATCGCCGAAAGTGTGGCCTTCTGGGCACCACATATTGACAGTGGAGTGCGTGATCTGAATGTCTGAACTGAAGTTAATGACAGATACTTGCCATTTGTGGCAATTCCCGTCATTGGATGGCCGTTCTCAGGGCGGGGTGAAATTCCCCACCGGCGGTGACAGCCCGCGAGCGCCTTTCGGCATATGCTGGAAGGGTCTAGCAGACACCGGTGAAATTCCGGGGCCGACGGTTAAAGTCCGGATGGAAGAGAACCAGCCGCCGGCCCATTGGGCCAGCGCGGCTGGAATCGCCTTGGGACCACTTTTGAAATGCAAAGGATGGTTCCATGACTGACATCACTAAAATCGCCTTCATCAAGGCCCGCTGGCATGCCGAAATCGTCGATCAGGCGCTCGTTGGATTCGAAAAACGTCTTGCAGCGCGCGGGAGCACGAAAGACATCGCCATCTTCGATGTGCCCGGCGCGTTTGAAATGCCGCTACTGGCACAGAAACTGGGCCGGAGCGGCAAATACGATGCCATCGTTTGTGCCGCACTGGTCGTAGATGGTGGAATCTACCGGCATGATTTTGTTGCACAGGCCGTCGTCGACGGCTTGATGCGCGCACAGTTGGACACGGGTGTCCCAACATTCTCGGTCTCATTGACGCCGCATCACTTCCAGCCGACGCCTGAGCATGTCGGCTTCTTCAGCGACCACTTCACCAAGAAAGGCGAAGAAGCTGCGGACGCGGTGCTGATGGTCACAGCATTGGAGGCCTAACATTGAGCCTGTCCAGAGTCCATTTTTCGGGCACCTCCGATCTCCTTTTGGGACGCGACAAAGCAAGGCGCAAAGCCTTGCTCCGCCAATCTTTGGCTCGTGCCTTATCGACAAGCTTGGACCGAGGATTGGCAAGCCTGGATGCACAAGGCCTTAATGAAGCGCACCCAAAAGAAAGCTGCCGTGATGGCCGTCGACTCATCGTCGATGAAACGGAGGCCAGTTTTGCTAGAGGAAGCGGCTCTGTCGGATACAATGAAGGAGGCGCGCTAGGCGCCGCATAACTGGGAGCGTGTTATGGCAAAGGATCGCAGCTGGGGCGAGGCAGAGCATTCCCTTTCAATCCGTGCCGCCTGGCTTCACTATGTTGGCGGATTGCGTCAGGCCGAAGTGGCTAAACGATTGGGTGTGCCATCAGTCAAAGCGCACCGGCTGATCGCGCGCGCTGTCGCAGAGGGCGCGGTCAAAGTCTCAATCGAAGGTGATATTATAGAGTGCATCGAGTTGGAACAGGCGCTCTGCACCCGGTTCGGGCTCGAGACCTGTGAAGTTGCCCCGGATGTTGAAGAAGATGGGTTGCCGCTGCGCGCGCTCGGTCTGGCGGGCGCCTCACGTCTGCGCCGCTGGTTGGAAAGCGGCGAAGAGCCGATCATCGGGATTGGTCATGGCCGGACTCTAGCTGAAGCTGTACGCTCCATGCCTCGCTTCAGCACCACGGGCCTTAGTTTTGTTTCGCTGTTGGGAGGCCTAACCCGAAACTTCTCTGCCAACCCGCATGATGTGATGCATCTTCTCGCCGAAAAAACCGGTGCGCGCGCCTACGTCATGCCTGTGCCATTCTTTGCCAACACGACGGAAGACCGCCAAGTTCTGTTGTCGCAACACGGTGTTGCAGAGGTCTTTCAGCTTGCCGAAAACGCACCGCTGAAGATCGTCGGGATCGGGACAGTCGAAGCTGAAACACAACTCGTGACATCGGGCATGATCGAGCCAGCCGAGATTGAAGCAATTTCCGACGCGGGCGGTGTTGGTGAAATGCTGGGCCATTTCTTTGATCCTGACGGTCGCGCGCTGGAAACCCCGCTTACTTCACGCACACTTGCAGTTTCTCTTGGCGAAAGCCGAAAGGACCGCATCATCGCGCTCGCGGGCGGTGCGGAAAAGGTTGAGGCGATCCGCGCCGTATTGAAAAGTGGGCGTCTGTCCGGACTTATCACTGATGAGCGTACGGCCACAGCGCTTCTGAAAGAGGTGCCGGCCCAGCCCCGCTGACAGGATTCTGCCAAGCCATCCTGTCAAGGGATCGACTGACCGTTCGCGGCCCAATCCTTGGGGAACTGGTCAAACTTCTTGTCTGCGAGCGCATGGCGCGCCAATCCCTTAATCATTGAGGCGCCAGATGAAGGGCGAGACATTGCTCTCCCCCTCCTACGTCGCCAGGAGTGCCTGATTGGCAGAGAAACACACCGTCACACTCGTCTTGATGCCTTTTGCAGTGAATTGCCGACAGGCTTTCAGTCCGTTCCAGAGTCAGCTTGATCATGACATCAAACAGCCCATAGTCGTTCAATATATAGTTGCCATGTCAGCCAAGGCCCGCGCTCGGATGTGGTGGGCCTGTCCGGCTGTCCCGAAGGTGTCGAACTTGCGGATACATTCGGCCATCATGCTGTCCATTGCCGGTTTAAGGTATTTCCGGGGATCGAACTCGGACGGGGTGCTGACCAATGTCTTGCGGATTGCCGAGGTGGCCGCAAGCCGCAGGTCGGTATCTATATTCACCTTGCGCACACCGTGGCGGATACCCCGCTGGATTTCTTCAAGCGGCACGCCCCAGGTCGGTTTGATGTCACCACCGTATTCATTAATCAGCAGGCGCAGTTCTTCGGGCACCGAAGACGAACCATGCATCACAAGATGAGTGTTCGGGAGCCGCTTGTGGATCGCCTCGATCACGTCCATGGCAAGCACATCACCATCGGGCTGGCGAGTAAACTTGTAGGCCCCGTGGCTTGTGCCCATCGCAACCGCAAGCGCATCGACACCAGTTTCCGCGACAAAACGCTCAGCTTCTTCGGGGTCAGTCAAAAGCTGATCATGGCGCAGCTTTTCGGTCGCGCCGTGTCCGTCTTCCTGATCTCCCATCCCAGTCTCCAACGAGCCCAGAACCCCTAATTCGCCCTCGACCGACACACCAGCCGCATGGGCCATTTCGACCACGGCGCGGGTGATACGAACATTATAGTCAAACTCAGCAGGAGTTGATCCATCCTCTTGCAGCGAGCCGTCCATCATCACGGAGGTGAAGCCATGTTGAATTGCCGTCACGCAAGTGGCCAGGTTGTTGCCGTGGTCAAGATGCATGCAGACCGGAATATGGGGATAGATTTCCACCAGCGCATCTATCAGTTTGGCCAGGACCACATCATTGGCATAGGCGCGCGCACCGCGGCTGGCCTGCAGGATCACCGGCGCACCCGTAGCATCGGCTGCGGCCATGATCGCAAGGCCCTGTTCCATATTGGACATATTGAAGGCAGGAACCGCATAGTCATTTTCCGCGGCATGGTCGAGAAGTTGGCGAAGGGTGATACGGGCCATGTCAGACCTCCTAAGGCTTGGATTTTGCAAGATAGTCGCCAAGCGTGGCGACCTCGGTGCGGCAACCGAAAACAAGTGGCACGCGGTCATGGGGGTGGGTCGGGATCATATCCAGAATGGCGCGCTGTCCGTCAGTCGCAGCGCCCCCGGCCTGTTCCATTAGATAGGCAATCGGAAATGCCTCGTAGGCAAGGCGCAAAAAACCGTCCTGATAACCTGATCGCGTGTCAGCAGGATACATGAACAAGCCGCCGCGCCGCAGAATGCGGTGCAGATCGCCCACAGCGGCCGCGATCCAGCGCATGTTGAAATCGCGCCCGCGCGGGCCGTCAGACCCGTCCAGAATATCAAGAACATACGATTGAAGCCCAGGCGACCAGAGTTTGCGGTTCGAGGCATTGAAAGCGATGGTCGATGTCTCTGCGCGCAGGCGGACATCCGTGGTGTCGACGTGAAATGTTGCCGTGACCGGGTCCAGCGTGCCTATTGACACTCCCTTACCTAAGCTGAAGCCAAAATCGACCGAATGCCCGAAAGACACATAGGCGGCAGCGATCATTTCGCGCCCAGACCGCAGGAAGCTGTCGCCTGCCGGGAAAATCGCGAAGAGTGCGCCAAGCGGCGCACCTATCCCGATGCTGCCAGACCCGTCGATCGGGTCCATGGCCACGTCAAACAGGCCTGCAGGATCGAGATCAATTACCTCCTCGGCCTCTTCCGACAGAATCCTTGCCACTGAAAACCCGCGTAAAAGCGCGACGAAATGATCATGCGCCGCCATGTCAAGCGCCTTCTGCTTGTCACCAGAGTCATTGGTGCCAACAACGGCAGTCGGATCACCGGTCAAATGGCCCTGCGCGAGACGTCCTGCTAGCGGAATGCTTCCATCAGCAAGCGCAACCAGAAGTGCGGCGAGCGCTTTGCGGGTTTTATCCTCTCCAGCCGATTGGGCCAGATGTTGCGCCAGCGTCGGTGCGGAAATGTTCGTGTCTTGCGGCAGGGTCAACGGTGCCATCATTGACCCGGCCCATTTCCTAAAAGCGTCTCGGCGCGCGCGATGATCGCGTCGCGGGTGATGCCGAAGCGTTGGTAGAGGGCTTCCGCCGGGCCTGAGGCACCAAAGCCGTCAAGCCCGATCACGTCGTCCTCGCTGGTGACATACCGCGTCCAACCAAATTTGCCAGCAGCCTCTACCGCGACACGTGGGGCGCTACCCAGCACGCTGTCACGGTATTCTTGAGGTTGCGCGCTGAACAACTCCCAACTTGGCATCGACACCACGGCGACACTCAGGCCGCGGTCGGCCAGTGCCTCGGCAGCTTCAACCGCAAGGCTAACCTCGGTGCCTGTGGCCAGCAAAGTTAAATCGCGCCCTTCGCCAAACTGACGGATTACATAAGCACCCTTGGCGGAGAGGTTTTCCCCGTTCTCTTCCAGCCGTAATTGCGGCACGCCCTGACGGCTGAGCGCCAGAAGCGACGGAGTGTCGCGCGTGCGGATCGCGATATCCCAGCATTCGAGGGTTTCCACTGCATCGGCAGGCCGGAAAACATACAGGTTCGGAATTGCACGGAGAGATGCCAAATGTTCGACCGGTTGATGGGTCGGTCCGTCCTCCCCTAGTCCGATGCTGTCATGTGTCATCACATAAACCGTGCCCACGCCCATAAGCGCAGAAAGCCGGATCGCGTTGCGCGCATAGTCGGAGAATACGAGGAAAGTGCCGCCATAGGGGATCAGCCCACCATGCGTGTTCATGCCATTCATTGCGGCGGCCATGCCGAATTCGCGCACCCCGTAGCCAATATAGCGGCCCGGCGCATCGGCGGAGAACTGGCTGTTCACAGCGGAAACACGTGTCAGGTTGGACCCGGTCAGATCAGCGGATCCGCCGATCAGCTCAGGCAACGCCGGGGCCAGCGCTTCAAGCGCCATTTGGCTGGCCTTGCGGGTGGCTACCTTTTGTGGCGTGTTGAACAAGGCTGTGCGGGCTGACGTGACCGCGGCCTCGTAAGCTTCAGACAGTTCCCGGCGGGCACGACGGAGGAACTCCCCGGCATGGGCAGATGCTGCGAGTCGCGCCTCCCACGCCAAACGCTCGCCTTCGCCGCGTCCCCCGATCTCATGCCAGTCAAGCGCAAGCTCGGCCGGTATCTTAAACGGCTCTGCATCCCAGCCAAGCGCGGCCTTGGCAGCTGCCGCTTCTTCAGCCCCAAGCGGTGCGCCATGCACTGAGGCAGTTCCCGCCTTGTTAGGTGCGCCAAATCCAATCACGGTTCTCATTGCGATCAATGTTGGCTTTGCAGTCTCTGCCTTGGCCTCCGCGATTGCTTGCGACACGGCCGGAGTATCATGGCCATCGCAGCGCAATACATGCCAGCCACATGCTGCCAGCCGTGCCGGAACATCCTCGGAGAAGGAAATCGATGTCGGCCCGTCGATGGTGATCTGGTTGTCGTCATAGAGCACGATCAGCTTGCCAAGGCCCAGATGCCCGGCCAGCGAGATCGCCTCCTGCCCGATCCCTTCCTGAAGGCACCCATCCCCCAGAAAGACATAGGTGTGGTGGTCGACCAGATCCGCACCGAATTCGCCCGCGAGCGCGCGTTCCGCCATTGCCATGCCCACGGCATTGGCAAGGCCCTGCCCAAGCGGACCTGTGGTGGTCTCGATCCCCTTGGCATGACCGTATTCGGGATGCCCGGCAGTGCGCGACCCCAGTTGGCGGAAGTTACGAATCTCCTCGATGGTCATATCCGCGTAGCCCGTCAGATGCAGCAGCGCATAGAGCATCATCGAGGCATGGCCGTTCGACAGCACCACCCGGTCGCGGTCCGGCCAGTCCGGGACGGAGGCGTCGAATTTTAAATGATCGCGAAAGAGCGCCGTGGCCGCGTCAGCCATACCCATCGGTGCGCCCGGGTGACCCGATTGCGCAGCCTCGACCGCATCTATTGACAAGGCGCGAATACAGTTCGCCAGCGCAAAGCCTCTAGGGTCCCTTACAGCTTTAGCGGCTATGTCCAGATTGAGCGAATCTTCAAGCATATGGTCCTCCTGCTTCGCTGCATTTGTACCTCAACCCCAATAATATCACAAGATAAAATAACAAAATAACATTATTGACGTTTAAATTGTGATGTGTGATGTTACGGAAAGGAGGATGTGATGTGAAGCGCGAAGATAGACAGCAGGCAATCGTGGATGCGCTGGTAGCCGAGGGCGAAGTCGAAGTTGACGCGCTTTCAGAGCGCTTTGCCGTGTCCCGGATGACAATTCACCGCGATCTCGACGACCTCGAATCCGCCGGGCTGTTGCGCAAGATCAGGGGTGGCGCAACGATCCGCTCGAGCACTCAGTTCGAAAGCGATTTTCGGTTTCGCGAGCGCCAGGATAGCGCTGCAAAGAAGGCGATGGCGCAGGCCGCACTCCATTTGGTCGAACCGGGCATGAGCGTCATGATCAATGACGGCTCGATGGCTGCGACTTTGGGGCAAGTGCTGGTTACAAAGCGCCCGCTAACAGTGATTACAAACAACGCGGCGGTGATTGACGCGCTGAAGGGCGAGGCGGGGATAACGCTTATTGCGCTTGGTGGAGTATATTCCGCCAAATTCAACGCATACCTAGGCAAGGTCACTGAGGACGCTCTGGCGCAATTGCGCGCGGACATCTCCTACATCTCGTCGCCGGCCGTATCAGGGCTCGAAGTGTTCCACATGGACGATGATGTCGTCCGGACAAAGCGGGCCATGATTGATCAGAGCGCACTGCGAGTTCTCCTCGTCAACCATACGCGGTTTGGCCGGGCTGCCCTGCATCGCCTTGGGAATTTATCCGAGTTCGATCACATCATCACTGACACTCACCCAGCCCCCGAGAGCGTGAGTTTGCTCCGCGAGGCGGGGCTGACCCTGACCATAGCCAACACACAAGAGGCAGACGCATGACCCAGCCACAACACTGGATCGGAACCAGTTGGAAGATGAATAAGACGCTTGCAGAGGCCGAAAGCTTTGCGACCGCTTTATCTGCAGTTGATTGCGCGCGCTATCCGCGTATACAGCGCTTCGTGATTCCGCCATTTACCGCTGTGCGCGAGGTGAAACAGATCCTTGCCGACAGTTCTGTCAAGGTAGGCGCGCAGAACATGCATTGGGCCGATCAGGGCGCGTGGACAGGCGAGGTGTCACCGGTCATGCTGAAGGACTGCAATCTTGATCTCGTGGAGCTTGGCCATTCAGAACGGCGTGAACATTTCGGCGAAACCGACGAAGCCGTGGGCCTGAAGACCGAAGCGGCGGTGCGTCACGGGCTGATCCCGCTGATCTGCATCGGCGAAACCTTAGCGGAGCGCGAGGCTGGCCGGGCCCAAGAGGTGCTGACAATGCAGGTGCGCGGTGCTCTTGGCAAGCTGAGCGGCAACCAGAAAAGCGCAGAGATCCTCTTGGCATATGAGCCGGTCTGGGCCATTGGGGAAAATGGCATCCCGGCGACATCAGACTACGCAGACGCACGTCAGGCCGAAATTGTCGCTGTCGCGCGGGAGGTGCTGGGCCGCTCGGTGCCCTGCCTTTACGGCGGCTCGGTCAACCCGGACAACTGTCAAGAACTCATCACTTGCCCGCATATTGACGGGCTGTTCATTGGCCGCTCGGCCTGGGATGTTGACGGATATCTCGACATTCTGGCCAGATGCGCCGCAACTCTCTGAAACCGAAAGGAAACGACATGAAAATTGCAATCGCAGGCGATAGCGCAGGCGCGCCACTAGCACAGGCCGTCGCGGAACATCTCAAGGACAAGCACGACGTGTCCGACATCTCGCACAACCCCGAGGCGCCAGAGCAATTCTATGCCCATATGGCCGACCGGATCTGCTCGGCCGTGCTGGCGGGCGAATATGACCGCGCGATCCTGTTTTGCGGCACTGGAATCGGCGTGGCACTTTCGGCCAACAAGGTGCCGGGTATTCGCGCAGCGCAATGCCACGACACCTATTCGGCCGGCAAGGCCGCCACTTCGAACAACGCCCATGTCATCACCATGGGGGCGCGCGTGATCGGACCCGAGCTTGCCAAGGACATCGCCGATGCCTTCCTGTCCGCATCCTTTGACCCCGAGGGACGCTCTGCCGGGAACGTGCGCGCAATCGACGAGGTGGATGCCAAATACAACAAGGCGTGACGGTCCGACGCGGCTGCCAGCCGCAACCGCGCGTTATGATTCGCAGCCCCCCTGTTCCGCCCCCTACACCAAGAGGCATGATGATCCGACCATGGACAGACTCCTTGCAATCGATAGCGGCCTGACTGTCACCAAGGCCGTTATCTTCGATCTTGAAGGCAACCAGATCGCGGTCTGCCGCAGGAACGTACCGCAATGCAAACCCGCTCCGCGCAGGGTGGAACGCGACATGGCAGAGCTGTGGCGACAGACCGCGTCTGCGATCCGGGATGTGCTGGAAACAAGCAGAACTGACGCAAAACGGATCATTGCCGTCGCGGCGACAGCCCATGGCGATGGTCTTTATTTGCTGGACCCCGACGGAGAACCGCTGGGGCCGGGTATCCTGTCCCTCGACAGCCGGTCGAGCGCGATTGTCGAGGACTGGACGCACAATGGCACCGCCGCGAAAGCTCTGGAACTGACCGGCCAGAGCCCGCATGTGTCCGCTCCATCGGCCCTGCTGGGCTGGATCCGGCGCGAGGAGCCCGAGCGCTTTGCCCGAATCGGCCATGTCCTGTCCTGCAAGGATTGGCTGTCCTATTGCCTGAGCAGCCATATCGGAACCGATAGGACCGAGGCCAGCACCTCCTTCACAGACGCGCGGACGCAAGCCTATTCCGACGCTGCGCTGGCACTTTTTGGTCTATCCGGGCTTGCCCAAGCCTTGCCTGAGATGGCCCATTCGGCAGACGTCGTGGGAACTGTCACCGCCGGCGCGGCAGCGGCAACGGGCCTGGCCGAAGGAACGCCAGTGGCCGCTGGCCTGCATGACGTCACAGCCTCCGCGCTCGGTATCGGGGCGCACCGGACCGGTGTGATCGGCATCGTCGCAGGCACCTATTCGATCAACGAATGTGTCTCGGCGGAACCCCGGATCGATGCACGCTGGTTCTGTCGCAATGCCATTGCGCCGGGCTCTTGGAACAACATGGCGATTTCACCGGCATCCGCGACCAATTACGATTGGTTCCTGAACACATTTTGCGCGGAAGAGCGTGACAAGGCGGGGACCACTATCCACACGCTTCTGCGATCGGAAATCGACATCGCATTATTGCGTGGGTCGTCGGTCATGTATCATCCGTATCTCTTCGGTTCACCGATGGGACCCGCTCCCAGTGCAGGATTTCTGGGGCTGCGGGGCTGGCATGACCGTGGTGACATGCTCGCCGCCCTGCTGGAGGGCATCGCCTTCAATCACAGACAGCATATTGACGCCTTGCGCGACCGGTTCAGCAGCACAGAGGCCCGNTTGACCGGCGGTGCCTCCCGCAATCCGACAGTGGCACAGCTCTTTGCCGATGTTCTGGATATGCCGGTCACAGTGACGGACACGGATGAAGCTGCCGCATGGGGGGCAGCGCTTTGCGCAGGCGCGGCTGTCGGTGCCTTCGCGCAGTTCGACGCCGACCCACGAGACATCGAGGGGCGCGCTACGGAGTATCAACCGTCACAAAGCCGCGCCGCCCATTACACGGAACGATATATGCTCTACAGCGAGGTCGCAGCGACCCTGACTTCGACTTGGGATCGTCTCAACGCCCTTGAGGCAACAGGCAGAGGCCGCCCTCATGACTGAAGCACAATACGATGCCTTCGACGTTGTCATCATCGGTGCCGGGATCAACGGTGCGGGTGTGTTTCGAGATCTCTGCGCCCAGGGTCTGAAATGCCTGATTGTCGACAAGGGGGATTTCGGCTCCGGCACCAGCGCCGCGCCCTCCAGGTTGATCCACGGTGGCCTGAAATACCTCGAAACCGGCGAATTGCGTCTGGTCGCAGAGTCGACATATGAACGAAATCTCCTGCTCAAGAACGCGGCCCATCTGGTCAAGCCACTTCCGACAGCGATCCCGATCATGTCATGGAGCAGCGGGATCACCGCGGCCCTGCGCACTCTTTTTGGTTCAACAACGGCCCCGCGCAGTCGAGGCGCGCTGCTTGTGAAGCTGGGTCTCTGGCTCTATGATTTTTACGGGTCACGGTCCCGCCAGATGCCACGGCATCGCATGATCTCACGCCGCCAGGCCTTGAACGGCATCCCAGCCCTGACGCCCCGGATCGTCGCCCTTGGGACCTATTTCGACGCTGTGATCACCGCCCCGGAACGGCTGGTGCTTGAGCTGATCCAGGACGGGCTGAAAGCATCGCCCGGATCAGAGGCGATCAACTGGTGCAGCGTGACCGGCCAATTCGAAGGCGCGCTGCGCCTGCGCTCTGACAATGACAGTGACAGTGACAGTGACAGTGACCGCACGGTCCGACCCCGACTTGTCGTCAATGCAGCGGGCCCCTGGATCGACCGCGTGAATGGCGTTATCGGCCATGACAGTCATTACATTGGCGGCACCAAGGGGTCCCATATCCTGTTGGATCACCCCGAGCTGCTGCGCCAGCTAGATGGCAGGATGCTATATTATGAGGGCGATGACGGCCGTATTCTTCTGGTGTTTCCGTTTCAGGGCAAGGCACTTGTCGGCTCCACCGACATTCCCGATGGTGACCCTGATCGCGTTGCATGCACTGATGATGAAACAGCATATTTCATTCAAAGCCTGCGCGATCTGATGCCCGGGCTTGTGTTCAACCGAGACCAGATAGTCTTTGCCTATTCCGGTATCAGACCGCTTCCCAATTCACGCGACGTTTCCCCGGGCCTGATCAGCCGCGATCACTCTGCGCCATATTCGCCTGCGACCGCCAGACGTCCCTTTCCGATCATATCGCTTGTGGGTGGGAAATGGACAACTTTTCGCGCCTTTTCCGCCGAAGTGGCCGATATGGTCCTTGCTGATCTGGATATGCCGCGCTTGTGCGATACCGATGACATGCTCATTGGCGGCGCGCGCGCCATGCCGCACGACAAAGAGGCGCGCGATGCGTGGATCGCCACTGTTGCACAGGAGACAGGGGTAGCGCCCGATCGCGTTTCGGTGCTGCTGGGCCGCTATGGGACAACCGGACATGCGATCGCAAAACATGAAGGCGCAAGTCCGATACCTCTGGCAGATGCGCCCGATTTTACCGTTCAAGAAATTGACTGGATCGTTCGGAACGAGCGTGTCATCCATCTGGCCGATCTTGTGCTACGCCGAACGTCGCTTGCTATAAGCGGTGCGCTCACCGGACGACTTTGCCGTTCCGTCGCGTCCATCGCAGCAGCCGCTCTGCATTGGAGTACCTTGCGCGAGGAAGCGGAAATGGACGATTTCAAGACCCTACTTGCCGAACGCCATGGCGTTCATCTAGACTTTGACAGCGCACACCAGTGAGGATTGAACAATGTCTGACCGCCACCGCAAGCTGATCAATGATCCGGACAGATTGATTGCTGAACTCGTCGAAGGCATGATTTCCGCGCATCCGGCGCTTCTTTGCGTAGAAGGCGACACGGGACGGGCCATCGTCGCGCGAAACGGTCCAAGACCGGGGAAGGTTGGCATCGTTGTCGGCGGGGGATCAGGCCATGAACCGGCATTTGCGGGCTACGTCGGCAAGGGCTTGGCGGACGCGGCACCGCTTGGAAATATCTTTGCGTCTCCCTCACCAGCACAAATCATGGATGCAGGCTTTGCCGCCGACGGCGGCGCCGGGGTGCTCTTTCTTTATGGAAACTACACAGGTGATGTGATGAATTTTGACATGGCTTCCGAAAGTCTGGCAGAGCATGGCATCACCGCCAAATCCTTTGTTGTGACGGACGACATCGCCTCTGCCCCGCCCGACCGAGCAGAGGAGAGGCGCGGTATTGCTGGTGATTTTTTCGTGTTCAAGATCGCAGGCGCGGCGGCGGACCAAGGGCTGTGTTTGCAAGATGTAGAGGCAGCTGCCGCCCGCGCGAACGCCGCCACCCGAACCATGGGAGTGGCTCTGTCAGCATGTATTCTGCCGCAGACCGGGCGCCCGAACTTCGACTTGCCTGCTGGCCAGATGGAAATCGGCATGGGTATCCACGGCGAGCCAGGGATCGAGCGCGGCCCGTCGGAAAGCGCTGATGCCGTGGCAGACCGCCTGCTTGTCCCGATTGTGACGGAATTGGCCCTGACCAACGGCGACCGTGTTGCCGTGCTGGTGAACGGGCTTGGATCCACATCTCTGCTGGAACTCTATTTGCTGCATAGGCGGGTCGCGACCCAGCTTGCGGATCGGAATGTGGAAATTCACCAAAGCTGGGTTGGGGAATATTGCACGTCGCTGGATATGGAAGGGGCCTCGATCACATTGATGCGCCTTGATGACGATCTGCAGGACTGGCTGGATCACCCATGCGAGACCCCTGCCCTCAAGGTCGGGCAATCGGAAGCGGTGGTGCAGACCCTACGCTCACCAAAGCGCGCGGCTACCAAGGGTGACAACAAAATTGCGATTGACCGCAACACGCTTAAAACTGACGGCGATATAGGGCCAAGCGAATTCTTGGCCATGATGCGCGCCGGGGCAGAGGCGATCTTTGCCGCGCGCGACCAACTCTGTGTGCTCGACGGCGCGATCGGCGACGGAGATCACGGTGTCACCATGGAAATCGGCTGGAAGGCGGTTTTGGACGCGCTCGCGACAACTGACTTAGACATGCCCATTACTGAAACCTGCGAACGCATCGCCGAAGCATTCTTGTCTGCTGTCGGTGCTTCTGCAGGGCCTCTATATGCTTCGGCATTTAAGTCTGCGGGACAGGCTGTATCCGACCGGTTGTACCTTGATGCATTTTCGCTGGCTTTGTGGCTCGACGGATTGGCACAGGGCATCGCATTGCGAGGACAGACGCAACCAGGTGAAAAGACTATGCTGGATGCTTGGCGCCCAGCAGCAGATGCAGCGTTGAGGCATGCGAAGAAAGGCTCGTCGACCGATGCCTGCCTAAGCGCAGCCAGCAAGGCAGCAAGAATTGGCGCTACTTCGACCGCCAATATGCGCAGTACAAAGGGACGGTCAAAGAAGCTGGGAGAGCGGGTCCTCGGTCATGTCGACCCGGGCGCGGAATCGGCGGCAATACTGATGGCAGCTTGGGCCAAATATTGGGCTCCTCTCCATTTGGTGGCCGATGATCAAACTTATACCTGAAGGGCGTTGTTGCATAGATATGCGCTGGGTTTGAGAATGCCCTTACCCATGATTTAGTTCACGAGATGGCTTCGAACTTGGCGCGGCCAAGCCCGTTCATTTTGTTCAGGATGCGTGTGCCGATTTTGGCCTCTGTCCTTTGGTTGGGAAAGCATCGTGCTTTCATTTTGGGGCCGATGACTTGCTTCCAACGGCCCATTTGTGTCTCCCCGCGACTGCGCTGATTGTAGCCGCTGCTCACCTGCCAGGCCATTCTGCCCCCGGTGCGTATCGCGGTAATGCGCTGGTCGCGAAGCGTGGGGCTGTCCTGCGCGTCGGCGCTCAGGATCGCGTTCTTTGGCGGCGGAATGACGATCTGGATATCGCCACCAAACCGCGCCAGCAATAGCGCGCTCGACGGATCACCATCATAGGCCCCGTCGGCTATGAACCGGGTCACGTCCCCGTCAATCTGATCCAGAAGTCCGGGCAAAGCCGTCGTGTCGCCCACACTGTCCTCGGTCAAATGAGAACATACCAGATCGCCGCTGACGAGGTCTAAACCGAGATGCAACTTGCGCCAGGATTTGCGTTTGGCCTTCGTTTTATGCTTGTTTTCCAGCCACTCACCCTCACCAAAGATCTTCAGGCCGGTGCTGTCTACCACTAAATGGATCGGGCCAATCGTCTGCGCGCGCGTTTCCATCGGCAAAACCAACCCAGCTCCACGGCGGGAAAAGGTCGAGTAATCGGGCACAGCCAGATCCAGTCCCATGATCCTGATGAGGCTGCGGACAAAGCCTTCGATTTGGCGTAGCGGCTGCTTGTAAACCATGCCAAGCGTCAGACAAACAGTGATCGCCAGATCGGAATATACCGGCTGGCCACCCCGCGTCTTGCGGCG
>SL_7KL_010_BRINEDRAFT_10000241_pt1 | contig 25067 bp, 21 predicted proteins | sample SodLak_010_BRINE_FD_10663 | JGI IMG/M metagenome (IMG submission 10663)
GGCTCGTTCGCCGAGCCGCCTGGCCGCCTCCGGCATATCCGAGACGGACTCCACCGGCGTACCGAGCAAGGCTGCCGCTTCGGGCAGGTTCGGCGTCAGCAGCCGGGCCTGGGGGATCAGGTATCGCCACAGTGCCTCCAGCGCGCCGGCGTCGAGAAGCCGCGCGCCACTCTGGGCCACCATTACCGGATCCACGACCAGCGGGCACTGGCGAGACCAGGGTTCGAGCTCGGCAGCCACGGCCTCGACGGTGGCTGCGTCATGCAGCATGCCGGTCTTGAGGCTGTCGGCACCAATATCATCCAGCACCGTGCGGATCTGCAGTCGCAGAAAATCAACGGGTGCCGGATGCACACCAGCCACGCCGCAGGTGTTCTGCGCGGTCAGCGCTGTAATGGCGGTGGCGGCGAAGCCTCCCAGACAGGTGATGGCCTTCGTGTCCGCCTGAATACCAGCACCTCCGCCGGAATCCGATCCGGCGATCACCAACACGCGTCCTCGCCTGCCCTGCTCGGTCATCGCAGCTTTTCCTCCAGACTCCGTCGATCGAGTTTACCCGCGCCGGTCAGCGGCAGTTGCTGCAAGACGTGCACCCGTTTCGGGACCTTGAATGCGGCCAACTGTTCCCGACAGTGGCCGAGAATGGCCTCCTCCGCCGCGGACGATTCAACACCGTCAGACAGCACCACCGCCGCCACCGGCACCTCGCCCCAGCGGGCATCCGGCGCAGCGATGATCGCAGCGTGTTGTACCAGGGGCAGGGTTTCCAGCACCTGTTCGATTTCCTCCGGCGATACGTTTTCACCGCCACTGATGAACATGTTGTCGGCGCGCCCGATAATCCGCACCAGACCATCCGGCTCCTCCAGCGCCAGATCACCGCTGAACACCCAGCCATCGGCCAGCAGCGCCGCGCCCGTGCGCTCGGCGTCATCGAGATAACCGGCGAAACTGTGCAGGCTGCGCAGGCACAACACGCCCGCCTGCCCGCGGGGAACGGTCGCCATCGTGTCCGGGTCGACAATCCGGTAATCGCCATGGGGCATGACCGTGCCGATGCTGTGCCGCCCATGGCGGAGGTCGGACGCAGTGGCATCTGGCGGTGAATGGATGAAATTGGACGGGCCGGCCTCGGTCAGTCCATAGGCCTGCCGTACCAGAATGCCGTGCGCCGCGAACGGTGCCATGACCTCACTGGCACAAGGTGCCCCCGCCGTTGTGATGGCTTCCAGCGTGGGCATGGGTTTCTTCCCGAACGATTGCGTGCCAGCGATCAGACTGAGCATCGCCTCGACCGCGCCAAAGTGCCGAATCCCCTGCTGGTGCACAAGTTCCAGCAAGCGTTCGGCGTCAAACTGCCCCATCAGCACCGAGAAGCCACCGCCGTGCAGAATCGGCGTTATCGAGTTCCAGCCCCCGATGTGGAACAGAGGAAAGGTAATCAGTTCACGCGCGTCCATCGTGCCACCGCCAGCGACGATCAGATCGAGCGCATTCCAGATCATCTGCCGATAGGGCACGATGCAGATCTTCGGCGTGGAGGTCGTACCGCCGGTGTGGATGTACAGAAANACATCTGTCATGGCCAGCGGACAATTGGCTTCGCGGTCGCGTCCCTGGTGAAGCATTTCGGCATCGTAGCCCTCGCCCTGCCCCTCGATTTCGAGCCGGAACTCCAGCGATTCGGGCTCCTCAAGTGCCGCCACCAGATGATCAAAGGTGTCCTCACTGACCAGCAAACGCGGTTGAATGCGATGCATCAGTGAATTCAGTTCCCGTGGCCGCAGGCGATAGCTGAGGGGCGCGAGGATTATGCCGACCTTGCCGCAGGCCAGATAGAAGTCCACCGCTTCGACCCGATTACCCAGCATCAATGCGATGCGGTCGCCCTTGCGCAAGCCACAGATCTGCGTCAACCAATGGGCAAGGGCGTTGGCGCGTGCGTCCAGTTCCCCGTAGCTGAACGTGGCGCCGCGAATATCGTCGTACAACGCTGGACGGTCGGGTACGATCCGCGCCCAGCGACCGACCCAGTTTCCAATCCAGTCCATCGGCTGGGTTTCCATGGACTGCACGCGCGTCATTGCCTGTCCTCCTTTGCTCGCCGTATGGGGAAACGCCGACATTGTGCGGCAAGCCGGCGGCTTGTCATACTCGCGGCGCCGACTCACGACAATCTGCAGAGGTCTGCCAGATGGAATTGATCGACATTGGCGTCAATCTCACGAACCGCGCCTTTGCCAAGGACCTGGAAACGGTCCTGGAACGCGCCGCCGCCGCCAGCGTGCTGTCCATGGTGGCAACCGGGACAACGGTCGAGGACTCGCGGAAGGCTGCGGAGATCGCCGCGCGCTTCCGGCGTCAGGTTGTCAGCACCGCCGGCGTTCATCCGCACCACGCTGACACACTGGGCAGCGAGGCCCTGCAGGAATTGGAGCAACTGGCCGCGTTGCCGGAAGTGGTGGCCATCGGCGAGACCGGCCTTGATTTCAATCGCGACTTCTCCCCGCGCGCCGATCAGGAAAAGGCATTTGAGGCGCAGCTGGAACTCGCGACGAAACTGAAAATGCCGGTCTTCATCCATCAGCGCGACGCCCATCACCGACTGTTGCCCATCCTGCGGGATTATCGCGGTGAACTGGTCGATGCGGTAGTGCACTGTTTCACTGATACCCGCGAAGCGTTGCACGACTATCTGGATCTCGACCTCTACATCGGCGTGACCGGCTGGATCTGCGATGAGCGCCGTGGGGACGCCCTCAGGGACCTGGTCCGCGACATACCTGAGCATCGACTGCTGATCGAGACGGACGCGCCCTACCTGCTGCCCCGCACGCTGAAACCGCGGCCCAGGAATGGCCGTAACGAACCAGCGTACCTTGGCTACGTGCTGGAAGCCGTTGCCGAACACCGAGGCCAGGACCTGGAACAGGTGGCGGCGACCACCTCTGCCAACGCGCGACGCTTCTTCCGCCTGGGTCGCGGCCTTCGGATCAGCGATTCCGAGGCTGTCGACCTGGGTCCGGGGCTGCGCAGCCACTGAACCAGCCGCAGCGCATGCCGCCTGCCTAAAGCTGGAGCGTTGCCGCGGCGTCCTCGAGCACGCCAAGCCCGGCGCCGCGACGATGGGCGTTCTCACTGATATGGCGCCGGAACCGGCGTGCGCCGGGAACGCCCTGGAACAGCCCCAGAACGTGGCGACTCATGGCGCTCAGGTTGGTCCCGCGGTGCAGCTCCGCATCGACGAACTCGAGGTAGGCATGGTAGACCGCCAGGCGATCGGGTGCCGGTGACGTGTCGCCGAAAATGCGTTGATCAACATCAGCGAGCACCCATGGCGTGTGATAGGCGGCCCGGCCGAGCATCACGCCATCGACGTGTTGCAGGTGTTCCTCTGCCTCATCAATGGAAGCAATCCCGCCATTGATCACGATCTCCAGTTCCGGCAGCTCGCGTTTGAGCCGATATACGCTGTCGTAACGCAGCGGCGGCACATCCCGGTTCTGCTTCGGACTCAGCCCCTGAAGCCAGGCCTTGCGGGCATGAACGATGAAATGCGTGCAGCCGCTTTCCGCGACACGTTCAACAAAGGCCCGTAGATCCGCGTAATCGTCCATCTCGTCAATGCCGATTCGCGTTTTCACGGTCACCGGAAGGGCCGCGTTCTCCTTCATCGCACGCACGAGCCCGGCAACACGCGGTGGCTCGGCCATCAGGCAAGCGCCGAAATTCCCGGATTTCACCCGGTCGCTGGGGCATCCGATGTTCAGGTTTACCTCGTCGTAGCCATAGCGTTCCGCCCAGCGTGCGCACTCGGCCAGTTCGTCCTCACTGCTGCCGCCAAACTGCACGGCCACCGGATGCTCGGCGGCATGAAACGGCAGAAACTGTGCATGCTTGCCGTGGGCAATGGCCGCCGCCGGCACCATCTCGGTGTACAGAAGGCAATGTCGGGAGATCAGCCGCAGCAGGTAACGCGCGAAGCGGTCGGTGCACTCCATCATCGGCGCGACGCTCAGGCGATGGGCAGGAAAGGATTGCATGTCGGGAATCATCTGATGGCGCGCAGGGATCGGAAGTGTAAGGAAACGCGGACTTGTTCGCACGTCCGTTCCCGAGACCGGTTTCGTCCCCGGGCATCTGGTGCTTTCCCGTTAGCGCCGGGGCCTGGCGCCAAACCTGGGGCATTACGGACAGCTGCAAGGCGGCACGGGAGAATTATCCACCGTGAACCCTCGACGGGTCGGGATGGTCGCAGTTCCAATGGCTTGTGTTCGACGATAAAAGCAGCAAGGAGGAGCACGATGCAGACGATGACCCGATTGGCCGCCATGACGGTGCTCGCGATGCCGCTGGGTCTGATGGCTGAAACGCCGAACGTTACCCCCGGAGAATGGGAGTTCGCGACCACCATCAACATGAAAGGCGGGCAGGCCATGCCGGAGCAGAGTCATACCGATCGAGAATGCCTGACAGAGTCAGACATCGAATCGGTGGAAGAAACCCTCCTCAGCAGCGTTGGTGAATGCCAGGTTGCCGACACCAATGTCAGCAGCGATTCAATGGACTTTCGGATGACCTGTGATCTGGAAGGTCAGGGTGCCGAGGTTACCGGCAACTACAGTTTTTACGGCGACACGGTTGAAGGGCAAATGCAGCTCGACATGATGCCCCCGGGGGCAACCGGAATGCAGCCAGGCGATGACCCGGATGGCGGTATGCAGATTTTCACCGAAATCTCCGGGGAACGGATCGGCGACTGCTGATTGCGAGGCAACTCCGAATGACTCCCCTGCCGTTGAACCGACCCGGATGGGTCGGTTCATTTCTGGCCAAATCTGGATTCCGGTGGTAAAAGGCTGACAGGACGCGCGATTCATGCCTTGATACGGTCGGGAGTCATGAGCGGGAACGCCATCGATCTTGTGCTTTTCGGTACCGAGCACTGCCACCTCTGTGAGCAGGCGGAAGGCGTGCTTGTCGCCTGCGGGCTCAGTGAACGCTACGTCCTGATCGACATCAGCAGCGACGATCGACTGATGGCGCAATACGGTCTGCGGATTCCGGTGCTGGCCGGCACCGCACACGAACTTGACTGGCCATTTGACGAACACGCCGTTCATGATTTTCTCGCCGCCTCCGGAGACATGCATTGATGCGCCTGGACTACGCAGCGTTCCGCCTGCTTCTGCTACTCGCCCTGCTTTCTGTCCCTGCCCTGTCACCGGCAGGCGCCGAACGCTGGGTGCTGGTGGACACCACGAAAAAGGTAGTCCAGGTGCATGATGGTGATGTCGTGGTGCGGACGTTCAATGGCGCGGCAATCGGTCGTGGCGGGACCTCAACGATGCGCAGCCGCGGGGATAACACCACGCCGTTGGGTGAATTCCGCATTCACTGGATCAACGAGAACAGTCGGTTCCATATATTCCTGGGCCTGGATTTTCCGGATTTCGAACATACCCGGCTCGCCTACGCCAACGGCCGGCTGGACATAGATCAGTTCCTGAAGGTAACCGACTCCCTGCGCGCAAACCGGGTACCGCCGCAGACTACCCCGCTGGGTGGTCACATCGGCATTCATGGCGTTGGCGAAGCGGACGCGAACGTTCATGCCGTGTCGGACTGGACGCGCGGTTGTATTGCATTGACCGATACGCAGATCGAGGAACTGTTCGATATGGTCAGAATCGGGACGCGTGTCATCGTTCGGTAGCTGACCAGGGCCGCAGAATGTCGCTATCCGGTAACAGAATTGCCTTGTTTTTTCCAAATTCACGCTGATTTGTCCATATATCGCCAGAATACCTTTGCAAGGTGCGTTATTGGTCCTAGAATGATTTCGAGTTGCTGGTCACGGGAGACCGGCACGACAACAAAGTTGAAATGCAAGGAGACAGTGAAATGACCGATAGCTTGAAGAAGCTGCTGAAGCTTTCCGCCCTGGGCGCTGCCATGGCAGTCGTCGTTGGCTGCGCATCCACCGCCGACGATGGCCTGACGCTGGAAGACGTGAATGCCAAGGCTGACGAAGCCCTCTCTACCGCTAACCAGGCCCGGACCGATGCGGCTGAGGCAAATCGCACTGCCACCTCCGCGCAGAACCGTGCCAACCGGAACAGCGAAAGGATTGACGAACTGAATCAGAAGATCGATCGCATGTTCGAAGAATCCATGATGAAGTAAGACTGCCTTACTCAGGATCAATAAAAAGCCCCGCTAACGCGGGGCTTTTTATTCGACTGCCGAATTTTCGGGATTTTCCTACCAGAGCAGATCCGGCGCTGTCGCCACATTGCGCATGTCGCGTTCCGGCTCCTCGAGGATCGCCACCGGCAGACCATTCCGCGTCTGGATCGCGGCTCGAAGTTGGTCGCGATCAACTTTCCCGTCGGCCGGCTGCCGTTCCAACACCTTGACCAGTGCCTGCACAGCCTTCCTGTAGGCCTCGGCGTCGTCGATGTCGTCCTCCTCCATCGGAGGGAATGCCTGAACAAACAGCTGGCCCGAGGCCCAGCCAACCTTGTACGGCTCGTTCATGATCCGGACTTCGGTACCGCGCGGCAGCCGGTTGAAGATGTATTCAATGTCCTCCGGGAACATGCGTATACAGCCGTGCGTTACGCGCATGCCAACACCGGCTGGCCGGTTGGTCCCATGAATGAAATAGCTGGGAATATCCAGACCGATCGCATAACCACCAAGCGGGTTGTCCGGACCCGGGTCGACAACCCGCGGCAGCGTCCGTCCTTCATTGGCATGCCGCTCGCGCACGGATGCCGGCGGATACCAGGCCGGATCCTTGACGTGGCCGGTTACCCGGGTCGTCCCGATCGGCGTGCCCCAGTCCATGCGCCCCACGCTGACGGCGTAGGTTTCAACCATCGGCCGTTCACCCGCCTTCGGTTCCGGGTAGTAGTAAATCCGCATCTCCGGCAGGTTGATCACCAGGCCCCTGCGCGGCCCGGGTGGCAACACATAGCGGCTCGGTATCACTACCTCGGTGCCCTCGCCGGGAATCCAGATGTCGACGCCCGGATTGGCCATGCGCATGGCTTCAAAGCCAATGCCGTAACGACGGCCAATATCAAGCAAGGTGTCCTCGTCGCGGGCCTCGACGATCTGGATCTCGCCCACCACATCGACATCACCCGGCGGCAGCGGAAACACGTTCCGCTGCCGTCGCTCGTCACGGGCGGCTTCCGCCTCGGCCTGCTCTCGCTCCGCCTCGGACACCTCCACTTCCGTGCCCGCGACCTCGTCATCCATCGCCTGCGCAACAGGCGCGACCAGGAACATCAGCCCCGTGAAAAAAGCGAAGACAAGCAGATTAACTGAAAACGAACGGTTCACTCGGTTCATGAAATTCACATCCAGAAGACTTGATTTATTCCCGCGTCCGCCTGCCGGGGATCGGCTAATCTCGGCAGCATAATGGCTTGATTCGAGGCCCAGCGAAACTCCGGCCGGCTCGGTTAATACTTGATTGGTGCCATGGCATCCATCAGGCAGCGCAGAATACACGCCGTGGCGCCCCAGATTCGGTGCTCCTCGAAGTCGATGGCGACGCCGGGATACGTCTTCTCACCACGGCGCACCAGGTGCTGCTGGTAGCGTGTCGCGTCGAGCACGATCTCCAGCGGGACCTCGAAAACGGCTGCGACTTCCCTTGGGTCCGGTGTCAGCATCGGGGGGTCTGTCACGATTCCGAGAACGGTATGCACAATGAACCCCGTTCCGGTCTGAAACGGACCCAGGTGGCCGAGGGGCTCCACCCGATTCGCGGCCAGGCCAACTTCCTCCCAGGCCTCGCGCAAGGCCGTATCGATCAAACCGTTGTCCTCTGCCTCCACTCGACCACCCGGCAGACTGACCTGGCCTGCATGATGCGGCAGATTCTCGCTACGCCGCGTCAGCAGCACGGTATAGCCCGCCGCCCGCCGCATCAGCGCCAACAGGACGACGGCCTCCTGAGCGCTGGACCAGTCCAGTGGAAACGGGGAATGCGGTGACACCTCGCCGCTCAGCATGAGCCGACGGCGCAACAGAAACTCTGGATCGATACTCTCTGACAAGCCGTGCATGGTGCCTCGCCGTGAAAGAGTTACGTCGGCGCTACGTTGATCTGACACGTCGCCATTAGCGTGGACAACGCCCAGACGAAACTGATCGATTTCCACTGGAACCAGTATACCGCGCCAATCCGGGAACCGGCGGCACGCGATTGGCTTGGTCGGATGCTGTGGAGAGGGAGGGATTGCTTGCCGCTCCGCGGCTGCGGGTTGCCTGCGCTTCGCTCCGGCAATCGAACCGGCTTGTCTGTCCGGGGGTTCTATCCCCTGTTTTGAATATGGCGGAGAGGGAGGGATTGCTTGCCGCTCCGCGGCGGCGCGTTGCCTGCGCTCCGCTCCGGCAATCGAACCGAATTGTCTGTCCGGGGGTTCGATCCCCTGTTTTGAATATGGCGGAGAGGGAGGGATTCGAACCCCCGGGCCCTTGCGGGCCAACGGTTTTCAAGACCGCCGCATTCGACCGCTCTGCCACCTCTCCGTGTTCTGTACCTGCCCCGTCGTGCGCCTGCGCCCGCCATCGAGGCCGGCTTGGCGCAGAGAGGGAGGGATTGCTGCGGCGCTCCGCGCCTTGCCCTCCGGGTCGCCGCTGCTTCGCCGCGGCGCACTGTCGCGCTGCGCGCGACGGTCGAACCCCCGGGCCCTTGCGGGCCAACGGTTTTCAAGACCGCCGCATTAGACCGCTCTGCCACCTCTCCGTGTTCTGTACCTGCCTCGTCGTGGGCATGGGAGCAGCCGCCCCTATTCTCGGCGGCTACGGTCATCGGACGCAAGCACCCTACTCGGCCGTGATCTCGTCTGCGAGTTCTTCGGGCACGGCTCGAACCGGCTCGTTCATGTAGCGCATGGCGTTGACGCATTCCTTGATCAGACGTGGACCGCGATAGATCAGGCCCGTGTAAATCTGCACCAGACTCGCGCCTGCGTGCAGCTTCATCACGGCATCGCTACCCTTGCTGATCCCGCCAATACCGATGATTGGCACAGCCCCCTGCAGATGCTCCGCAAGCAGGCCGATGGTTGCCGTGCTCCTTGCCAGCAGCGGGCGACCGCTCAAACCGCCGGCCTCACCACCGTGGCGATGGTCGATCACTGTGTCCCTGTCCACCGTGGTATTGGTCGCCGCGACCGCATCCATGCGATGTCGCAGCAGGGCATCGGCCAGGCCCTGCAACTGCTGGTCATCCATGTCCGGGGCAATCTTCACCACGATCGGTACGTAGCGATTCCAGGTCAGACTGAGTTGCAACTGCTCGCACTTGAGACCCGCCAGCAGCTCGTCGAACCGACTGCCGTGCTGCAAATCCCGCAAGCCCCGGGTGTTGGGTGAGGAAATGTTGACCGTGATGTAGCTGGCATAGGGATAGACCTTGCGCAGGCAATGGACGTAATCATCGATCGCGTTTTCCGTCGGCGTATCCGCATTCTTGCCGATATTAATGCCCAGAATGCCGGTGAAGCGCGCTGCCTGAACGCGGTGCACCAGGTGATCCACGCCTTTGTTATTGAATCCCATCCGGTTGATCAGCGCACCATGGCGCGGCAGACGGAACATGCGAGGACGCGGGTTACCATCCTGCGGTCTCGGCGTTACCGTACCCACCTCCAGGAACCCGAAGCCGAGGTCGGAAAGCGCGCGCAGATGGTCGGCGTTCTTGTCGAGCCCCGCGGCGAGACCGACCGGGTTGGGGAAACGCAGCCCCAACAACTGCCGTTCCAGCTTTGGCCGCGGGCCCGTCAGCAGTCGCGGCAATCGCATCGGTGCAGTCGCCGACAGCAGTCCGAGACCGAGATTGTGCGCCGTCTCCGGATCAAGCCGGAACAGCAAACTACGAATCAGGCGATATGACATTCCCCTATGCTAGGGAATCGACGCCCGCTTCGCACGCGAATTCGCGTAGCGGCCGCAGACCGCACCTTTCCTGTCCCTGCCCGTTGCTTCGGCTTGACATGGACACGATGGAGGCCCGCTCGCTGGCCTCGACCCTGAAACCGACATTCCGTAGACTTCATCAGCGATTGTGCGGTGCACCGTATCAATAGAACCCCGGCGGGAGGCCTGTGGCATGCGGCGAGTCATCTTTAACCAGAAGGGTGGCGTCGGTAAATCGACTATCACCTGTAACCTTGCGGCACTCAGCGCCGTCAACGGACAACGGGCACTGGTCGTCGATCTGGACCCGCAGGCCAATTCGTCCCGTTACCTGCTGGGAGATGGGCTGGATAACCTGGAGTTCGGCCTCGCCGACTTTTTCCAGGATATGTTGAGCCTCAGTTTCAGCAACAAGCCGGTCAGCCGTTTCATTCATGCCTCACCGGTGCCGAATCTGGACGTCATGCCTGCCAGCCGCGAGCTTGATGAGTTACAGGGGAAACTCGAGTCGCGTTACAAGATCTACAAGCTCAGGGAAGCGCTCGAAACGCTGAGCGAAGACTACGACGCGATTTACCTGGACACCCCCCCGGCGCTGAATTTCTACACCCGCTCAGCGCTGATCGCTGCCGAGCGCTGCCTGATCCCATTCGACTGCGACGAGTTTTCCCGACGTGCTCTGATGGAACTGCTGGATAACGTTGCCGAGATTCGCATGGACCACAACCCGGAGCTTGTTGTCGAAGGCATCATCGTCAACATGTTCCAGGGCCGGGCGAAAGTCATGCAGAGCGCTGTGGCCGAGTTGGAGGCAACCGGTCAGCCCGTCCTGGAGCCGCCACTGTCGGCCTCGGTCAAGGTTCGCGAATCCCATGAGCGCAGCCAGCCTCTAGTGCTGTATGCGCCGCGGCACAAGGTCTCCCTGGAATACACGGCGCTCTACAATGCGCTGCAACGGGACGCGGTTTCGGGGCGCCGCCGCACGGGCTGATCATGTCCGAGGCCCCCGTTACTACCGCGCTGGAACGTCTGCTTGGTCCACTCAGGCCCGTCAGGGTGTGCCAGATCGGAAGCCTGCCTGAACTGGACCTGGGGACCAGCGCAGTGCTGCAGGATACGGTCACGGAACTGGTCCGGGTCGAGCCGGCTGATGCCCTGCTCACACTGCCCGAACTGCCCATTCAGGATCTGGTCGCCATCGGCCGGACGCTGGAAACCATGGATTGCCGATCCGGCGATCAGCTACTAGCCGGGTTGCGGGATCTTTATGCGCGTCGAATCCTGCTGCGGCTGGATCCCAATTCGGGATGCTGGGACCATCAGCGCGTTATGGCTTTCGGGTTCCAGCGTCTGTTCACCCTCACGCACGAGCCTCACACCACCTACTACGGGTTCGATCTCGGCAATTACAAGGTCACGCCGGATTGGCTCAACCCGAAAAACTGGGCCAATCCGGAAATGTTCGATCGTTACCGCTGGTAGACGATCATCGCCTGATAACGTCCCTTTCCTTGGATATAGCGAAACGGTCCTTTCCCCGCACGCGGCGCCCTGCTAGCCTGCCGCGCCAGGTCACTGCGATAACTAGTTATCATCAACCCTTTATCACCGCAGTGCCCTCGTTGGTGACGGATTCAGGACGGCATCCATGTATCAGTACGATCAATATGACCAACAGCTCGTTGATGAACGGGTTGCCCAGTACCGGGATCAGACGAAGCGCTACCTCGCAGGCGAACTGAGCGAAGACGAGTTTCGTCCGCTACGGCTGCAGAATGGTCTCTACATTCAGCGCCACGCGCCCATGCTGCGGGTTTCGATCCCGTACGGCCTGCTAGCTTCGGCGCAGCTGCGCACGCTGGCTCACATCGCCCGCACCTACGACAAGGGCTACGGCCACTTCAGCACGCGTCAGAACATCCAGTACAACTGGCCGCCGCTGGAGAGCGTGCCCGACATCCTGGCCGACCTGGCCAAAGTCGAGATGCATGCGATCCAGACCAGCGGCAACTGTATCCGCAATGTCACCTCGGACCAGTTCGCCGGTGTCGCCGAAGATGAGGTGGAAGACCCCCGGCCGTACTGCGAAATGATTCGGCAGTGGGCGACCCTGCACCCGGAATTCGCTTACCTGCCGCGCAAGTTCAAGATCGCCGTGACCGGCAGCGAACGGGATCGCGCCGCGACCCAGGTACACGATATCGGGCTGCAACTGCAGCGCAATGCGGCAGGCGAACTTGGCTTCCGCGTGCTGGTGGGGGGTGGCCTTGGCCGCACGCCGATCATCGGTGAGGTCATTCGCGAGTTTCTGCCGGAAAAGGACATCCTCACCTATCTGGACGCCATCCTGCGGGTCTACAACCTGCGCGGGCGTCGCGACAACATGTACAAGGCCCGGATCAAGATTCTGGTCAAGGCGATGGGCCCAGAGGCCTTTGCCGATGCCGTTGAGAAGGAATGGCAGCACACCCGGAGTGATCCCGCCCTGCAGCTCGAAGATGCCGACATCGCCCGGTTCAGGAACCAGTTCCCGCTGCCGGCCTACCGGACCGGGATCGATGCATCGGCAGTGGATGGCCTGCTCAGCGACAACGCGTCGTTCAAGCGCTGGTATACGCGCAACACCGTCGGCCACCGGCAGCCCGGTTACCGTTCCGTTGTCGTGTCGTTGAAATCCAGCGCCCAGGCGCCCGGTGATGCTACCGACACCCAGATGGAGGCGGTCGCGGATCTTGCCGAACGGTACAGTTTCGGCGAAGCGCGGGTGACCCATCAGCAGAATCTGGTGCTGGCCGATGTTGCGCTTGATGAGCTGGAAGCGCTCTGGCGCGCGCTCGATGCAGAAGACCTGGCGACGCCTAACGTCGGCACGCTGAGCGATATGATCTGCTGCCCGGGCCTCGACTTCTGCAGCCTGGCCAATGCCGGCTCGATCGACGTGGCTTCCGACATCAACCAGCGCTTCGATGATCTGGACTACCTCTATGATCTGGGCGAGTTGCGCGTCAATCTGTCCGGCTGCATGAACGGCTGCGGCCATCATACGGTCGGCCACATCGGCATCCTCGGTGTGGACAAGAAGGGTGAGGAGTTCTATCAGATAACCCTCGGCGGCTCGTCAGCCAATGACGCCTCCCTGGGCGATCGGCTGGGGCCAGCCGTCAGCAAGGACAAGGTGGCTGACACCATGGAGGCCATCATTCATACCTACACCGAGCTGCGGGAAGGCGAGGAAAGTTTCCTTGATACCTACCGGCGGGTCGGCATGAAGCCGTTCAAGGAGCGCGCTTATGGTTAACCTGATTCGTGAACGCGCCCTGGTCGCCGATGATCCGTGGTTGCATATTGCCGACGAGGATCCGGTGCCGGCTGACGGCGATATCACCGTCAGTTGGCAGCGCTGGCAGGAAGAAAAGGATCAGCTCGGCACGCGGAATGGCCGTCTTGGAGTACGCCTTGACGGCGACTTCCCGGTTGAAGAACTGGATACGCTGCTCGAACTGCCCCTGATCGTCGTGCATTTCCCGGCGTTCAAGGACGGCCGTTGTTACAGCCACGCACGATTGCTGCGGGCGAGGCATGACTACGATGGCGAAATTCGAGCCACCGGCGATGTACTCCGGGACCAGGTCGCCTACATGGAACGTTGTGGCATCAATGCCTTCGAAATCCGTGAGGACCGCGCGGCCGAAGATGCGCTGCGGGCCTTCGACGAGTTCTCCGTCGATTACCAGGGACGCAGTAACCGGGCCTTCCCCCTGCAGGCACGCCGAGCCTAGCGACTCCCACGACGAAAAACGCCGCAACGACATCCGTTGCGGCGTTCTTCGTCGTGGGAGTCGCATTTGTGTCGCGGGAGACAAGGTGCTCTGCCACCGCCGGTGGAAGTTCGGTGTGGGCAAACGGTGTAACATTGGAAGGCATTGGACAGCATTATCAGAATAAGAAGGAGATGGGCATGAGCAGCTCCACAGCGGGACATCGAATTGTCATTGTCGGCGGCGGCGCCGGCGGGCTGGAACTGGCCACGCGTCTTGGCCGCAGCCTGGGTAAACGGGGTCGCGCCCAGGTCACGCTGGTGGATGCCAGCCTGACCCATATCTGGAAACCGTTACTGCACGAAGTGGCTGCGGGCACACTGGATTCCGGCGAGGATGCCCTGGATTACCTCTCTCAGGCGCAACGCCACCATTTTCGCTACCAGTATGGCCGCATGATCGGTCTTGACCGGGAACGCAAGGCCGTGCGTCTGGCTCCTTTCAAGGACACCGAAGGCCGAGAGGTCGTGCCCGAGCGTGATCTCGAATACGACACCCTTGTGATTGCGGTAGGCAGCGTCAGCAACCACTTCGGCACCCCCGGTGCCGCCGAACACTGCCTCTATCTGGATGATTCCGCCCAGGCCGAGCGATTTCAGCAGATGCTGGTGAAATCGTTCCTTCGCGCCCAGGTGCAGGAGACAGCCATCGATGACTCGCAGTTGTCCGTCGCCATCGTCGGCGGCGGTGCCACCGGTGTCGAACTGGCGGCCGAGCTGCGTAACGCCGCGCGCAAGGCGGTCGGCTACGGACTCGACCGGATTGATCCGGAAACCGATCTCAGACTGACCGTCATTGAAGCGGCGGACCGGGTCCTGCCGGCATTGTCTCCCGGACTGTCCATCAAGACCCGGAAGCAACTCGACGAACTCGGCGTCAAGGTGATGACGGGCAGCAAGGTTACCGAGGTCAATGAGAAGGGCATGTTGCTGGAATCCGGCGACTTCATTCCAGCGCACATGCGCGTCTGGTCAGCCGGTGTGAAAGGACCGGACTGGCTGAGCGAGCTGGGCGACCTGGAGACGAACCGCAGCAACCAACTGGTGATCAACGAATATCTGCAGACCACGGCCGACAACGACATCTACGCTATCGGTGATTGTGCGTCGCTGGTTTTGCCCGGTCATGACGCGCCGCTTCCACCGCGGGCTCAGACCGCAAGTCAGCAGGCCAGTTACCTGAACAAGGCGCTGGGCAAACGGCTGCGTGGACAACAACCTGACGCCTTCACCTACAAGGACTACGGCTCGCTGATTTCACTCAGCGAGGACCACGCGGTGGGCCGTCTGATGGGTGGTCTGTTCGGCAGCCTGATGCTGGAGGGCATGCTTGCCCGGGGCGCCTACAACATGCTCTACCGCAAACACCTGGCCGCCGTTCACGGCCTGTTCCGGATGCTCGTACTCATCACCCTGCGTGGCCTGTTCAAGCGCACCCGCCCGCGACTCAAGCTGCACTGATCCAGCCGTCAGCGGCTGCATCGGCCGGCCTGCGGAAACTGCCGGTGCAGCCAGTCATTGACGGCCTCCGCGGCGCGCTGCCAATGAGGCTCCAGCATCATCGCGTGTGCCAGACCGGCCAGGGTCAGGAAATCAGCGTCGTAATACTCTGCGGTCTGCTCCAGGGTTCGCGCTTCAAACAGCGCATCGTCACCGGCTGCCAGCACCAGCATCGGCGGCAGGCTCGCCATGCGGTGCCGATTCGGTAGGTTGGTGAAGCTCATCTCGGCCAGCGCACGCCGTGACTCGGGCTGCATCCTGGCAGCGTAGCGTGTCCGGACATCCAGCGGCAGATCTGGCGAGAATACCGCCCGACTGGCCGACTCCAGATCCATCCATCGATGCAGACCTGCCTGCATCAGCCCCATCTGGCCGAGCAGCCAGGGATCGCGCAGCAGCAGACGGGAAACCGACTGCCCCAGGCCGATATGCGGCACCGACGCCATGAGGACGGCGGCCGGCACAGTGGCGTGCTCCAGATATTTCTGGATAACCATGCCACCCATGGAATGCCCGACCAGCACCGGCGGCGACTCCAGCCGCTGGACCACGGTGGTCACATCCTGCACGTAATCATCGAGCCCGGTCCGATGCAACGAGTGGTGGCCAGCGCTTGCCCCATGTCCACGCAGACTCAAGGCCTGGCAGTGAAAACCTTGCTCTGAAAAGAAGTCCAGGAAGTGCTCTTCCCAGCACCAGGCACCTGCGTAAGCACCATGCACGAACAGCAGGCTGGGCAATCCGTTCGCCTTCGCCGGTTTCCGCTCGACAACCTCCAGGTCCGGCGATGGTGTCGCCAGGCGCGACCAGTTCAGATCCAGCATTCGCGGGCTCTCCTTGAAAAAATGTTCAGGTCCAGTGTCTATGGGGCGTCGTAAGTGTCAAACCGCATCGCCATAACGACGACAGCCGTACAGAAACCAGCCCAGAGATGCCAGCATCAACAGGCAAAGCGCCGCAAAGCTGAGCCGGTAATCCAGCGGGTCGTAACCTGCAGAGACACTCGGGCGTAATTCAAGTGCCAGACCAAGCAGCCACTGAATGATGAACGCCGAGAGAAAAATCAACAGGTTAAAGGCGGTATTCACCCGGCCTGTCAGACTGGCCGGGAAACTGCGGGTCAGGACCACGTAGAACAGCGTGCCGGCGCTGCCGGCAAAGGCATAGAGCATCCACGCCCAGATGATGCTGCCACCGGGCTGCCAGGCGAGCACCGTCAGCAACAGCAATGCCATGCTCACGCCAACCAGTGCCAGATGCCGGACCGGCACGCCGTTGACCGCCAACCGCGTGGCAAGCGTACCCCAGAAGGCGTAGCCGGCAGTCATCGCAGCGGCGATCAACAGCAATGCCGTAGCGATCCCGGAACGCTCGTAGCCGGCCACATCACGCAACCAGGGGCCGGCCCACAAACCCTGCAACGCCAGGAAAACCCCCATGTTTATCGCACCCAGCGGTGCGACAGTCCAGAACCAGGGATGGCGAAGCACCTGCGCCAGCTCGCCGACCTGCTCCGCAAGGGATGGCGTCCGCCGCGGCTCGCGGGTTGCGGCCTCAGGTGCCCGATTCGGCACCAGCCAGAAAATCCCGGCGGCCGCCAGGATACAGGCCAGTGTTAAGATCAGGAACACCGTCCGCCAGTCCGTTGCGGAAACCAGCCATTCCAGCGGCACCGTTCCGGCCATCGCACCAAGCCCACCCACGGCAAGCAGCCAGCCATTGAGCTGTGGCAGGCTGTTGGCAGGAAACCATTGGACGAAGGCCTTGAAGCTCGCCATCAGACAGGCGGATACACCGAGTCCGATCAGCGCCCGGCCAACGCCGAGTACGGCAACCGTCTGACCGATGGCAAAAAGCAACGCACCGGCGGCAGCGATCAGCAACAGAGCGCTCTCCACCCGGCGCGCGCCGAAACGGTCCAGCAGGATCCCCAGCGGTAACTGGGCCGCGGCGAAAGCGAGAAAATAGGCGCTGGTCAGCAGACCCAATGAACCGGCGCCAAGCCCCAGGTCCGCCGCCAGGTCGCCGGCAATGACCGCATTCATTACCCGGAACAGATAGGAGATGAAGTAGCCCGCGGCGAAAGGCAGGAACACGCACAGCAGGCGGGAGCGGAAGCCGAGAGCTGTTGCAGTCATTTGGCATCCTCTGAAGATCGCCGCGCATGGTAGCATTTTCAGGCTCGGAATCGGCTTCGCGACGGCGGCCTCCGGAACTGGTGTGCCTTCGCGCAGTCGATTGAATCACTGAAAGCTTTTTCAAACCGGAGTCCCAGTGCATGGCCGACGCCTACGCCCGTCCACAGACCATCTTCCTTGCCGATTACCGTGAACCGGATCATCTGGTCGATAGCGTCGATATGCGGTTCGACTTGCAGGAGCAGGAAACCATTGTTTCCAGCCGCCTGAGGATGCGCAGCCGTGACGGGCGGGCGGGGCTGACGCTACGGCTTGACGGCAGCCACCTGGAACTGCTGGACCTGCGGCTGGACGGCGAGCCGGTGATCGGGAGTCACTGGCGGACGGACGATAGCGGTCTCAGCATTGATGCCGTTCCCGCGTCATTCGAGCTGGAGATCAAGACACGCATCCATCCGGAGCAAAACACGGCGCTGGAAGGCCTGTACCGGTCCGGCGACCTGTTCTGCACCCAGTGCGAAGCCGAAGGGTTCAGGCGCATCACCTACTACCCGGATCGGCCGGACGTGATGGCGGTGTTTACCACCACCGTGGTTGCCGACCCGGCACGCTTCCCGATCCTGCTATCCAACGGCGACCTGGTCGAGGACGGCACACTGGAAGATGGACGGCATTTTGCGCGCTGGCATGACCCCTATCCCAAGCCCGGTTACCTGTTCGCTTTGGTGGCAGGCGATCTGCACCTGCACGAAGACCGTCATGTGACGCCATCCGGGCGCGATGTGACCCTGCGCCTCTACGTCGAGCATCGCAATGCCGGACGCACCGACCACGCAATGCAAGCCCTGAAGGACGCCATGCGCTGGGATGAGCAGACCTATGGGCTCGAATACGACCTGGACACCTACATGGTCGTGGCGGTGGACGACTTCAATATGGGGGCGATGGAGAACAAGGGTCTCAACGTCTTCAATACCGTCTGCGTGCTGGCCGACGCGGAAACCTCCACGGACCAGGATTTCACCACCGTGGAGGCAGTGATTGCCCACGAATATTTCCACAATTGGACCGGCAACCGGGTGACGTGCCGCGACTGGTTCCAGCTGAGCCTGAAAGAAGGCCTGACGGTCTACCGTGAGCACCAGTTCTGCGCCGACATGCACTCCGCCGACGTGCAACGCATCAATGAAGTCCGGATGCTGCGCACCGCTCAGTTTCCGGAGGACGCCGGGCCAATGGCCCACCCCGTGCGGCCGGATCGCTACGCCGAAATCAGTAACTTCTACACCGCGACGGTGTATCAGAAGGGCGCGGAAGTCATTCGCATGTACCGCAGCCTGCTCGGCGAAGCGGGTTACCGCCGGGGCATCGACCTTTATTTCCAGCGGCATGACGGCCAGGCCGTCACCTGTGACGATTTCCGCGCCGCGATGGCGGATGCCAACGGCGCAGACCTGGAGCAGTTCGGGCTCTGGTACAGCCAGGCCGGCACCCCGCTCCTGACGGTCCGCGACCATTATGATCCGGAGCGTGGTCGTTACACGCTGCGCGTGCAGCAGGAATGCCCCGAAACCCCGGGGCAAAGTGACAAGCAGCCCATGCATATGCCTCTGACCCTGGGCCTGCTGGACCAGAGCGGCAACGAACTGCCACTGCGCCTGGCCGACGAGGAGACCGCCAGCGGAAACGAGCGAGTTATGGAACTGCGTCAGCGCGAGCATGTGTTCGAATTCACTGATGTGCCGGAACAGCCGGTTCCGAGCCTGCTGCGCGGATTCTCCGCCCCGGTCCGGCTGGACTACCCCTGGACTGATGAGCAGCTTGCCTTCCTGATGGCGCACGATGCGGACGGCTTCTGTCGCTGGGAGGCCGGCCAGCAGCTGGCCACGAACGTCATGCTGCGTGCTCTGGAGGCCGCGCAAGCCGTCAGCCTGCCCGACTCCCTGTCGGTGGCCATCGGCCGGGTGCTGGATGCCGCCGACGAGGACCCGGCGCTGGCCGCCGAGACGCTGATGCTGCCATCGGAAACGGTTCTTGCAGAGCAATGCGAGGTGGTGGATGTCGAAGCCATCCATCGCGTCCGGCAAGAGTTGAAGCGCTGCATTCAGGATGCTCACGCCGACCGGCTGTTCACCGTCTACCGGGCCATGGCCGAAGATCAGTTCTCGCTCTCCGGCGCGTCCATGGGCCGACGTGCCCTGCGGAACCTGTGTCTCGACTACCTGATGAACGGTGACCAGGGCGTGGCGCTCGCCAACCAGCAATACCGAAGCGCAACGACGATGACGGAGAAACTCGGTGCCCTCGCCCTCCTCTGTCATCANCAGGATGCGGAACGCGACGGCGTGCTGCAGGATTTTGCCAGGCGCTGGGCTGATGAGCCCCTGGTAATGAACAAATGGTTCCGGGTGCAGGCCATGTCCGAGCGTGAAGATGCGCCCGAACTGGTCGAGGCGCTGATGCAGCATCCTGCATTCACGCTGCGCAATCCGAACCGGGTGCGCTCGCTGATCGGCGCATTCGCGCAAGGCAATCCCCTGCGCTTCCATCGCGCGGACGGAAAGGGTTACCGCCTGCTGGCCGATTCGATTGTCGAATTGAATGATATCAATCCACAGGTTGCCGCCCGCGTGTTGCTGCCCCTGACCCGCTGGCGCAGACAGGACGCGACGCGCCAGGGACTGATGCGCGAACAGCTGGAGCGGATCGGAAACACGCCGACGCTGTCCAAGGATGTGCGGGACGTGGTAGACAGAAGTTTGCGGGCCTAACCCGGGATATCCCGACGCAGCCGAACGATCACGGTGATCAGGAGTTGAGAATGTCTTACTGGATCAAGAATTGCTGGACCGGCACGCTCGCGGCGCTGTTGATGCTGGCACTGATGGCGGGCGCGAACGCGGCACCGGAACCCCTCGAGCCAAAAGCGGAGCATCCGGACAAGGCCCGCCTGATCGCGAACCTTCTGACGCATCAGCATTTCCGCAAACAACCCATCGATGACATGCTGTCGGCCACGGTGCTTGACTCCTACATCGATCGGCTGGATGCGGAACGCTATTACTTCCTGGCGGACGACATCGAGGAATTCAGCGTCTACCGGGGGCGTCTCGACGATCTGCTGATGCAGGGCGACCTGGATGCCGCATTCGAGATCTATGAACGATACCGGCAGCGCAACCGGGAACGCTCCGAGTTCGCCCTGTCGCTGCTCGAGGACGGCCTGGATTTCGATACTGATGAGGAAATCGAGCTGAACCGTCGCAAAGCGGACTGGGCCGTCGACGGGGAAGAACTCGACCAGCTTTGGCGGAAACGCGTCAAGCATGATGCGTTGACCCTGCTCCTCGCCGGTGAAGGCGAGGAAGAAGCCAAGGAGCTCCTGCGCAATCGCTACAGGGGTATGAAGGAAAACCTTGAGCGGACGGGTTCCGAGGACGTTTTCGAAATGTTCATGGGCGCCTGGTCCCGGGCTTTCGATCCCCACACGGCTTACCTGTCACCGCGCAATTCCCGCGAGTTCGACATTCAGATGCGTCTGTCGCTGGAAGGCATTGGTGCCGTGTTGCGGATCCAGCGTGATTTCGTCGAAATCATGGAACTGGTACCAGGTGGCCCGGCAGCCCGCAGTGGGCAGCTCAGCCCCGGTGACCGCATCATCGGTGTCGGACAGGAAGGCGAGGACCTGCAGGACGTGGTGGGCTGGCGTCTTTCGGACGTGGTGGACCTGATACGTGGGCCGCGGGATTCCGAAGTTCGCCTGCGAATCCTGCCCGGCTCTGCGGGTTCCGATTCGGCCGCCCGCACCGTGACCCTGGTTCGCAGCGAAATAGAGCTCGAAGAACAGGCGGCAAGGAGTGAAATCCGCGACATCGAGCGGCATGGGTCCACGCAACGCGTCGGCGTCATTACCATCCCGGCTTTTTACTCCGACTTCGCTGCCGCCCAGGCGGGTGACGAGGACTATCGCAGCACGACCCGTGACGTCCGCCGGCTGATCCGGGAAATGGAAGAAGAAGGCATCGACGGCATCGTCATTGATCTGCGGGGCAATTCAGGCGGCTCGCTGCAGGAAGCGGCCGATATGACAGGCCTTTTCATACCGGAAGGTCCGATCGTGCAGATCAAGCGCAGCGATGGCGATAAGGAAATCATGCGCGACCGGGACACCGGCGTGGCGTATGACGGCCCGCTCTCGGTCATGGTGGACCGATTCAGCGCCTCGGCTTCGGAAATTTTCGCCGGTGCGATTCAGGATTACGGTCGCGGCCTTGTCCTCGGCGAACAGACCTTCGGCAAGGGAACCGTGCAGACCCTGGTCGACCTCAACCGGTTCACCCGTGGGCGAAGCGACGAGGACGAGGCGGGACGTCTGAAACTGACTATTGCCAAGTTCTACCGGGTAACCGGGAGCAGTACGCAGAAGCGGGGCATCGTTCCGGATATTACCTTCCCCTCACTTGCCGGGGCCGATGAGGTTGGTGAAAGTGCGGCAGACAATCCGCTGCCCTGGGACCAGATCGATAGCACCCGCTTCACCCGGTTCGGTGAGCTGGACGACACCATTGCACTGTTGAAGAATCGGCACGAGGAACGCTCCGCCCGTGACGAGGCCTACCAGGCCTACGTGGCGGAAATGGAGAAGCTGTCGGCGATGAATGACCGTGAGACGGTGTCGCTGCATTGGGCAACGCGGGAGGCAGACCGGGACCAGCGAAATGAGGAACGGCTGGCAAAGGCGAACCGCCGGCGCGAGGCCCACGGGCTTGACCCCATCGATTCACTGGATGAGCTGGACCTGGCGGACGACGAGCCGGACACCCTGCTCGAGGCTACGGTCGAGATCATGGCCGATCTGTTCGTGATCAACGGCAGTCCGGAAACCGCACGGCGCTGGGAAAACGAACTCAGCAAGCGCTGAGGTGGAGCCATAACGAAAAAGGCGACCCGCTGGTCGCCTTTTCTTTGCCCGGCTTTTACTGGTCTGTCATTCCTCGGAGACATTAAGCGTCTGCATGTGCTCCACGATCAGTTGCAGTCGGCGACGCCCCTGCCAATAGTTAACCTCCGGCCGGTAAACCAGCTGGACGTGTCTTCCGCAACGATCCCAGCCACGGTCCAGCGCCCGAAAGGCGATGGCCTCCACCGGAGCGCCGTCCTCGGGGCACGGCGATGGTCGCAGATCCAGTTTCAGGTGTCGGCCACCCACCACCCGGCGCTGCAGGATCTCGAATCGGCCATCGAAACTCGGCTCCGGAAAACCCTTGCCCCAGGGACCAAGCGCCTGCAGTGATTGCGCCGTATCCAGACAGAGTTCATCCGGCGCCAGGGGACCATCCGTGAGCAGGTCCTGGTTGAGCATGTCCTGATCCAGACTGTCCTCGGCCGCCCGCAGAAAGGCTTGTTGAAACCGATGTAAGTCGGCAGCCGCCAGGCTCAACCCCGCCGCCGCGGCGTGACCGCCGAATTTCGGGATCAGCCCCGGATTCTCGGCACTGACCCGTTCCAGAAGATCGCGGATATGTAATCCGGGTATCGAACGCGCCGAGCCCTTCAGCCCGTCATCGGCTTGGGCGAACGCCACTACCGGGCGATGAAAACGCTCACGCAGGCGGGAAGCGAGGATCCCGATGACCCCCTGATGCCATGTCGGATCGAACAGGCACAGTGCGGCCGGCGGTGTGGCATCGCCCTGGGCCGTTTCCAGCTTTTCCAGAGCCGCGAGGGCTTCACTTTCCATATTCTGTTCGATGGATCGTCGTTGACGATTGAGCCCATCCAGCTCGGCGGCCATGGTCGCTGCCTGCCCGACATCGTCGGCGAGCAGGCATTCGATACCGATGGCCATGTCTTCCAGACGTCCCGCGGCGTTCAATCGCGGACCGACGGCAAAGCCAAGATCCGACGCCGTGGCCCGGGACGCCGTCCGCCCCGCCACCTCCAGTAATGCCAGCAAGCCAGGTCGGGCCCGTCCTGCCCGGATCCGGCGCAGCCCCTGCTCCACCAACACCCGATTGTTGCGGTCCAGCGGCACCACATCGGCGACGGTACCCAGAGCAACCAGATCCAGCCAGTCCGCCATGGAGGGCTGCGGTCGTCCGGCGCAGAACCAGTCCGCCTCACGCAAGGCGCCGCGCAGGGCTGCCAGCACATAGAAGATGACACCAACACCGGCCAGGTTCTTGCTGGGGAAACCGTCGCCGACCAGATTCGGATTGATGATCGCATCGGCATCCGGCAACTGCCGAGGCGGCAGATGGTGATCGGTAACAATCACCGACAACCCGAGAGCCTTGGCCCGAGCCACGCCGTCGACACTGGAGACTCCGTTGTCCACGGTCAGGAGAAGATCCGCACCCTCGGCATGGGCATGCTCGGCGATGGACGGACTCAGGCCATAACCACCGGAGAAGCGGTTGGGCACGATGTAGCTTGCAGATCGATGCCCCATCGCCCGCAGCGCCAGTAGCGTGAGCGCGCAGCTGGTGGCCCCATCTGCGTCGAAATCGCCGACCACGACAATCCGTCTGTCCTGTTCAACCGCAGTCCTGAGCAATGCCACAGCACGCTCCAAACCGCTGAGAGCCGCCGCTGGGCAGAGCATCTTCAAACCCAGGTCCAGCGCCGCGGGGTCATCCACACCCCGCCCCGCCAGAATGCGGGCAGCCAGGGGCGAAATCGCCTTGTCAGCGAGCAGCGTCTGGCGATGATCCTCCAGGAAGGAGCGACGGCGGATTCGGCGAATCATTGCCTCAGCAGCCAATGCGGCAGACGGCGACGCCGCCGCCAGATCGCTCGCAGAGAGAGCGGCGAGAGCCGAAACTGATGCCCTGAGGTTTCCAGCGTCAGACGCTTGATCGCGGCCTGACGCAATTGCTGCAGCAGCGGCGGCCCCCAGGTCTGGCACCAGGCGTCCAACGCGCGATGCCAATGCTGGAAGCTTTCTGCGTCCTCCACCGCCGGAAGCGCCGGCGTCAGCAGCAACTGCCTGTCACCACCAGCTACCGCTGCATGGTCGGAATGCCAGGCCGATGCCGGCTCGCAGATCAGATCCGCGCTCGCCGCCAGTCCGCGGGCCAGTGGATCGTCGCTGTAAATACGGTCAAAGCAGGGATGCGCCACCGGAGATGAATCCATCTCACCTCCTCCCCAGAACCAGAGGCCCGTGACCGGAGGCAGCCCGGCGGACTCCCGCTCGCGGTTGAACGGCATATCGTGCAACAGCATTTGTACCGCATTCAGCAGTTGAATCCAGGCGGCAGCATCCGGACCCTGCGGCAGGCAGGAGCCGATGGACGTGCCATACAGCGTATCCGGTGGTTGAACGGTCAGCCTTGGCATGCTTTCGGCAAGCAGATACCAGCGCCCGGACTGATGGCAGCGCAGTTCAAGACCATCGGCCGCGAAATGCTGGTGGAATGCCTCGAGAAACGGCGCCAGGTCAGCGTGCGAAAGATGGACCGGCCCGGGATCGAACAATCGGAGCTGGTCACGATCGGGCACCAGGCGCACGGGATCAGCGCAGAACACGGCGCGGCGACCGACGGTGACACCGTCACCCAGGGCGCGATAGGGGGCAACCGGGGCCATGCCCTCCACAGAACCGCGCAGAAGCTCGAAGAGACGCTCCGCGACCCCCTGCCGCGGCAAGCCGCCTGCCGAGCGGCGGG
>SL_7KL_010_BRINEDRAFT_10000242_pt1 | contig 25056 bp, 24 predicted proteins | sample SodLak_010_BRINE_FD_10663 | JGI IMG/M metagenome (IMG submission 10663)
CCCGCGTGCGGACAGCGCGGGTGTGCGCACCAAGGGCTCGCTCCCTGGCGGCCATCTCGAGGCCTGCAGGGGAGGGGTTCACGCGAGTCGGTCCGCGGCAGGTCGACTACGGCCCTCTGCGCCAAGGACCGCACTGCGGACAGCGTGGTGGCGAGACGTGCGGGTGGCGGCAACGGCCGTTGCGTGCCGGCCCCCTGACGCCGAAGAGCACAGCTGCGTGACCGGCGCATGNCNGGCCGGCTGGTCAGCTCCTGGGCCCTGGCCCAGGCATCGACCAGGAACCGGCTCGGGCCGCTGNGTGACCGGCCAGGTGTGGTCAGCTCCTGGGNCCTGGCCCAGGCATCGACCAGGGACCGGTGCGGGCTACGCGAGTGGCCGCACCCTTCACCGCCGCGCGACGACCAGCACCTCAGGATCGTCCAACGCCACCTGCCCGGCCTCCCGGCGCCCGTAGGCCCCGGGCTCCACGCCACGCACGCTCAACGGTGTCAGACCCGCCTGCCGTGCCAGACCGACGGCTTCCCGCGCGGTGTAGGCCGCGGTCCACAGGTCGAAGCGCGCCCGGGCATGATCCGGCCCCCGCACCTCGCTCACCTGATGGTGGACCAGGCCCACGGTGTCGAAGGCGTCTCCGGGCGCCAGATGACGGGCGGCGAACAGGGCGTGGAAACAGGTGAAGGCCACGAGCCCCCCGGGACGCACGGCCGCAGCCAGACCCGCGACCACAGCAGGATCGGAGACCGGCGAGGTGCCGAGTGCCCCTTGGCACAGCGACCAGGCCGCATCGAAGGACCCCGAACGGGGCCCGAGCCACGCCACGAGCCGGCGCGCGTCAGCCACCGCGAGCTCCACCTCGATGTCGTCCCGGTCGGCAGCCGCACGACCGGCCGCGATCAACGCCTCGGCGACATCGATGCCGACACCTCGGATGCCTGACGCTGCCACCCGGCGCAGGTGGCGTCCATCCCCGCACCCGACATCCAGGACCTGCGCGCCGGCGCGCAGGCCGAGCAGCCGCAGCAGCGCACCGACCTCCTCCTCGGTTCCGGCGGCGAAGGCGTTGCGCGCGTAGTGATCCCCCTGGAAGGCACCGATCGGGGCGTAGAAGGCCGGCTCGTCCCGGCCGGGAAGGCGCGGCGCGGACACCGGTTGGTCACGATGATCGCGCCAGGACGCCACGCCGCTCACGCTCCGTCGTCGTCCTGGGCGGCCCACCACGCGTCCAGGGCCTCCAGCGCCTCCTCCTCGGACATCGGCCCCTGCTCGAGACGCACGTCCAGCAGGTGCTGCCAGGCGGCACCGACCAGGGGCCCCGGTGCGATGCCGAGGTGGCGCATGATGGTGTTGCCATCGACCGCCGGACGCAGTGCCTCGAGCTCCTCCTGCTGGCGCAGGGCGGCGACCCGTTCCTCGAGCTCGTCGACCCGTCGCTGGATCCGTGCAGCACGGCGGGGGTTGCCGGTGGTGACGTCCGCACGGGTCAGCGCGTTGAGCTGGTCGTAGAGGTGACCGGCGTCGCGCACATAGCGCCGCACCGCCGCATCGGTCCAACCCTGCTTGTAGGTGTGGAAGCGCAGGTGCATCCGCACGAGCTCACTGACGTCCTTGACCGTCTGCTTGTCGAAGCGCAACGCCCGCATCCGGGCGCGGGTCTGACGTGCCCCCACCACGTCGTGGTGATGGAAGGTCACCGTGCCGTCACGGTGGATCTCGCGGGTGTCGGGCTTGCCGATGTCGTGCAACAGCGCCGCCAGACGCAGCACCGTGTCAGGCCCGTCGGTCTCCAGGTAGGTGACGTTCTCGATGACCGCCAGGGTGTGGGCCCACACGTCCTTGTGCCGGTGCTGAGGATCGACGCAGGCCCGCAGCTCCACCAGCTCCGGCAGCACCTCGCCGGCCAGCCCCGTGGACAGCAGCAACTCGAGGCCACGTCGAGGGGCGCGACCCCGGATCAGCCGCACCAGCTCGTCGCGAACACGCTCGGCGGACACCTCGGCGAGCAGGTCACTGAGCTGGGTCGCGGCAGCGAGGGTGGCCTCGTCCACCTCGGCGTCCAGCACCGCGGCGAACCGGGCCAGACGCACCATCCTGAGAGGATCGTCGGTGAAGGAGGTCATGGGGTCGATCGGCGTCCGGAGCAACCCACGGCGCAGGTCGGACAGCCCCCCGTAGGGGTCGACGAACCGGAAGGCCGGTACCTGGACCGCCATGGCGTTGACGGTCAGGTCGCGGCGCGCCAGGTCACCCTCGATCGTGTCGCCGTAGGTGACCTCGGGGTGACGGGAGCCCGGCTGGTAGCTATCCGCCCGGAAGGTCGTGATCTCCACCCGCCGCGTCGGACGTCCCTGCTGCTCGCGCTGGCAGGACACCGTGCCGAAGGCTGCGCCGGTCAACCACACCGCCGTCGCCCACCCGCCGAGGATCCGCTCGGTCTCCTCGGGTGGTGCGGAGGTCGCGAAGTCGAGGTCGACCTGGTCGAGCACCTGCTGGTCGCCACCCGCGAGCAGGGTGTCGCGCACGGTTCCTCCGACGAGGTGGAGCTCGTGACCGGCGGCGTCGAACCGTGCCCCGAGCTCACGGGCCTCGGGGTAGACGTCGACGAGGCCTCCGAGCTGGACGGCCTGATCTGCGGTGAGCTGCGCATCGGTCACGTTCGTGCGGTCTCCGGCGAGGGGCGAGGACGACCACCCACTCTAGGGCCGAACGCCGCAGCCCACCCCCGGACGTCGGCGTCCGGTGGACGGGCGACGGCATGGTCGGTGTGCGGCCTGCGCCGCCGTATGGTGTCCTGGGTGCTGCCACGTACGTCGAGGCACCGCTGCCGCACCCCGATCGGGGCCCCCGTGAACGAGCATCCTCCCAGCCCTCCGCCACCCCCACCGCCGCCGGCGGCCGGCGGGTGGGCGTCATGGGATGGGACCGGCTCCGCGTCCAGCGGCCAGCCCGAGGGCTGGGGCGGGGGCGGGCCGGTGACCGTGCGTCCGGGCGATGAGATCCCACGTCCCGGACTCGACGGCCGTGAGCGCGAGCTCGCGCCGGCGGTGGTCACCTCGTGGCGGATCTCCGCGGGACTGTCATGGCTCCTGCCAGGGGTGGTGGCGATCGGCCTCGGGGTGGCGCTCGGTTCCCCGTGGGTGTGGCTGATCCTCGGCTGTCTGCTGGCCGTGGTGCTGTTCTCCGTGATCGCCTACCCACCGATGCGCTTCCGGCGCTGGCGCTGGCAGCTCACCGACCTCGCCGTCGAACTGCGCTACGGGGTCCTCGTGCACCGCAAGGAGACCGTGCCCTACTTCCGCATCCAGCAGATCGACATCGCCGCCGGGCCCGTCGACCGGCTGCTGGAGCTGGCCAGCCTGCAGGTGACCACCGCCTCGGCGTCCGGGTCCGCCACGCTGCCGGGCATCGCCGCACAGGATGCGCCACGGGTCCGCGCAGAGCTGCTGGCACGGGCCGCTGCCGCGGTCGCGGACCATCCGGGGGATCTGCGCGATGCCGTCTGAGCAGCCCCCGCCCCCGCCACCTCCGGGGGCTGGCCGTCCACCGGGGCCAACGCCCCCACCGGGCAGCCCGCCGAACGACGCACCGGGCAGCCCGCCGAGTGACCGACCGGGAACCGCACCCGGTGACGCACCAGACCCCGCCCACGGCGCAACCCGTCACGACGCTCACGCGCACCACAGCGAGGCCGGCGGTGGCTTCAGCGAGCCGCGGCGCCTGCACCCGGCATCGGTCCTGCTCGGGGTCCCCCTCGCCCAGGCCGTCCAGGCCCTGATCTTCCCGATCGTGGCGACCCTGGCCGCACCGCTGTGGGTCACCGTCGGACTGCTCATCGTGGTCGCCGTCCTGGGGCTGGTGGCACGATCCCTGGACTGGCGGATGCGCACCTTCTCCTTCGACGGCGAGGTCCTGCGCGTCGACCACGGCATCCTCAGCCGCAACCACCGCAGCCTGGACGTGGGGCGCATCCAGCAGGTTGAGCTCCAACGCGGCGCCATCCAGCGACTGTTCGGCCTGGCGGCGATCCGGGTGGAGACCGCAGGCAGCGCCGCAGAACCCGAGGTCGACCTCCGGGTGGTGCCGGAGGCGGACGCGGTCGCCCTGCGGGCCGCGGTGCGCGCCAGCCAGCAGCGTCGCAAAGGCGTCGACAGCGCGGCAGAGAACGGCGAGGCGGGCGGCGGCGACGCCGGCGTCGAGGTCCTCATGGTGCCGCTCTCCCACGTGGTCATCGCCGCGGTGACCGGTGCCCGGCTGCTGGTGCTGCCCGCGGTCATCGGTGGTGCCCTGCAGTTCGTGGGCAACCAGGTCGGTCCCTTCATCGACGACGTGGTCGACCGCATGATCGAGCTGGGGCTCGCGGGCGAGACCCCGGCGGTCAGCGGTCCTGACTGGCGGCTGGTCGCTGTGGGCGTGGTGGCCCTGCTGCTGCTGTCGGTGGTGGCCGCCATCGTGGTCGGGGTCCTGCGTGACGCCAACTTCACGATCCGACGGGTGGACGAGGAACTCCACATCTCCCGAGGGCTGCTGTCGACACGCGAGTCGGTCGTCCCGCTGCGGCGCGTCCAGCTCGTGGCGATCAACCGGAACTGGATCCGACGCCTCCTCGGCTACGCCACCGTGCGGATCCGTTCCGCCGGTGGCTCGACGGGCGGCGACGGGCGTGTGAGCGTGCCCCTGCTCCCCGTCACCGACGTGGACCGTCTGCTCAGCCAGATCATGCCGAACGTGCCGGGGGTCCCGGAGCTGACCTCCCACCCTCCCGCCGCCCTGCGGCGTGCCCTGTTCCGCTGGCTGCGTCCGGCTGTGCTGGCCATCGCCGCGGTCTGGTTCGCCCCGACGGTGCTGCCCTTCATCGACGAGGCGGGCTGGCTGGCCGATGCGCGCGGTTGGGTGCTCCTGCTGCTGCCCGTCAACGCCGTGCTGGCGGTGATCGAGTACCGCCAGCTCGCCCACGGGCGTACGGAGCTGGTCGTGGCCGCACGCAGTGGTGCCCTGTCGATCACCACCGACATCGCACCTGTGGTGAAGGTGCAGGCGGTCAGCAGCCGCCGCTCGTTGTTCCAACGCCGGCTGGGGTTGACGACCCTGCTGGTCCATGTCGCGGGTCCGGGCGCCCTGGTCACGGTGCTCGATGCGGGCGAGGAGGCCGCGGCCACCCTCCACGAACGACTCACCGAGCACGCCGCCTCACCGACACCGGTGCTGCCGACCACCGAGGACGAGGGCGCTACGACGCAGCCAGACCCGCTCCCCTGAGCGCGACCCGGAAGTCGTGGGGGTTGGTGGCGTTGGCCAGGGCATCGCGCAGGGCGACCTCCCCGGACTGGTAGAGGGCCAGGAGATGCTGGTCGAAGGTCTGCATGCCGTAGTAGCCGCCCTCGGCGATGGCGTCGGCGATCATCGGCAGCTGGGCCGGATCCACGAGGAACTCGTAGGTACGGGTGGTCATCACCAGCACCTCGACGATGGCGACGCGGCCCTGCCCCGTGGCGCGTGGGGCCAGGCGCTGACACACGATGCCCTTGAGGGAGTTCGCCAGGGAGATCCGGGCCTGGCCCTGGCTCTCCTTGGGGTACATGTCCACGACCCGGTTGATGGTCTCGCGGGCGTCGGTGGTGTGCAGGGTGGAGATGACGAGGTGGCCGGTCTCTGCCGCCTGCAGGGCGGCCTCCACGGTCTCCAGGTCGCGCATCTCCCCGATGAAGATCACATCCGGGTCCTGGCGTGACACCGCCTTGAGCCCCGTGGCGAAGTCGTCGGTGTCGACCCCCACCTCACGCTGGTCGATCAGGGCGTGATCGTCGCGGTGGAGCACCTCGATGGGGTCCTCGAGGGTGACGATGTGGCAGCGACGGGTGGCGTTGATATGGCTGATCATCGCCGCGGTGGAGGTCGTCTTGCCCGATCCCGTGGGGCCTGTGACCAGCACGAGACCACGCTGCTCCTCCGCGAGTTTGCGCACCGAGGGGGGCAGTCCGAGCGACGCGAAGGACTGGGTCCCGGGCAGCACCCGGCGGCAGACCACACCCACGGATCCGCGCTGCCGGAAGGCGTTCACACGGAAGCGACCGACGCCGGCGATCGAGTAGGCGAAGTCGACCTCCTTGCGGTCCTCGAAGGCCTCCAGCAACCGCGCGTCCATCATCTCGTCGGCCAGCCGCTCGGTGTCGTTCGGTGAGGTCGGTGGCAGGGTGGTGACCGGCTTGAGGTCCCCGTCGATCCGCACGAACGCCGGACCTCCGGCCTTCAGGTGCAGGTCGGATCCCCCGGACTCCACCAGGGCCTGGAGGTACTCATCGACGGACGGCACGGGCGGGACCTCCTGTGGTCGGCGGTGCCCGTCGAGGACGGCCACCTCGCCGGTATCGACCTTCCCGGGGCGTTCCTTGAGGTCAGAAGCGGGGAAGTGACGCCACGGCCCCACTCAGACCTCGAGCAACAGGGTGACCGGCCCGTCGTTGACGAGCCCGAGTTGCATCTGCGCGCGGAACCGGCCGGTCGCCACCGCAACGCCGGCATCAGCGAGGCTGGCGACCAACTGCGCGATCAGCGGTTCGGCGTGGTCCGGCGCCGCCGCCTCGACGAAGGAGGGACGACGTCCCCGTCGCGTATCCGCGTAGAGGGTGAACTGGCTGACCACCAGCAGCTCACCGGCGATGTCCTCGCAGCTGCGGTTCATGGCGCCCTGCTCGTCGGGGAAGATCCGCAGCCCACGCAGCTTGTCGGCCAGGCGTGTGGCGTGCGCCGCGGTGTCCTCGTGGGTGACCCCGATCAGCGCCACCAGGCCCACACCGATGCGGCCCGTCTCCTCCTGCAGGCCGTCCGCTTCCCGCGCAGCCGTGACCCACGCCGCGCTGACCCGCTGCACCAGTGCCCGCACCCCTGCGCCCTTCCATCGACGCGCCGCAGGGGCAGGTTAGACGCGACGCCGTGGTCGCAAACGCACCCCGCAGCCACGACCTCGGTCGCTACCCTCGGTTCATGGCCAGGTACCCGACCAGACGCGCCACCTCCGCCGGTGGTGTGGTCTGTGACGACCGCCCGGACGGTCGGCGCTGGGTGTTGTTGATCGCGCGTCGCAACGCCGCCGGCAAGCCCCAGTGGACCCTGCCGAAGGGTGGTATCGAAGAGGGCGAGACCGACGAAGAGGCGGCGCTGCGCGAGGTCCGCGAGGAGACCGGGTACGGCGCGCTGGCCGACGAGTTGCTCGGCACCATCGACTACTGGTTCGTCTGGCGTCCGGACCAGGTGCGCTACCACAAGTTCGTGCACTACTTCTTCATGTGGTGGGATGGACAGCTCGCCGGACCCCGTGACGACGAGGCCGAGCACGTGGAGTGGGTGCCTGCCGAGGTCGCGCTGGTGCGCCTCGCCCACCGCAACGAGCGCAAGCTGGTGGACAAGGCCCGCACCACGGCACCCAGCCGCCCCCAACCACCGCGTCATGCCGCTGCGGCGATCGACGGGTGAGTCGGCAGCGCGACCCTGGTCGCGTCGGCCTGGCGCTGCTGCTCCTCGGGGCGATCGGGCTCATCCTGACCAGCAACGGACGATCCGCGGCACTCGCCGAGGAGGACACGGCGCAGCCCAGCGCCTCGCTCACCGTGAGCGCGCTGACCGGGATCCTCGGACCGGGATCGACCCCACCACCCGATGATCCGGGTGAGGAGCCCACCTATGGGGAGGACCTGTCCCTGCGGGTGCTGGTGGAGAACGACGGACAGCTGCCCCTGACCGCCGCACGGCTGGTCATCGAGGTCCACCCGCCGGCGCTGACCCGCGGGTTGCTGGCCGAGGCACTGGACGGCGAACTCGACGGCCCGGCGCTGCACGTCCATACCCAGCCGTTGCAGGCGACGGGAGCGCTGGCCCCCGGCGATATCGCGGGGCTCGAGGACCGCATGCTGCGTGAGGATGTGGCCTGGGCACCCGACGCGGGCGGTGTCCACCCGGTACGGCTGGCTGTCACCCTCGGGACACAGGTGCTGGACGAGGTGATCACCGCGGTGGTGTGGCTCAACGAGACACCGTCCACCCCCCTGGTCACCTCGATGATCTGGCCCGTCGATACGGCGCCCTGGCGGGCACCGGGGGGCAACTACCCGGACGGCCTCGAGCAGCAGACCCGGCCCGGTGCCCGGCTCGACCGGCTCATCGGGGCGCTGGAGCGTGGCCCGGCCAGCGTGCCCGTGGTCATGGCGCCGGCAGCGCACCTGCTCGAGGACCTCAGCGACCGGTCCGACGGCTACACCACCCTGGTGCGGACCGAGGCAGGCCGCTTGGAGTCACGCTCGGTGTCGGCGTCATCGAGCGGCGCCGTCGATGCGTCCTCGCTGCTGCGTCGGATCCGTGAGGTCGCTGCCGACCTGGTGCTTGCACCGATCAGCGGGGCGTACGCGGATGCGGATCTCACCGCACTCCTCGCCGGCGACGACACCCTCGCTGAACTCGCGGCGATCGCGGCCACCGACGGCCGCCGCCGGGTCCAACTGCAACTCGGGACCGAGGTCGACGGTGCCACGCACCTCGTCCTCGACCCGATCGACGAGGAGACCCTCGACGTTCTGCCCGGTGAGAGCCTGGTGCTGCCCGCGCCGGTGACCGACATCCCGCCGATCGGCGGTGATCCGGAACTCGGATCACCCGTCCGGTCGCTGCGCGCGCCGTCGGGGCGGTTGCTCACGGCGGTGATCGCAGACCCCTACCTCGACGTCGCCTTGCGCGAACTGGAACAGGACACCACCGGCATGGTCGCGACCCAGCGTGTGGTCGCGGAGACCGCCATGGCCTACCTGACCGCACCCTCCCAGCAGCAGCGGGGGCTCGTGCTGCTACCACCGCGCACCTGGGATCCCCCCGGCGCGGTCGCCGAGGACCTCCTCCGCAACCTCGCGGACGCGTCATGGCTGCGCTTCGTGGCACCGAACCAGCTGGCCACCGAGGTCGAGCGCGGGAGCGGCGTGCTCGGGCTGGCACCGTCGGAGCAGGGGCCCTTCCCGCCGCCCTTCGCCGCTGACCTCACGAGCGCCTGGGACGGGCTCGAGGCCGCCATCGGCGCGGCGCCCGAGGGCACCAGCCGTCTGGCGGACCGGCCCGTGGAGGAACTGCGTGACGACCTGTTGCGAGCCACCTCGCGGTGGTTCCGTGGGCCCAGCCAGGGCGACGCGGCGGCGCTGATCCGCGACGTGCAACGCGCCGTCGACCGGACCTTCGGTGACGTCTCCGTGGCGACGAGCTCGGTCACGCTGACCTCCGACACCGGTGAGGTACCGGTGACCGTGCAACGCGACCGCGGCGGCCCGCTGCTGGTCACCGTGTCGGTGGAGTCGCAGGGTCGGCTGCTGTGGCCGGAGGGCAGGACCTCGGAGATCATCGAGCTCGACGAGGACGGCGCCACCACCGTCAGCTTCTCGACCCAGGCGGTCTCGACCGGCACCTTCCCCGTGACGGTCATCATCAGCGACCCGAGCGGCATCCACGAGTTGGCACGCGACACGTTGTCGGTGCGCTCCACGGCGATCTCCGGTCCCGCGCTGACCGGACTGGCCGCCCTGGTGGTCATCCTGCTGCTGGCAGGGGCGCTGCGACGGCCGGAACGCCCACGCCTGGCCGTCGTGCGCGATACTGGAGCCGATCGCGGGTGAGGAGCCGGTGTGGGGTTGTCCGACGGCGAGGAGGGCGACATCATCCTCAGCTGGCTGGTGCGGCTGGTGCTCGTGGTGGCGGTCATCGCCCTCGTGGTCGTCGAGGCCGGTGCCCTGGGGTACGCACACCTCTCCGCCGACGATGCCGCCGGTGAAGTCGCGCGCGCCGGGGCCGTTGCCTACCGTGCGTCAGGTTCGCTGACGGACGCGCGGATGACAGCTGAGGACGTCGCGACCGAGCGCGACGTCGAGTTGGTGACCTTCGAGCAGGACGGAGCGGAACTGGTGGTCGTGGTCGAACGGGAAGCCGGAACCCTCGTCCTCCAGCGCATCGGTGCGCTGGAGGACCTCGTGACGCGCGCCGGGGAGCGTCGCGTCGGGACCGGGAACTGACACGTGGCCACGGAACCGAGGACAGGCACCCCTGCGGAGGACCACGCCGCCGAGGCACAACTGTTCGCCGACGATGCGCCCACCGTCACCGGGCAGGAGAGCTTCGACGGGGCGATCACCGACGATGCAGCCGACGGTGACACCCACGATGTCCGGCCGCGGCCGTGGCCCGACCGCAGCCACCTCGCCGGCCGGTACGCCCTGGAGGAACCGATCGCCTCGGGCGGTGCCGCGATCGTGTGGCGCGCCTACGACGAGAACCTCTCGCGGACGGTGGCCATCAAGCTCCTCCACCCGCACCACGCCAACGACCCCACGGTGGTCGAACGGTTCGAACGGGAGTCGCGTTCCGCGGCGCAGCTGAACCACCCCAACGCCGTGCGGATCTACGACACCGGCCGTGAGGACGAGCTGGTGTATCTGGTGATGGAACACGTGGAGGGCCCGAGCCTCAAGGAGGTGCTCGACACCCATGAGGACCTCGAGCCCACCATGGTCGCCGCACTGGGCGAGCAGGTCGCCTCGGCGCTGGGTGAGGCCCACCGGCACGGCTTGGTGCACCGCGATGTCAAGCCGGCCAACATCCTCATCGCCGCCGACGGGACGGTGAAGGTGACCGACTTCGGGATCGCCAAAGCCCTGTCCTCCGCCGATGCGACCCTGACCCGGCCGGGCACGGTGGTGGGGACCGCCGCCTACGTGGCGCCGGAGCAACTCGAGGACATGGAGGTCGATGCCCGCGCGGACATCTACGCCCTCGGCGTGGTCCTGCACGAGAGCCTCACGGGCCGCCCGGCCTTCAGCGGCGACACCCCCACCGCCACCGCCGCGATGCGGCTGTCCCACGACCTGTTGCCGCCCCGCCAGCTGCGTGCCGACGTGCCCCGCGCGCTGGACGACGTGATCGTGCGGTCCACCCGGCGCGACCGGGTGGACCGCTACCTCGACGGCGATGAGATGGCTGGGGCCCTGGCCCTGCTGGTCCCCTCGAAGCCGAACGAGGTGAGTGCGAGCCTGGTCGCCGACCGTGACGATGCTGCGGGCACGCTGCCGGTGATCCGGGACCAGCAGCCCTACTCCGGGCCGATGCCCACCACCCGGCGCGAGTACGCACGGCGGCTGGCGGCCGCCGTGGTCGGTGGCATCGTCCTCACCCTGGTCGCGGTCTTCGCCTACGACGCGCTCCAGGACACCAACGGTGCGGAGGCGACAGGCGCCACGCCCGTGCTCCACCCCGTCGAGGAGGTCAGGGTCCACGACCCGTCCGCACCGGGACGGGGCGACAACCCGGAGCTGGCCAGCAACGCCGCCGATGGTGATCCCCAGACGACCTGGGCCACCGACGGCTACCAGGACGCGGATTTCGGTGGGGAGAAGGACGGGATCGGGCTGGTGTTCGACCTCGGGCAGGAACGCGACGTCCGTGGGGTGGTCCTGGAGCTGGCCCGCGGTGGCCTGGCCGTGGAGCTCTACGCCGCCGACACCCTGCCGGCGGAGATCGTCACCCCCCGCGGGTGGGGGGAGCCGAGGGCGTCACAGACCGACACCCTCAGCCAGCAGCCCTTCTCCTTCAACACCACCTCGGAGCGGTTCTGGCTGTTGTGGATCACCGGCCTGAGCGCCGGCTCCAGCGATGAGTTCACCGCCGAGGTGGCCGAGGTCCGCTTCCTCGGTCCCTCCTGAGCCCGCGGATGGACGCACCGGACCAGGCGTCCTCCGACGAGGAGCTGCTGGCGTGCTACCTCGACGCCGGGGCGTCCCGGGCAGCGCGTGAAGCCGCGTTCCACACCCTGGTCGACCGCTACCACCGGCGCGTGTTCGCCGTGTGCCTGCCGGTCGTGGGATCGGTCAGCGACGCCGAGGATGCCACCCAGGAGACCTTCCTCAAGCTGGCCCGCGGGGCGGCCTCCTTCAGGAGCGAGGCGAAGCTGTCAACGTGGCTCTACCGGGTCGCGCGCAACGTCAGCATCGATCATGTGCGACGGGATGCCCGGCGGCCGCAGACCCCCGTGGCAGCGGTCGACGAGCTTGACGACGCCCCGATCGAACCGGATCCGAGCGGTGGCATGGACGCCGCGGTGAGCGTGCGCGGTGCGCTGGAGGCGCTCGATCCGCTGTCGCGAGAGCTGCTGGTCCTGGTCGCGGTGGAGGGCCTGAGCTACGCCGAGGTCGCCGCGGCCCGGGGTGTGGCGACGGGCACCGTCAAGAGCCGGGTCTCCCGGGCACGGGCCACGCTCGCCGCGCAGCTGTCCGATGCAACCCCGCCCGACGACCCGACGTCCCACCCGTGAGCAGCCCGACCCCGGAACCATCCGGCACCGAAGGACCGGACGTGGACGATCTTCAACGCCTGTCCAGCTACCTCGATGGGGAGCTGGACGCCGACGAGCACGCCGCCCTCGAGGCGGAGCTCGCCGGTGCGCTCGACCTGCGCGCACAGCTCGAGCGCCTCGCCAGGGTCGACCGCTGTCTCGCGGACGAGCTGCCACCGGCGACCCTGCCCGAGGGCGCGCGACAGCGGCTCGACGTAGCCCTGGACGCCACCCTCGAGCAGACACTGGGCGCCGGCCCCACCGCACCGCACGCCGGCACCCCGGTGGCGCCCACCACCGCCGACACCCCGGTGGCGCCCACCACCGCCGACACCCCGGTGGCGCCCACCACCGCCGAGGCCTCGGGTCGGCGAAGCGACGAGCTGGCCGGGCGCAGACGGCCCCGACGGCGTGTCGCGGTGACCGCCGGTGCCGGGATCGCCGCCGGGCTGGCCCTGGTAGCCGGTGGCATCGTGAGCAGCACCCAGTTCGATCGCGGCCCCGGTGACACGGTGGACGAGGTGGCGACGCTGCAGGCCGACCAGTTCGACGCGCGCGAAGGGGCGGAAGCCGAGGCAGACAGCGCGCCGGCGGCGGACGAGGCCAGCCTGGCTGGCGCGCTCCCTGTGGTGATCGACGAGGGGCGCGTGGGCGGCGACGGCAACATCGAGGCCCTGCTCGACGATCCCGAGCTGCGACAGCTCGCGCGCCGGGATCTGGGGACGGAACAGGGCGCCCTGCTGGCTGCGCTGGTGCAGGACCAGGTCCTTGGCGGTGATGGGATGGGCTCGCAGGCGCCGGCGCCCCTGGTCACCCGTGAGGGCGTCGAGCTCGAGGAGGCGGTGAGCGCCAGCCTGCGCCGCTGCCTCACCGCGCTCCTCGACCAGGGCGAGCAGGCCGTGCCCGTCGCGATCGAGCTGCTCACCCTCGAGGAGGGTGATCAGGCGGCGATGTTCGGGCTGCTCACCCTGGATCCCAGCACCGGTGCCTTCGACCGGATCGAGGCCTGGACCCTTGACCTCGACGCCTGCGAGGTGCTGCGCTTCGACCAGTCCTGACGACGGCTAGCGCCCCCGGACCACGATCCAGCCGCCGTAGACCGCCGCCGGGTAGGCGAGGAAGATCACGCCGCCCGGTGCGGTGCCGAAGCCCGCGAACGCCAGGGCGATGGCCACGGTGAACCCGGCGAAGGTCATGGCGATGGCGCGCACGTAGGCGGAGTCACGTTCCTCGCTCCCCCAGTACACGGCGCGCGCCACCCCCCACCCGATGGCGCCGGCCGAGAGCAGGAACAGGAAACCACCCTGCAGCACCGGGGCCAGGATCAGGCCACCGAGCACCGCAGCGGCGATCCCGACCACCGTCGCACGCGCGCCCATCGGCAGCGCGAGACGCCCGTCGGAGCCCTTGGTTGCGCGGGCAGGACCCTGGCCGTCTCCGGCAGCCCGCCCGTTGACGCTCGCCCCGAAACGCTCGAGGATGCTGGCCACCCCTGCACCGTCCCTGGGACGCGGCTGGGTCGTCCCATCGAGGTGGCGTGCGCAGGACGGACACTTGTAGCCGACGGCAGCTTCCCGGCCGCAGTCGGTGCAGATCGGGTCATCGCAGGCCGAGCAGCGCAGTCGCGTCTCGACCGACGGGTGACGGCTACAACGACGAGGTTCGGGCATGGGGGCAGGATACTGGCGACTGCCCGGTCGTACCCACCACCGGACATGACGCCGGCTGCGGTCGGGGAATACCGTGCGCACCCCCGCCGTTACCGACGATGATCCGCTCCCAGCTGCTCCCGCCCTTCGAGGTGCTCGATGACCGACATGCCACAGATCTCCCTCACCCCTGCCGGTGCGCCCGCCCAGGCCACCGCACCCAACGGTGACCCGGAGCTCGCCGAGCGCGTCCATGAGACCATCATCATCGGTTCCGGGCCGGCTGGGCTGACCGCCGCGATCTACGCCGCCCGTGCCAACCTCGAGCCGATCCTGATCGAAGGCGTACTCGACGGTGGTCCCACCGGCGGCCAGCTGACCCTGACCACCGACGTGGAGAACTTCCCCGGCTTCGCCGACGGGGTGATGGGGCCGGAACTGATCCAGAACATGCGCGATCAGGCCGCCCGCTTCGGCACCCGGTTCATCACCGAGGACGTGACCTCCGCACAGGTCACCGGCCAGATCAAGGTGCTGACCACCGCATCGGGGCTTGCGCTGCGCACCCGCTCGCTGATCGTGGCCACGGGCGCGAAGCCGCGCCGACTCGAGGTGCCCGGTGAGGACGAGCTGTGGGGTTCGGGGGTGTCCGCGTGCGCGACCTGCGACGGCTTCTTCTTCCGTGACAAGCACGTCATCGTCGTCGGCGGGGGAGACTCCGCCATGGAGGAGGCGACCTTCCTGACCAAGTTCGCCGCCAAGGTCACGGTCGTGCACCGTCGCGACCAGCTGCGTGCATCGGTGATCATGCAGGAGCGGGCTTTCGCCAACGACAGGATCGAGTTCGCGTTCAACGCGACCGTGTCGGAGATCGTCGGCGACAACGGCCTGATGAGTGGCGTGGTGCTGACCGACACCGTCACCGGCGAGCAGACCAGGCTTGCGGCGGACGGGCTGTTCCTTGCGATCGGCCACATCCCCAACACCTGGCTGTTCGAGGACGTGCTCGACACCGACGATGAGGGCTACCTCGTCGTCGATGAACCCTCCACCGCCACCAACGTCGATGGCGTCTTCGCCTGCGGCGACGTGATGGACCACATCTACCGCCAAGCCGTGACCGCCGCCGGGACCGGCTGCCGGGCCGCGATGGACGCCGAGCGGTGGCTGGCGGGCGCACCTGGCGTCACCGCCGCTGCACCTGAGGCCGAACCAGCCACCATCAGCGTCTGAGCGCGACCAGCGGTGGCCCCGGCCCGTGCACTGACGGCACGGACCGCGAACTATCGTGGCACCCAGCACAGCGAGCGCAGTGCACCACACCTCACCGCACCAACACAGGAGTCCGAGCATGGGAGCAACCCCCGTCTCCACCGCCGAGTGGACCACCGAGGTCATCGAGTCCGACAAGCCGGTGCTCGTCGACTTCTGGGCCGAGTGGTGCGGCCCCTGCAAGATGGTCTCACCCATCGTCGATGAGATCGCCGATGAGCGGTCCGAGGAGCTGAAGGTCGTCAAGCTCAACGTCGACGAGAACCCTGACACCGCCCGGGAGTACGGCATCATGTCGATCCCGACGCTGCTGGTGTTCAAGGGGGGCAAGCCCGACAAGCGCATCGTCGGCGCCAAGGGCAAGGCGGCGCTGCTCAAGGACCTCAACGACTACGTCAGCTGAACCGCAGCTCCCCTGGCCGTGGGACCGCATCTGGAGCACGGGTCCCACGGTCCGTGCCCGTAGGCTCGTGACGTGGATCCGATCCAGCTCGGCAGCGTCGGACCCGAGGTGGAGGACGTCCAGCGTCGCCTCGGGTCACTTGGGCTGTCCTGCGACGATGAGACCGCGGTGTTCGACACCGCCACCGAAGCCGCGGTACGGACCTTCCAGCAACGTCGTGGACTGATCGCTGACGGGGTCGTCTCAACGGAGACCTGGCAGGCCCTGGTCGGCGCGTCGTACACCCTCGGTGATCGATTGTTGTACGACACCCGGCCACTGCTGCGCGGAGATGATGTCCGGGATCTGCAGCGTCGGCTGAACCGGCTCGGGTTCGACGCCGGCCACGACGACGGCCTGTTCGGGCCGCTGACCGTCGAAGCCGTCAGGGACTTCCAGCTCAACGCCGGGCTCCTCGTGGACGGCATCGCCGGCCGCGCGACCGTGGACCACCTGCTGCGGCTGCACCGCGCCCACCAGGAGGCAGCAGCCTCCGCCGTGCGGGAGCGCGAAGCGCTCAGACGGCCGCAGCGGCGCAGCGTCGCCGGCGCCCGTGTCATGATCGATCCCGGTCACGACGTGGAGNANCCCGGCCTGCACGCCGCTGACGGCACCGCTGAGCACGAGGTGACCTGGCAGATCGCGACCCTGCTCGAAGGCCGCCTGGCCGCCCTCGGCGCACATGTGGTGCTCAGCCGAGGGCCCGCCACCTCACCCACGCCGTCCCAGCGGGCGCACCAGGCCAACGCAGAGAACGTCGAGCTGATCCTGTCGATCCACTGCAACGGGGTGCCGTCCCCGGCCGGTCGGGGAGCCGCTGCCTACCACTTCGGGACCGAGGCCCAGATCTCCGATCGTGGGCAGCGCCTCGCGGAACTGGCGTTGTCGGCGGTGCTCGCTGCGACGGGGACCGCCGACTGCCGGGTCCACGCCGCCACCTTGGCGATCCTGCGGGAGTCCCGGGCGCCCGCGGCGGTGATCGAGCCGGGGTTCCTGACCCATCCCGAGGAGGCCCGGCTGCTGTGCGAACCAGGCAGCCAGCAGCGCATCGCAGCAGCGCTCTCCGACGCGGTGGTGCACTACCTGCTCGGCGCCTCGGTGCTCAGGAGCTGACGGGCGCGTCGACCCGTGGTCGGGACAGGACCTCCGCACGCAGGTGCAGCACGGTGGCGCCGATCCCCACCCCGACGGCCCCGGCGGCGAAGGCCAGCGCGGGTCCGCCCGTCTCCACGGCGAACCCCGCACTGGTGGTCCCCAGCGCCACACCGAACACCACCGATGACTGCACCCAGGACTGGGCTTCGGTCTGTGTTCCCCGGATGGCGAGGTCATCGAGCAACTGGAACGCACAGATCGTCGTCGGGGCGAGGAACACCCCGGCGAGGAAGAGCCCGACCGCGAACAGCCGCAGGTCGTGGACGGTCAGCGGGAGCAGCAGCATCCCGACGGTGAGTGCGGTGGCGAACAAGCGCAGGCGCGTCACCAGGGTCCCGGGCCACATCCGACCGCCGTAGACCACACCGCTGATCAGGCTGCCCGTCGCCAGGGTCGCGATGAGGCGTCCTGCTGCCGTGCGATCGCCGGAGAACTCGGCGACTGCCGGCACCGTGATGTCCAGGACGCCGAAGGCCACCGCCGCCAACCCGATAGCCAGCACGATCGTGCGTACGCCCATCGATCGCAGTGCGCCGCCAGCCGGGCGACGACCCTCACGCCGCGGCATGTCCCGGGCTGCGGAGGTCGTCGCATACCCCAGCGCACCGACGGCTGCAGCCGTCCCCGCCAGGACCACGGACCAGCCCGCGGTCCCGGCCTCTGCGATCGCGACGGCCACCAGAGGCCCGACCACGAACCCGAGCTCCACGGAGATCGAGGACAGGGCGAACGCGGTCTCACGCAGCTGTCCCGAGGGGAACAGCCGTGACAACAGCACCCGNGACGCCGCGGTCACCGGGGGGTAGAAGGCGCCCGTCGCCAGCGCCGTGAGCACCAGCANCGGCACCCCGGCGCCCGCGGCGGCNGACCAGGCCAGGGCGATCGTGCCCGCCAGGTACACGACAGCGTCGGGCACCAGGACCCGCACCTGACCGAACCGGTCCACGANCCTGCCCTGCAGGGGTGATGCGAGCCCGACACCCAGCTGGTGNCCGGCACTGACCAANCCGGCGGCCGCGTAGCTGTAGCGGTACTCGCGCAGCAGCAGCACCAGTGCGAGGATCATCATCCCCGGGGTCAACCGCGACACCATCGAGGTCAGCAACGGCCAGCGGGCGTCGCGGTGGCTGAACAGCTCCAGGTAGGCACGCACGCGCGGGGACCCTCGGGGATGGTGCAACGGTCACGGTGGCCGGGACGGGCCAGGGACGAGGTAGCTCGATATCGAGAGACCTCGTCCAGGTTACCGACCGCCCTGACGGGTCGGAACGGGGGCCGGTGACTGCCGCGGCAGGTGGGCCAGCACCTCCTCGACGGCGTGCTCCAACGACTCCGCCCACCGCGCAACCCGCCGTACATCGAGGTGGAACAGCGGGACCCGTGGATGCTCTCGATGGACGGCGAAGCCCTCATGGAGCAGCCAGGTGGCCGGCAGCAGGCAGGACCGCTCCCGGAACCTGCGGTCACCGTAGGCTTCCAGCGCGGGACGGTCCTGGCGCAGGGTCTCCCGCAAGGCCGCCTGCAGCAGGAGCCGGCCGAGCCCGTGGCCCCGGTGGACGTCATCGACCCACACCGTCGCCAGCAGCATCGCACCCGGCGACGTCCGCGGGGCAGCGCCACCCCGTGGGGCGAACCGGTCGGCTGGAGCGAACAGGGCGAAGGCGGCCGTACGTGTGCGCTCCCTCGGTGTCCCCGGCGCCGTCACCACCTCGATGCGGGCACCGGGTGGTCCGTGCTCGTGCACCTGCGCGCTGACCCAGGCGCGCTTGCGTGCACGGGCGGGCCGGGTGGCCTCCTCAGGGCTGACCGTGGGCGCGAGTCCGCCGAGCACCGTGGGCGAACGTGGTTGCGGGCAGGGGCCGCCGAGTTCCCAGAACAGGCAGTCCGCGCACCCCGGGGGGAGATGTGCCACGTCCTCGCCCGTCAGCGGCACCGGACGGCGGCGCATCCCGTCAGCCTCTGCGGCGCTGTGGCCCGTCGTCGCGTGGCAGGACCAGGCCCACCGCAGCACCAACCGCAGCACCGATGGCGAACCCGATCACCACCCGACGCCACCCGCCGGGCACCACCTGGCGGGTACGGTCACCGTCCACAGCCGCAGGTTCCGGTCGGTTCGCAGGCATGGTGTGCTCCCGTAGGGCGGGGCTCGCGCGCCAGGAGCACCTCGCCCCGACGATGCGGTGTCCTGGTGGGCTGGATCGTGATGGGCTGTGTCGTGGTGGCCTGAGTCGTCGCGGCCTGAGTCGTCGCGGTCGCTCGCTACGCTCGATGCTAGCGGTGCCGTCCGGGTCGGGTCCCGGTGCCGGTGCCCCCGGATACCCGCCGTCTGGAGACCCACGTGCGGCTCGACACCGATCCCTACCTTTCGCGCTACGCCGCCCGGGTGACCGGGATGAGCGCCTCGGAGATCCGCGCGCTGTTCGCCGTGGCATCGCGCCCCGAGGTCGTCTCCTTCGCCGGTGGGATGCCGGCGACCTCGGCACTGGACATGGAGGCGGTCGAGGCCGTGGTCAGCGGGGTGATCCGTGACGCCGGGGCGCTCGCACTGCAGTACGGCGGGGGGCAGGGGCGACCCGAGCTGCGTGAACGCCTCGTCGAGGTCATGCACCACGAGGGGGTGCCCGGTCACGCCGACGATCTGATCATCACCGTCGGTGGGCAGCAGGCGTTGGAACTGATCGCGAAGTGCTTCATCGACGACGGCGACGTCGTGCTCGCCGAAGGACCGACCTACGTCGGCGGCATCGGCGCGCTCAAGAGTCACCGCGCCGATGTCCGGCACATCCCCGTCGATGACCACGGCATGGACATCGACCTGCTCGAACAGGCGCTGGACCAGTTGCGCTCACAGGGACGGCGGGCCAAGTACGTCTACACGATCCCCAACCACCAGAACCCCGCCGGTGTCTCCATGTCGCTCGACCGGCGCCACCGGCTCGCCGAGCTCGCCGAGACCCACGACCTGATGCTGCTCGAGGACAACCCCTACGGCCTCCTCGACTTCGCGGGACGGGTCGAACCGAGCCTGCGGTCACTGGTGCCCGACCGGGTCATCTACGTCGGCACGATGTCGAAGCTCTTCGCCCCCGGGGTCCGCACCGGCTGGATCGCTGCGCCCGGCCCCATCCGCGACAAGCTCGTCCTCCTCCGTGAAGCCGCAGACCTGTGCCCCTCGAACCTGACCCAGATGATCGTGGAGCGCTGGTTGGGTACCCAACCCTGGCAGGAGCAGATCAAGCGTTTCACGACGCTCTACCACGAGAAGGCCGAGGTCATGCTGACGGCCCTGGACCAGGAGATGCCGGACGGCGTCCACTGGACCACCCCCCTCGGTGCCTTCTACATCTGGTTGACCGTGCCCGACGGCATCGACACCTCCGACCTGCTCGCCAAGGCGGTCGGCCGGCGCGTGGCCTACGTCCCCGGACGCGGCTTCTACGCCGATGGTTCCGGCGGTGCACAGATGCGGCTGTGCTTCAGCTACCCGGAGATCGAACGCATCCCCGAGGGGGTTGCTCGCCTCGGTGAGCTGCTCCACGACGAACTCGAGCTCGTGCAGGCGGTCTTCGGCGACCAGGCACCGGCGCCCGACCGGCGCCCGAGCGGACCGGCGACCGGCGTCGGTGGATGAGGCGGCGTTGTATCGCCGCCTCGACGAGGAGGAGCCCATGACCGCTACATCCATCGCCGTGCTTGCCGGCGGGATCTCGCTGGAGCGTGAGGTCAGCCTGCGTTCCGGTGGTCGGGTCGCCGCCGCGTTGAGCGACCGCGGCCATGAGGTGACCCGCCTGGACATCGACGGGGATCTGGTCAGGACGTTGGAGTCCGGCGGGTTCGACGTGGCCTTCCTGGCCCTGCACGGGTCGGCTGGCGAGGACGGCACGATCCAGTCCCTGCTCGAGCTCATCGATCTGCCCTACACCGGTCCGGACGTCCTGTCGAGCTCCCTGGCGTGGAACAAACCGATCGCGCAGGGCCTGTTCGCCCGGGAGGGGCTAGCGGTCCCTGCACGGGTGACCCTCTCCCAACAGGCCTTCCGTGAGATGGGCGCCTCTGCCGCGGTGGACCGCATCGCTGCCGAGTTGTCGATCCCCCTGGTGGTCAAGCCTGCCACGGGGGGTTCGTCCCTCGGTCTCACGATCGTCGAGGAGGCCGCGCGCCTGCCCCAGGCCATCGTCGGGGCGTTCTCCTACGCCGACGTGGTCCTGATCGAGCGCTTCATCGAAGGCACCGAGGTGGCGGTCGCGGTCCTCGATGGACAACCGCTGCCTGCTGTGGAGATCCATCCCAAGGAGGGCACGTACGACTTCGCCGCGCGCTACACGCCAGGCGCCACGGACTTCCACGCACCCGCCCGGTTGCCCGATGCGGTCGCCACCGCCTGTGCGTCAGCGGCGAGCCGAGCGGTCGCAGCCGTCGGCGCCCGACACATCTCCCGTGCGGATCTGATCGTGGACCCCGCCGGTACACCGTGGCTACTGGAATTGGACACCTGTCCAGGTCTGACCGAGACCTCGTTGGTGCCGATGGCTGCAGAGGCGGCATCGCTGGCCTTCCCCGACCTGTGTGAGCGGCTCGTGCAGCTGGCAGTGCGCGACGCGCGGGATCCGCGGTGAGCGAGGCGGCCGACGACGTGCCGGCTGCGCCGGACACGGTGGTGTTCGATGTCGGCGAGGTGCTGATCGACGAGACGCGGGTCTGGTCGGTCTGGGCTGAGATCGTGGGGGTCTCCCCCTTGAGCTTCGCAGCCGTGCTCGGGGCAGCGATCGTGCAGGGGGAGCCACTCGCAGCGGTGTTCGCCCACCTCGCACCCAACCTCGGCTGGCGGGAACTCGAGGAGGAACACGAGCGCCGCTATGGCGGCTTCGGAGAGGATGACCTGTACCCGGATGTCCGTGGCTGCCTTGCTGAGTTGCAGGATGCCGGCTTCCGGATCGTGATCGCGGGTAACCAGCCAGCACGCCGCAGTGCGCAACTGCACGCCCTCGAGCTGCCACATGTGGCACTGCGCACCTCAGAGGAGTTGGGCGCTGCCAAGCCAGATCCAGCGTTCTTCTCGAAGGCGTTGGAGCTGGCCGAGCGCGACGATGCGTCGCGCGTGCTGTACGTCGGCGACCGGGTGGACAACGACGTGCTCGCCGCGGCCGAGAGCGGTCTGCGCACCTGTTGGCTGCGGCGCGGTCCCTGGGGCCAGCTGCAGGAGCTCCCCGATGGCGCACCAGCCCCCGACCTGTTGCTCGAGGGCCTCGGTGAGCTCCCGATGCTGTTGACCACCTGGCGGGAGGACACCGCGTGAACGACCACCTGTCTCCGGCCCAGCAGCGCAAGCGCGCAGCCGCAGAAGCCGCCCTGGAACTGGTCACTGACGGGATGCAGCTTGGTCTCGGCACCGGGTCGACCGTGGCCTACCTGCTGGAGGGCATCGCGGCCCGCGGTCTGGACGTGGCCGGGCTCGCGACCTCGGAGGCGACCGAGGCGGCCTGCCATGAGCTGGGGATCCGGCTACTGGCACCGGGAGAGGTCGACGAGCTCGACCTCGCCATCGATGGCGCTGACGAACTCGACCGTGAACTCACCGCCACGAAGGGTGGGGGTGGGGCGTTGCTACGGGAGAAGGTCGTCGCGTCGATGGCGGCGCGGTTCGTGCTGATCGCCACGACCGACAAGCTGGTCGAGCGGTTGGCAGACCGGTTCCCGCTGCCCGTGGAGGTCGTACCCTTCGCCGTGGCACCCGTAACGGCGCGACTGCATGCTCGTGGCTACGAGGTGGAGTTGCGCAGGGCCGGTGGAGGCCCGGCCGTGGTGACCGACAACGGCAACAACCTGCTGGATGCGCGGCTGCCGGGTGGCATCGAGGATCCTGCGGTCGAGGATCTGTGGCTGGCCCAGCTACCGGGAGTGGTCACCTCAGGGCTGTTCGTGGAGCTCGCGGAGCGGGCGCTGCTGGCTGAGGAGGACGGGACCATCGTCGAGCTGGTGGCCGACCGGCGGCAGTGAATCAGCGGTCCGCGTCGGGAAGCTGTCGCCGTTCCTGGCCCGGTGCTGTTGACGGTGGTGTCATCGGGCCTGTCACCGGGCGTGTCACCGGGGCTGCGGGAGCCGACTGTGACCCCAAACCGTCAGCGATCACCGCCACGATGCGCTCAAGGTCGTCGACCGAGGTGAACTCAACGGCGAGTTTGCCCTTCTTGGCGCCCATGCTGATGCGTACCCGGGCCTGGAGCGCGTCGGAGAGGTCCTGCTGCAACTCGACCAAGCCTGGTGCGGTCGGCTGGCGTCGGGGCTTGGACCGCGGCTGGGGTGCGTCGTCGGTCAACCGCAGGCGCACCAACTCCTCGGTCGCGCGCACCGACAAGCCTTCGGCCACGATCCGCTCGGCGACATTCGATTGGGTGGCCTCATCGGGCAGGGCGAGCAACGCCTTGGCGTGACCGGCACTCAGCACGCCCGCAGCCACCCTGCGTTGGACGGGTCCGGGCAGCTGCAACAGCCGGATGGCGTTGCTGATGGCGGGGCGAGACCGCCCCAGGCGGGTCGCCAGCTCCTCTTGGGTGACCCCGAACTCCTGCAGGAGCTGCTGGTAGGCGGCAGCTTCTTCCAGTGGGTTGAGCTGGACCCTGTGGATGTTCTCGACCAGGGCTTCCTTGAGGAGGTCCGCATCCTCGGTGTGGCGCACCAGGGCCGGTACCGCATCGAGCCCGGCCAGCAGGGCGGCGCGAAGCCGTCGCTCGCCGGCGATCAGCTCGAAGCGATCTTCCCCGAGCGGGCGTACGACCAGCGGCTGCAGCATGCCGACATCTGCGAGTGAGGTGGCGAGCCCGTCCAACTCATCGGGATCGAACACCTCGCGTGGTTGGCGTGGATTGGGCGTGATGCACTCGGGATCCAACTCCGCGTAGGTCGCAGGCCCTGGTGTCACAGCGTGCTGCGGTGCCGGAGGTGCCTCTGAAGACGCAGGCTCGTCTCGCAGCGATCCGTTGGTAGCAAGGGGTGCATCGAACGGCGGATATCGCTCGCCCTGCACGGGGTGCTCCGCATGCGGCGATGGCTCGCCCTGTGGCGATGGCTCGTGCCGTGGGACCATCCCCCGGCGCGCGGCCATCGTGTCAGTCGGCCCCTGCGGTTCCTCTTCCGAGCGTTGTCCGACCGGCGGATCGGGTCGAGGAACGTGACCGTCATCGCCCGCGCGCTCCGTGTCCTCCTGCTGGGCCGGAGGGATCAGCGCGGCGAGGCCGCGACCGAGGCCTGAACGCCGACTCACGATGCACCCTCCTCGCCGGTGACGGCCTCCTCACCAGGCCCTCGTGAACCAGCCACGGTGAAACTGCTCCCGAGGAGCCGTTCGACATCGGATTCCGACGGGAGCTCCACGTTCAACCCGAACCGTAACGCCACTTCGCGCGCTAAGCGCGCGTATGCGCGCGCCCCGCGGCTGGATGGGTCATAAACGGAGATCGGTTGCCCGAAGCTCGGTGCTTCAGATAACCGCACGCTACGCGGGATCACCGTGGAGTAGGTGAGGTCACCGAAATACTCGCGAACCTCATCCACGACCTGCTGGGCGAGGTTCGTACGTGCGTCGTACATGGTGAGCACGACGCCACCAACCCGCAGTCGACGGTTGAGGTCCTCCGCCACCAGCTCCACAGTGCGGAGCAGCTGACTGAGCCCTTCCAGCGCATAGTACTCACACTGGATCGGTACGAGGACCTCATCAGCGGCCACGAGTGCGTTGATGGTCAGTAGCCCAAGCGATGGGGGGCAATCGACGAGGATGACGTCGTAGTCATCCAACACGGTGTTGATGGCTCGATCGAGGCGGTGCTCCCGGGAGAAGGCGGGAACGAGTTCGACCTCAGCCCCCGCGAGGTCGAGCGAACTGGCGAGCAGGTACAGCTCATCGATGTCGGTTCGCCGCACGGCGCCCGCGATATCGTCGCCATCGACCAGAACCCCGTAGGTAGAGGGTTCACCTTCCTCTATGCGCACACCTAAGCCGGTGCTCGCATTGCCCTGCGGATCCAGATCGACCAGCAGTACCCGGGCACCTAGCCCGACCAAGCCGGCTGCCAATGAGATGGCGCTGGTCGTCTTTCCGACGCCACCCTTCTGGTTCGCGACACACACCACACGGGCACGGGCCGCTCCGCCCTGATCAGTGTGCATCTCCACGTAGCCTCACGTCATCTTGA